>Ga0265327_10005867_pt1 | contig 10042 bp, 9 predicted proteins | sample 41621metaG_FD_202089 | JGI IMG/M metagenome (GOLD analysis project Ga0265327, IMG submission 202089) | Rhizosphere microbial communities from Carex aquatilis grown in University of Washington, Seatle, WA, United States - 4-16-21 metaG | ecosystem: Host-associated > Plants > Roots > Rhizosphere >... | reverse complement strand
GTCGAAGGAGATGGCCCACGATTACCGCTACTTCCCCGATCCGGACCTGATGCCGGTCAAGGTGGACGAGACCTGGAAGGCCCGCCTGCGCGGCGAGTGTCCCGAGCTGCCCTTCGACAAGCAGCGCCGGTTCGCGGACCGCTACCAGCTGCCCTACACGCTGACCTCCGTGCTGGTGTGGGACCGGGAGCTGGCGGATTATTTCGAGGCGACGGTGCAGCTCGCAGGCCGCGAGAAGGCCCAGGCGGTTGCCAACTGGATCGTGAACTATTTCCTGCGCGAGTGCGGCGAGAAGCGCCTCACGGCGGCCGCCCTCGGCGCGGTCATCACGCCCGCGCACGCGGCCGAGCTCATCCAGCTGGTCGATTCGGGCCAGATCCTGAGCAACGCCGTCGCCACCGTGTCGGCCGGCATGTTCTCGACGCACGAGAAGCCGCAGGCGATCGCCGCCCGCGAGGGCCTGGCCGGCCGCAGCGACGCCGGGGAGCTGGAGCAGTGGTGCCGCGACGCGATCGCGGGCAATGCCAAGGCCCTCGCCGAGTTCCTCGCCGGCAAGGACAGCGCGATCAACGCCTTCAAGGGCCCGGTGATGAAGGCCGCCAAGGGCCGCGCGGACCCGAAGCAGGTCGACGCCACGCTGCGCCGGCTGCTGGCCGAGCAGCAAACTGGCCGGTAGGGTTGCGCCGCCGCCGGGCGACGCTACGGTGGCGGACATGAATCCTTCGAACCGATCGGGCAGGGGAGTTTCGCGGCGTGATGCGCTCAAGACCATGGGCGCCGGGGCCGCTTTGCTGGGACTGGGCATGATTTCAACCAAGGCCCTCGCCGCCGATGCCGCGCCGACCGCGGTGGCTCCGGAGCCCCTCGGCCAGCCCTTCGCCCTGCCGAAGCTCGGCTACGCCTTTGACGCGCTGGAGCCGCACATCGACGCGCGGACGATGGAGATCCACTACACCAAGCATCACCAGGCTTACATCACCAACGCCAACAAGGCCCTGGCCGAACATCCCGACCTGCAGAAGCTTTCCGCCACCGAGATCCTGAAGAATCTCGGCACCATGCCGGAAAAGATCCGCACCACCCTGCGCAACAATGTGGGCGGACATGCCAATCACTCCCTTTTCTGGCAGGTCATCGGCCCCAAGGGCGGAGGCGCACCCAGCGGCGCCCTGGCCGCCGCCATCGGCACCGCCTTCGGCTCGGTTGACGCCTTCTCCAAGCAGTTCTCCGACGCCGCCCTCAAGCGCTTCGGCAGCGGCTGGGCCTGGCTCAGTGTCAAGGGCGGCTCCCTCGTCATTCACTCCACCGCCAATCAGGATTCGCCGCTCAGCGACGGCGGCATCCCCGTGCTCGGCCTCGATGTCTGGGAACATGCTTATTACCTGCATTACCAGAACCGGCGGGCGGATTATATCTCGGCCTTCTGGGACGTGGTGAACTGGTCCCAGGCCGAGGCCAACTACGCCGCCGCGACGAAGGCCTAGGGTCAGAGAGCGGTTCTCGCTTAAACGAAAAATCCGCGGACCGATGAAGTCCGCGGATTTTTTGTAAGAGAAAAGTTAGCGCAATCAGGTGGCGCGAACGGGCGGGGCGACCTGGCTCGGCGTGCTGGTGCGTGCCGCCTGCGGCGCGCGACCGAAGAATTCCACCATGTGGGTCACGTCCGTGTAGCCGCGCGCCTTGAGCGTGGTCTCGATCTGCTGCACGCAGCGGCGAATCTCGGCGGTTGTCTCGTCGTCAATCTCCTCCACGCGTTTCGATTCCTTGCAGATGAAATGGTAGCTCTTCGACTCACCCAGGTTGATCGTATAAAGGCTGGTGCCGTTGTGATAGAACGAGCGACGGACCAGTCCGATCTCCTCAAATGCAGCTAAACAGCGATAAACGGTGACGAGGTCACAGGAACCAGGGGCGAGGTCGCCGTGGATCTGCTCGATGCTGGTGGGTTGGGCCCGCTTGATCAGGGCCGTGAGAATCGCGATGCGCGGCTGCGTGATGCGAAGGCCGGCGCGCTTCAATTGCGTGCACGCGACTGTGATGGGCGACTGTGTTGCCAGCCCGGATTTTCCGCCAACCAACGGATGGTTGGTCTGAGTTGAGGCGATCATTTGCCGGTGAAAGTGTAACGAGACCGTGGCACTGGCGAGGGAATTTACCCTATCCTTTGGTACAGGTGGACCTCAAGAGCAAACCTGCGCGGGTTGCGGGTTGCGCGGCCGCAGCGCGTGTGCTAAGTCCCTCCGCCACGAACATGGAAGACCCGGATTTCGCTGATGTTGTCGGTTTGATCTGCAAGGAGGATTCCCGCTTTGACCGCAAGGCGTACGATTTTATCCGCCTGGGTTTGGATCACGCCGTCAAGGAGCTGAAAAAGAAGGACGCCGCCCGTGCCGGACGCTCGCGTCATGTCTCTGGACCGGAGCTACTTGAAGGCCTCCGCGTCTATGCCCTCGACCAGTTTGGGCCCCTCGCCAAGACGGTGCTAAATTCCTGGGGCATCACGCGCTGCTCCGATTTCGGCGATATCGTGTTCAATCTCATTGAGTACAACGTGTTCAGCAAGACGGACAACGACCGTCGCGAGGATTTCTCCGACCTGTACTCGTTCGACGACGCCTTCGTGAAGCCTTTCCTCCCCGCCAACACCCGCCGAGGTCCCTCCAACCCCGAGACCGTCGGCTCCGCCTGAGCCGGATCCGTTCCCGCGTCCGTCCTTCCATGGCTCCATCCTCTTCCGCGGCGGTTGACCTCCGCCTCCTCGACTCGTTTTGGCGTGAACCGGTGGAACGCTTCGTTCTGCCCAACGGCCTGACCGTCGTCCTGAAACCCGACCGCTCCGCGGCGCTCGCCTCCGTCCAGGTCTGGGTCAAGACGGGCAGCATCCACGAGGACGCGCTCCTCGGCGCCGGCCTCTCGCATTTTCTGGAGCACATGCTCTTCAAGGGCACCACGCGCCGCGCCGGCCGCGAGATCTCCGCGACCGTCCAGGCCCATGGCGGCTACATCAACGCCTACACGACCTTCGACCGCACGGTCTACTACATCGACCTGCCGAGCGAGCACACCGCCGTCGCGATCGACCTGCTGGCCGACGCCGTGCTGCATTCGACGCTGCCGGCCGACGAGGTCACGAAGGAAAAGGATGTCATCCTGCGCGAGATCGCGATGACGAAGGACGACCCGGACCACCGGCTCTGGGATGCGCTGTTCTCCGCCGCCTTCCGCGAGCATCCCTACCGCCAGCCGATCATCGGCCACCGCGATGTGTTCTCCGCCGTCACGCGCGAGGACCTGGTGGCCTACTACCAGGCCCGGTATGTGCCGAACAACCTGGTGGTGGTGATCGTGGGCGACATTGACCTCGCGGCCACGCGCGCCGCGATCGCGACGCATTTCGGTGGCGCCCCGCGCGCGCGCCTTGCCCCGGTCCTGGTGCCGGCGGAGCCGCTGCAGCTCGCGCCGCGCGCCGAGCACCGCTTCGAGGATGTCGAGGTCACCCGCGCCTCGCTCGCGTGGCCGATCCCCGGCCTCACGCATCACGACGCGCCCGTGCTCGACCTGCTGTCCATGGTGCTGGGGAGCGGCGACAGCTCGGTGCTCTGGCGGGATATCCGGGAGCGGACCGGCCTGGTCCACACCATCGACGCCGCCAGCTGGAATCCCGGCTCGACCGGTCTCTTCTGCATCTCCTTCACGAGCGATGCCGCCAAGCGCGAGCCTGCTGCCGCCGCGATCCTGCGGTCCCTGGCCCGCTGCGCCTCGCGCGGCTTCACCGTCGCCCAGCTCCGGAAGGCCCTGCGCCAGCTGGTCGTCAGCGAGATCAACACCCGCAAGACCATGAGCGGCCAGGCCTCCCGCCTCGGCGCGGCCGAGGTGGTCGTCGGCGACCTCGACTTCAGCCGGGCTTACTTCGACCGGCTACGGACGGTCACCCCGGGCGAGCTGCGCCGCGTGCTGCAGGACTACCTCGTGCCGTCCCGCCTCACGTCCGTGTCACTGAATCCCACGGCCGCCGCCCCCGCCGCCCTGTCCGACGCCGCCTCGGCCGTCGCGGTGCCCGACTTCGAGCTCGTCACCCTGCCCAACGGCGCGCGCCTGCTGCTGCAGCCCGACCGCCGCCTGCCCAACCTGCACCTGCGCCTGGTCATGCAGGGCGGCCCGCTGTTCGAGCCGGCCGACCGGCGCGGGGCCACCGCGCTGCTGGCGACGCTGCTCACGAAGGACACGCGCCGGCGCACCTCCGCGCAGGTGGCGCAGTTCATCGAGGAGGTCGGCGGCTCCTTCTACTGTTTCGCGGGCAACAACTCGCTGGGCGTCGCGGCCGAGGTCCTCACGCCCGACGCGGACCGCGCGCTCGCCGTGCTGGAGGACGCCGTGTGCGCGCCCGCGTTCCGCCCGTCCACCTGCACGCAGGAGCGCGACAGCCAGGTGGCCGCGCTGCAGCAGGACGACGACGACGTGGTCACGCTCGCCCGGAAACGGCTGCGGGAAAAATTCTATGGCTCGCACCCGCTCGCGCTCGACGCGCAGGGCAATGTGGCCGGGGTGAAGGCCCTGACCCCCGCCGACCTGGCCGCGCTGCACGCCCGCCTCTGCGTCGGCCCCAATGTCGTGCTGGCCGTGGCCGGCGACTACGACGCCCGCACCCTGGTGCCGAAGCTGCAGGCGTTTCTCCGCCGCCTGCCGCGTGGCAGCGCGCTGGAATCGAAGGCGCGGTTCACCGGGCCCGCCGCGGTCGGCGACTTCGTGGAGCGCCAGCCCCGCGAGCAGGCCGTGGTCATGCAGGCGTTTCCCGGCCCGCGGGTGAACGCGGACGACTTCTACGTCAGCGAGGTCGCCGACGAGCTCTTCAGTGGCATGGCCTCGCGGCTGTTCGAGCGCGTGCGCGAGGAGAAGGGCCTGGCCTATTTCATCCGCTCCAGCCGCGTGGTCGGACTCGACTCGGGCATGTTCTACTTCTTCGCCGGCACGCAGCCCGGGCGCGAGGCCGAGGTGCTGGCCGAGATCGACGCCGAGATCGCCCGCGTGCAGTCCGGCGGCGTCGAGGCCGTGGAACTCGCCCGCTGCCAGGCCCGACTCAAGGCCGCGCGCCGGCAGGGCATGCAGACCACTTCATCCCGCGCGATGCAGGCCGCCCTGCTCGTCCTCCAGGGCCGCCCGGCGAACGACTGGAAGGACTACGACGCCCGCATCGACGTCGTCACCATCGCCGACCTGGCCCGGTTCGCGCAGGCGCACTTTCGGCGCGAACTGCGCACGCAGCTGGTTGTCACGCCGTGATCCTGCCGGAAGGATTGTTTCCCCCGGGCCCGTACCGGCTGCACCTGACCCTGCGGCGCGGCGCGCCGCGCGACTTCTTCGGGCCGCAGGATCCCACGGGACGCATCCTGGCCGAGCGGGCGAAGTGGCTGGCGGCCGAGCCCGGGCGCTACGCCGCGCTCCGGCCCGAGGGCGAGCCGCTGCTCGCCGAGGTGGGTGAGCTGGCCGCGCGGGAGTGGGGGCTGCCGGCCTGCGCGACGGTGGACGAGCTGGGCCGCCGGTGTGAGCCGGACATGTTGCTGCTCTCACCGGACGAGACCGGGTTGTTCCGCCTGCGCGGCGGCGCGCTGTGCTTTCCCTCGGGCTGGGCGCTCGACGAGAAGCTTGGCCACACGCTCGATTTCATCCACGGCGCGGTCCCGGGCCTGAATGCGGCGCTCGCCTCGCCGATCCAGCAGTTTCTCACCCGGCTCAAGCCGGGCGTGGCGTTTGGCCGCGACAACTGGGGCATCGCCGCCACGACCGAGCTCAATCTCCATCCCGCCCGGCAGGTCGCCGCCCCCGCGCTGCCGGTGGCGCTCGACCGCCTCTGGCTGCGCATCGAGCACCAGGCGCTGCTCGCGCTGCCGCGCACGCGCGGCGTGCTATTCGGCATCCGCATCGCGCTGCACCGCCTCGATGCCGTCGCACGGGATCCTGCCGCGGCGGACGGTTTGCGCAACGCACTGGCGAGCATGTCGCCCGAAATGGCCCGCTACAAGCGACTCGATGGCATCCGGGCGAGATTGATCGAAAGTGTCTGAGTCGGGACTGGATTTTGGTTTCGCGGCTGGCAGTTTCCGCGCCGCATGAAAACCCTGAACCTAAAACGGATCGTGATTCCCAGCCTGGTGCTGGTTGTGAGCGCCGTGGTCCTTCCGACCATGCGGGCGTCCGATGAGAAGCCCGACGCGGAGACGCGGAAGGCCCGCCGCGAGGCGGAAGTGCTGAAGAAGTATGACGCCAACCACGACGGCAAGCTGGACGACGCCGAGAAGGCCGTGCGCAAGGCCGACAAGGAGAAGGCCCGGGCCGAGCGCGAGGCGCGGAAACGCGAGCGCGCCGAGCAGGAGGCCGCGCAGGAGCAGGAAGGGCGCTAAGCCCCGATCCGGATCAAGGATAGAGGCAGCCCCGGCGGCAACGCCGGGGCTTTTTGCTGCCCGCGCGGATCAGGCCCCGGCCTTGGGCGCCTCGGCCGCGGCGCCGTTCCACTTCAGCTTCGTGCGCACCACGGAGAAATGCGAGTAGTCGGGGCGCTGGGCGAGCAGGAGCTTGTGCCGGGAGATCGAGATCTCGACCGGGGACCCGATGCCGACCTTCAAGTTGCGCTGGCCGTCGAGCGCGACCAGGAGGCGCGAGCTGTCGGTGCGGTTGAAGACCCGCAGCCGGACGTTTTCGCGGAAGATGATCGAGCGGTTGCTCAGGGTGTGCGGGCAGATCGGCGTCATCGCGATCACCTCCGCGCCCGGGTGCACGAGCGGGCCGCCGGCCGAGAGGTTGTACGCGGTCGAGCCGGTCGGCGTGGAGAAGATCAGGCCGTCGCAATGGTAGTCGGTGACGAGTTCGCCGTCGGCCACCACCTCCAGGCGCACGAGGCGGGAGTTCACCTCGTCCTTGATCAGCACATCGTTGAGCGCGAGGTCGTGCGCCCCGGTGCCGGTGGAGCAGTCCAGCAGCGAGCGCTGGGCGACCTTGTAGGCGCCCCGGAGCAGGTCCCCGAAATGCGCCCGCGCCTCGTCGGCCGAGAAGGTGGTGAGGAAGCCCAGGCTCCCGCGGTTCACGCCGATGATCGGGATCCCCTCGCGCACGGCCTCGCGGGCCACGCCGAGCAGCGTGCCGTCGCCGCCGATCACGCAGCACGCATCCACCCCGCGCAGCACGCCGCGCGCCAGCGGGAACCGGGTGGTCATCCGCTGCTTCACCCCCGCCTGCCTCGCCACCGCGATCAGGGTGCGCGCCAGGTCCACGGCGCCGGCCTTCTCCTGGTTGACGACAAACGCGAGCGAGCGGATGGGCTTCATGCGGTCCAAACCTACACGTATCACCGCACGGGGAAAACCTTATTTACCACGAAGCGCACGAAGGCCGCAAAGTCCGGGTATGCCAATGGGTCCAGTTTTGTCCTCGCGGCCTGCGTGTGCCTCGTGGTGACACCTCTCAGGCCGGTCGTCTCAGGCAAAGCAGAAACTCCCGGTTCCCATCCGCGCCGGTGATGGGGGAGTCCATCGTGCCGACGAGCCGGGCGCCGGGGAGTTCCTTGAGCGCGAAGTCGCGCACGGCGGCCAGCGTGGCGTCCTGCACGGCAGGGTCGCGGATGACCCCGCGGCCCTTGTCCACCTCGGCCTTGCCGGCCTCGAACTGGGGCTTCACGAGCGCCACGAGCGTGCCGCCGGCGCGGAGGCAGGGCCAGACGGCGGGTAGGACGGATTTCAGCGAGATGAACGACAGGTCCATCACCACGAGGTCGAACTCGGTTCTGGGCAGGTCGGCGGGCTGGAGGTGGCGCGCGTTGACCTTCTCGAGGTTGGTCACGCGCGGATCGGCCCGGAGCTTGGCGTGCAGCTGGGCCCGGCCGACATCCACGCAGACGACGTCCGCCGCGCCGGCCTGCAGCACGCAGTCAGTGAAGCCGCCGGTGGACGCGCCGACGTCGAGCACATGGGCGCCCGTGGGATCGAGCCCGAACTGCGCGAGGGCGGCGGCGAGCTTTTCCCCGCCACGGCTCACGAACCGCGGCGGCTGCTCCACCGTCAGCTCGAGGTCGGCGGGGAAGTCCTTGCCGGGCTTGTCCAGCCGCTCCGTGCCGTGCAGCACGCGGCCGGCCATGATCAGGGCCTTGGCCTGCGCGCGGCTCGCGGCGAGCCCGCGGGCGACCAGCAGCTCATCGAGGCGGAGTTTGGCGGCGGCCATGGGCGCTCACAGTGGCACGCCGACGGCCGTCAGGAACGCGCGGGCGATCACGGCGTGGCCGATGTGATTCGGGTGAACCCGGTCCCAGGCGATCGCGTTGGCGTGCATGTGCGGCAGCACGCGGTCGAAGGCGGCCTGGACGTCGACGAACAGGGCGTCGTGCTTCGCCGCGATGTCTTTCGCGATCGCGCCATACTCGTCCATCCGGCTGCGCATCCCGTCGGCGCGGTTGGGCTCGATGTAGAACGGCGACATGACCACCAGGCCCTTAACCTTCGGGCGGGTCGAGGCGACGAGTTCCTCCAGCGTCCGGGCATAGACGTCGGGCAGGACGTGGAGCTCGGTCTGGCGCGGCAGGTCGAACTGCCGCCAGACGTCGTTCACGCCGATCATGACTGCGAGCCAGTCGGGCCGCAGGTCGAGCGCATCGGTCTGCCAGCGCGCCCGGAGGTCCACCACGGTGTTGCCCGAGGTGCCCATGTTCACGACGCGGATGGCGTGGCCCGGGTGGATGGCGCCGAGCAGGCTGTCCACGAGGGCGACGTAGCCCTTGCCCACGGCGCCGAAGAGGCCCTCGCCGACGGGCCGGGCCCGCTCGCAGTCCGTGATCGAGTCGCCGATGAAGACGAGTTTGCTGTGCGGCGCGATTTTCATCGGGCGGAGCGTAGCGGACCGCCCCCGGTGGGCAAGCGATGACCAGCGCCAGGCCAAGATTCACCACGAAGGGCACCATGCGCACGAAGTCCTCGAACCCGGTATTTCCCGTGAATTTCGCGGATGGACGCGGATATTGGATTCCTCTCTGGGGCAACCGCGGGCGCACTCACGCCTTCGCGCGCTTGGTGCCCTTCGTGGAGAAAATGAGTGGACTCAGCGAACCACGGTCAGAAACTGCGCGCCTTACCCCATGAAATTGCCCCGAGTCTGGTTTGCCCTGCTGATCGCCCTGACGATGACCGCGGCCGCAACCGCGGCCGAACCGAAGGCGTACACCATCGCGGTCATCCCGATGGGCACGACGCACGAGTACTGGAAGATGATCCATGCCGGCGCGCTCAAGGCGCAGGCGGAGCTGCGCACGGCCGGCACGCCGGTGGAGATCATCTGGAAGGGGCCGCTGCGGGAGGACGACCGCGACCAGCAGGTCCAGGTGGTCGAGAACTTCATCGGCCGGCGGGTCAGCGGCATGGTGCTCGCCCCGCTGGACCACCGCGCCCTGGTGGCGCCGGTGGAAGAGGCGGCGAAGGCCGGCATCCCGGTGGCCATCGTGGACTCGGGCCTGGATTCCAAGGCGCAGGTCAGCTTCATCGCGACCGACAACTATGCCGGCGGAAAGCTGGCCGCCGACCGGCTGGGCGAACTGCTCCACGGCCGCGGCAACGTCATTCTCCTCCGCGTGCAGGTCGGCTCAGGCAGCTGCGAGGCGCGCGAGGCGGGCTTTCTCGACGAGCTCGCCGCCAAGTTTCCCGCGATCCAGGTCCTCTCCTCCAACCAGCACGGCGGCGCCACCCGGGAGACCGCGCTGGCCGCCTCGCAAAACCTGCTCAACCGGTTCGGCGGCCGCGTGAACGGCATCTTCACGCCGAACGAGTCAACGCAGGCCGGCATGCTGCTCGCGCTGCAGGACGCCGGCCTCGCCGGCGGCAAGGTCAAGCTGGTCGGCTTTGCGAACAGCGCGTCCTTCAACGACGCCTTCCGGCGCAACGATCTCCAGGGCATGGTGCTGCAGGACCCGGTGAAGATGGGCTACCTCGGCGTGAAGACGATCGTGCAGGTCCTGCGCGGCGAGAAAGTGCCCGCCGTGGTGGACACCGGCGTCTACCTGGCGACCGCC
>Ga0265327_10005866_pt1 | contig 10043 bp, 9 predicted proteins | sample 41621metaG_FD_202089 | JGI IMG/M metagenome (GOLD analysis project Ga0265327, IMG submission 202089) | Rhizosphere microbial communities from Carex aquatilis grown in University of Washington, Seatle, WA, United States - 4-16-21 metaG | ecosystem: Host-associated > Plants > Roots > Rhizosphere >... | reverse complement strand
GAGCCGCGCCGGTTTTATTTCGCACTGGCAGGGAATTTTCGAGGTGCCGCCGCCGGTGGTGGACCCGATTCAAAAAGAAACCGCCGAGACTGTTCTCCGCAAAGTCATAGAGCAAAATGATCCGCAATATGCCGCCGCCGCCTACATTCTGGCCGTGATGCTTGAGCGTAAACGCATTCTCAAGGTGAAGGAGCAAATCAAGCGCGACGGCCAGCGGATTTTTGTCTACGAACAGCCGAAAACCGGGGACATCTTCACGATTGCAGATCCCAACCTGCACCTCGACCAGCTTGAGCAAGTCCAGCGCGATGTGGCGCAATTGCTGGAACACGGTCTGAATCCCGTTCTGCCCGCTGCGCCCGCACCTGCACCGGGAACATCCGGCGCTGAAAACGAAACCGCACCGCCGCCAGCCGAAGAACCGGCTCCGGCAAATTGATTTCCTGTGCCCGCGCTTGCCGAACTCCAAGTCCGCCTTGGGTGGATTTTTCGCGATGAAAATCTGCTCCGGCTCGCGCTCACCCATCCGTCCATGGCGCACGAGCAAGACCATCCCGCACCCCACAACCAGCGTTTGGAATTTCTCGGCGATTCGGTGATTGGTTTGGTGATCACCCGCGAACTTTATCATAAATTTCCCGAAGCCAACGAAGGCACGCTCACCAAATCCCGCGCCAAACTGGTGAATGCCGCTTCACTGACCACCCATGGCCGTGCGCTGGGCATCAGTGCGTATCTGGTTATGAGTCGCAGCGAGGAGAACACTGGCGGACGGGAGCGTGCTTCCGCCCTGGCGGATGCGTTCGAGGCGTTGCTCGGCGCAATTTTTCTCGATGGCGGATTCGATGCGGCGCGTGACTTTATCTTGCGCGAATTTGCCGCCGACATTGAAGAACTCGCCTTGCCCGCCGGCATTGAAAACCCGAAGGGTGAATTGCAGGAACTGTTGCAGTCCAAATCGCCGAACGCGCCGGTTTACGAACTGGTTTCTGCGGAAGGACCGGATCATGACCGGAGTTTTGTCTGCGCCGTGCTGCACGAGGGGGCGGAACTGGCGCGCGGTGTCGGCAAAAGCAAAAAAAACGCCGAGAGCGCCGCCGCGCTGGCCGCATTGAAAACTCTGCGACTGGATAAACCGGATGAATGCGGCGGTCCTGGAGCAGCTCCGGCTTGATGCAAGGTTCCAATACGACCACCGTGTTACCAATCTTTGACCGGACGCCGATTATCGCGGGGCTTCTCTTGCGGCTTTAGTTGTAACAACTGCTCTTTGTCCTTCTGCGCATCCAGCAATCGCCTGGCTTCTTCCGGCGTCATCTCGCCGGGTTTGACGGGCTGGCCTTGTTGCGGCTCCGGCTGTTCGTCCTTCGGCTTGTCGCCGGAATCTTTCTTTTGTTCCTGAGGTTTTTGTTCCTCGTCCTTTTTCTGGTCGGATTCTTTTTGCTTTTGCTCGTCCGGTTTTGTCTGTTGAGTATCTTTTTTTTGTTCCTGCTGCTGGTTTTGATCTTGGTTCTGTTGCTGCTGTTGATTCTGCTGCTGTTGCTTGAGGAGTTCTTCCAGTTTCTTCAGTTTTTCGTCATCGGGATAAAGTTTCCGACCGCTCTCCACCCGCTCCAACGCCGCCGGAACGTTGTTGGAAATGTAAAGCTGCGCGCCGCCGTTAAAAAAACTATCGGCGGGCGCCAACTGCGCGGAAAGCTTCTGCCCCGCAAGCAGCAGCAGGCTAAGGCTGATGAGGCGTCGCAATGTCATCGATGTCCTTAAGTTTCTTGGTGAATTCTTCAAACTGTTTCTCGGCGATTTTGTATTTCTGCGTCAACGACTGCATGATCTCGTAGGCGCGGTGAAACTCCGTGCGTTGTACCGCCGTATCCGCGCTGGCTTTGGCTAGTCGCAATGCCGCTTTGATCTGCCGGACTTGCTCCGCCGCGCCCCGGGCGAATTTCAAATTGAACAGGGCGTCCGCGTCGTTCGTGTTCAGCATCACCGCGCGCTCATAAATTTTCGCCGCCGCGTCAAAGCCTTGCTCCAATCCGTCCAAATCTTTCGCCTGCTTCGCTTTTTTAAACTGCACGTTGCCCAGGTTGTAAAACGCCTGCTGTTGCAATTTCAAATCCGGCGATACGGCGACGCGCTGGAAAAGATTCTGCGCCAGATCAAAATTGGTCGCCCGATACGCCGCGGTGCCGGCATTGAACACCAGCCGTATATCGTTCGTTCGCACTTCCGCCAGCCTGGTATATTCCATCAACGCGTTGGTAAAATTCTCATTGCGATAGTCGTGCAAGGCCGTCGCTGGCGAGGCAAATCCGCTGAAGCTGGAAATCAGCAGCGCCAGCACCGCTGCGGTAGCGCGAGGCGTTTTCCGGCGCACGCGTTCCGGCAGAAGAAATTCCACGACCAGTAGCACCAATGCCGCTGCCAGCGGCCAATAAAACTGCTCGTGATAGCGGCGCACAATCTTCTCTTTTCCTTCCGATTTTGGCAACGGCGCGAGGCCGCGCTCATAAAGCGTTCCGATGGTGTCCGCCCCGCGCAATGGCAGATAAAATCCGCCCGCCGCCGCCGCGATGTCCTGCAGCAGTTTTTCGTTAAGCTTCGATTTCAGCACCTGGCCTTTCTCATCGCGGACGTAATCGGAATTACCCTTGGCGTCCGTGATGGTTACCAGCGTTCCTTCCGTCGAACCGATGCCCACGGTAAAAATCTTCAAGCCTTCCTTCGCAGCCTGCCCGGCTGCAGCCAGCGCGCCTTCGTCGTTGTCCTCGCCGTCCGTGAAAATCACCAACGCGCGGTGATTTCCCTTTTCCTTGAACGTCTCCAGTGCCGAGTTGATGGCCGCCGCCAGCGCCGTGCCGCCCTGCGGAATGGAATTCACATCCAGCGCCTGCACGCTTTGCTGGAACGCCGTGTCGTCAATCGTCAGCGGGCACGACAGAAATGCGTCACCCGCAAACGCCACCAGCCCCAGCCGGTCGGTCTTGGCCGTCTGTATCAATTCCAGCGCGGCCAGTTTCGCCCGCGCGAGGCGGTTTGGCGCGATGTCCGTCGCGAGCATGGATTTGGACGTGTCCACCGCCACGACAATGTCCAAGCCTGTTTGGCGAACCTCCTCTTTGTCGTAGCCGTTTTGCGGCCGCGCGATGGCGATGATCAGCAACGCCACCGCCGTGATCAGTAGCGCGTGATGCCACTTCCGCCGCGTTGGCGAGCGGCCGACCGTCAACGATTCCAGCAAGCGGACTTCAACAAATTGCACCAGGAGTTTCTGCTTCACGCCTTCTCCCCACCACAGAAATACCGCGAGCGCCGGCGGAATCACCAGCAGCAGCCACAGTAAATGGGGATAATCGAATCTCATGGCAGCTTTCTAAAAATTGTCTGGCCCAGCACAATCTCCAGCAGCAGCAGCGCCAGTCCTGCCGTGATGAACCACGGAAATAGCTCCGTGAATTGGGTGTATTTCTTCACGCTCGCCTCGGTCTTTTCCAGCTTGTCGATCTCGGCATAAATCTGTTTGAACCGCCCGGCGTTATCCGCGCGATAATATTTTCCACCCGTCAAATCCACGATTTTCTTGAGGGTTTCTTCGTCGATATCCACCGCCACATTTTGATAGCCGACCTTCTGTCCGCCCATGTAAACCGGCATCGGCGCCTGGCCGTGCATGCCGATGCCGACCGTGTAAACTTTCACACCCATGGCCTTGGCCGCCTCCGCTGCGAGCAACGGCTCCAGCTTGCCGGAATTGTTCTGGCCGTCCGTCATCAGGATGACAATTTTGCTTTTTGCTTTCAGGTCGCGGAGCCGGTTCACCGCCGTGCTGAGACCGTCGCCGATGGCGGTGGAGTTTTCATTGATCGCGCCAATTTCCAGTCGATCCAGATTTGCCTGCAGAAAATCGTGGTCGAGCGTCAGCGGCGTGCCGATGTATGCCTGTGAGGCGAACAGCACCATGCCGATGCGATCGTTCGGACGTTTGTCGATGAAGCCCTTTAACACCAGCCGTGCCATGTTGAAGCGGTTCACGCGCTCGCCGCGCACCTCGAAGTCCTCAGAAATCATGCTGCCCGACATATCGAGCGCCACGACGATGTCCACGCCGCTCGCCTTGATCTCCGTCGTGCTCTTGGTCAAACGTGGCTGGGCCAGTGCGACGATGAACAGCGCCAGCGCCAGCCAGCGCAGCGAACCCAGAAAACCGCCGAAGCGGGAGCGATGGATGTTTTGCATCGCCCGCACCAGCTGCACCGAGGAATAGACGAACGCCGGCGGCGCACCGCGCCGCCCCTTTAGCCATGCCAGCAACGGCAGCAGCAAAAGCAGCAACAACAGCCATGGATAAGCGAACATCATCGCGCTTCCTCCTTCTGATTGTTTGCTGCCGGTTCGACCGGCTGCGGTTCCGTTTCGTCGACCAGACGCAGCGCGGAAGCATGCAACCCGCGCAGTTCATTTTCACCCGGCTCGTATTTGGCGAACTTCACCAGGTCGCAGCTTGCCAGAAATTCACCGAGGCTTCCCTTCTGTTCCGGCAGCAGCAGCTTCGTCCCGCCCAGTTCGCGTAGAAATTCCTCCGTCGTCCGCTCGGGCGCGTGGAATTGAAACCGTTCCTCCAGATACGCCCGCGCCGTGTCCGACACGGCGATGACGAATGGCTTCGGCTGCGCGATGAGCGCCAGCGCCTGCTCCAGTTTTTGCTTCGCGCGAATGTGCGCCGGAACCGGCGGCGGCAAAACGATGTTCGTCTGGCGATTTCGCCACCAACGCCATGCCAGAAACGTCGCAACCAGTAACGTTACGACAATCAACGCCCACCACAGCCATGTGTAGCCATCCGAAATCTCAAATGGCGGCTTGATGTCGCGGATGTCTTCCGCGACGGGCGCAACGGCATTGGGTGTCGCATTCGAAATCATCCGCGCAGCCTCCGTTTCTCACGCGTTTCAAAAAACCGTGCCAGCGTTGGGCCGTAATCCTGGTCCGTGCGCAACTGCATCGCATCAATGCCTGCGCGCCGGAACAGCCTCGCCATGTCTTGCAATGCCTTGGCCTGACGCTCGGCGAATGCTGCCCGCTTGCGCGCGTCCGCCGTGTTGACCTCCACGACTTGGCCCGTCTCCGCGTCCTGAAAAATTAAACGTCCCAGATTCGGCAATTCCAGTTCATGCGGGTCGGTAACCTGCACCGCCACCACGTCATGCTTGCGGTTCGTCTGCCGCAGCATCGTGAACGACGCCTGCGCCAGCGATTCCAGCGACATTAGGTGCGGACGCGGCGCCTTTTTTTCGCCTGTCCGGCGAGGGGCGACTGGCGAGCCGAGGAAATCCGACACGATCACCGTGATGGCCTTGTGCGATTGCACGCGCAGCAAAAATTCCAGCGCCTGGTTCAAATCCGTCCCGCGCCGCTTCGGCTCGAAGAACAGGACTTCGCGGATGACGCGCAGGACGTGGCTTTGCCCTTTGCGCGGTGGGATGAATTTCTCCACCTCGTCGCTGAAGAGGATGAGGCCGACTTTGTCGTTGTTGCGGATAGCGGAGAAGGCGAGCACGGAGGCGATCTCGGCGGCGAGTTCGCGCTTGGACTGGCCGCGCGAGCCGAACAGGCCCGACCCGCTCACGTCCACCACGAGCATGAGCGTGAGTTCGCGTTCCTCGACGAACTTCTTGATGAACGGATGGTTCATCCGCGCGGTGACGTTCCAGTCAATCGCTCGCACGTCGTCGCCGGGCTGGTATTCGCGCACCTCGTCGAAGTTCATGCCCTGGCCCTTGAAGACGGAATGGTATTGGCCCGCGAGCGTTTCGGTCACGATGCGGTTCGTGCGCAGCTCGATCTGCCGGATTTTTTTGAGAATCTCGCGGGGAATCATGCAAAGGTAGATTCAACCGTGAACCAAGCGAACTACGCGAACGGAATTTCAAAAATTCTTTTTTTAGCGTATTTCGCGTATTTCGCGGTTAATTAATTTTTACGGCACGGGCAGTTCATCAAAGATTTTCTGGATGACCGTTTCGCTGGTTTTTTCCTCGGCCTCGGCTTCGTAGGTGATGGCCACGCGGTGGCGCAGCACATCCATGCCGATGCTCTTCACATCCTGCGGCGTGACGTAGCCGCGGCCTTTCAGAAACGCATAGGCCTTGGCCGCGAGCGTCAGCGCGATGGTCGCGCGCGGCGATGCGCCGAGCTGGATGAAATCCTTCACCGCAATTTGGTAATGGTCCGGGTCACGCGTGGCGCAGACGAGGTCCACGATGTAATCCTTCACCTTGTCGTCCACGTAAATGTCGTTGATGATTTCGCGGGCCTTGAGGATTTGTTGCGGCGTGACGACGGCGCTGCACGTCGGCGTGCCGGACGTTTTCGCCATCACTTCGAGAATCTGCCGTTCCTCAGCTCGGCTTGGGTAGCCGATCTTGAGCTTGAGCATGAAGCGGTCAACCTGCGCCTCGGGCAGCGGATACGTGCCTTCCTGCTCGATGGGATTCTGCGTGGCGAGCACGAGGAACGGTTCGTCGAGCTTGTAGGTCTGGTCGCCGATGGTGACCTGCTTTTCCTGCATGGCTTCAAGCAGCGCGCTCTGCACCTTGGCGGGCGCGCGGTTGATTTCGTCGGCGAGGATGAGGTTGGCAAACACCGGGCCTTTACGCGTGGTGAAGCCGCCGGATTGCGGATTGTAAATCTGGGTGCCGATGACGTCGGCGGGCAGCATGTCCGGTGTGAATTGCAGGCGCGAGAATTTCACGTGTAAGCAGTTCGACAGTGATTTGACGGCGAGCGTCTTGGCGAGGCCGGGCACGCCTTCGAGGAGGACGTGGCCGTTGGCCAGCAGGCCGATGACCAGTCGCTCGGTGAGATATTGCTGGCCGATGATGACCTTGCCGAGTTCGTTGAACAGCGGGTGCGTGAACGCACTCGCTTCCTTTACCGCTTCGTTGATGGCATTGATTCCTGTGCTCATGTTTTCTTATGTATTTTTCCGTGGACGACTTTCTGACAAAAAATCTTTTCTGGCGTTCAAGAAAATTGCCGCCGGAGCGCGTCCGTCCCCGGACGCTGCAACGTTTAAATTTCCAACGGGCTTCCGTTCCGCTAAACAACTGGGTTCATCACGTTGCAGCGCCCGAGGACGGGCGCACTCCACGAAACTCACGCGCCCGGCAAAACGGCCGCCTGCTTCCTGCTTAACCAGCCGATCTTGCCGGCATTGTTGATGACCTGCACCCAGTTATCGTGCCGATCCAACACTTTCAATTCCGCGCCATCGCGGGGGGTGAACACGCTCTGCGCCTCGTCAAACGGGCCGCTGCGGGCGATGGCTTCCGCGCCCGTCACCACGGCAATGGCAGCATTGAAGCGGTTCGTTGCCTGCAAAGCCAGCACGGCGCCGGAAAAAAGCGTCAGCGCCACGGCCAGACGCGTCACGCTGTGCAACTTCGGCGCGAGCGCCAGCCGGAGCTGGCGCATGGCCAGCAATGCGAACATCGTCCAGAAAAACGCGGACGTGAGAATCGTGCCTTCATTCAATGTGAGCGTGCCGACCCAGTTTTGCCAGCGGCTTTCGCGAAGCGTCGCGCCCTGGACCTGATTGCGAACAAACGCGAGGTTGGCTCGCAGTTCCACATCACGCGGCGAGAGCAGTTCCGCCTGCCGATATGCGGCGATGGCTTTGCCGAGATGTCCCGCCTTGAATGCGGCGTTGCCGGCGTTGAAAAGCAGCGTGGGCGATTGCGCGCCGGTTTTAAGGATGGCGTCGTAGATGGTCGTCGCTTCGGCAAACTTGCCTTCGGCGTAAAGCTTGTTCGCCGCCGCGAAATCAGCAGTGACATCTGTTGCGAGAAGTTTTCCGGCACAGACGACGGCGAGCAAAATGGAGAGCCCGGATTTCATGGCTTCACCTCCCGTAGTTGCCCGATGAATTTTTCAAACTGCGCGGCGACCGAATTTAGTTCGCTGGTGCCTCGCATCGGCGCATAGCGGGCCTGGTTGCATAACTGAAATTGTTCATGAAGCGCCGTGCGCAAGGCGGCCGGCGCATTGCGCAGCAGCGCATGGCCATCCGCAACGTCCTCCGTGATGGCCGACGCGGGGCAATCGAGCCGTTCGCCAAGCTGCTCTTGCAACAAGCGAAAGAGCGTGGCAAAAAATTCATCAGGCTGGTTGGCGGCGGCGTGATTTTTCAAATCAATCAGGCCGTTGGCGACGAGCGCCGCCACAGCCCGCTGGCGACGGAGATGTGGATTATTCGCCAGATTGTCCGTGCGCTTGCGCCAGACGAACGCCGCAAGAAAGGCCATCACCGGCACGGTTTGCACGGCGAGGAACACCGGTTGAGCGACGAGCGGGGGGGTATCGGCGACGAGCGATCCGAGCTTTTCTTTAATGGGCAGGATGTCTTGCGCCGGCTTTTCTTCGTTCGAAGCCTTGGTCGCAGCCATCTGCGGCAACGGCGTGGTTCCGGCGGCGTGAACCGCGAGGGGTACGGCGGGTTGCGTGAGTGTGTGATACTGGCCGTCTTCGGGATTGAAGTAGGAAAAACTCAGCGCGGGCAGTTCGCGGACGTCGTTGTTGAGCGGTGAGATGATCTGCTCAAACGTCTTCGTACCTTGAAAACCAAACTGATCGGTGTTCTCCAGCTTGGCGGTGGGCGGGTAAGTCTTAAAGTTTTTCCAGGCGTCCTGCACTGGCAAGGCGACGGAGTCCAGTGATCCGCGTCCGGAGATTTGCACCCGCACGGTTATGGGATCGCCGACCGTCACGGTGGTCGGGCCGACGGTCGCGGCCAGGTCGAACTGGCCGACGGCACCGGTGAAATTCGACGGTTGATTTTGCTTTGGCAGCGGCAACGATTCGATGCTCAAAGGCTCGGTAGCCAGCGCGACTTGTTTCTGTTCGCCCTGATTGAAAAACTGCCGGAAGAATGGATCGCCGCCTCGATTTTGCGAGGGCAAAACCACCACTGCATTTGCTGTGAACGGGCCAAGTGCCAGCGCCCCGGTTTTCACAGTGGTTAACGGAATCACCAGCGGTACCTCGGTATAAACGCGATTACCAACCTGCACGCGGCGCTGCTGATTTTTCAAAAATATCAGCTTGCCTGCAGTGAAGCCGTCCGTTGCCGAACCGGTCAGTTGAAAACCGCTCAAATCGGACACGTCGTCGCGCAGGTAAAGCTCCAATTGTGCGACGACGGATTCACCGGCATAAACTTTTTGCTTCGGAAAATTTAGTTTCAGGAACACCACTTCGCTGCCGGAATTCACGGCGTTTGCCGAGGGCGCGCTGGCTTTGCTGACAATAAGTTTGAGCGGGGCGGAGGCAAGCTGCTGGCCGTTCACGTTGGCGGTCAGCGCGGGAATGGTGAATTCACCGGGACGCTGGGGCTTCACGGAAAAGGACACGGTCACGGTGGAGCTCATCGCGCCGTTGACGATGTTGACGCTTTGGGAGGTGCCCGTCTGCGTGATTTGCAAACCGGCAACACTCGGCATCGGCAGGTTGTTTGGCTGGGCGCCTTCGAAAGCCAGCGCCAGCGTCGCGCTTTCGCCCAGTGTGATGGCATCGCGGTCCAGCGAGGCGGTGAACGATGCGGCTCCCGCCGGTCGCGCCAGCAGCGCGACCGCGAACAACGCCATCAATGTTTTCAAGGCAAACCGCATTTATTATTTCGTCCCATCTGACAGACGGGAATGGGAAATGTTCACGAAAACTTCGGCGTGCGAAAGTGCAAAATCACCTGCCGCCGACGGCGGTGCGGTCCACTTGAAATACCGCCAGACAAATCTGCGCTGTCGCCGGGTCGTTCAGGCACAGCGCGCCTTCGCGGATGCGCGGAACCGGCTTGGCTTCGATCTGTAACGGAAATTTCTTTGCCAGCGAATGCGCGTAATCCGGAAAGTTTTCAAACCCTTCGGCGTGCAGTTGCGCGACGTTCACCAGCCGGAACTGTCCGAAGCTATTTTGGCTGGTTTGCCGCATCAACTCCACCAGCACACGTCCCATCGTGTGGCGCGGGTTGATTTCCACGATGGGTTTCAGTT
>Ga0265327_10005865_pt1 | contig 10043 bp, 8 predicted proteins | sample 41621metaG_FD_202089 | JGI IMG/M metagenome (GOLD analysis project Ga0265327, IMG submission 202089) | Rhizosphere microbial communities from Carex aquatilis grown in University of Washington, Seatle, WA, United States - 4-16-21 metaG | ecosystem: Host-associated > Plants > Roots > Rhizosphere >... | reverse complement strand
CATGTCCGCTCGCGCCAACCGCGCGACGGCGGGCGCGGTCACCCTGCACTACTGCCGCTACGACGCACCGGTCCGCATCGCCTTCGACGACATGCCCGGGTTCCGGCAGTTCTTCTGCCTTGCCGGGGCGGGCCGCATCCGCGCCTGGAGCAAGGACGTGGAGCTGTCGCCGCGGCAGACCGGCATCCTGCCTCCGGGGAGCCGGTTCGAGGCGGAGTACGGGGCGGGCTACGCCCATCTGGTGATCCAGGTCGACGAGGCGGCCCTGGCCCGGGCGCACCAAGCCTGGGATCCCGCCGTCAAACCGGATCGGCTGCACCTGGCCCAATCCCTGGACGCCGACGGGCTCGGCCGCCTGCGCAGCCTCGCGCTGTGCCTGGCCGATCAGTTCGATGACCCGGCGCATCTGAACCTGTCGGCGGTGACCGCGCTGCAGGGCGCGGTGGTGAGCAGTTTCCTGTTCGACAACCTGTTGCGCGGCCGCCCCGTGGATGGTCCTGCATCGGGGCCGGGTCTCGCCGAACGCCTACGCGATTATCTGGAGGCCCACTGGAACGAGCCGATCGGCGTGGAGAGCATGGCCCAGGCGTGCGGCGTCAGCGTGCGCAGCGTGTTCCAGCAGTTCGGCCAACAGTTCGGGGCCACGCCCATGGCCTATCTGCGCAACATTCGGCTGGATCGGGCGCGCGACCTGCTCAGCGAGCCAGACTCGGGGCTGTCGGTGATCGACGCCGCGCTGAGGTGCGGGTTCTCCAGCTTCGGCCATTTCGCCCGGCGTTATCGCGAGCGCTTCGGCGAGCTGCCGTCCGACACCCTGACGCGAGCGCGCTGGTCCTAGCCTCCGGCTGTCAAGCCTGGGCCGTCTGAGCCTTCGCCGCCTTGGCCGCCTTGCGCTCCGACGCCTTCTTCTGATCCAGGGCCCAGTTCACGGCCCGGTAGCCCAGCAGGATCAGGACGACGGCGCCGTAGATCAGCGGCGGGCGGTGGTCGGCCTTGACCAGCAGGAAGTAGTGCACCACCCCCATCGGCGCGATCAGATAGATCAGCTGGTGCAGGCGCTTCCAGCGCTTGGGTCCGAGCCGGCGCCGCAGCTTGTCGGCTGAGGTCACCGCCAGGGGGATCAGCATGGCGAAAGCGGCCATGCCGATGGTGATGTAAGGCCGCTTGGCGATGTCCTTGCCGATGGTCGGCCAGTTGAACAGCTGGTCGACGCCGATGTAGGTCGACAGGTGCAGGCAGACGTAGGCGAAGGCCCACAGGCCGATGCGCCGGCGGTAGCGGATCAGCACCGGCGCCTTCAAGAGCTTGGCCGCGGGCGTGATGGCCAGGCTGACGCAGATGAAGCGCAGGGCCCACACGCCGAGCTGGCGCAGGATGTACTGGATCGGATTGGCGCCGAGGTCGCCGGTGAAGCCCTGGACCACGAACCACAGCAGAGGGCTGGCGCAGGCCAGCCACACGGCCCAGGAGATCAGGCGGTCCTTCCACGTCTGCGACATGCTGGTTGAACTCAGAAGAGCTTCGTCGGGTCCATGCCCTTGTACATGGCGGCCACCTGCTCGCCGTAGCCGTTGAACGGCAGGGTCTTGCGGCGGAAGAACTCGCCGATCCGCCGCTCGGTGGCCTGGGACCAGCGGGGGTGGTCGACCTCGGGATTCACGTTGCCGTAGAAGCCGTATTCATTGGCCGCCAGCTCGTTCCAGCTGGTCTTGGGCTGGTTGGCGAGGAAGCTGATCTTGACGATCGATTTGCCGCCCTTGAAGCCGTACTTCCACGGCGTCACCAGCCGGATCGGCGCGCCGTCCTGATTGGGCAAGGTCTGACCGTAGAGCCCCACCGCCAGCAAAGTCAGCGGATTGTTGGCCTCGTCCATGCGCAGGCCTTCGCGATAGGGCCAGTCGATGACGTTGTCGCGCTGGCCCGGCATCTGGCGCTGATCGACCAGGGTCTCGAAGGCCACGTACCTGGCCTGCGCCGTAGGCTCGACGTCCTTGATCAGCTTGGCCAGCGGGAAGCCCACCCAGGGAATCACCATCGACCAGGCCTCGACGCAGCGCATGCGGTAGATGCGCTCCTCCAGGGGATAGCGCTTGATCAGGTCGTCGATGCCGATGCGCTGAGGCTTCTTGACCAGGCCGTCGATCACCACCGTCCAGGGCCGGGTCTTCAGGCTGTGGGCGTTGGCCGCCGGGTCGTCCTTGTTGGTGCCGAATTCGTAGAAGTTGTTGTAGGTGGTGATGTCCTTGAGCGGCGTCGGCTTCTCGTCGCCGATGGGCATCTTGTTCGGCGAATACTGCAGCGCGGCGGCCTGCGCCGGGCCCGCGCCCACGGCCAGCGCCGTTCCTGCGGCGGCCCCCGCGACGATGAACTCGCGGCGGCGCAGGTAAAGACCCTGGTCGGTGACGTCGCAGTCCTTCAAATCGGGCGCGTTACGGATCAGCATCGATAGTCTCCACAAATCCCGGCGGCTGCGGCGATGGTGAGAGCTACCATGGCGCAGACCGTTCACACTGCCATTATTCGTACCAACTGATTGCGCCGTTACAGGGGCGCGCAAACTTTTTTTGACCTGTCACGACATGAATTGGGCGGCCAGGGCCTCGGTTCCACGGGCCAGGATGCCGATGTCCCCCCCGACGGCTGTGAAGCCGGTCCCAAGGGCGATGCAACGACGGGCGAAATCGGCGGGAGCATAGACGCCGGACGGCTTGCCCACCGCCTTCAGCCGGGCGATCGCGTCCTCGACGGCGGCGACCACCTCGGGATGGCCCATGTTCCCCACGTGGCCGAGGCTGGCGGCCAGGTCGTTGGGACCGATGAACACCCCGTCCACGCCGTCGACCGCGGCAATGGCCTCCAGCTGATCCAGCGCCTCGCGGGTCTCGATCTGCACCAGCAGACACAGCTCCTCGTGGGCCCTGGCGAAATAGTCCTTCACCCGGCCAAAGCGGGTGGCGCGGGTGGTCCCGGCCACGCCGCGGATGCCGGCGGGGGCGTAGCGCATGGCGGCGACGGCGGCCCTCGCCTCCTCCGCGTTCTGCACGAACGGCACCAGCAGGGTCTGGGCGCCCACGTCGAGCAGCTTCTTGATCAGCACCGCGTCGTTGGCCGCCGGCCGCACCACCGGATGGGTCGGATAGGAGGCGACGGCCTGGAGCTGGGCCAGGGTGGTCTCCAGTCCGCCCGGCGAATGCTCGGTGTCGATCAGCAGCCAGTCGAAGCCGGACCCGGCCACCAGCTCGGTCGCGTAGGCGCTTGAAAGGGCGCACCACAGGCCGATCTGGCTCTCGCCGGCCAGCAGGCGCTGCTTGAAGCGGTTCTTGGGCAAGTCCATCAGACGCCAAGCTCCTAGACAAACGACACGCTGATCGCGCCGAGCGGCCCGTAGTCGGCGCAGATCACGTCGCCGGGAGCCACCGACACCGGCCGGGTGAAGGAGCCGGCCAGGACGATCTCGCCCTTGTGCAGCTTGCCGCCGAGCGGATGCAGCTTGTTGACCAGCCAGGCGATGCCCGCCGCCGGATGGCCCATCACCGCGGCCGAGACGCCGGACTCCTCAATGGTGCCGTTCTTGGAGAGCGTCGCGCCGACCCAGCGGATGTCCACGTCGAAGGGGCGGATGGTGCGTCCGCCCACCACCATGGCGGCGGCGGCGGCGTTGTCGGCGATGGTGTCGACGATCTGGCGCGGGGTCTCGGTGCGGTAGTCGATGATCTCCATGGCCGGGGTGACGAACTCCACGGCCCGCATCACGTCGTAGACCCGCGCGTTGGGGCCCTCCAGGTCCTGGCCCATGACGAAGGCCAGCTCGACCTCCAGGCGCGGGGCGGAGAACTGGGCGGCCTTGATCACCGCGCCGTCGTTGAACAGCATCTCATCCATCAGGAAGCCGTAGTCCGGCTCGTTGAACTTCGAGGCCATCTGCATGGCCCGCGACGTCAGGCCGATCTTGGTCCCCACCCGTCGGCCGCCCCTGTCGATCAGCGCCTGGGCCCACAGGCCCTGCACGGCGTAGGCGTCCTCCAGCGTCATGGCGGGGAAGGTCTTGCTGAGCTGGGGTATCGGCGTCTGCGTCGCCGCCGCCTGAATCAGGGCGGCGGCCGCTCCTACGCGCTGATCGTGGCTTAGCATCCGTCTCTCCCCTCTCTCACTTTGGCCAGACTCCTACAGCCCCTGCGCCGCCTCCGCCAGGATGCGCGACAGCCAGGCCACGGCCGGATCAACCAGCCGGTCCTCGCGGAACACCGCGCCGATCTCCAGGGTGAAGGGCGGCTGCACCGGGGGCAGGATGTGCACGCGCCCCTCGGCTCCCCGGCTCTCGGCCAGGCGGCGCGGGACCAGGGCGGCCATGTCGGTGCGGGTGGCGATGGCCAGGGCCGAGACCGAGTCCGGGGTCGTCACCGCGACCTTGCGCGGCGGGGTGCGGCGGGCGAGTTCGGAGGGCTGGCTCTCTGCCCGGTCCCATCCGCGGCGATACTTCAGGCCGGGCCCGCCGGGCGCGGCCTCGGCGTCGAACGGGTCCTCGAAGCCCGACACCAGGATGTGCGGGGTGTCGCGGAGGCGCTCCAGGGTCAGCACGCCCTCGGCCAGGGGATGGCCCTTGCGCACCACCCACACCATGGTCTCGGTGAACAGGGTCTGGAAGCGGAAGCGGCGCGAGGGGGTGTCCTGGCCCATAAGGGCGGCGTCGACCCGGCCCGTATCGAGCGCCTCCACCGTGCCCGCGCCATAGGGCGTCACCTGCAAGGTGGCGCCCGGCGCATGCTGGCCCAGCAGCCGCACCACCTGCGGGATCAGCAGAGCGCAGCCGTAGGGCCCGGCCGAGATCGAGAAGCGCCGCTCGGTGACCGCCGGATCGAACCCGGCGGGGGCCAGGGCCGCCTGCACCTGGAGCAGGGCCGTGTGCAGGGCCGGGCCGATTTCCAGCGCCCTCGGCGTCGGGTCCATGCCGCTGGACCGCCGCACGAACAGTTCGTCGCTGAGCAGGAGCCGCAGCCGTCCGAGGGCGTGGCTGACCGCCGACTGGCTCAGCCCGAGCCGGGCGCCGGCCCGCGTCACGTTACGCTCGTCCAGCAGGGCGTCGAACACCCGGAGCAGGTTCAGGTCCAGCTGGTTGAAATGAAACTCGCTCATGATGAGCGTGATAACATATCATTTGGATCATGACACGGCGGCGCCTACATGAACGCACGGAGGTTGCGGCGCGTGAGTACAGCCGCAGCCTCCACCAGTGCGCGTCTTGCGACCGCGGGCCCCGTGTGAGTGTGGCGGCCCGCGGTCGTTCGCACTTCTGAATTCCGGAGCGACGAGCGTGAGCCAGGGGCTGGACGAAGCGGGCGGCAGGAGTTTTGGCGACCGGCTGCGCTGGCCGCTGCTGATCGGCGGCCCTCTGATCGTGATCGCCGTGGTCGCGTGGTTCCTGCTCACGGGCGGCCGCTACCAGTCCACCGACGACGCCTATGTCCAGGCCGCGCGCACCCCAATCAGCGCCAATGTCTCGGCCCGGGTGGTCGAACTCGACGTCAAGGACAACCAGCAGGTCCACAAGGGCGACGTGCTGTTCCGCCTCGACGACCGCGATTTCAAGGTGACCGTGGCCCAGGCCGAGGCGGCCTTGGCGACCGCGCGTCTGCAGGTGAACACCGAACGCGCCACCTCCGGCCAGCAGGCCGCCGCCGTCCGCGTGGCCGAGGACGCCCTGAGCTATGCGGATCGCGAGCTTGCCCGCCAGAAGGAGCTGGTCGCCGGCGGCGTCGCCTCGCAGCAGCAGCTCGACCAGGCCCGGAACGCCGCCGACGAGGCCAAATCGCGCCTCGCCGTGGCCCAGCAGCAGGCCGCCGCCGCCCGCACCGCCGCCGGCGACAAGAGCCCCATCGACCAGCACCCCGCCGTGATGCAGGCCCAGGCCGCGCTCGACCGCGCCCGCCTGCAGCTCGGCTACACGGTGATCCGCGCGCCGCAGGACGGGGTCGTCACCAAGGTCGAGCAGATCCAGCTCGGCAGCTACATCACCGGCGCCCAGCCCCTGTTCTGGCTGGTGTCGGGCCGGCCCTATGTCGAGGCCGACTTCAAGGAGAGCCAGCTGGCCAAGATGCGCGTCGGCCAGCCGGCCGAGGTCGAGGTCGACGCCTATTCCGGACGCAAGTTCAGCGGCCGCGTGGCCAGCTTCAGCCCCGGCGCCGGTTCGACCTTCTCGATCCTTCCCGCGCAGAACGCCACCGGCAACTGGGTCAAGGTGGTGCAGCGTCTGCCCGTGCGCATCGAGTTCGACCAGGCCCTGCCGCAGACAGCCGCCGCCGGCCTGTCGGCCAAGGTCAAGGTCGACACCGGCCCGAAGGGATAGCGAGCCATGCTCGCCCGCCGCGACGAGGGCGCGCCCAACAAGTGGGCGATCACCGTCAGCATCATGCTGGCGACGATCATGGTCTCGCTCGACACCACCATCGCCAACGTCGCCCTGCCGCATATCCAGGGCAGCGTCTCGGCCTCGCAGGACCAGATCACCTGGGTCCTGACCTCCTACATCGTGGCCGCCACCATCATGACGCCGATGACCGGGTGGCTGTCCGGCCGGATCGGCCGCAAGCAGGTGTTCCTGGTCTCGATCATCGGCTTCACCATCGCCTCGGCCCTGTGCGGCATGGCCGGCAGCCTGTTCCAGATCGTGCTGTTCCGCCTGCTCCAGGGCCTGTTCGGCGCGGCCCTGATCCCCCTGTCGCAGGCGGTGCTGCTGGATATCTGGCCCCGGGAGCAGCACGGCCAGGCCATGGCCATCTGGGGCATGGGCGCCCTGCTCGGCCCGATCATGGGCCCGGCGCTGGGCGGCTGGCTGACCGACAATTTCGACTGGCGCTGGGTGTTCTACATCAACCTGCCGATCGGGGCCCTGGCCTACCTCGGCGTGTGGATGTTCATCTCCAACAACAAGCACGACATCCCCAAGCCGTTCGACTTCTTCGGCTTTGGCATGCTCACGGTGTTCATCGGCGGCTTCCAACTGATGCTCGACCGCGGCCCGACCCAGGACTGGTTCTCCTCCAAAGAGATCTGGACCGAGGCGATCGTGGCGGGCGTCGCACTCTATCTGTTCACCGTGCACTCGCTGACGGCCAAGAATCCGTTCTTCGACCGCGCCCTGATCCGCGACCGCAGCTTCGTGGTGGCGACGGTGGTGGGCTTCTTCCTGGGCATCCTGCTCTATTCGAGCATGGCGCTCCTGCCCTCCATGCTCGAAGGACTGATGGGCTATCCGGTGGTGACCACCGGCCTGGTGATGATGCCGCGCGGCATCGGCGCCTTCATCGGCATGTTCACCGTCGGACGCCTGGTGGGCAGGATCGACTCGCGCCTGCTGGTGGCGCTGGGCATGGTGCTCATGGGCTCGGCGGCCTGGATGATGAGCCGCTTCTCCCTGGACATGAACGCAACGCCCCTGATCGTCTCGGCGGTGGTCCAGGGCCTGGGCACCAGCATGATCTTCGTGCCCCTCACCACCCTGGCCTTCGCCAGCCTCAATCCGATCTTCCGCGCCGAGGGCTCCTCGGTGTTCACCCTGGTGCGCAACCTCGGCTCCTCGGCCGGCATCTCGATCGTGGAGGCGCTGCAGACCAGCAATACCGAGGTCGCGCACAACGACCTGGTGCGCCATTTCGCGCCCGGCGATCAGGCCCTGTCGCTGCTGCCCCAGGCTCTGAATCCCGCCACTACCGCCGGCGCTGCGGCGCTCAACGCCGAGATCAGCCGCCAGGCGGCCATGGTCGCCTACATCGACGACTTCAGGCTGATGCTGATCATCACCGTCTGCACCGCCCCACTGCTGTTCTTCATGAAGGCCCCCAAGGCCCAGAAGATGGATCCCGAACATGCCGCCATGGAATAGAGCCGCCCTGCTGGCCGGCGCGGCGGCCGCGTCCCTGCTGACCGCCTGCGCCGCGGTCGGTCCGAACTTCCAGACCTCCACCGCGCCGGGGACCCCCGGCTACGCCATGGCCGGCGACGCCGCGTCGAAAGCGCCCGCCCTCGGCGCCGCCGCGGAGGGCGCCGGCGACTGGTGGACCGCATTCGGCTCGCCCGACCTTGACCGCACCATCAAGCAGGCCCTGACCGACAGCCCGACCCTGGCCGTCGCCGACGCCACCCTGCTGCAGGCCCGCGAAGCCGCCGGCGCCCAGACCAACGCGCCGACCGGCAGCTTCAACGCCTCCGCCGATCGCACCCGCATCAACCTGGCCGCCTTCGGCATCCCCGGCTTTCCGAGCCCGACGGTGAACCAGTATTCGGTGGGAGGGAACATCGCCTACGACCTCGACCTGTTCGGCGGCGTGCGCCGCGCCAACGAGGGCGCCGGGGCGCGGGCCGAGGCGGAGGCGCAGCACGCCAAGGCCGCCTACCTGACCCTCACCGGCAACGTGGCCATGGCGGCGGTTCGCATCGCCACCCTGCGCGCCCAGATCGCGGCCATCTCCAGCGTCATCGACGAGGACGGCAAGAACATCGAGTTCATCCGCAAGGCCGAGGCCGCCGGCGCCGCCGCCCCCGCCGCCCAGGTCTCCGCCCGCGCCCAGATGGTGCAGGACCAGGCCCTGCTGCCCGACCTGAACCAGCAGCTGGCCGAGGCGCGCCACGGCCTCGCCCTGCTGGTCGGCCATGCGCCGGCCGACTTCACCGCGCCGGACTTTGAGCTCGGCGCCCTGACCCTGCCCGCCAGGATTCCGGTGGAGCTGCCCTCCGAACTGGTGCGCCGCCGCCCCGACATCCTGGCCGCCGAGGCCGACCTGCACGCCGCCACCGCCGACATCGGGGTGCAGGCGGCCAAGCTCTATCCGGACGTCAAGCTGAACGCCGCCCTCGCCCAGACCTCGCTCGCGCCGGAGAAGCTGTTCCAGTACGAGTTCTCGGGCTGGAACTTCGGCCCGGCGGTCAGCGTGCCGATCTTCGGCCGCGAGCAGCTCAAGGCCCGCCAGCGCGCCGCCGAGGCCGCGGCCAAGGCCGCCAACGCCCGCTACCAGCAGACGGTGATCTCAGCCTTCACCCAGGTGGCCGACGTGCTCTCCGCCCTGGCCAACGACGAGGCGGCCGTCGCCGCCCAGGACCAGGCGCGCCAGGTGGCCGAACAGGATCTGAAGAACACCGAGTTCGCCTATCAGAAGGGCGGCGGGACCCTGCTCGAAGTGACCCAGGCCCAGCGCCGGCTGTCCGAGACCCGCCAAGCCTACGCCCTGGCCCAGGGCAAGCGCTACGCCGACGCGGTCAGGCTCTACATCGCCACGGCGGCGGATTGGCGCAGGCCGGCGCAGACGGCGGAGCGCTGACTCCCGCCAGAACGTAAAACGCGCCGGACCTTGGCCCGGCGCGCTTCGCGTCTAAGTCCCGGCTGCCCGGGATGTGATCAGAACTCTTCCCACCCGTCTTCCTCGGCCTGGGGCTCGAGCTTGCGGGCGGTGGCGGAGCGGCTGTAGGCCGGGGCCCCCGAACCGTGGGACGGGCGCGGGGAGGCCGAGATGGCCCCGCGGCCCTCGTTGCGGCCGCCGGACTGGGTCTCGCCGACCTGGAAGCGGCTGATCAGGCGCGCCAGCTCCTCGGCCTCGCGGGCGAGGGCGTGGCTGGCGGCGGTGGACTGCTCCACCATGGCCGCATTCTGCTGGGTGACCTGGTCCATCTGGTTCACGGCCGAGTTGACCTGGTGCAGGCCGGTGGACTGCTCCCCGGCCGAGGCCGAGATTTCCGCGACCACGCCGTTGATCTCGGCGATCTGGGTGACGATCCGCTGCAGCGCCTGGCCGGTCTGGCCGACCAGCTCCACGCCGGAGCCGACTTCGCGAGCCGAGGTCGAGATGAGGCCCTTGATCTCCTTGGCGGCTTCCGCCGATCGCTGGGCCAGGGCCCGCACTTCGGAGGCGACCACCGCGAAGCCGCGGCCCGCGTCGCCCGCCCGGGCGGCTTCGACGCCGGCGTTCAGGGCCAGCAGGTTGGTCTGGAAGGCGATCTCGTCGATCACGCTAATGATCTGGCTGATCTCCTTGGCCGACTGCTCGATGCGGCCC
>Ga0265327_10005864_pt1 | contig 10045 bp, 9 predicted proteins | sample 41621metaG_FD_202089 | JGI IMG/M metagenome (GOLD analysis project Ga0265327, IMG submission 202089) | Rhizosphere microbial communities from Carex aquatilis grown in University of Washington, Seatle, WA, United States - 4-16-21 metaG | ecosystem: Host-associated > Plants > Roots > Rhizosphere >... | reverse complement strand
CCGACCGCAGTTGCGTCATGATGCGCTCGCTGTCCACCAGCGCTTTCGGACACCCCAGGGATACGACGCCGATACTTTTTGATTTATGCATAATGACCGGTAATAAAAAAGCGCTTGCCTGACCAGAATTCGCCGTTAATAATCATCCCGGCCAACTATTAAAGCACAACCTCGAAACCCTCGAACTGAGGCGGTCCCAGATAGAGTCCTTTGGTGCCGCCGGCGTTGGCGTGCGCCTGCCGGAAAGCGTCCGAATGCACCCAGGCTTCGAAAGCCTCACGCGTATCCCAGATCACATGCGAAGCAAACAAGGTATGCTCATCGGTTGACGGCCCCTGCAGCAAATGAAACTGCTGGAACCCGGACACCTTGTCCAGTTGCGATTCGCGATTTTTCCATACGGCTATAAACTCATCTTCCTTGCCGGGAGTGATCCTGAAACGATTCATCGCAATAAACATAAGCAAACCTCGTATATTAGTTAGTATTAACCGCTTTCAGATAACCCTGAATATAGGCTGCCGGCAACTCGATTGTCTGCAAATCGCCGCTTTTACCGACCAGACGCGCACTCAAACCTGTCCTGGCAAAAGCGGCCAGCTCTTCCGCGGAAAGCGGCAAGTCAAAGCGATCGCGGAAGGTGCATCCTGATTGCATGGAGTTAAATTCCTGACAACGCTCGGTTTCCTGCCGTAGATGGGCAACAGGACGCAGCGTTCCGTCGGCAAAGCGCGCAGCCTGATATCCCGCCGGATGTCTCGCCCGGTATTCGCTATCGATATCGAGACGATGATGCTGCACACGCTTGCCCGTATCGTCGGCGTGCCCACTCAAACGGTAGCTCAGTATGTCCTCGCCGCCCATGTTCACTTGCCAATGCTCCTGGGTCAACAACGGCGACTGATAATCGACGCCGGGCTGCCCGCTGGCGGTCGCAACCCGCACTGTATTGGCGGCTATTTCATCGGCAGGCGCATTACGTAAATTGCCCTTGCCGCACCCGGAGGACAACAGAGCGCATAAAAATAATCCGGCAACGCCAAGCCTCGTATAAGCCGACACAACATTTTTACGAATCAATATCATTACCCCCAGGCGCCGAGTGTAAACCAACTTGACAACCCCGCATAAGCTTAGTCCCAAATAATGAGTAGAATGGTGACTCCCGGGGTTTTCCCTATGCGTATTCAGCACCTGCACGTTCTTAATCGCAGCATTCGGCCTGTACCTGATTCTGCCGAATTATACCGGGTTGTATCGCTTGCGATAGCCGCATTGTCATCAGCTTCTTTATTTCCCTTACCGCATCAATACGAAAACGCCTTGAGGTATTGCTCCTCAAGGCGTTTTTCACAAAAACCCGCAAAGACAGAGTATGTCCTGTCTCAGCCGATATTCACAATCTTAGTTGTGAGCAGCGAACGGGTGACCTTCGGTAGCCTTTCTGGCAACAACGTCAACAGCCTTGGGCTCGCCGGCAATGGCGCGCTTGATGGACAGTTTGGTTGCTTCGTAGTTGTAATCCTGGATTTTGGCGTCGTCTTCAGCCAGCCAGTGAATGAATACGCCAACGCAGATGAACAGGTCGTCCGCTTCGTCAGCCGGGATAGTGCCGTCTTCAACACAGTCGGCTACAGCCATTGCAACGCCGCGCTGCGCAGGTCCGAACATCTGGGTAGCCTGTTTGCCGTTCTTGATGGTGACCTTGTTGAACATAACCGTGTTCGGCTTGCACAGCAGGTTGGGAGCAACCACAGCCAGCAACGACGTGAAGCCGTCCTTGTTGTTGGTCAGGGTGTTTGCGAAAGCCGCTTCAGCGGCGCTGCCGCGCGGTCCCATGATCAGATCGATGTGAGCGATTTCATTACCGCCACCACACAATGCTTCGCCGACCAGCAACTTGTTAACTTTTCCCATCTGGATTTCCTCTTTTGTGAAAAATGAATAGAATTTTTGTATTAATGACACCGACATGTCTCCTGAACAATAGAGCGACACTCCGCAAACAACGGCTCCCTGCTTCCAGGCCAGCCTGTCTCCGTATATCGCCCAGCCATAACGCAATGTCCCTTAAGCATCTATTGAATCCCTGCGCAACGAACCAACACACCGACACAACAGATTTTCCAGGCGCACTGCCAGAAGACACGCTACCGTGAGATCCGCGGTTGTACCCGGATTTACTCCGGAAGATTTAAACTCAGTATCAACCTCATAAAGCAACTGCATGGCCACTTCGGGCCTGTCGGATTGAGACAGCATGCGGTTAAGCGCTGTCATTCGCTCCGTCACCATCCCTGTGAACCGGTTTCCAAACTTGCGCTGGATATGCGTGTCAGGAATCTTTTCCAGCAGCCCTGAAAACACAAATACCGCAGCCCATGCTTCATCCCCCCATCGGGATGTCCCACTATGATAACGCGGAATTGCGAAATCAAAAATATCTTTAAAGGAGACAGTGTATTGATAAGCGATGCGATCCCGCTCCGAAGCCAGCTTCATGGCCTCTTGCAGCGTGATTTTCGGAGCTGTATTTTGCACATCCTGCGCGTCGACATCCCCCAGACCGCCCGGCGCTGCCTCGCGTATCGCTTCGTAGACCTGGGCGCAATCATCCACCGTGGTTTTTTCAAGAACCCTGGCGAGACGCTCGCGCAATGTTCCGCTGCCGCCATCAATCTGACAAGCCTGCATCAGCGGAGCGGCCAGCAGCAGGATGCCCAGATTGGTATTGCACCCCACGGCAGCGCGCGTGGCGCGTACCGCCCGAACTATCTTCTCCCCGAGAGACAGTCGGTAATCGGCAAGAAAAGGCGCGCTTACGCGCGCGCTTACGCGAAAATCTTCGACCGTCATGTCGTGCGCTTCGGAGTAAACACTGACATTACCCGGCTTGAACGCCTGCAATTCGCACTCGCAGGCTTCGATGTATGCGGTTTCCAGCGCCGGCGCCGGCAACATCGAAGTCACTGCGCCACGGCCCTGTCGAGCACTGACTGACGGTGGCATTGCGACAGAAAATCGTCGGCCAGTCTATCGGCAATCACGATATCGCTCACGCTTTGCAACCCTTTCCATGCGGGAACGCTGTTGACCTCTATAACGCTATAGCCCCCGGCTTCATTCCGGATAATATCCACGCCGGCGTACGGCATCCCGATGACGGCGACGGCATCCTCGGCCAAGCGGCGCAGCACGCCGTCTTCGTCCAGCCGAGCCGCTTCGCAATGCGCGCCTTGCGCCACGTTGTTCAGCCAGGAAACTCCGCATCGACGCATCGCGGCCACCGCCCTGCCGCGTATCACAAACACGCGCCAGTCATGGTAGACCGCTCCGCTGTCGACGAAGCGCTGCAGGTAAAAGATGCCGTTGCTATCCGCCAGCGATTCAAGATCGTCCAGCGTGCGATGACGTTGAACCCCCTCGCCCTGCGACCCGAACAGCGGCTTGGATACCAGCTGATGGCCCCGCTCCAGCTCGCGCGCAGCAACCGCTACCGCCGTTTCCCTATCGTTACAAACCCAGGCAGGCGGCGTCGGAATGTCTGCGCAATGCAGCAAAAAGCTGGTCATGCCTTTATCCACGGTCCGTTCTATCGAGCGCGCGTCGTTATAAACGGGAACCCCAAGCAAAGTCAGGCCATGCAGTATATCCAGAAAAAAACTGACCTGCTGCAGCGAGCCGCCCGGCACACCGCGCACGAACACGCCTGCCGGCAATTCCGCTTCGAATCCCGGCATCGAAATCGGCAAGCCCTCGCCGTCCAGATTGAAGCGGCATGCGGTCAGCGATAAATAGCAGGCTTCAAAACCGTGTACGGCGAACGCCTGTTTCAGCCGCGCGCCGTGCCATCCCGGATCGTCGGTAACTATGGCAATCCGCCCCAAATCACTCTCCGAAGGAGCGATCCAGCAGGGCTTCATCCAGAGCGCCGGCGTGGAAGCTGCGCCCGGATTCGATCGCGGTCACAATGACGCGCGCCGGACTGAACAGCATGGCGTCGACTTTGAAAAAGTCGTATTTATATTCCTTGAATATTTCGGCAAATGGCTTGCCATAATCGCGTGAAACCGAGCTGGGCAGATTATTGGCCAGGGTTTCAGCCGCATCGTCGTTGCCTTTCACAAACAAGTGGACAGTGCCGCCAAACAGAATCGCATCGTTGGTACGCCCCATCGCCTTGATGAAATCGGGGTGAGGCGGCGGCACCGGAGCATAGCCGGTACCATCGACGATGTGCTCCAGCGGAAAATGCAGCGAGTGCGCCTTGTGCAGCGACACTTCCAGCACGCGCGCCACCACCTGCATGCCGCCGGCCAGACTGCTGGTAGGCGTCAGAATAACGGTAATCTGTCCAGGAGGAAGCTGGGTGGCGGCGGCAACCTTGTCTATCAGCTCTACCGGAGGCAGCTTGTCGACCTCCAGCACGATGACGGTCTCTTCCCCTCGGTCACGGTAGCCCAGTTCGTTGTAAAGCGCTTCTACCGGTTCCTCTACACCGTTTTTATTCTTGACGGCCATGGCCCGCGCCGGACCGGAGCCGAGCGCATAAAAGGCGCCTTTCCCTTCGCCATGCGACAGACTCCAGCCTGCATACTGGCTGCCCAGGCAGGACAGAACGGGATTGGTGGAATGCACATTGACCATCAATGGCCATAGTCTGAACGTGTTGCTGTGCGCCAGCGTTATTTTTGCCAGCCCGCCCATGCAGATTTCCGCAATCAGGCGCCCTGCTTCGAGCGATCCAGGACACTGGATGCCCGCATCGATAATGATTGCGCCGTTGCCCAGCCTGCTGATATTCAATCGATATTGGTCGGCATTGGCAACCAGGTGCCGCACTACCGGCATGGCATAGGCGTTGACGCTAATGGGTGTAGACATGGATTCCCTCTCTGTTAATCAAATTTCTTCAACATGGCGCCGGAGTAACCTTCCAGCATGGCCAGCAGCGCCTGAGCGCGTCGCTCCAGCAATATCGCAGCCGAAGCCGCATCGGAAACCGCTGCCGGCGCATGCTGCGTGGTGATTGTGCATACCGGTTCGTTCGCGGCAACCCGGGCGCCGGCATCGGGACAATCAAAACACCATATCGGCCAGAAAAACCCCAAAGGCACGGAAATGGCTCGCTGTGCGTATAATATCCGAAAAGCTCTCACATGGCCGTCCTTAACCCACTCCGGCGCGGCGATGTTCCGGCAGACCTGAATGTGCGCCCACATCAAGCCTTCGGGCAACAATTCGTCGTACAGCATCAAGGTCGCACTCGGGCGCGGATTCAGTTCCAATACGCGCACACGCCCTCGGTCCAGCACAAAATCCAGGCTGTTCAAACCGGTCAGTGCGCACGCGGCAACGATACGCTCGATATAATCGCAAACCTGTTCTTGCTGCGCATGCGTCAAATCAGCGCAGTTCACCGCACCGGCGAACAAAAACGGCGCATCCGGCGTCGTTTCGTTCCAGAGCGTGTTAAAGCCGATAATCCGCGCCTGACCCGCATGCGCCAGAAACAGCGCGGACATGGCCTTGCCCGGAATATAACGCTGAAAGTATCCGCACGGCTTATCCTGATCTCCAGGAGTCATCAAGGCTAAGCCCCTCGGTGCGCAGAAGGCTACACCCTTGCCGCCCTCGCTGCAACCGCGCTTGTACAGCCAGCCTTCGAGTCGATCCGGCGCAAAACAGCGTGTTTCCGGATAAGAAATAGACAAACGATCCAGCAATGCAAAAAAAGCGGATGGCGTATTGATCAGCTCCAATATCTCCGGGCTATTACCGAGCAACGTACGCCCTGCGGCCAATCGCTTCACTCGCTGCGGATGCGTATCGATACCGCTGCCGATTATCAGACCATGACCGCAATCCGGCGGCGCCAGCAGGTCTACGGTTTGCTGCAACGCAAGCTCATCGTTCATATCCAGCCGTACATGGCGGTTCACGTATGCGTACAGATCCGCATCGCCGAACTGATCGATGGCGTTCGCTCTGATGCCGGCCCGCGACAACGAGCGCGCCATCATTCCGGCATGCTGCGCGATCAGAAGAACGGAGCCGGGAATATCAGAACGACAGCTCATCAGCCGGCATCGGCCTGCCGAAATAGTAGCCCTGGTACAATTTGCAGCCCAACTCCCTCAGGTGCTCGTATTGCGTCTGATCTTCCACGCCTTCGGCAATGACGCTCATGCCCAGTAATCCTCCGAGGGTAATCACGGTCGATACGATAAAAATATCGTTGGCGTTGACCCCGATGCCCTGGACGAAACTTTTATCGATTTTCACCTGATCGAAAGGCAGTTGCTTCAGATAACTGAGCGACGAATAACCGGTGCCGAAGTCATCCATGGACAGCGTTACTCCCAGGGCTTTGAGTTCATGCATCATCGTGATGGCTTCGCCGACATTCTGCAGCACGATGCTTTCGGTCAGCTCCAGCTTTAGCAACGCAGGGTCGATGGCGTATTGCGCGGCAATGCCCCGCACCTGATCGACGAAGCCGGGCTGATAAAACTGCCTGACGCTGACATTCACCGCCACGCTCAAGTGCTGCGTTTCCGGCTTGCGGCTCCAGTGCATCAATTGCGCGCAGGCGGTTTCCAACACCCATTTACCCAAATCGAGAATAAATCCGGTTTCCTCGGCCAGAGGGACAAACTCCATCGGCGGCACCTCGCCGAGCGTCGGATGCTGCCAGCGCAACAAGGCTTCCACGCCGATACGACGGCCGCACTCATCGACCTGATACTGGTACAGCAGTTTTAACTGCGACCCTCTCAGCGCCTGACGCAAGCCTGCTTCGAGTTCCGCGCGTTTTTCCAGGGCCTGCTGCATCGCCGGATCGAAGATACGATAGGTATTTTTCCCGGCGTCTTTCGCCTGATACATGGCTGTATCGGCGCGCGCGAGCATCGCGTGCGCGGTGATGCCGGGTTCTGAAAAAGCAATACCGATGCTCGCCGTGCAGTGATAAATCCCCGAGCTTAAAATATATGGCGATCTGAACAGCGCCAGCACTTTTTCGGCCAGACCGTTGATCCGGGCCAGCGCATCGTCCCGCTCATGGTCCAAACCCTGCAACAGGAGCCCGAATTCATCCCCGCCCAGACGCGCCACAAAAACCTGGTCAATAGCCGCCTGTACACCGAGCAGCTGCTGGGCAACGTCAGCCAGCAGTTCGTCCCCGATGGGATGTCCCTTGATATCGTTAAGCGTTTTAAAATTATCCAGATCGAGAAACAGTAAAGCTCCGCAACTTTTGCCCTCATTGCAGGTAGCAATCACGCGATCCAGATGCGCCAGCAAACGGTTCCGGTTGGGCAGTCGCGTAAGCGGGTCGTAAAAGGCCAGATTATGGATTTTTTCCTCTGCCTCCTTGCGCTCGCTGATATCGGCAAAATTGCCTACATAATGCGTCGTCCTTCCATCGTCGCCGCGCACTGCGGTAATCCTGAGCCACTTGGGGTAACAATGCCCCTGTTTATGCCGGTCCCAAACCTCACCCTGCCAAAATCCGCTCTGCAGCAGCGATACCGTCATGTCCCGATAGAACAACTCGTCGTGACGCCCCGATTTCAGCATGGAAGGTCTCTTTCCTATAACTTCCTCGGCTTCGTATCCGGTTATCTCGGTAAACGCGCGGTTAACCCGTACGATACGATGATCGAATTCGGTGATGATGATGCCTTCCTGGGTCTGAAATGCAGTTGCGGCTATACGCTGCTCCAATTCGATACGCTTACTGTCGGTAATATCGCGCGACGCGCCTATGGTGCGCACCGCGCGGCGCATTGCGCCCTGTCCTTCGAAAAAGGTTTGCGAACGCGTGGACAGCCAGCGCACGCCGCCATCGCGATGAATGACGCGATATTCGACGTCGAATAACCCGTCGCCATCCGGGATGTGCGCACACGCTACCGCGGCAACGATGCGCTCGCGATCGTCAGGATGCACGCATTTGAAAAATGTCTGCAGACTGATCCACTCATTGCCGCCCCAACCATGCAAAGAACGCTGCTCGCCCGACCAGTAAATGATATCGTTATCGTGATTATGATCGAAAACGCCGGCACCGGTAACGCGCAGCGCCTGCCTGAGGCGCTCCTCGCTTAGGCGCAACGCTTCTTCGGATTTTTTGAACGCGGTTATATCCTGCAGCGACCCGATCAGCAGCATCGGATTCTGGTTCTGATCCTGTTCGGTCAGATAATGCACATGAACATATTTGATGCGTCCGTCCGGCATGCGCAAACGGTGGCCAATCCCGGCGGGGCTCGAATTGGCATGCATGGCGCTATAGGCCTGAGCCGTAGCCTGTCGATCATCCGGGTGGATCAGATCGAGAAAAGTGCCGTAATCAGGAATATGTTGAGGCGAGTCGATTTCAAGAATGCGGCAGGCTTGCTCGCACCAGCGCATTTTTCCGTTACTCAGATCCAATACCCAACTACCAAGATCTGCAATGCATTTCACTGAACAAAGCCGATTTTTCAACGAAATGTCTGAATCCATTTGATGCGCCCGACATACCCCTGGAGAGGCGGTGTAAAGTGTGCCGTAAGAAAAGATACGTGTGTAAGTAGGTGCAGTTTCACACAAACCGGCAGTCCGTGTAAACGTTGTATTGACTTGACCATAGTACTGATAGTTGGTCAGGGAATCGCTATGGAGTTAGACGCAGTCCGGCATATCCGGTATTGTGTGGGGTAAACCCGCAAGGCCGATTCCTGTTCCGAGCAGAAAAACCGGAGTCCCAATGATATCCCAACGACCAAGCGTAAAAATCGAATCCGAAGAGCCTGCTCTGCGATTGGCGGTTCTAATCGACGCCGACAATGCCCAAGCGACCGTCATCGAAGGTCTTCTGGCCGAAATCGCAAGATTCGGAGAGGCCACCGTCCGTCGCATATACGGCGACTTCACTTCCCCGACAAGCGCTTCATGGAAAAAGGTTCTCCAGCGATATGCAATCAAACCGGTTCAACAGTTTGCATACACCACGGGCAAGAATGCCACCGACAGCACGCTGATAATCGACGCGATGGACTTGTTATACACGCGAAATTTTGACGGCTTTTGTCTGATTACCAGCGACAGCGATTTCACCGGGCTCGCCATGAGGTTACGTGAAGAAGGACTTACTGTGCTGGGATTTGGCGAAAGGAAAACGCCTGAAGCTTTCCGCAATGCCTGCCACAAATTTGTGTTTACCGAAGTCCTGCGTCCAGGCACGGCAGTCGAGGCGGTCGCCCAGCCACTCAACACCAAGCCCGGAAAAAAGTCTTCGCCATCCCAGACGCCCGCCGAAGAAACCGGGGCGAAGCCTGTATTCCCCAAGGAATTTCTGCTCACCGCGCTGGAACAGTCCATAGACGATACCGGTTGGACGCATCTAAGCACCTTCGGAAACTATCTTACCAAGCTGCAACCGGACTTTGATTCACGGTTACACGGTTATAGAAAGCTTTCCGATCTCGTCAAGGCAAAAACCGACCTCTTCGTCACGGAAGAGCGGCAGGCGGAAGGGGCAAGTCAGAAGGTTCTGTATATTCGCGCCAAATAGCCTCGCCAAATGAGAGCAATCCTGCCGAAGAGTCTCCTCGAACGTTGAAAGGACGCTGCTGCTATTTACCTGAAACGGAAAGCCGGCGGCAAAGAATCCGCGTATCAATGTAGTCGATACGCGGACTGAAAGCGTTACGCGCACTAGGCCAAAGTACTGACGGCATTGCCCGACAGGGAACCGTTGCCGCTGCTTGGCAGATTACTGGCAAAAGCCGACAAAAAATTACTCAAGGTCGCGTTGCCGCCGCTAATTCCCAGGGAGCCGGCCAAGGTCTGGAAGCTGGATTCGAGAGAGGACAAACCGCTTGAAGACGAAGAACTCGAAGACGAGGAAAGCTCGCTGATAAGGCTTTGCAAGTCCTTCGATAAATTCGACTGTGAAGGCGGACGGTTCCCGCCCGCGCCGGAGACGGACGACGTGCTGTTACTGCCATCGCTATCACCATCGCTGTCCGTGCCACTGCTCTGCGAGTGCAAGGCC
>Ga0265327_10005863_pt1 | contig 10045 bp, 10 predicted proteins | sample 41621metaG_FD_202089 | JGI IMG/M metagenome (GOLD analysis project Ga0265327, IMG submission 202089) | Rhizosphere microbial communities from Carex aquatilis grown in University of Washington, Seatle, WA, United States - 4-16-21 metaG | ecosystem: Host-associated > Plants > Roots > Rhizosphere... | reverse complement strand
GCGCGACCGCGCGCCCGATGCCCGAACCGGCGCCGGTGACCAGCGCGACCTTCCCGTCGAACCGTGCCTCGCTCATCGTGGGTCCCCCGTGTGCTCGTGTGCCGGTGTCGTGTGCCGGTGTCGTCCCTGGTGCTGTCGTGGGCGCGGGCCGTACCGTACCGCCCATGAGCGGACCGTTGACCGGGGTGACCATCGTCGAGCTCGCCGGTCTCGGCGCCCTGCCCTTCGCCACCCTGAAGCTGGCCGACATGGGTGCCGACGTCATCCGCGTCGACCGCGCCGCCGAGGTCCCCGCCTCACCTCCCGACCCCCCGCGCCCGTACTCGGAGTGGGACCGGGGTCGTCGCTCGATCGGTGTCGACCTCAAGCACCCCGACGGGGTCGAGGTGGTCCTCCGGCTGGCCGAGCAGGCCGACGCCCTCCTCGAGTCCTTCCGGCCGGGGGTCGCCGAACGCCTCGGCGTCGGTCCCGACGCCGCCCTCGCCCGCAACCCCAAGCTGGTCTACGGCCGGCTCACCGGGTGGGGACAGGACGGACCGCTCGCACACAGCGCGGGGCACTCGCTCAACTACGAGTCGATCACCGGTGCCATCGGATCGGTGGGTGCGCCCCACGGCGCGCCGGTGCCGGTGCTCCAGGTGCTCGGCGACTTCGCCGGTGGTGGTCTCCACCTCGCGTACGGCGTGGTGTGCGCGCTGCTCGAAGCGCAACGGTCCGGCCGGGGGCAGGTGGTCGACGCGGCGATGGTCGACGGCGTGGCGTCGATCTTCTCCGTCTTCTACGGCATGGCGCGTTCCGGCATGCACACCGAGGAGATCGGCACCAACCCCTTCGACGGTGGTTCGCCCTTCTACTCGGTGTACGAGACCGCCGACGGCAAGTACGTCACGCTCGCACCCATCGAGCCGCACTTCTACGCCCAGTTGCTGGCACAGCTCGGCATCGCCGGCGACGATCTCCCGGAGCAGTACGACCGCGCGCACTGGCCCGACATGAAGGAGCGCATCGGGGCGGTGGTGCGCACGAAGACGCGCGCCGAGTGGGAGGCGCAGCTCGGCGGGACCGACGTGTGCTTCGCGCCGGTGTACCGCTTCGGCGAGGCGCACGAGCACCCGCACAACGTGGCGCGCGACCTCTTCGTCCCCACGCCCGACGGTGGTCGTCAGGTCGCGCCCGCGCCCCGCTTCAGTCGCACGGTGGCCGAGCCGGGCGACTCCTACGCCTACCCCGGCGTCGACACCGACTCGGTGCTCGGTGAGTTCGGGTTCCGCGCCGACGAGGTCGCGAGCCTGCGGGAGACCGGCGCGGTGGCGTAGTCCGCATAACGTATACACGTGGCCGCGAAGGACGAGGACGAGGCTGCCGGGTTCGCGCCGGTCCCCCTCATGGACCGCCCCAGCAGTGGTGACCTGGTCGCGATCCACGTGCGCTCGCTCATCTTCAACGGCGAGCTCCGCCAGGGTGACCGCGTCCACCAGGACGACATCGCCCGCCAGCTCGGGGTGAGCCGCATCCCGGTGCGGGAGGCGATCATCGCCCTCGACCGCGAGGGGTGGCTCACCATCACGCCGCACCGGGGCGCCTTCGTGCACGGCCTCGACGAGGACTCCCTGCGCGACCACTACGAGCTGCTGGGGTTGGTCTACGGCCTCGCCGCTCGCCGGGCCGTCTCGCGGTCGACCGCCGACGGCCGCGCGCAGCTTCGGGCCGCGCAGGAAGGGCTCGCGGCGGCGAGCACGCCCGAGAAGCTGCACGAGACCAACGACGTGTTCCTGCGCACGTTGCTCACGATGGCGCGTTCGCCGCGGCTCGGTGGCGTGATGCGCAACATGTCGACTGTCGTCCCCGGCAACTTCTTCGAACTGGTGCCCGGAAGTGGCACCACGCAGCAACGCGGTACGCGGGCCATCGTCGATGCCATCGACGCCGGTGATGCCGAACTCGCCGCCGACGCGTGCGTCGAGCTCCTCACCGACCAGGGTGATCTGGTGATCAAGCTCCTCGCATCCCGCGGGATGTTCGCCGGCGAGCACTGACCCTGCGTCGCCCGCCACCGACGGATCACCGAGACGATCAGCCGGATCCTGCGACCGGGGTGCGGCTCGAATCGCGGTCGGAGGTGTTGTTGCCGTCGTCCGACGGAGACGGATCTGCGCGGCGCGACGGGCCGACGATGTGGAGCAGCACGATCACCACTGCCACGGCCAGCACGATGACGAGCACCGCCACTGCAGTGAGCTGTTCGACGGCTGCGAGCGCGAAGAAGCCGAGCGCAATCGCAATGACCCAGGTCTCGGTGCGCGCCTTGGCGACCCGCCGACTGTCGTCGGTGCGGTTCGGTTGGTCGATGCTCAGCTCGTCCTCGTCGTCGCTGCGACCGGTCATCCACGCTCCGAGTGCGATCACCACCGCGAAGATCAGCAGGACCCGCGCGTCCGTTCGCAGCCCGTGGAGCAGCTGGTCGTAGGCCGCGCCGCCCGCTTGGCGTCCCTCGGGCTGGGAGAAGAGGTCGAGATACGGGCCCCGACCCACCGCGAGGGCGACGAGGATCACGAGCATGCCCGCCGCCACGCCGAGCGCGGACCGGAGCACCGTGCGACGCCGGTTCGTCGACAGGGCGACGGCGCCCCCGAAGCTCAGCAGGGTGAGCAGGGGGAGCAGCCAGGCGAGCTGCTGCAAGAGGTCGATCGCGTCCTGCACCGAACCCAGCCACGGCCACTTGAACAACTCGACCGTCGTGTTGAACCGACCGGCGGGCACCTCCGCGTTCACGTCGACGCCGAGGCTCGTCAACCGGGCGCGCACGCGCTTCGCGACCGGTGACAGGTCGAGCGTGACGGTGCCGTCGTTGTGGATCGACGCACCCCGCTTCGTCGTGCCGGTGAACGCGGCGACGACCTGGGGCTGCACGCGGCGGTTCGCCTCGTCCCACAGCGTGGCGAACTGGTCGGAGCTGACGATCTTCAGCGCGGCTTCGTGCACGAGCGACTCGACGATGGAGCGCAGGTTCGAAGCCTTCCCGGCCAGGCGCGGCGGCACCGCGGCTTCGAGTCGTGACACGACTTCGCCCTGGCTCATGACGCGGTTCGTCACGCGGGTGGCGATGGCCTGGCGGATGTCCTCGTTCTTCGCGAGCGGCGAGACGGTGGCGACGTAGTTGCTGGTGTCGAGCACGGTGGTCTTCGTCCACAGCGCCAGCACGCTCACGGGTGCAAGGACGCAGCCCACGACGACCAGCACCACCGTGGCGAACCGGCGGAACCGGTGCGGTCGGCGGGCCACCTGGTCGGTCGTCGATTCGTCGTCGTTCACGCGTGCAACCCCATTGTCGTCCGTGGGGGTCCAGTGTGAGCTGCGGTGTCCGACCGCGCATCATCCACTGCGCATGATTCACCACCGAGACGGCCACGACGTCGGTCGACGACCGGGACCCCGGGCGACCGATCCTCCCGCGCGACTAGTACCCGCGGAACTTGGGCTCGCGCTTCTCGATGAAGCTGCTGACGCCCTCTTCGCTGTCGAGGCTGCGGCCCATCACGTCGACCATCCACGCTTCTTCCTGCGCGATGGTGGCGCGATCGACGTCGAGCGAGCGGTTGAGCAGCCACTTGTTGACCGCATGGGCGCGCGTCGGGCCGTCGGCCAGCTTGCGGGCCATCTCGGCGACGGTCGCGTCGAGCTCCTCCGCGGGGACGACCCTGGTGACGAGGCCGATCTCGTAGGCACGCGGCGCGCCGATGTCCTCGGCGAGGAGGATCAGCTCCTTCGCCCGCTGCAACCCGACCAGTCGGGGAAGCAGCCACGTGCCCAAGCCGTCGGCCGCGAGCGCGCGGCGCGCGAACACCTCGATGAACTTGGCGTTCTCCGACGCGATCACGAGATCGCACGCGAACGCGAGGTGGGCGCCGATGCCCGCCGCGGTGCCCTGCACCTTGGCGATCACCGGCACCTCGCAGTCGAGGATCGCGTTCACCGTCTTGATCGCACCGCGCAGCATCATCCGGCGCCGGTCGCCGATCACCTCGTCGGGCGCATCGGCCGGGCGCTCGGGCGCGTCGGGGATGGCCGTGCCCCCGCGCAGATCGGCACCGGTGCAGAAGAAGCGACCGGTCGCCTGCAGGACGACGCACCGGATGGCGAGATCCTCGTCGGCGCGGGCGAGCCAGTCGCCCATGCGGGCCCGCTGGCCGCTGGTGAGCGCGTTGCCCGCCTCGGGGCGGTCGATGGTGATGGTGGCGATGCCGTCGGCGACGTCGAAGCGGACGCCGTCGATCTCCTCGGAGTAGGTCACGGGAGCTCCTGCTCGATGCCCGGGTCGGGGCCCGGCAAGGACCGAGCCGGCAGATTGTATATTCCGTGTTCCTGTGACCGACACGACGAGGGACGCGACGAGCGGCACGACGAGCGGCACCATCACCGACGAGGGCGTCGAGCGGTTGCGATCCCGGGTGGGGGTGGCGGAGCCGTGGACGCGGCGTCCGCACTACCTGCGTCCGAACACCGATGCGTTCCGGATCGTGGCCGAGAGCTACGGCGACGACAACCCGCTGTGGTGCGATCCCGACCACGCCACCGCCTCGGTGTGGGGTGGTCCGTTGGCGCCGCCGCCGCTGGTGGGTGGCGACAGCCTGATCGGCGAGGACGAGGTCACCGCGGTCCCCGACGACAAGAAGGAGCTGATGCGGGGCGATCCGCTGCGCGGGGTGCACGCCTTCTACTCGGCGAGCGCACGCGAGTGGTGGGCGCCGTTGCGGCCCGACCGGCGGGTGTGGCGGCGCAACGCGATGGTGGCGGTGCTGGACAAGCCCAGCGAGTTCGCGGAGCGGGCGGTGCACGAGTGGTCCGCGAACGTGTTCCGCGACGACGAGGGCACGGTGCTGTCGGGTCAGTACCGCCTGATGATCCGCACGGAGCGCAGGAAGGCGCGGGAGAAGAAGAAGTACGACGCCATCGAACCCGCCCACTGGACCGAGGACCAGATCGCCGAGCTCGACGCCGAGTACGCCGCCGCATCCCGTCGCGGCGCGGAACCGCGTTGGTGGGAGGACGTCGCCGAGGGCGACACGATCGGCCCGATGGTCAAGGGGCCGATGCTGGTCACCGACATGGTGTGCTGGCACGTCGGGATGGGCATGGGCCTCTACGACGTGAAACCCCTCGCGCTCGGCGTTGCGAACCGCCGGCGGATCCCGCGGTTCTTCAAGGTCGACGACCAGGGCATCCCCGACGTCCAGCAACGCGTCCACTGGGATCCCGAATGGGCCCGCCGGGCGGGCAACCCCACCACGTACGACTACGGGCGGATGCGGGAGACGTGGCTGATCCACCTCTGCACCGACTGGATGGGCGACGACGCCTGGCTCTGGAAGCTCGAGTGCTCGTTCCGCGGGTTCAACTACGTGGGTGACGTGCACCACCTCACGGGCACCGTCCTCCGCAAGTACCTCGCCGACGGAGACCGGCCCGCCATCGATCTCGATCTCGCCGCCACCAACCAGCGCGGCACCGTCACCACGCCCGGCACCGCGACCATCCTCCTGCCGTCGCGCGAGCGGGGACCGGTCCGACTCCCGGACCCGCCCGGTCCCGACCTCGAGACCTCGCTCGCCGCGGTGAGCGAAGCCTTCTCGCAACGATGAACGGGGCGTGATGAGTCCGTACGAATCGGTCGAGGGTCTCGGCATCGAGCTGGCCGAGGGCGTGCTCACGCTGCGGCTGGCGCGACCGGACAAGCGCAACGCCCTCGACGACACGATGGTCTACGCGGCGATCGACGCCGTCGACCTCGCCGGGCGCGACGAAGCCGTCCGCGCCATCCTCCTCACCAGCGAAGGCGAGCACTTCTGCTCCGGCTTCGACTGGGTCGCGCGCAACCAGGAGGCCAAGGAGACCGGGCAGAAGCCGCGCGTCGGCAGCATCCAGCGGCGGTTGCCGTCGCAGGCGCACCGGCTGATCCCGCTGTTGTGCACGGTGCAGGTCCCCGTCGTGTGCGCGGTGCGGGGCTGGGCCGCGGGGATCGGGCTCAACCTCGCGCTGGCCGCCGACTTCACCGTCGCCGCCGACGACGCCCGGTTCTGGGCGCCGTTCGTCGACCGGGGGTTCACCCCCGACAGCGGCAACACCTGGTTGCTGCCGCGTCGGATCGGCGAGGTGCGCGCCCGCGAGATGATCCACCTCGGTCGGGTGGTCGACGGGAGCGAAGCCGCCGAGTGGGGGATGATCCACCGCGCGGTGCCGGTCGCCGACGTCGACGCCACCGCCGCCGAGCTGGTCGGCACCCTGGCACAGAGCGCGACGGTGGCGTTGGGCCTGGCCAAGTGGCTGCTCCACACCGGGGTCACGGCGCCGCTCGACGAGCACCTGCGCAACGAGGCGTTCGCGATGGAGCTGTCGTCCCGGAGCGACGACTTCCGCGAGGGCTTGCGCGCCTTCGGCGAGAAGCGATCCCCCGAGTTCGGTGGCCGCTGAGGTGTACGAGCGCCTGATCGTCGAACGACGCGGGCCGGTGGGATGGCTGATCTTCGACCGCCCCGACGTGGGCAACGCCATGGACGCCCGCATGATGGCCGAGCTCGAGGAAGCGTGGCGTGAGCTCGACGACGATCCCGCGGTGCGCGTGATCGTCAACACCGGCAACGGGCGCAACTTCCAGACCGGTCTCGACGTCGCCGCGCTGAGCCGCGACAAGGAGGCGATGACCGAGCAGTCGCGGCGCACGCGCGACGCCGAGCTGCGCTTCACCGCGTGGCACAACCAGGTGTGGACGCCGGTGATCGCGGCGGTGAACGGCAGCTGCGCCGGCGGTGGACTCCACTTCGTCGCCGACGCCGACATCGTGATCGCGGCGAGCGACGCCACGTTCTTCGACACCCACGTGTCGCTGGGGCAGGCGATGTCGTACGAGGGGGTCGGCCTCTCGCACAAGATGGCGTTCGAGCCGATCATGCGCATGGCGCTGGTGGGCCGCACCGAGCGCATGCCCGCGACGCGCGCGCGCCAGCTCGGGATGATCTCCCAGGTCGTCGACCCGCCCGACGGGCTGCGCGACGCCGCGCAGGAGCTCGCCGAGCAGGTCGCCAAGAACTCACCGGCCGCGATGCGCGCCACCAAGAAGGCGCTGTGGGGTGCGCTCGAGCACGGCCTCACCGACGCGTGCCGCGCCGGTGCGCAGGAGCTCGTCGCTGTGTGGGGCCACCCCGACCAGACCGAAGGCCCGCTCGCGTTCTCCGAGAAGCGAGCCGCCGAATGGGAGACGAGCACTTGACCTTCTCGAAGTTCGACACCCTCATCGTGGAGCGCCACGGCCCGGTGGGTTGGTTGATCAACAACCGCCCCGACCAGCTCAACGCGATGAGCAGCCACATGCGCGACGAGTTCGGCGATGCCTGGTTGGAGCTCGACGCCGATCCCGAGGTGAAGGTGATCGTGCACACCGGCGAAGGCCGTGCCTTCCAGACCGGCGTCGACGTGCAGGAGCTCGCCACCGACGGCATGGGCATGGAGCGCTACCGAGAGTCGGTCGAGAACTGGGACCTGCACTTCACCGCGTGGCAGCAAGGGGTGCAGAAGCCGGTGATCACCGCGGTGAACGGCATCTGCGCCGGCGGCGCGTTCCACTGGGTGGCCGAAGCCGACATCGTGATCGCGGCGAGCGACGCCCAGTTCTTCGACCCGCACACGTCGGTCGGCCAGGTCGTCGCCATCGAGGCCATCGCGCTGTTGCGCAAGATGCCGTTCGAGGCGGTGATGCGCATGGCGCTGGTGGGACGCTACGAGCGCATGAACGCCGAACGCGCCTACGAGCTCGGCATGATCTCCCAGATCGTCGATCCGCCGGAGCGGCTGCGCGACGCCGCGCAGGAGCTGGGGGAGACGATCGCCAAGAACTCGCCCGCCGCGATGCGCGCCACCAAGAAGGCGTTGTGGGGCGCGCTCGAGCACGGCCTCACCGACGGGTGTCGCGCCGGCGCGCAGCAGCTGGTCTCGATGTGGGGCCACCCCGACCAGACCGAGGGCCCGCTCGCGTTCGCCGAGAAGCGCGAACCGCGTTGGGCGCCATGACGGCACTCAGGTGACGCCACTCCGATGAATCTGGCCGACGTCTTCGAGCCGCGGGACGACGACGCCACCACCGTCGCGGTCTACACCACCACCGACGAAGTCACCCGGGCCGAGCTGCGCGCCCGCGCCGAGGCGCTGACCGCGCTGCTGCGCGAGCGCGGGTTGCGTCCGGGGCAGGCCGTGGGCGTGATGCTGCCCAACGGACCCGACATCGTGGCCGCGCTGTTCGGCATCTGGTTCGCGGGTGGGGTCTACGTGCCGCTCAACCCGCGCCTCTCACCCGACGAGCTCGCCCACGTGATCGCCGAGGATCGACCCGCCGCGATCATCACGCGGCCCGACGGCGCCGCGCGCGTGGTCGAAGTCCCCGTGGTGCTCGCCACCGGCGACGGCACCTGGGACGCACCCGCGCCGCTCGACGCCGACGCGCCGACGTCGCCGGCGGGCGTCGCCGCGATCTCGTTCACCTCGGGCACCACTGGACGACCCAAGCCGGTGCCGCTCGTGCACGACAACGTGCTGGGGCTCATCGACGGCGTGCTGGGCACGTTGCGCGGTGGTGCGACGAGCACGGACGCGCCGAAGCGCGCGCCCATGCCGAACCTCATCCCGACGTCGCTGTCGCTGTGGGCCGGCATCTACAACGTGATCTTCGCCTTCCGCGCCGGCGCGGCGGTGATCATCATGGACCGGTTCGACCCGCAGGCGTTCGCCGGGTTCGTCGAGCGCTTCCAGCTCCGTTCGACGGTGCTGCCGCCGGCGGCGATGACCATGCTCGCCGACGACGGGTCGATCACCTCGCTGGCGCCGCTCAAGTACGTGCGCAGCATCACCGCGCCGCTGTCGCCGCTGCAGGCGCGCCGATTCCGCGACCGGTTCGGCGTGTTCGTGCTCAACGGGTGGGGGCAGACCGAGATCGGTGGTGAGATCGTCGGCTGGAGCGCGCAGGACGCCAAGCAGTTCGGCGACACCCACCTCGGCGCGGTGGGTCGCGCGCACGAGAACGTGCAGCTGCGCATCGACGACGAGACGAGTGAGATCCTCGTGCGCACACCGATGATCGAGGCCCGCGCCGCCGACGGCGACGACATGGACGGTCGCCTGGTCGACGGCTGGTTCCACACCGGCGACCTCGGCCGCCTCGACGCCGAGGGCTTCCTCTGGATCGAGGGGCGCGTGTCCGACATGATCAACCGCGGCGGGCTCAAGGTCTTCCCCGAGGAGGTCGCCGAGGTCATCCGGCTCTCGCCCGACGTGGCCGAGTGCGCGGTCGCCGGCATCCCCGACGAGCGTCTGGGCGAGGTGCCGTGGGCCTTCATCGTGCCGCGCGAGGGCGCGACCCTCGATGCCGGCGCACTGGAGGCGCTGTGCCGCGAGCACCTGGCGCCCTACAAGGTGCCGGTCCGCTTCGAGACCCTCGACGCGCTCCCGCGCAACGAGGTGGGCAAGGTGCTGCTCCGTGAGCTGGTCGCCCACGGGGCGCGGGAGTCGTGAGCCGCGCGAGACTGCGGCCATGATCCGACTCAGCGTCCTGTACCCGAAGACCGACGGTGCGAAGTTCGACCACGACTACTACCGCGACTCACACGTACCGCTCGCGGTGTCCACGTGGGGCGTGGAGCGCGTCGAGATCGACAAGGGCCTCGACGGTCCCTACGAGGCCGCGGTGCACTTCTTCTTCCCGTCGACCGATGCCGTCGGCGCGGCGATGAGCGCCGAAGGCACGGGGGCGATCATGGCCGACGTCGCCAACTACACCGACATCCAGCCCGTGCTCCAGACCAGCGAGATCGTCGAGGGCTGATCTCTCGGCCGTCAGTGCTCCTCAACGGTACTGACGGCCACGAGAATCCCGAAAGGCCGCTCGGCTGCGTCACCGGTCCGGTGGGTACCGTCGGTCGTGTGCGTGCCGCGGTGGCTGTCGTCCTCCTCGCGCTCGGCGTCGCGATGCTGCCAGCAACGCACGTCTCCGCCGCCACACCCC
>Ga0265327_10005861_pt1 | contig 10046 bp, 13 predicted proteins | sample 41621metaG_FD_202089 | JGI IMG/M metagenome (GOLD analysis project Ga0265327, IMG submission 202089) | Rhizosphere microbial communities from Carex aquatilis grown in University of Washington, Seatle, WA, United States - 4-16-21 metaG | ecosystem: Host-associated > Plants > Roots > Rhizosphere... | reverse complement strand
GGCGATCGACGCCAAGCGGCGCACCCCCGAGGATGCCGCCAGGCGCGGCCCGGGCTGGGACGTCTACAGCCACGGCGGGCGCAAGAACACCGGCCTCGACGCCGTGCAGTGGGCGGTCGACATGGCACGCCGCGGGGCCGGCGAGATCCTCTTGACCAGCATGGACCGCGACGGCACCAAGATCGGCTTCGACCTTGAACTCACGCGGGCCGTGAGCGATGCCGTCAGCGTGCCGGTGATCGCCTCCGGCGGCGTCGGCAGCCTCGAGCACCTGGCCGACGGCATCCAGGCCGGTGGCGCCGACGCCGTGCTGGCCGCCAGCATCTTTCACTACGGCGAATTCACGGTCGGCGAAGCCAAGGCCCGGATGGCCGCGCGCGGCATTCCGGTCCGCCTGTGACCGACAATAGCCCGCTATGAACTGGCTCGACGAAGTGAAATGGGACGCGAACGGCCTGGTGCCGGTGATCGCGCAGGAACAGGGCAGCAACGACGTGCTGATGTTCGCCTGGATGGACCGCGAGGCGCTCGCCCGCACGGCCGAACTCGGCCGCGCCGTGTACTTCAGCCGCTCGCGCCAGAAGCTCTGGTTCAAGGGCGAGGAATCCGGCCATGTGCAGACCGTGCACGAGATCCGCATCGACTGCGACAACGACGTGGTGCTCCTCAAGGTCACGCAGCAGGGCCACGAGCCCGGCATCGCCTGCCACACCGGCCGCCACAGCTGCTTCTTCAGCAAGTACGAGAACGGCCAATGGATCGCGACCGAGCCGGTCTTGAAAGACCCGGCCTCGATCTACACATCGTCCCCAAGATGAGCACAGACATCCGCAACGCCGAAGATGCGCTGGCCCGCCTGGCCGCCGTGATCGAAAGCCGCCTGCCGGCCCGCGGCGGCGACCCCGACAAGAGCTATGTGGCGCGCCTGCTGCACCGCGGCCCCGATGCCTTCCTCAAGAAGATCGGCGAAGAGGCGACCGAGGTCGTCATGGCAGCCAAGGATGCCGACCACGGCGGCGACCGCTCAAAGCTCGTGAACGAAGTGGCCGACCTCTGGTTCCACAGCATGGTGGCGCTCGCGCACTACGGTTTCTCGCCGGCCGACGTGGTGGCCGAACTGGAGCGCCGCGAAGGCACCAGCGGCATCGAGGAAAAGGCCCTGCGCAAGGCACAGGACCGCGAAGCGTCCAACGACTGAACAATAAAGGAGCGCACGCCATGCCCAACGACATCGTGACCGTCGAGCCCGACGACTCGCTCAAGACCTGGGGCTGGGTCAGCTACATCCTGCACCTGGCGGTGGCCGTCGGCGCCGTGCTGCCTGGCGCCCAGGCCTCGATCGGCCTCTTGGTGATCGCGCTGGTGATCGACCTGGTCAAGCGCGACGACGCCGCCGGCACCTGGCAGGCGTCGCACTTCAGCTGGCGCATCCGTTCGGTGCTGTGGGCCGGCGTGCTGTACATCCTGACCTCGTGGCTGTGGCTGCTCTTCCTGGTGCCGGGCTGGATCGCCTGGGCACTGATTTCGCTTTGGTTCCTCTATCGCATCGTCAAGGGGATGGTGCGCATGAACGCGGGCCGACCCATGGAAACCAGCAATGTCATCTGACCCGAACTGCCTCTTCTGCAAAATCATCGAGGGCAAGATTCCCTCGCGCAAGGTCTACGAGGACGACGAACTGTTCGCCTTCCACGACATCGCGCCCTGGGCGCCGGTGCATTTCATGATCGTCCCGAAGCGGCACATCCCGTCGATGGCGCAGGTCACGCCCGACGACGCGGCGCTGCTGGGCAAGATCATGACCCTGGCGCCCAAGCTCGCGATCGAGCAGGGCTGCCGGCCGTATCCCGAGGGCGGATTCCGCATCGTGGTCAATACCGGCGCCGAGGGCGGGCAGGAGGTTCACCATCTCCACGTGCACGTCATGGGTGGGCCGCGCCCCTGGCTTCGGGGCTGAAAGCCATCCTTTCGGCCTGTCATTCAGCGCCGACTAAAATGCGACACATTCTTCAGGAGTAATCCATGGGTTCACTTTCCATCTGGCACTGGCTGATCGTGCTGCTCGTCGTCGTGATGATCTTCGGCACCAAGAAGCTGCGCAACATGGGGTCCGACCTGGGCGGCGCCGTGAAGGGCTTCAAGGACGGCATGAAGGACGGCGCCACCGCCGACGCTCCGGCCACCACCGGCCCGAACGCCCAGGTGACGGGCAACGGCACCGCCGACAAGACGACGATCGACGTCGAAGCGCGTCAGAAGTCCTGAGCCCGACCGATCCGTGATCGACCTCGGCATCTCGAAGCTGGCCCTGATCGGCGCCGTGGCGCTGATCGTCATCGGGCCGGAGAAGCTGCCGCGCGTGGCGCGCACTGTCGGCACCCTGCTCGGCAAGGCGCAGCGCTACGTGAACGACGTCAAGGCCGAGGTCAATCGGTCGATGGACCTCGACGAACTGCGCAAGATGAAGGACACGGTGCAAGAGGCCGCGCGCGACGTGGAGCAGAGCATCCAGTCCGGCGCCAGCGACTTCGAAAAGCAGTTCTCCGAGAGCGGTCAGACGCTGTCGGCGCTGTCGGACACCACGCCCGCCTACCCCGAGTACAAGCACCCCCGCAAGAACTGGCGCCTGAAGCAGGGCGCCACGCCGCAGTGGTACAAGGCGCGCAACGGCGTGCGCACCAAGGCGCTTTCGGGCGCGGCGCGCGTCGCCCGCTACCGCCCTCACAAAATCAATTAGGCGCACCCAGCAAAGGGCGGCGCGCTGCGTGCGCCGGCTTTTGAGCGCAGCGTCCCCACATGGCCGACCCCACCGACAAGAACAAAGAAGACGAACTGGCCGGCACCGAGCAGCCTTTCGTTCAGCACCTGATGGAGCTGCGGGACCGCCTGCTCTATTGCGTCTACGGCCTGGTCGTGGCCGGCATCCTGCTGGCCATCTGGCCAGGCCCGGCCGGGCTGATCGACATGATCGCGGTGCCGATCCGCGCCCACATGCCGCACGACGCCAAGCTGATCGCCATCGGCGTCTTCTCGCCGTTCTTCGTGCCGCTCAAGGTGCTGGGGATGACGGCCGTGCTGCTGGCGCTGCCCTGGCTCATGTACCAGGCGTGGATGTTCGTGGCGCCCGGCCTCTACAGCCACGAAAAGAAGTTCGCGCTGCCGTTGATCTTCTTCGGCAGCCTGCTGGCCTATAGCGGCATTGCCTTCGTGCAGTTCTTCGTGCTGGACAAGATGTTCGGCTTCATCCAGAAGTTCACGCCGCCCTCGGTCAATGCGACGCCCGACATCTCGTCCTATGTGGAGGCGATCCTGTCGCTGTACATCGCCTTCGGGGTCGCCTTCCAGGTGCCGATCGTGGTGATGCTGCTGGTTCGCTTCGAGATGGTCACGGTCGAGAAGCTGCGCTCGTTCCGCGGCTATTTCATCGTCGTCGCCTTCGTGGTCGCCGCCGTGCTGACGCCCCCGGACGTGGTCTCGCAGCTCGCGCTGGCGATCCCGATGTGCCTGCTGTACGAGGTCGGCATCATCGGGGCCCGCTACTTCACCAAGTACAGCAAGCCGCCCGAGGAAAGCGCCGATTCGGCGCAGTCCTGAATCAAGCCGAGGTGGCTGGCGTCACTCCGTGTCGCTCGGCACCCGGCGCACCGGTGACCTGGGGCGCAGGCCGGGCGTCACGTCCAGTTCCAGCTTGTCGCTGCCGCGCTGAAGCACGAAGCGCGTCGCCGTGCCGGGCCTGAGGCCGGCGACTGCGCTCAGCAGCTCCTGCGTGTTGCCCACGTTCTTCTCGGCCACGCCTGTGATCACGTCGCCGGGGCGGATGCCGGCCTTGGCGGCCGGACCGTTCTGCAGCACGCCGGTGATGATCACGCCGGTGCTGGCCTTGACGCCGAAGGTTTCGGCCAGCTCCGGCGAGAGATCGTTGGGCTCGACGCCGATCCAGCCGCGCGTCACCTTGCCGGCCTTGACGATGTCTTCGAGCACCTGCTTGGCGGTGGAGACCGGAATCGCGAATCCAATGCCCATGCTGCCGCCCGAGCGGGAGTAGATCGCGGTGTTGATGCCCTCGAGGTTGCCGTTGACGTCGATCAGCGCGCCGCCCGAATTGCCCGGGTTGATCGCGGCATCGGTCTGGATGAAGTTCTCGAAGGTGTTGATGCCGAGCTGGTTGCGCCCGAGCGCCGAGACGATGCCGCTGGTCACGGTCTGGCCGACGCCGAAGGGGTTGCCGATGGCCAGCACCTGGTCGCCCACCTGCAGTGCGTCGGAGTTGCCCAGCACGATCACGGGCAGCTTGTCGAGCTCGATCTTGAGCACCGCCAGGTCGGTGTCGGGGTCGGTGCCGATCACCTTGCCGCGCGCGTGCCGGCTGTCGTTGAGCGTGACGTCGATCTCGTCCGCGCCCTCGACCACGTGGTTGTTGGTCAGGATGTAGCCGTCTGCGCTGACGATCACGCCGCTGCCGAGGCCGACCTGCGGCTGGTCGCCCTGGTCGCCGAAGAAAAAGCGGAACCACGGATCGTCGCTGCGCGGCGAGCGCTGGGCCGCCTTGCTGGTGTTGATGCTGACCACGGCGGGCGAGGCCTTTTTGGCGGCGGCGCTCAGGCTGCCGGCGGCGATGCTGCCGGCCGGCGCGGTGGGGGCCTCGATCACCGAGACGAGGCCGTTGAGCGGACCGGTGCGCCGGTTCAGCCACTCGGGCTTGAGGGTGGCGACGACGAAAAAGGCCGCCAGCAGGACGGTCACGGCTTGGGCAAACAGCAGCCAGGTGCGTTTCATGAAAAAAGGGGCGGCGAGCAAAGCGTCGATTGTCCCTCAACGCTTGCGCGAGGCGGCTTCGTTGCGCATGCGAAATTCAGGGAAACCCTGAGGGCGAGCAGGCCGACCGGGGAGGGCGCGGCGCGGCCGGGGCCACAATGGAGCGATGAGCACGACCCGCCACGAACTCCTTCATGCGTTCGACCTGCTGCTGGCGCCCGCGCGCTTCAAGGACTACGGGCCCAACGGCCTGCAGGTCGAGGGCCGCACGACGGTGCGCAAGATCGTCTCCGGCGTGACCGCGAGCCGGGCCCTGATCGAAGCCGCGATCCATGCCGAAGCCGACGCCATCTTCGTCCACCACGGCCTGTTCTGGCGCGGCCAGGACGGCCGCGTCACGGGCTGGATGCGGCAGCGCCTGGGCCTGCTGCTCGGCGACGACGTCAATCTGTTCGCCTACCACCTGCCGCTCGATGCCCATCCGGAGCTCGGCAACAACGCGCAGCTCGGATTGAAACTCGGCCTGGTCGCGCACCCGGGCTCGGCCGGCCGTTTCGGCGAGCAGGAGCTCGGCTTCCTCGGCGCTCGCGACAACGGCGAAGGCTTCGCGAGCGCGAAGACGCTGGCCGCCCATGTCGAAGCGACGCTCGGCAAGGCCGTGACGCTGGTCGATGGGGCTGCGCGCCCGATCCGCAACATCGCCTGGTGCACGGGTGGGGCGCAGAGCTACTTCGAGGCCGCGATCGCCGCCGGTGCCGATGCCTTCATCACGGGCGAGATCTCGGAACCCCAGGCCCACTGCGCGCGCGAGATGGGCGTCGCTTTCCTGGCCTGCGGGCACCATGCCACCGAACGCTACGGGGCGCCGGCCGTCGCGGCGCACGTCGCCGCCCAACTGGGCCTGGCCCACGAATTCATCGACATCGACAATCCGGCGTGAGCAACGATCCCTTTTCCCCCATGGCCATCACGCTCGGCGACCCGGCCGGCATCGGCCCCGAGATCATCGCGAAGGCGTTTCGCGATGCCGCCGCCGATTCGCGCGGCTGCTTCGTGGCCGGCGACCTCGCGATCGTGCGCCGGGCCGCGCAGGCCATCGCCACCGCTGGCGCTCCGGCGTTGCCAGTCGCGCTGCTCGACGACGCGGGCGACGTGCGCGATGCGCCGCCGGGCTGCATCCCGGTGCTGCAGGTGGTTGCGCCCACGGCTGCGGCGATCGTCCAGGGCGAGGTCGGCGCCGAGGCCGGGCGTATCGCCGGCGATTGCGTGGTCTGGGCCGCGCGTGCCGCGCTCCGCGGTGAGATTGCCGCGATCGTCACGGCACCCTTGCACAAGGAGGCCCTTGCCGCAGCGGGCTTTCCGTATCCGGGCCACACCGAACTTCTGCAGGCCGAGGCCGCGGGCCATCTCGGCCGTCCGCTGTCGGAGGTGCCGGTGAGGATGATGCTGGCCAACGATGAACTGCGCACCGTGCTCGTGAGCATCCACGTGTCGCTGCGCCATGCGATCGAAGCGGTGAGCGTCGATGGCGTGCTGCAGACGCTGCGCATTGCGCACCGAGCGCTCGGCGCGGTGCTGGGACGGGCGCCGAAGATCGGTGTCGCGGGCCTCAATCCGCACGCGGGGGAGGGCGGCCTGTTCGGCTCCGAGGAGCGCGACTTCATCGCGCCGGCGATCGCGGCCGCGCGCGCCGAGGGCATCGATGCCGACGGACCTCACGCGCCCGACACGGTCTTCATGCGCGCCCGCGCCAAGGAGGGCGGCCCCGGTGAGTTCGACGTCGTGATCGCGATGTACCACGACCAGGGACTGATCCCGGTCAAGTACCTCGGCGTCGAGAAGGGCGTGAACGTGACCCTGGGCCTGCCGCTGGTGCGCACCAGCCCCGACCACGGCACGGCGTTCGACATCGTGGGCACCGGCCGCGCCGATGCCTCGAGCCTGATCGAGGCCGTGCGCATGGCGCGGTCGCTGTCACGCCGGCGCTGAGCCTGCGCGGTGTTTGCTTTCAGGCCTGTCCCGCAAGGCCTCAGGGGCGCTTGAGGCTGTCGCGGATCTCGCGCAGCAGAATGACGTCTTCAGGCGTGGCTGGCGGTGCGGGTGGCGCGGCTTCCGCCGTGTTGCGCAGCCGATTGATCTGCTTGACCATCAGAAAGATGATGAAGGCCAGGATCACGAAGTTCACCGCGACGGTGATGAAGTTGCCGTAGGCCAGCACCGGCGCGCCCGACTTCTTGAGCTCGACCAGCGTGTCGGCCACCCCGGCAGGCCTCGGACCCAGCACGATGTAGAGGTTCGAGAAATCGAGCTTGCCGAAGATGAGTCCGACCAGCGGCATGATGATGTCGCTCACCAGCGAGTCGACGATCTTGCCGAAGGCTGCGCCGATGATCACGCCGACTGCCAGATCGATCACGTTGCCCTTGACGGCAAATTCGCGGAACTCTTTCAGAAAGCTCATGTCGTGCACCTTGTCTGCGGAGGGGATTGAAGGGCGGCCAGTATAGGTGCGGGCATGGTGTCTGCGCCTGATCAATGACACGCGTGGCGCTGCTTGGCAACGTTGAATTCGCCTTTTACGCTCCGCTACAATCCGCGGTTGACCCAAATCCCCCCGAAGAAGATTGAGGATCTCCATGAGTGACAGCAGCGTGAGCAGCAGCGTGAGCACGGCCGGCCGCCCCCGGATCGACACCAGCAAGCGGACATGGTTGATCGCCTCGGGCTGCGCTGGCGCAGTGGGGGGAGTGGCCGTCGCAGTCCCGTTCGTGAGTTCGTTCCAGCCGTCGGAAAAGGCCAAGGCCGCCGGCGCACCGGTCGAAGCCGACATCGGCGCGCTGCAGGTCGGCGAGAAGATGACCGTCGAATGGCGCGGCAAGCCGGTCTGGATCCTCAAGCGTTCGCCCCAACAGGTCGCCGAACTCCCCAAGCTCGACCCGCTGCTCGCCGATCCGCAATCGAAGCGCAATCCCGACGAGTTCACGCCCGCGTACGCGCGCAACGAGCACCGCTCGATCAAGCCCGAGATCCTGGTGGTGGTCGGCATCTGCACGCACCTGGGCTGCTCGCCCACCGACCGCTTCCAGCCGGGCCCGCAGGCCTCGCTGCCCGACAACTGGGAGGGCGGCTTCCTGTGCCCCTGCCACGGCTCGACCTTCGACCTGGCCGGCCGCGTCTTCAAGAACAAGCCCGCACCCGACAACCTGCCGGTGCCGCCGCACATGTATCTCTCCGACACGCGCCTCCTGATCGGCGACGACAAGAAGGCTTGAGGAGAACAAGAACATGGCTGAATTCCACGAAATTTCCCCCAACGCGCCGGCCAACGAGAAGCTGCTCAACTGGGTCGACAACCGCTTCCCCCTGACCAAGCTCTGGAACGACCAGTGGGGCAAGTACTACGCGCCGAAGAACTTCAACTTCTGGTACATCTTCGGCTCGCTCGCGATGCTGGTCCTCGTGATCCAGATCGTGACCGGCATCTTCCTCGTGATGCACTACAAGCCCGACGCCGCGCTGGCGTTCGGCTCGGTCGAGTACATCATGCGCGACGTGCCGTGGGGCTGGCTGATCCGCTACATGCATTCGACGGGGGCCTCGGCCTTCTTCATCGTGGTCTACCTCCACATGTTCCGCGGCCTGATGTACGGCAGCTACCGCAAGCCGCGCGAACTGGTCTGGATCTTCGGCTGCGCGATCTTCCTGTGCCTGATGGCCGAGGCCTTCATGGGCTACTTGCTGCCCTGGGGCCAGATGAGCTACTGGGGCGCCCAGGTGATCGTCAACCTGTTCGCCGCGATCCCGTTCGTCGGTCCTGACCTGGCCCTGCTGATCCGCGGCGACTACGTGGTGAGCGACGCCACGCTCAACCGCTTCTTCAGCTTCCACGTGATCGCTGTGCCGCTGGTGCTGCTCGGCCTCGTGGTCGCCCACCTGATCGCGCTGCATGAAGTGGGTTCGAACAACCCCGACGGCATCGAGATCAAGGCCAACCGCGGCGCCGACGGCCATCCGGTCGACGGCATCCCGTCGCACCCGTACTACACGGTGCACGACATCTTCGGCGTGGTGGTGTTCCTGACGATCTTCTCGGCGGTGATCTTCTTCGCGCCCGAAGCCGGCGGCTACTTCCTCGAGTACAACAACTTCATCCCGGCCGATTCGCTGAAGACGCCGAACCACATCGCGCCGGTCTGGTACTTCACGCCCTTCTATTCGATGCTGCGTGCCATCACCAGCGAGATGATGTATGCGCTGATCGCCTGCGTCGTCGGCGCCGCCGGCTACGGTGTCTGGAAGGCCCGCTTCCCGTCCTTCATCAAGGCCGCCATCGTGGTCGTCGCCGTCGGCGTGATCGCGATGATGTTGTCGATCGATGCCAAGTTCTGGGGCGTGGTCGTGATGGGTGGTGCGGTCATCATCCTGTTCTTCCTGCCGTGGCTGGACCACAGCCCGGTCAAGTCGATCCGCTATCGGCCGAGCTGGCACAAGTATGTCTACGGCGTGTTCGTGGTCAACTTCGTGGTGCTGGCCTACCTCGGCGTGCAGCCGCCGTCGCCGACGGGCGAGCGCATCTCGCAGATCGGAACGCTCTTCTACTTCGGTTTCTTCCTGCTGATGCCGTGGTGGAGCCGCCTCGGCGAATTCAAGCCGGTCCCCGAGCGCGTGGTTTTCAACGCTCACTGACCGGGAGACAACAAGAATGAAGAAACTGATCCTCACGTTGATCGCGGCGCTCGGCATCGTCACCGGCGCCCACGCGGCCGAAGGCGGCCTCGCCTGGGACAAGGCGCCGAACCGGACCAATGACCTGGCCGCGCTGCAGAACGGCGCCAAGCTGTTCGTCAACTACTGCCTCAACTGCCACTCGGCGGCGTTCATGCGCTTCAACCGGCTGCAGGACCTGGGCATTTCCGAACAGCAGATCAAGGACAACCTGCTGTTCCCGACCGACAAGATCGGCGAGACCATGAAGGTCAACATGGACCCGCACCAGGCCAAGGAGTGGTTCGGCACGGTGCCGCCCGACCTGACCCTGGTGGCGCGTTCGCGTGCCGGCCACGGTGGCACGGGCGCCGACTACCTCTACACCTACCTGCGCACCTTCTACCGCGACGACACCAAGGCCACGGGCTGGAACAACCTCGCGTTCCCGGCCGTGGCGATGCCGCACGTGATGTGGGAACTGCAGGGCGAGCGCCGTCCGATCTTCGACAAGGTCGAATCGCACGGCCATGAAACCGAAGTGTTCAAGGGCTGGGAGCAAGTGAGCCCCGGTACCATGACGCAGA
>Ga0265327_10005860_pt1 | contig 10049 bp, 10 predicted proteins | sample 41621metaG_FD_202089 | JGI IMG/M metagenome (GOLD analysis project Ga0265327, IMG submission 202089) | Rhizosphere microbial communities from Carex aquatilis grown in University of Washington, Seatle, WA, United States - 4-16-21 metaG | ecosystem: Host-associated > Plants > Roots > Rhizosphere... | reverse complement strand
CCCGCGAGCGCATGGCTAAGGAGAAGGGGCTCAACTACATCGGACTGTCGGGCACCGTGGGCATCATCGCCAACGGGGCCGGCCTGGCCATGAGCACCCTCGACGTGGTGAACCAGGTGGGTGGGACGGCGGCCAACTTCTTGGACATCGGCGGCGGCGCCAACGCCGACGTCATGTCGGCCGCCTTGGAGGTCATCAACGCCGACGCCCAGGTGCGGTCGATCTTCGTCAACATCTTCGGCGGGATCACCCGGGTGGACGAGGTGGCCAAGGGCGTCATCGAGGCGCTCTCGCGCGTCGACCTGCGCTCGCCCATCGTGCTGCGCCTCGACGGCACCAACGCCGAGGAAGGGCGGGCCCTGCTCGCACCGCACCTCTCCGACCGCCTGGTCGCCGAGCCCACCATGATCGAGGCCGCCCAGCGGGCCGTGGCCCTGGCCGTCTGAGTCCGCAACGACAACGAGGAGTAATCGTGAGCATCTTCGTCGACGAGACGACCACCGTGGTGATCCAGGGGATCAGCCCGACCAGCCAGGGCCTCTTCCACGGCCTGCGCAACCGCGCCTACGGCACCAAGGTGGTGGCCGGCACCAACCCCAAGCGCGGGGGTGAGGAGATCGAGGGGATCCCCGTCTTCGGTTCGGTGGCCGAGGCGGTCGAGGCCACCGGGGCCACCGCCTCGTTCATCTCGGTCCCGCCGCCGCACGCCGCGGCGGCCATCCTGGAGGCGGCCGCGGCCGGCGTCGCCTTCGTGGTCTGCATCACCGAGGGCATCCCGGCCCAGGACGAGGCCCTGACCTACAACCGGCTGGTCGAGGAGTTCCCCGCCACCCGGCTGCTCGGGCCCAACTGCCCGGGAATCATCTCCCCGGGGAAGTGCAACATCGGGATCACCTCGGGCGACATCGCCCTGCCCGGCGGGCCGGTGGGCATCGTCAGCCGCTCGGGCACTCTCACCTACCAGGCCCTCCACGAGCTCTCCCAGCAGGGCGTGGGGCAGACCACCTGCGTGGGCATCGGGGGGGACCCGGTGCCCGGCACCAACTTCATCGACTGCCTCGAGGCCTTCCAAGCCGACCCCGAGACCAAGGCCGTGATGATGATCGGCGAGATCGGGGGGGCCGAGGAGGAGCGGGCGGCGGACTACATCGCCGCCTCGATGACCAAGCCGGTGGTCTCCTACATCGCCGGGGTGACGGCCCCTCCGGGGCGCAAGATGGGCCACGCCGGCGCCATCATCTCGGGCTCCCAGGGGACGGCCCAGGCCAAGATGGCCGCCCTCAGCGAAGCCGGCGTGACCGTGGCCCAGAACCCGACCGAGGCCGGCCTGGCCATGGTCGAGGTGGTGAAGTCGCTCTAGGTCACCGGCGTTTGAAGACGTCGGCACCGAAGGGCGCGAGCCCGGCCGCCGCGGCGTAGCCCAGGTGGCCGTGGCCGTCGGTGCCGCCCGACGTCAACCCCAGCAGGTCCTCGTAGCTGCGCAGGGCCGAGTAGTGGTTGTAGGCGGTGCCGTCGGTGGACCCGGGCTTCACGTAGGTGGCGTCGAGCAGCAGTGCCCCCACCCGTCCCCCGCCCGGGGCCGCGGCCTCGGTGCCGCTGGCGTTGCCGGGAGCCGGGGTGTTGGGGCCGGGCTGCTCGTGGCAGCAGCTCTGTGCGTATGTGGGGTTCGCCGTGGCGTCGACGTCGGCCTCGTCGAAGGTGATGACCACCAGCATCGAGCCCGAGCGGTAGGCGGGGGAGGCCAGGATCGTCGGCACCCAGTGGCGCAGGAAGTCATCGGCCCCCACCAGCCCGCCGGTCTGGGTGTGTGTGTCGTTGGTCCCGGCGCAGGGTGTGTCGTGGCCGTCGTCGCAAACGTTGGGGGTGACGAAGCCGAAGCGCGGCGTGGTCGAGGCCGACGAGAGGTCGCGGGCGAGGTGCCCCGAGGTGGCCGGCTTGCCGTTCGAACCGAGCGTACCGAGGGGCACCACGTTGGCGTCGCAGAGGGCCTGGTTGTCGATGACCGAGTGGAACCAGACGAAGGGGTCGTGGCGGGTGACGTAGCCGTCGGTCGGCGTCGCCTCCACCGCGGTCTTCCCGCCGAGGGCCGGGTGGCCGCAGTCGGTTCCCCCGGTCGGATCGGCCACGCCGCCGTCGCGGGCCGCTGTGTTGCCCATGTCCTCCTCGTAGGCCCGCCACGAGGCCACGTGGGTCTTCTTGTTCGGGGGGTACTTGGCGTCGAGTTGTGTGGCGATGGTGGCCACCGAGCTCGGGTAGACGCAGCCCTCGCCCTGCACCTGACCACCCATGGTGGGCGTGCCTGGTGTCACGTTGACGAACCCTGGGGAGATGCAGTCGCCCTGCGTGCTCGTGGTCGGCGCCTGCCCCGAGACCTGAGCGATGTAGTTGTCCAGGCTGACGTGGCCGGTGGCGTAGTAGTTGGTGAGCAGCTCGCCCTTCGGCTTGAGCGTCGAGTTCAGGTAGGTGGCCGGGGAGGAGGGGCCGAACGTCGCCTCGAATCCCTCGTTCTCGAGCTCGATGACCATGACGTGGTCGATTTTCCCCGGGGCCACCGCGGCTCGCGCCGGCGGGGAGCTGGTGGCTCCGGCCACCGCGGCCGGGGTGCAGACGGCGGCCGCCACGACGAGCGCCAGGAGGGTCGGTCCCAGTCGGGAAGGGCGTGCAGCGTCAGGGGGTGGCAAGGGCACTCCTTCCAGGTGGCGAAGGCCACGGCCGCGTGCCGCCCGGCCGGGCGCAGGCACGCTACTTGGCGGCGCGGCGCGTGGCGGGTCGCCCCCTGCCCATTGCTAGTTTGGCGCCGTGCGAGCGGCGGTCCTGGTTTCGGGTACGGGAACGATCCTGCGCGCCATGGTGTCGGCCGGGGTCCCGGTGGCCGTGGTGATGAGCGACCGCCCCTGCACCGGCCTCGACATCGCCCGTGAGGCGGGTGCCGAGGCGGTCCTGGTGGACCGGCGCGACTGGGGCGGGTTCGGCCCGGACTTCGACCGCCTCGGGTACACGACCGCCCTGACCGACCGCCTCACCCAGCGCGCCCCGGACCTGGTGGCCATGGCCGGCTTCGGGACGGTGCTGGCCGAGCCGGTCCACGCCGCCTTCGGCGGCCGGATCCTCAACACCCACCCGGCCCTCCTGCCGGCCTTCCCCGGGTGGCATGCCGTGGCCGACGCCCTGGCCGCCGGGGTGGCCGTCACCGGATGCACCGTCCACCTGGCCACGCTCGAGATGGACGCCGGCCCGGTCCTCGCCCAAGAGGAGGTGGCGGTCGTCCCCGGTGACACGGTGGCAACCCTCCACGAACGGATCAAGGAGGTCGAGCGCCGCCTCTACCCCGAGACCGTGTTGCGGGCCCTCGACGCCCTGGCCACCACCGGCTCGCTCGACTCGCTGGTGGCTGCGGAGGCGCGGCGATGAGGGCGCTCCTCTCGGTCTACGACAAGACGGGGTTGGTCGACCTGGCCCGGGGGCTCTCCGACCTCGGGTGGGAGCTGGTGGCCAGCGGCAACACCTCGGCCGCCCTGGCCGAGGCCGGCATCGACCACGTAGGGGTGGCCGAGGTCACCGGCTCACCCGAGATGCTGGGGGGACGGGTGAAGACCCTCCACCCGCGCATCCACGGCGGGATCCTGGCCGACCGCTCCGTCCCCGAGCACCTGGCCGATCTCGAGGCCCAGGGGATCGACCCGGTGGACCTGGTGGTCTGCAACCTCTACCCGTTCGGCTCCGACCCCTCGGTGGAGCTGATCGACGTGGGCGGGCCGACCATGGTGCGGGCCGCCGCCAAGAACTTCGCCCACGTGGGGGTGGTCACCTCGCCTTCGGACTACGACGAGGTCCTCGACGAGCTACGAGAGCACGGCGCGCTCTCGCCGGCCACCCGGCGACGGTTGTCGCGGGCCGCCTTCGCCCACACCGCCGCCTACGACGCCGCCATCGTCGACTGGTTCGACACCGAGGGGGGGGCGTCGCCCTCCCCGGTGCCCGAGCGCACGCCGGCCGAGGCCGCGCTGCCGCCGACCATCCACCTCACCCTCGAGCGCGCCGAGATCCTCCGCTACGGCGAGAACCCCCACCAGGCCGGTGCCCGCTACCGGCTGGTCCCGGGGGAGAGCTGGTGGGACCGGGCTGCCCAGCACGGGGGGACCGCCCTCTCCTACCTCAACATCTTCGATACCGACGCCGCCTGGCGGCTGGTCCACGAGCTGACCGCCGACGCCGCGGGGCGCGACCGGTCGCTCACCCACGCCGTCGCCATCATCAAGCACGCCAACCCGTGCGGGGCGGCGGTGGCGTCCGACCTGGCCGACGCCTACCGCCTGGCCCTCGAGTGCGATCCGACGTCGGCCTTCGGCGGCATCGTGGCCCTCTCGGGACCGGTCACCGCCGAGGTGGCCGAGGTGGTGGCGGCCGGCCCCCAGGCCGACGTGGTGGTGGCCCCGGCCTTCGAGCCGGCCGCCGTGGAGCGGCTGGCGGCCCGGCGCAAGGCCACCCGCCTGCTCTCGGCCCCCTCGCCCGAGCCGATCACCCGCCAGCTGCGCGCCCTGGGCCACGCCGTGCTGGTCCAGGAGGCCGACGCCTTCCTCTCGGACCCCTCCACCTGGAAGGTGGTGACCAAGGCCCAGCCGACCGAGGCCCAGTGGCTCGACCTGGTGCTGGCCTGGCGGGTGTGCGGGCGCACCACCTCCAACGCCATCGCCGTGGTCGGCGGGGGGCAGGCGGTCGGGGTGGGCGCGGGCCAACAGTCACGGGTGGTGGCCGCCGAGATCGCCGTGGCCAAGGCGGCCGCCCGCGCCGCCGGGGCGGCCGCGGCCAGCGACGCCTTCTTCCCCTTCCCCGACGGCCTGGAGGTCCTGGCGGCCGCAGGGGTGACGGCGGTGGTCCAGCCGGGCGGGTCGGTCCGCGATGACGAGGTGACCGCGGTGGCCGACGCCGCCGGCCTGGCCATGGTCCACACCGGCGAGCGGCACTTCCGACACTGAGGTGACTGGTGACCGCTGAGCTCCTGGACGGCGAGAGCCTGGCCGCCCGCATCCGGGCCGAGGTGGCCGAGCGGGTGGCGCGCCTCGCCCGCGAGGGCGTGCGGGTGGGGTTGGGGACCATCCTCGTGGGTGACGACCCCCCGAGCAGCCGCTACGTGGCCATGAAGCACGCCGACTGCGGTGAGGTGGGCATTGCGTCCTTCCAGCAGCACCTGCCGGCCACGGCCACCCAGGCCGACGTGGTCTCAGCGGTGCGCCAGTTCAATGACGACCCCTCGGTGCACGCCTACCTCGTGCAGCTCCCGCTGCCCGACGGACTCGACGAGGAGCAGGTGCTGCTGGCGGTCGACCCCACAAAGGACGTCGACGGGCTCCACCCGGTCAACCTCGGCAAGCTCTTGATGGGCAAGCCCGGGCCGCTGCCGTGCACGCCGGCCGGCATCGTCGAGCTGCTGGCCGCCCACGAGGTGCCGGTCGAGGGGCGCCACGTTGTGATCATCGGCCGGGGCCTCACCATCGGCCGGCCACTGGCCGTCCTCCTCGCCTCCAAGCGCCAAGGCTGCAACGCCGCGGTCACCGTGGTGCACACCGGCGTGGACGACATGGCCGACCTCGTGCGCCAAGCCGACGTGGTGGTGGCGGCGGCGGGCCGGGCCGGGTTGGTGACGTCGGACATGGTGAAGCCCGGGGCGGCGGTGGTGGGGGCTGGGACCAGCTGGGAGGGGCGACGGCTCCTGTCCGACGTCGACGAGGACGTGGCCGAGGTGGCCGGGTGGATCACCCCGCGCATCGGGGGCGTCGGCCCCATGACCCGGGCCATGCTGCTGCGTAACGCGGTGCGGGCGGCCGAGCGCGCCCGGTGAGCGCCGAGCACGACGAGCGGCCCTGGGGCGCCTACACGGTCCTCGACGACGCCCACGACCACAAGGTGAAGCGGATCGAGGTGCGGCCCGGCAAGCGCCTCAGCTACCAGCGGCACGCGCGCCGCGCCGAGCACTGGTTCGTGGTGTCGGGCCGGGGCCGGGTCACCCTCGAGGGGACCGAGCGCGAGGTGGGGCCGGGCGACTCGGTCGAGGTGTCCGTCGGCGTCGCGCACCGCATCGAGTGCGTCGGCGAGAGCGACCTCGTCTTCATCGAGGTCCAGCGTGGCGACTACTTCGGCGAGGACGACATCGTGCGCCTGGAGGACGACTTCGGGCGGGCCGGGGGCGCCTGAGCGGTACGATTTGCGGTCGTGACGCGCATCGACGACCTCCTGGCGGACGGTCCGACCTACTCGTTCGAGGTCTTCCCGCCCAAGTCCGACGCCGAGCAGGCCACCCTGCAGGCCACCCTCGCCGAGCTCGAACCCTTGCGCCCTTCCTTCGTCTCGGTCACCTACCGGGGCGGGCGGTCATCCCGCCAGCGCACCTTCGACTTGGTGACCGGGATGCGCCACACATCCACGCTCAACCCCATGGCCCACCTCATCTGCGTGGCCCACAGCCGCCTCGAGCTGGCGGACATCCTCGTCTCCTACCGCAAGGCCGGGGTCGAGAACCTCATGGCGCTCGGGGGCGACCCCCCCAGGGACCCGGCCGACGGCCCGGGGGAGCTGGCCCACGCCGACGAGCTGGTGGAGCTGGCCCGCGCCGTCGGTGGGTTCTCCATCGGGGTGGCCGCCCACCCGGCCGGTCACCCCGCCTCGCCGAACCTGGTGGCCGACCGCGACCGGCTGGCCGAGAAGATGGCGTTGGCCGACTTCGCCGTCACCCAGTTCTTCTTCGAGGCCTCCGAGTACCGCTCGCTCCTGGCCGACCTGGGCGAGCGCGGGGTGGACAAGCCGGTCCTCCCGGGCATCATGCCGGTCACCTCGCTCTCCTCGGTGCCCAGGAGGGCGACGATGGGTGCCGCGGTGCCGGGGTGGGCGGTGGAGCGGCTCGAGGCGGCCGACCGCGCCGGCGGCAAGGAGGCGGTGCGCCGGGCCGGGGTGGAGATGGCGACCGAGCTCTGTCGCGAGCTGCTCGAATCGGGCGCCCCGGGGCTGCACTTCTACACGCTCAACCGCTCGAGCGCGACCCGCGAGATCTACGGGGCCCTGGGCCTCGCCCCCGAGCTCAGCGCGGCCGGCTGAGGGTGCGCCCCGATTGGGGCGCGGGAAGGGGCGGGCCGTAGGCTCGGGTCATGGCAGAGAAGATCACCATGGGCGCCGACGGGGTGCTCAACGTTCCCGCAGAGCCGATCATCCCCTTCATCGAGGGAGACGGCACCGGCGTCGACATCTGGCCGGCCGCCAAGTTGGTGCTGGACGCGGCGGCGGCCAAGCACGGCCAGCGCATCGAGTGGCTCGAGGTGCTGGCCGGGGAGAAGGCGTTCAACGAGACCGGGGACTGGCTCCCCGAGGCGACGGTCACCACCTTCCGCGAGTACCTGATCGGGATCAAGGGGCCGCTCACCACGCCGGTGGGGGGCGGGTTCCGCTCCCTCAACGTGGCGATCCGCCAGATCCTCGACCTCTACGTGTGCCTGCGCCCGGTGCGCTGGTTTGCCGGCGTCCCCTCGCCGGTCAAGCGGCCCGACCTGGTCGACATGGTCATCTTCCGGGAGAACACCGAGGACATCTACGCCGGCCTCGAGGTCCAGGAGGGCACCGAGGACGCCAAGAAGCTGATCGCCGCGCTCCACGACCTCTACGGCTGGGAGATCCGTCCCGACTCGGGGGTGGGGATCAAGCCGATCTCGATCACCGGCTCCAAGCGGCTCATCCGGGCGGCCATCCGTTATGCCCTCGACCACGGCCGCTCCTCGGTCACCCTGGTCCACAAGGGCAACATCCAGAAGTTCACCGAGGGCGCCTTCCGCAACTGGGGCTACGAGCTGGTGAAGGAGGAGTTCGCCGACGTGGCCGTCGGGTGGGACGACTGCGACGGCAAGCCCGGCGGCAAGCTGCTGGTGAAGGACAACATCGCCGACATCACCCTCCAGCAGGTGCTGACCCGGCCCGGCGACTTCGACGTCATCGCCACCACCAACCTGAACGGCGACTACCTCTCCGACGCCCTGGCCGCCCAGGTCGGCGGGATCGGCATCGCCCCGGGGGCCAACATCAACTACGTCACCGGCCACGGCATCTTCGAGGCCACCCACGGCACCGCCCCGAAATACGCTGGCCAGGACAAGGTGAACCCGGGCTCGGTGCTCCTGTCGGGCGTGCTCATGTTCGAGCACCTCGGGTGGCAGGCGGCGGCCGACGACATCGTCCGAGCCTTGGAGGCCACCATTGCCGACAAGGTCGTGACCTACGACTTCGCCCGGCAGATGGAAGGTGCCACCGAGGTCAAGTGCTCGGAATTCGCCCAGGCCATCGTGGACCGCCTGTAGTTCGACCGCTCCCAGGTCGCCCGCGTAACGTTGCGCCATGGCACAACCTTCCCCCCTGCACGTCACCGTCACCGGCGCCGCCGGCCAGATCGGCTACTCACTGCTCTTCCGGATCGCCTCCGGGCAGCTGCTCGGCCCCGACCAGCCGGTGGTGCTCCGGCTCCTCGAGATCGAGCCGGCCATGGGAGCTCTCCAGGGCGTGGTCATGGAGCTCGACGACTGCGCCTTCCCCCTGCTGGCCGGGATCGAGGCCACCTCGGACCTGAAGACGGCCTTCGACGGCACCTCCTGGGCCCTGCTGGTCGGGTCGATCCCTCGCAAGGCCGGCATGGAGCGGGGCGACCTGCTCGGGGTGAACGGCGGGATCTTCAAGCCCCAGGGCCAGGCCATCGCCGCCCACGCCGCCTCCGACGTGCGGGTCCTAGTGGTGGGCAACCCCTGCAACACCAACTGCCTGATCGCCCGGTCCAACGCCCCCGAGGTGCCGGCCGACCGCTGGTTCGCCATGACGCGGCTTGACCAGAACCGGGCGGAGTCCCAGCTGGCCAAGCGGGCGGGCGTGCCGGTCTCCGAGGTCACCAACCTGGCCATCTGGGGTAACCACTCGGCCACCCAGTTCCCCGACTTCGCCTCGGCCCGCATCGGCGGGAAGCCCGTGACCGAGGTGATCACCGACCGCGAGTGGCTCGAGGGCGAGTTCCTGACCACGGTGCAGAAGCGCGGGGCGGCGGTCATCGAGGCGCGAGGGGCTTCGTCGGCGGCGTCGGCGGCCAACGCGGCCATCGACACGGTGGCCGGGCTCCGCACCCCTACCCCCGAGGGCGACTGCGTCTCGGTGGCGGTGGCCAGCTCGGGTCAGTACGGGGCGCCCGAGGGCTTGCAGTTCGGCTTCCCCGTGCGCGCCGACGGGAAGGGCGGCTGGTCGGTGATCGACGGCGTCGAGCACGACGCCTTCGCCGCCGAGCGTGTACGGCTCACCACCGAGGAGCTGTTGGCCGAGCGGGCAGAGGTGGACGCGCTCGGCCTCCTCTCGTGACCGCCCGGCGGGGGTCTACCTAGGCGACGGGTTGGCCGACGCCGATGCCGGCGTGGGCCAGGAAGGTCACCTTGCGTGCCAGGGCGTCCTGCCAGAGGGCCAACTCACGGTCGAAGTGAAGCCGATCCCCCTCCTCACACGCGTGCTCCAGTTCGTCGAACGCCGAGTCCTCGGCGTCGAGCAGCTCGCGGTACTTCAAGAGGAAGTGGTCGTCAATCACCTGGGACACGTGTGACCTCCTGTCCGTGGCCCGCCCGACGCGGGCCGACGCTCCGAGACTACCGCCCCGACCCCGGAGTTGCCCGGGGAACGGGTCCGTCTCCGCGATACCAGACCGCCGAGGTGGCCGCGACGGCGGCGGCCGCCGGGTCGAGAGCCTGAGGCGTGGACAACGCCGGCGGCCCACCTTCCGAAGGTGTGTCGTCAGCTGTCGGTGCCGTGGTACTCCTCGTCGGTGACGTGGTCACCCCAGGTGTCGTCCCGGCCGGTGGTGCTCTCGGTCACCGAGATGTGGGTCATGGCGTGGCCCGGGGAGGCGCCGTGCCAGTGCTCCTCCTCGGGAGGGGCGTGGACGAAATCGCCCGCCCTGATTTCGACGACGTCGTGGCCGCGCGCCTGGACGCGGCCCACGCCATCGGTGACGTAGAGCGTCTGGCCGAGCGCATGGGAGTGCCAGG
>Ga0265327_10005859_pt1 | contig 10050 bp, 8 predicted proteins | sample 41621metaG_FD_202089 | JGI IMG/M metagenome (GOLD analysis project Ga0265327, IMG submission 202089) | Rhizosphere microbial communities from Carex aquatilis grown in University of Washington, Seatle, WA, United States - 4-16-21 metaG | ecosystem: Host-associated > Plants > Roots > Rhizosphere >... | reverse complement strand
AGGCGCCCACGACGACGGTCGCCACCTCGACGACCGTCGACCCGACGACGACTCCCGCGCCCGCTACCGACTCGACTTCGCCGACGCTGCCCGCCCCGCCGCCGAGCGACACGACACCGACGACGGCCCCGCCGACGACCGACGCCGTGTCCACCACGACGACACTGCCGTGCCCCGACGACGGCTCGGGCGGCCCCGGCTGCGAGCCGATCTCCCTGTTGCCAACGGGCACGCTCTCGGCGAGCGACTTCTCGTGCGCGATCGCGGCCGGCGGTCAGGTGTACTGCTGGGGCGACAACGAGTTCGGGGAACTCGGCCACGCCGAACCCTTCGACTCCGGCCACGCAGCCGTCGCGGTTCCCGGTGTGTCGGGAGCATCGAGGATCGCGACCGGAGAGGGGTTTGCGTGTGCGATCGTCGGTGGTGGCGAGGTCGAGTGCTGGGGGCACGACGAAGCGGGAGAGCTCGGCCACGGTGATCCGTCCGCGGACCCGCACGTCGCTCCGCGGGGGTCGTTCCCGGTATTCGCAACTGGGATCCACGACGCAATGTCGATCGCGGCGGGCAGCGATCATGCGTGCGCGAGCTTGCGCAATGGGCGCGTCTGGTGCTGGGGGTTCAACAACTACGGACAACTGGGCGACGGCAGCCAGGATCAATCGGACGTGCCGGTCCAGGTATCCGGCATCAGCGACGCTGCGGAGGTCGATGCAGACGGGTACTACACGTGTGCACTCCTCACGAATGGCCAGGTTCGCTGCTGGGGAGCCAACACCAACGCCAACCTCGGCAACGGCACGACGACGGACGCGTCCACCCCGGTACCAGTGTCCGGTATCACTCACGCGGTGAGAATCGACGTCGGCGAGTGGCACACCTGTGCACTCCTCGCCGACGGACACATGCGCTGCTGGGGCTACAACGCGTGGGGGCAGCTCGGCGACGGCACCACGGAAAACGCGTCGGTACCGGTCGCCGTTTCCGGCATCGAAGGCGCGCGCTCGATATCGGCCGGCTACGGGAGCTCGTGTGCGATCGAAGCGAGTGGACAAGTGCGCTGCTGGGGTCGCAACGACTTCGGTGATCTCGGCGACGGAGAGGCCGTGGGTTCACCAGTACCGGTCACGGTGCTGAATGTGGTCGGCGCGACGCAGATTTCGGGCGACATGGATCACACCTGCGTCTTCGTCGCCGACGGACAGGCGCGCTGCTGGGGGTCGAACATATTCGGAGAGCTGGGGAACGGGACCACCGCGAACCTCGGGACCAAAGCGACGGTCGTCGTCGGCTTCCCGCACTGACGGTTAGTGGAAGCCTTGGCTCTCGAGGTGCGCGCGGTAGGTCATCGGTAGGAGCTCGAGGAGCTGGCCGTCGGGATCGCGTACGAAGACGGCGGCCCCGATGTTCGACGACTCGACGACCTCGCCGCCGTATTCAGCCACGCGCGCGCAGACGGCGTCGATGTCGTCGACCGACAACGAGATGTGCGTGAGTCCCGGCTCGTTCATCGTGCGGGCGCGGAACGGTTGGGTCTGGCCGTCCGCGGCGTAGTGCAGGAGCTCGAGCACCAAACCGTCGCGTACGAGATACGCGGCCGTCATCGCGAGCGGCGGAGTGAGCGACATGAGCCGAGCCGAGCCGTCGTCGGGCGGCTGGATCTCGCGCTCGAGCGTGAAGCCGAACAGGTCGCAGTAAAACCGCTTCGAGCGATCGAGATCGGTCACGCACTGGCCGACGTGGTTGAAGGCGCTCACGGCGACGAGTCTTCCACTCGCTCGCAGCGCAGGCGGCGGTCGTCGCTCGTGAGGCACCGGCCCGTCGCGAGATCGAACTGCCAATGATGGAGGCTGCAGGTGAGCACGCCGTCGGCGATCTCGCCGAAGCGCGTGAGGTCGGCTTGGCGATGCGGGCAGAACCGTTCGATCCGCCACCCGTCGCGTTCGAAGAACTCGTCGACCTGCGCGCGTCGCTCGCGGTAGCAGCGCTCGACGTACGCGATCCGCTCCGGTGCCAGCGCCTTGAAGAAGGTCATCACGAACTCGTTGAAGTTCGACGGATCCGGTCGGTGCCCGACGAACCGGCACGACAGGAACAGCGAGTTGACCCAGTCCTCGACGTGGCGTTCGAGGAGTGCTTCGATCAACCGGCGGTCGACATCGGCCTTGTAGACGTACGGCTCCCGGCCTTCGCCCTTCCACGGCCGGACCTCGGACTCCACGAAGTCGATACAGACGTCGGAGCCCGGTTCCCCGACGTCGAGCACGACATTGCCGGCGATGCCCGCGGACGTGATCGGCGCGACGCGCAGCAGCGGCTCGAACCACGCGGCCAGCTCCGCGACGAGATCACGCCGGCCGTGCGACCAGGACTCGTGCTCCGCGCGCAGCCAGGGCGTCCAGTCGCGCCGGTATTCGTCGATATACGCGCGCTTGTCGGAGAACGGCCGCGTCGTCTCCTCTTCACCGCCCGGATGCGTCACCTTGCACTCGCCCGCGTCGAGGTCGACGACCGAGCCGGGGACAACCAGCTCGCCGCGGTCGATCCCGGCGTCGCGCAGGAGCTCGAGGAACACCGTCTGGTCCGGGAAGATGTTCGCGGGATCGCGACCGAAGTCGTTCAGCGCCACGAGATCCTCGTCGAGGAAGGCGGGCGGGCCGGCGCAGGGGAACACGTGCGCGGCGTCCACCCACTCGATGTATTGGCGGGCCCGCGCCATCTGATTCACACGCTTCTCGCTCGCGAGCCGCGTCTTGAGATCGGCGGGGAAGTCGTAGGCGATCGGATACCAGATCGCACCCGAGAATTGCACGATCTGGGCGTCGAACGGCCCGAGAGCCCGCAACACATCCGGGTCGCCCGGCCGGGCGTCGTTCTGATTCAGCACCCGGGCGCTGCCGTCGTCGATCACGACGAGCGAGTCCCCGAGCGGCCCGTCGGCCGGGGTCGTGAACGGGAGGATCGTCACCGACACGCCGTCGAGATCCACCGGCTCGGCGGGGCGGGTGTGCACGAAGTGCTCGAAGCCGAGCTCACGCAGCTCACGCTCGAGGAACGGCACCTCGAACGCGGGCAACACCACGCGTGTCCGCTTGTCGACGTGGCGCGCGAGCCACTTCGGATCGAAGTGGTCTCGATGGAGATGGGAGACGTAGAGATAGTCGGGCGAGGAGAAGCTCGTGGGGTCGAGCCCGTCGTTGCGGGGGAAAGGAAACCAGGAGCCGAAGTAGGCGGGCGTGAACCACGGGTCGCAGAGAATCGATCCGCCCCGGGTCTCTACGAAGAAGCCGACATGCCCGAGGAACGTCAATCGCATCGTGGTCATTCTTGCCAGTTGCGGACCGGGGACCGGATCCGGGGGCGGACAGCGAATCCGACTCGTTGGGCCCGACATTCTGTAGTGTCCAGACATCGAGGCCCGAACCCCACTCGGCCCTCGACCTGGGTCCCGCCGGTTCACCGGCGGGACCCCTCTTATTCCACGAAAATTCAGCCCGTCTGCTCGCGCCGTAACGACGTCTGCAACTCCTCCCGGGCGCGCGCGACGCGCGATCGGATCGTCCCGATCGGGACCCGGCAGACCTCCGCCGCGGCCGCGTAGGGCAAGCCGACGATCTGCGTGAGGACGAATGCCTCGCGCCGTTCCGGTGTCAGCGCGTCGAGCAGCAGCTCGATCGTGACGCTCTCCGAACTGTCCGCCGGAGGCCGCTCGCGCCGCCAGCGCGCCTCGACCGCACGCCGGCGTTGCGCGCTACGAACGGCATCGGCGCACACGCGGCGGGCGATGGCGAGCAGCCAGACGCGACCCGACGTCCGCCCCTCGAACCGCGGCAGTGATCGCAGCGCTCGCGCGTACGTCTCCTGCACGAGATCGGCGACGTCGTCGCCGCGACCGAGATACGCGCAGTAGCGCCACACGTGGTCCTGGGTCGCGCGGACGAAGGCGGCGAGCGCGGCCCGGTCGCCGGCCGCCGCCGCCCGCATGATCTGCTCGTCGTCGTCCACGGCCGCCGAAACTACGACCTTCTCGATACCGGGAACCAGACACCCCTCGCCGACGACTGTTGCGATATGCAATGTTCCCAAGCTCGTGAAGCGCTGTCGGCGCTGGTCGACGGCGAACGCACTACCCACACCCGTGCTGCACTGACCGCCCACGTCCGGACCTGCGTGGAGTGCCGCCGTTTCCTCGACAGTGCTCGGGCGTTGAACGCGCTCGCCAACGCCACCCGCACCGATGGACCGGATCTGACCGACGAGGTGCTGGAGCGGGCGCGCGCCGAGCGCCACCGACCCGACCCGTGGACGACGACGCTGCGCGTCGGCCTCGTCGCGGTCGCGGTCGCCCAGCTCGCGCTCGCGATCCCCGGTCTGTTCTACGGCACCGACGAAGGTGCGCCGATCCACATCGCGCACGAGGTCGGGGCGTGGGACCTCGCGCTCGCAGTCGCATTCGTGTTCGCGGCGTGGAGACCATTGCGGGCAGTGGGCCTGCTGCCATTCGCGGCGACCCTGTCCGCCGGCCTGATCCTGACCGCGGTCATCGACGTCGCGCACGGACGCGCCGTCGCTCTGACGGAGACGACCCACCTGCTGGAGCTCGTCGGCACGATGTTGTTGTACCTGCTGATGGCACCGAGGAGCCGGACGCGACCGGTGCTCCGAATGGTCGGCGATCTCTCTGCGAACCCGCCGTCTCCAAACGCGGTGGTGTAAGCAATCGGGAACTAATTCGCCGGTCGCAACGACCGGTGCACGACACGACAGACATCTACGACAGAGAACACGACAGTTCGAGGGGAGAACTGGTGCGACGTATCGCAACCGTCCTTGCGGCAGCCGGCATCGCGTTGGTCGCCGCCGCCGGACCGGCCTGGGCCCACGTCAAGGTCGAACCGGAGTCGGCCGCCAAAGGCAGCGACGCCGTGCTCGCGTTCGTCGTCCCGAACGAGAAGGATTCCCAGACCACGACGCAGGTCGTCGTCCAGTTCCCCACGGATCACCCGATCGCCGAGGCGTTGATCGAACCCATCCCGGGTTGGACGGGGGTGGCCACGCAGTTCACGGTGACGACACCGATCCAGACCGACGCCGGCCCGGTCACGTCCGCGGTCAAGCAGGTGACGTGGACCGCTACGGGCAAGGGAATCGCGGTCGGTGGGTTCCAGGAGTTCCGCGTCTCGGTCGGGCTCCCCGACGACGCCGACTCGCTCGCGTTCCCGACGATCCAGACCTACAGCGACGGCTCGAAGGTCAACTGGATCCAGGTGTCGCCGGCCGGCGGTCCGGAGCCCGACAATCCCGAGCCGGTCCTGACCCTGACGAACGCGGAGTCCGGAACGGGATCGACCACACCCGCGGCGACGAGCACGGTGAAGAAGAGTGACGTCGACAACGCGAAGTCGCTCGCGCTCGTCGCCGTCATCGTCGGTGTGCTCGGTCTGCTCGCGGGTGTCGGCGGGATCGCGATGGGCCGGCGCAAGGCGACGTAGTCGTCGAGATCACTTCATCATTTGATGACGATGGGGTTGAGCGGCGAGCCGCTCGATCCCACGATCGGCATCGGCGCGGCGACGAACATCCCCGCGTAGACGCGATCGCTCGCGCAATCGTCGGCGAGCTCGTCGAGATCGAAGAGCTCGCCGACCAACAAACCGAGATCGCGCAGCGCGGCGACGTGCCAGGTGAGGAAGTCGTCGTTCGGCTCGGGCGGTACGACCGAGCACGCGGCCGTGTCCGTCGCGATCATTGCCACATCGTGATCGTGCAGCCACGGGATCGCACGCGTGGAGATCCCCGGTTCGTGACGGCTCGCAGCCTCCGGCGCATTCGGCGCGAGCCCGAGCTTCCAGCCCACGTGTCCCGTGTGCACCAGGACGATGTCGCCCGCGCCCACGTCGATGCCTTGCGCGCTCGCCGCGCCGTCGAGCTCGTCGGGCCCGACCGGGAACCCGGGCTCGAGATGGTCGACGCCGAGATGGCGCGCGACGTCGAGCAACACTGCCCGCCCGACGATGCCGTGCCGCGCGAGATGGTGCACGCCGAGGCGGCGCGCCCCGCCCGTCGCCGTGACGAGCCCGGCCCAGTAACCGTTGTAGAGCGTGTGGTCGCCACCGACATGACCGAAGCCGTCGAGTTGCGTCGACGCCTGCAGCGCCATCACGACGTAGTCGTCCGACACCTGGTACTGCGAGCCGCCGCGACCGCTGCCGAGCACACCGTCTCCCGCGGCGAAGTTGTAGAGATGCAACGGCTCGGCGCGGTAGCCGCCCGGTGTCGGTGGACCGATCGGCAACGCGAGCGAGAAGCGCTTGCCCGTCCGGACGAGTGCCGCGGCCGCCGCGACGCGCTCGGGCGTCAACAGGTTGGCCGTCCCGAGCTGATCCTGCTCGCCGAACCGGCCCCAGTTGTTGTGCGCCCCGGGCTGGGCGCCGACGACCTTGCCGTGCGCGTCGACCCGGTACGACGGGGGATCCCAACCGGTGAACGGCACGTCGGGGACGTCTCTCACAAATGCACGGTAGCTCCCGGACGTGCGAGCGCGGCCACGAACGTCGGCGTGTACTTGACGGCACCCAGAACGGCACCCGCGCGAGCCCGCGCCGCGAACCGGTACTTGTGACCGACACGCGCCGTCAGGGTGAACGACGTCGTGGTAAGAGAGGCGAGCTTCACCGCCACCTTTGTACGCGCGTCGTATTGCGACCACGCGTCATAGTGGTTGATCGCGCCGCTCGTGCCGACCGTGCCCGTCCACGCGACCCTGTAGGTCACCGTCGCGGTCGCGCCCTTGCCCGCGGTCTTCAACACGGTGACGGTCGGCATGGACACCTTGGGCGGAGTGGGGGGCGGCGGCGACACCAGTCCGTCGATCGTGTCGCCTTCCCAGACGTCGGCCTTCACGACCCGCCACGAGAGGCGCCCGTACCCGCCGTTCGCCCAACCCGTTCCCCAGGAGTTCTCGATGATCAGGCCGGCCGCGTCGTAACCGAGGGCCAACACCTCGTGGTAACCGAGGATGCCGGAGGTGATGTCGTCGTCGACCGCGGCCGGGTTCGAACCGAGGCTCTCGAAGCCGTTGCGCACGGCCATCTCGATCGCGACCGGGTGCTTCGCCGCGAGCGCGTTCTTGATGGTCGTCGCGCTGGCGTCCTGGCCGGCGCCGCTGAACAACGTCTCGTAGCCCTTGATCTTGTAGTGCGCCGCATTCGTGTGCTCGGCGTCGGTCGGCTGGTCCCGCCAGTCGTAGTCGCCCTGCGTGTAGTCGGCGCGGGTGTCGCTGCCCTGCTGCACCGCGACGTCGAGCGCCGCGGTCGGGTAGCTGCCGTTGTCGGAGCCACCGTTGATCTGGGAGTACGTGTACATCGGTGCGAACGGCTCCCCCGCGACACCGGTGAACCGTGAGTACCAGCCGAGCATGCTGTAGTCGATCGCCCAGGTGACACACGAGCTGACCGCGCCCTGGTCGCCCGGAGTGACCGCCCATTGGCGCAGGTCGACACTGGCCGGCGGCAACGTGAGCGTCTGGACGTGCGGCGCGATGCGGGCGGCGGGGCGCAGCGCGCCGAGCGCGTGCGGCGCCGGCGTGGCGCCCGCCGCCGGCACGGATCCGGCGGCCAGGGTCGCGCCGGCTATCGACAGCAGCGAGACGCAGATCACCAGACGGACGGGGCGGCGCATGAGTAGGTGCTTCGGCCGGTCACCACGCCACCTCGCGCCCAAACGGCGGGCGATGACACCTGTCACTGGCTCCGGTCGGCACCGCGATGACACATGTCACACGGCGATCACCGGGCAGTACATTCGCCGGGTGCGGTGGCAGGTTCACGGCGAGCGGGTGCTCTACGACAGCGACTGGGTGCGGCTCTGTCTCGTCGACGTCGAGATCCCCGGCGGCGAGCGCTTCGAGCACCACGTCGTGCGGATGCCCAACCAGGCCGCGGGCGCAGTCGTGCTCGATCCGGCGCGCGGCGTCCTGCTCCTGTGGCGCCACCGATTCATCACCGACTCGTGGGGTTGGGAGATCCCGGCCGGCGGCATGGACCCGGGCGAGTCGCCCGAGCAGGCGGCGGCCCGCGAGACCCTCGAAGAGACCGGCTGGCGGCCCGGCCCACTCCGACCGCTCGTGCGCTTCCACCCGACCAACGGGAACAGCGACCAGACCTTCCACACGTTCCTCGCGGATGGCGCGACCCTGGTCGGCGACCCGACCGACATCGGCGAGTCGGAGCGGATCGAGTGGGTGCCGGTGGACGAGGTGCGCCGGATCGTGCGCGACAACGAGATGACCGACGGCATGTCGCTCGGCGCCGTCGCGTACGCGCTGGCGTTCGGCGCGTTGGAATAGCTAGGGCAGCGGACGCTCTCGTTCGTCGATCTCGTCGACGAAGCGGAGGACTCGGCGCGCGAAGAGGTCGGGCATCTGCACGGGAAGCATGTGCCCCGCGCCGCTGATCACCTCGGCGTGCGCGTTCGCAATGAACTGACGCGCCCGTTGCGCGGCGGAGGACGCGCGGTTCACCGGGCTGCGCTCGCCGAAGAGCAAGAGCGCCGGAGTACGGATGCGGCGGAGCTCGTCGTCCTTCAGGCGCGCGGGAAACGGCTGGCGCGCACGAAACGTTCGCAGGCCCGCCACGGACAGACCAAGAAGCGGTGGCGCCGGCGGCACGCCGTCGTTGAGGCGTGCGAGGAGCCGGTGCAGGGCCGGGTCGGAGTGTACGAACTTCGCGAGGAACCCGTCGGGGACCATCGAAGCGACGAAGCTCGCCTTCGGCCGCCCGAACGCCCCGGGCGGGTCGATCGAGGTGATGCCGGCGAGACGGTCGGGCGCCCGCAGAGCCTGGTTCAGCACGAGCCACCCGCCGTACGACAAGCCGACGAGGTGGACCCGGTCGCGACCCAGTGCCGTGAGCGCGTCGTCGAGCCATACGGCGAGATCGGCGGCGCCGGGAATCGCCGCCGTCTGCAGGCTGCGCCCGACGTCACCGATCGTGTCGATCGCGTAGACGGGATGGTGCTCACCCAACGCGCCGACGTTCGCGAACCACATCGGTGACGCGACGGCCACCGCGTGCAACAACACGATGGGCGTTCCTTCCGCCGAACCGGACCGGAGCACGTGCGTGGTCCCGAACCGCGTCGCCACGTCGAGATGCTCGGGCGCGCAGGGCCAGAACGTCAGCGCGTCGTCGTAGGCAGTCATGAAGCGGCGACGGGCCGCGTCGTCCCGGAAACGGCCGAGCTTTCGGTCATCGCGCGTCACGTCACGACTCCCTGGTAGGACGCTCCTTCAGTCTCCGACGGCTCCGACACAGAGCAACGACTGGCCGAATCGCGGCGGGCGGTTCGCCTCGACCTTGCGCAGTCTCGGGACGACCAGCCGGTCGTAGATGCCGACCGACCATGTCTGCGTCGGGACCTGACCGAGTTGGCGCGCGAGGAGCCACCAGGCCAGGGCGCCGACCGCGTTGACGTAGTACGCGTCAACGATCGAGAGACCGGCACTGTCGAACAACTCGACCAACTGCGAACGGCGGTAGCGCCGCCGGTGACCGATGCGTTGGTCGAAGGTCGAGTACAGCCCGTCGAACGCCGGAACGAAGACACAGACACGGCCACCGGGCCGCAGCACGGCGCGCAGCTCCTCGAGCGCGCGCTGGTCGTCGTCGATGTGTTCCAGGACGTTGATGAGGATGACGGAGTCGTACATCCGCCCGTCGGCCGTCGACTCGATGTCGACCTGGCGGACGTCAACGTTCGAGTGTTGCGCGAAGCGGGAGCGCAGCTTGTCGACGCAGCTCGTCGAGAGGTCGGTGGCCGTCACGGTTCGTCCGGTCTGCAGGAGCTCGGTGAGATCGCCGTGGCCCGCGCCGACCTCGAGCACCTCTTTGCCGAGGTGGGGCTCGACGAGGCTGTAGATCCAGTCCGTGTAGTTCCGCGCACCCTCGAGTGTCAGGAGCACGTCGGCCAGCTCGGAATCGGCATCTTCGAATTCCGCGGGCGGAAGGTCGCGGTCCGGGACGCGATCGAGGTGACCGCGCAGCGACCTCCACG
>Ga0265327_10005858_pt1 | contig 10051 bp, 10 predicted proteins | sample 41621metaG_FD_202089 | JGI IMG/M metagenome (GOLD analysis project Ga0265327, IMG submission 202089) | Rhizosphere microbial communities from Carex aquatilis grown in University of Washington, Seatle, WA, United States - 4-16-21 metaG | ecosystem: Host-associated > Plants > Roots > Rhizosphere... | reverse complement strand
AGGATGGTGGAGCAGATGGGGATCAAACCCACGACCTCGTCGTTGCGAACGACGCGCTCTATCAACTGAGCTACTGCCCCGAAAGGGAGGGGAGGTTTTGGGCAATCGCGCGGCACGAGTAAACACCTATTTTCCATCGCCGCCGATGGAAAGTCGCCCGCCACGGTCCTACCATGGCGGGACGACGGAGGGCCTATGCGTCGCAGAACGAGAAAACCTCCGTCCGCCGTCCTTCAGTTCGCGGTCAACAACTTCGCAAAGACCATTTTGCCGCCGGCCGTCGGCAGCACGCTGATGATCTCGGCGTTGACCCGGCGGCCGATGAACGCCCGCGAAGAATTGACGACGACCATCGAGCCATCCTCGAGGAAACCCACGGCCTGGCCTTCGTCCTTGCCGGCCTTGACCAGCTCAACTTCGACGGTTTCGCCCAGCATCAGCTCCGAGCGCAGCGAGCGCGCCAGTTCGTTGAGGTTCAGCCACCGCACGCCTTGGAACTCCGCCATCTTGGCCAAATTGTAATCCGTGGTCAGCAGCTTCGCGCGCATGCTTTGGGCGAGGAAGACGAGCTTTGCCTCAATGTCCTCCTTCTTGGCCACCTCGCTCTCCGCGATGCGGATATCGAGGCGCTTGTTGCGGCGCAGGTCGTTCAGGACCTCGAGCCCGCGCCGGCCGCGCGCCTGCTTGTGCAGGTCGGTCGAGTCGGCGACCGTTTGCAGTTCGTTCAGCACAAAGCGCGGGATAATCAGCGCCGCGCTGAGAAATCCGGCGTCACACACCCGTGCAATGCGCCCGTCGATCAGCACGCTCGTGTCCACCACCACCAGCGGCACGTCCACGTCGTGCGGCACGAAGCGCACATATGGGATGACCAGGTTGAACTCGTCCTTGCCGCGCAGCGCGATGACGGTGCTCAGGTAGGTGCAGACGATAAACAGCGCGAGCTGCGACAGGTAGATGATCTGCGGCTCACCGAAGCGGAACAGCGGCGAAGTGCCGATGAAGTAGGCGATCAACGTTCCCATCCCCAGGCCGAACGTGATGGCCGACAGCCCGCGGAGGGAGAATCCCTTGAGCAGGAAGTCCACGAGAATGACCAGGGCGCCGAGCAACAAGCCAATGATCGTCGCGAGCAGGCGATGGCTGTCCCATTCCTCGATCGCATAGCACACCAGCCAGCCCGCCGCGCCGCACAGGACGAAAAACACTGAGCGGATGGCGAGCATGGTCTTGTTCATGACGGGGAAAAGGAGCTCAGCGGAAAAAATAGAACAACACGAGGGGCAACAGCACGCCGATGAGCATCACCACGAGCAGAATCGTCTGGGCGCGCTCGGCTTTTGCCTTTTCAGGGGTCTGCTCGTCCATTTCAGTGCCAGCGCACCAAACCCCCCTCGGCATGACAACCCAATACTGGCTGGTTAAATCCGAACCCGAGTCCTACGCGTGGACCGAATTCGTGCGCGACGGCCGCACCGCGTGGACCGGCGTCCGCAACTATGCCGCGCGAATTCATCTCAACGGCATGCGGCGGGGCGACCGCGTGCTGTTCTACGAGAGCATGACGACGAAGGCCGTCGTCGGTACGTGCGCGGTGACGAAACCCGCCTTTCCCGACGCCACCGCGGACGAGCCCGGCTGGGTGGCCGTGGAACTCAAGGCGGACGCGCCCCTCCCCCACGCCGTGACGTTGGCCCAGATCAAGTCGGACCCGCTCCTCGCGAAGATGGAACTGCTGCGCCAGAGCCGGCTGTCCGTCACGCCCGTCACTGCGGCGGAATTTGAGCGCATCGTGAAACTCGGCGGCTGAGGCCAGAGCGTCCCCACGCTCGACACCCCGGGCTTTTGCCGTTTCCAAGGTGGCGTGTCCGTCAATCTGACCATCCTCGCCCCCGGCCTGCTCGGCGGGTCCGTCGCCCGCGCCGCACGCGCGCACGGCGTGGCCACGCGCATCACGCTCTGGGCGCGCCGGCCTGAAGCGCGGTTGAAACTCCGTGAACAGCCGTGGTGCGATTCCGTGGCGGACACACCCGAGGCCGCGGTCCGCGACGCCGGGCTGGTGGTTATCGCCGCCCCCGTGGACTGCATTCTGCCGCTGGCCCGTCAGGTCGCGCCGCACCTCGCCGCCGGCGCCGTCGTCACTGACGTCGGCAGCGTGAAGGGCGAAATTGCGCGGCTCGGCCAGGTCGCGACGGGTGAGCGGGCGCATTTCGTCGGCTCGCATCCGATGGCCGGCTCGGAAAAGACCGGCTGGGAACACGGCAGCGCCGACCTCTTCAAGCACCGCACCTGCTTTGTCACGCCCCTCGAATCGACCGATGCTGCCGCCGTCGCCACGGTCGTGCGTTTCTGGAAGGATCTCGGCGGCGAACCCGTCACCCTCTCGCCTGATCAGCATGACGAGATCGTCGCGCACATCAGTCACCTGCCGCAGGTGCTGGCATCGACCCTGTGCGCATTCCTCGCGCAAAAGAATCCCGCCTGGCGCAACCACGCCGGCGGTGGACTCCGCGACACGACGCGCATTGCCGCGAGCGATCCCGCCCTCTGGCGGACCATTCTCGAGCAGAACCGCGACGAAGTCCTCCGCGCCCTGCGGGCCTACCAGGACGAGTTGCACCATTTGACCGCCGCAATCTCCAATCGCGACTGGCTCGACGTTCGCGCCCGCCTGGAGCGCGGCAAAGTCTACCGGGACCAATTCAGGCCGCTGCCGTAGCGCAGGCGTCCCCGCCTGCTCGCTTCAGCTCCGGATGCAGGCGGGCACGCCTGCGCTGCTTCAGAGCCTCCCCCATGCCAGTGCAAAAAAACACCTTGGCGCAGCGGGCGGCCTGATTGACGCTGGAGGCGCCATGTCCCTGTCCGACCCGTTGCCGATCCCGCCCTTCGCGCGCCCTGTGCGCGGCAGGGTCACGCTGCCCGGGTCGAAGAGCATCACCAACCGCGCGCTGCTGCTGGCCGCATTGGCGGACGGGCCGGTCACGCTGACCAACGCGCTGTTCAGCCGGGACACGGAAATCATGGCCGCGGCGCTGAACCAGCTCGGCATCAAGGTCGAGACCGACGCCGAAACCCGGATGATGCGCGTCGCCGGTCAGGGCGGAAAGATTCCCGTGGCCAGCGCGCGCTTGCACGTCGGCAACGCCGGGACCGCTGCGCGTTTTCTCACCGCGTTTGTCTGCCTCCGCACCGGTGGGGAATATCATTTTGACAGTGATCCGGCCATGTATCGCCGTCCCATCGGCGGCCTGCTCGACGCCCTTGCCAGCCAAGGCGCAACGGCCAGCGCGCGGAATTTTCCGTTCACGCTGCGGACCACCGGGCTCGCTGGGGGCATCGTCGAGGTGGACGCGTCCGAAAGCTCGCAGCTCCTTTCCGCGCTGCTCCTCGTGGCCTCGAAAGCCCGCGCTCCCCTCACGGTGAAATTGAAGGGCGAGACCGTCTCGAAGCCGTTCATCGCGATGACCGAGCGGATGGTCCAGCAATTCGCCGGGCATCCGTCGACCTACCCCATCGAGGCGGACGCGACCGCCGCCACCTATTTTCAAGCGCTGCCCCTCGTCGTCGGCGGCTCGCTCGCGCTGCCGGGATTGCAGCCGCCAGTCACCAGCCTCCAGGGCGACGCCGCCTTCGTCGATGTCCTCGCCCGCGTGCGCGCCCGCTCAGGCAACGCGCTCCTGACCGAGGATTTCCACGCGATCTCCGACACGTTCCTCACCCTCGCTGCCCTCGCGCCACTGCTCCCCGGCCCTACCCGCATCACCGGCATCGCCCACACCCGCAAGCAGGAGACCGACCGCGTCGCCGGCATGGCGTGCGAGCTGCGCAAGCTCGGCCAGGAGGTCGTCGAAACGGAAGACTCGCTGACGATCACACCGCGCCCGCTGCAATCCGGTGTCCAAATCGAAACCTACCACGACCACCGTTTCGCAATGAGCTTCGGGATCCTGGGCTGCCACGACTTGCACGGTGACGGCCGGCCGTGGCTCTCGATCAAGGATCCCCGCTGCTGCGCGAAGACGTTTCCCAATTTCTTTGAAGAGTTGGCGTCCCTGCGCGCACACTCCCTGGCATCCTGATGGCCTCGTCCCCTTTCATCATTGTCGCCATCGACGGCGGCGCCGCCTCGGGCAAATCGTCGTCGTCGCGCACGTTGAGCGACCGCTTCGACCTGCTGCACGTCGACACGGGCTCGTTCTACCGCGCGCTCACGGCGGAAATGCTGCGCCGCGGCGTCCGGCCCGATGATTTGCCGGCACTCCAATCCGCCCTGGCGGACATCAAGCTCAGCACCCGCCTGCGCGGCCGCTCCGCCGAGATGGAAATCAACGGGCGCGTCGCCGGCGACGAGATCCGCAGCCGCGAAGTCAACGACGCCGTGTCGCCCTTTGCCGCCATCCCCGAACTCCGTTCCGCCCTGCTTGCCTACCAGCGCGGCCTGGCGGGCGTGGCGCGGGAAAAGGGCTTTCGCGGCCTCGTGATGGAAGGCCGGGACATTGGCTCGGTGATTTTCCCGCAGGCGGATTTTCGTTTCTTCCTCCACGCCGATGCCGGCGAACGCGAGCGCCGCCGCGCAGGCCAGGGCCTGCACGATCAAATCCGGGAACGCGACCGCATCGACTCGTCGCGCAAGACCTCGCCGCTTACGTGTTCGGACGGCGCGACGTCGATCAACACGACGCACGTCACGCTCGACCAGGTCGTCGAGCAAATGGCCGCCGCCATCGCGACCAAGCTGGCGCCCGCATGAACCATTCGTATCAGCAGGTGGAAATGCAGCCGGTCTACGGCTTTTTCCATTATCTCACGACGGTGCTTTACGACATCGGCTTCCGCGGCGAAGTCGCCGGGCTGGAAAACCTGCCCGAACGAGGCTCGTTCCTCCTCGCGGCCAACCACGCGAGTCATCTCGATCCGTTTCTGATCGGCTCCCAGGTGCAACGCCAGATCGCCTTCTTTGCGCGCAAGACGCTGTGGAAACCCGGCTTCCCCTCGTGGTGGCTCGACACCGTCGGCACCATCCCGGTGGACCGCGACGGCGGGCAAGCCCTGAGCGCCATCAAGCGCGTGCTGCGCGTGTTGAAGGATGACCGGGGGCTGATTCTTTTTCCCGAGGGCACCCGCAGTCTGGACGGCAACCTGCAAACACCCAAACCCGGCGTGGGCATGATCGCGTGCAGCACCCAGGTGCCCGTGGTGCCGGTGCGGATCTTCGGCTCCTACGAGGCCTTCGGCCGGGGCCGCGGCGTGCGGCTCGGCACGCCGGTCTCAATCGTGTTTGGCTCCGCCATCCAGCCGGCGGAGTATGATGATCCCGCGGCCGGCAAGGAGCGCTACCAGGTCGCCAGCAACCGTATCATGGCGCGGATCGCCGGATTGCGGATGCCGCCCGTGCTGGTGAATTGAGGACGATGGACCGGGAGGTCCGTTCTCCGTCAACACTCTGCTGCGCTCACTCCAGCCCGCTGGCCTTGCGGGCGCGTTGCAGCACCACGGACGCCACCGCGCGGGCCCGCTCGGCGCCGTCGCGGAGGACGCCCTCCACGTAGCCGGAATTCGCCGCCAGCTCGGCGCGACGCGCGCGAGCGACGGCAAAGTAGGCCCAGTAGTGTTCGAACAGCGCCTTCTTCAGGTCGCCGTAGCCGAGTCCGCCGGCGCGCAGCCGGTTCTCGAAGTCCGCCGCCACGGCGGCTGGCGCCACGAGGCGGAGCAGCTGGATGGCGAGATTCTTGTCGGCGTCGGGCTTGGGCTCGGCCGGCGTGCGGCTGTCCATCTTGATGCCCATGATTTTCTTTCGCAACGCCGCCTCGTCCCCGAAAATCTCGATCGTGTTGCCGTAGCTCTTGCTCATCTTCTGGCCGTCCAGGCCGGGGACGACCGCAACCTCGTCGCGAATCACGGGCTCGGGCACCACGAGCGTTTCGCCGTAGGTCTCGTTGAACTTGATCGCGATGTCGCGCGTCATCTCGACGTGCTGCTTCTGGTCGCGGCCGACGGGCACCTTCCGGGTGTCGTAGAGGAGGATGTCCGCAGCCATCAGCACCGGATAGGCAAACAGGCCGAAGTTAGCGGCGATGCCCTTCGCGGTCTTGTCCTTGTAGCTGTGCGCCCGCTCCAGCAGTCCCATGGGCGTGACGGAACCGAGCATCCAGGTCAGCTCGCACACCGCCGGCACGTCGCTCTGGCGCCAGAACACGCTCTTGGCGGGGTCGAGTCCGCACGCCAGCCAGTCGAGCGCGATGCCCAGCGTGTGGGCCTTGCGCTCCGCTGGGTTGGTGACGGTCGTCATCGAGTGGTAGTCGGCGATGAAGTAGTAACAATCGCCCTTCGCCTGCGCCTCGATGGCCGGGCGCATCGCGCCAAAATAGTTGCCGATGTGGAGCGAGCCGGAGGGCGTGATGCCAGTGAGGGTGCGCATGGGAGGGCGAAGCTTCGCGGAGGGCGGCGGCCGGCGTCAATCCCGGCGCGGCAGCGTGCTCAGTTGCTGCCGGCTGTGCGCAATCGTGGCGGGGGGCAGGACGCCGCCGAAGGCCGTGAGCGGCATCACCAGCGAGCGCGGGCCGAGCATCGTGCCCGGCTGGAGCACGGCGTTGCAGCCCACCTCCGCGAAGTCCCCGACGATGGCGCCGAATTTCTTGAGCCCGGTGTCCACCACCACCCCGCCCGGCAGCGCGATCGTCACGTGCTTCTGGTCCAAGCGGACGTTGGAGCAGATCACGCCCGCCCCGAAATGCGCGCCATTCCCGAGGATCGAGTCGCCCACGTAGTTGAAATGCGGCGTCTGCACGCGGTTCATGAGGAGGCAGTTCTTGAACTCGCACGCGTTGCCGAGGACGCAGTGCTCCCCGACGATCACATTGCCCCGGATGAACGCCCCGGGCCGGATCTCGGTGTCTGCGCCGATCCAGGCGGGCCCGATGATCGTGGCGGTGTGCGGCAGCGTCACGGTGGGGTGCAGGTAGACCAGACCCTCCACGTGGACCCCGCGCGGCACCTTCAGCATGGGCTGGTCAAAGCGGTGCGCCGCCAGCGCCGGGGCAATCTGCTTCAGCCAGTCCCACGGCGTGGCATCCGGCAGAAACGCCGCGCTAAACGGCGCCAGCGACGCGGGCAGGGCGAAGAAATCAGAGGCTTTCACGCCGCGATTAAGGGCGGTGCCCCCGCGCCTCGCAACGCGCGAATCGTCCGTCGCGAGGACTTTACCGCGGTGCCGGACACCAACTAACCCCTTGACGGTCTAGGCATGGAGGGCTTCGCTACGGTCCGGTTGTCCACCCCGGATCACCTGCCTGTTTCCCTCCCAACAATGAAAAAACTCCCTGTCCTCCTCGGCGCCTCCCTCGGGCTGGCGCTGTTCTTCACGGGCTGCGAATCCGACGGCATCGCCGCCCGCACCCAGGAAAAGTCCGCCGTCTATGCGACCCTGAAGCCCTGGCAAAAGAAGAACATTGATGGCGGCGTGATCGCGCTGACCTTCACGCCGGACATGGTTTACATGGCGATCGGCAATCCCACGAGCAAGGCCCCCATCGATGGCGGCGGCGAGATCTGGACATATAAAAATTACTATCCCTCCGTTGGCGCCACGCAGGCTCAGCGGACCTTCAATACGGATCGCGGCCTCGGGGACAGCAACTTCCACAACGGCATCCAGAGTGAGTCCAATGGCGCCGGCGGCCGGCAGACGGTTGGTTCGAGCCGCGGCGGCGCGGGCCCCAGCATCTCCACGACGGGCGGCCCGCAGGGCGGTTCGATGGAGCCGCCGGATCTGCAATCCTTCACGCTCTGGGTCACGTTCGTGGACGGCAAGGTGTCCAAGCTAAAGCTCGATCCGAACTGAGTCTGGCAAACGACCGATAATTTCAGGCCCCGGTGGTTTCACCGGGGTCTTTTTTTTGGGATAGCGCCACGGCCGGACGCCATGAAACGCTCAGCGCGGATTCATCACCGACACGCCCATCAACCCAATCACCACCTCGGCTGAGAGCGTGCGCAGCGTCACGCTTTGCAGCACCGCACCCTTCCGCAGCCGCCAGCCAAGCAGCATCGCACGGCAATTCTCCCCGAGTTGCACCGTCTGCGGCCACACCGCCGGGACGCAAAACGCATCCGTCGGCGCCGTGTAATCGAAGCGACTCTCCTGCCCCGGCGCCGTGATCACGGGCTTGATCGGGCTGAGATTCCAGAAGTTGACCGGCGGCACCAGCTCGAGCGTTTCCTCGGCGCCCTCCGCATACTTCATCACGAGCACGGCATTCGCGATCCGGCCCTGCATCGGGTTCGTCGAACCGCACACCAGGAACCAAACAGCATCACCCGCGCAATCTACCGGCACCGTCACGGTCTCCGGCCAGTTGTCCCACTGCGACGTGAAGGCGACGTTGCGCGCTTCGCCCGGCCAGTTGAAGGGCACACCCTGCGGCGTGCGCAACTTCCCTTTGTCGCCCGACTCGAGGAGTCGCGGCACACCGTCGAGTTGGATGACCGGAGGAAAGCTGTTCCAATAGAGGAACGTCCACGGCGTGTAGCCGTCCACGCCGATTCGCGCCGAGATCGTCGCCGGACGGGGCGAAACATATTTCTGGGTGTAGATCGTGCGGATATCGCCATTCAGTTCCGTCCCGAGGTCCACGCAGGTCCATTTCGCCTTCGGCGGAACCCGCTCAAGGCACTGCGCGGCGCGGGCCCGAACGGCCGCAGGGTCGCTCACGCGCACATAAAATCGCTCCCATTGCGGCAACGCGCCCACCGTCACGCGCGCGAAGACGGTATGCTCCCCCGCCGCGCCGACCACCCGGCCCGCAGCTTTGCCGCCGCGCACTTTAACCTCGGCCAGCACGCCCTGCGGATCAGCGATCTCGCTGATCGGACCCGCCAGGGAGCGAAGGACGACCTCACTTCCCACGCGGGCCGAAACATTCACTCCTGCACCCAGGGGCATGACGCCATGGCAAATCACTTTGACCGCGCCCCGACGCGAAACAGGCAGCTTGATTCTCACCAACGTCCGGCCAAAGCCCGGCTCCGCCTTCCAGTGCGTGGCGCGTCCGTTCACCGAGACCGCGACAATCTTCCGGGCCGCAACGGGCAGGGTGATTTCCATTTTCGCCGGCTCGGTCAGCTCGATCTCCAGCGAACTCTCCGCTCCGTGACGGGCGAACTTCAGGTGGAAATCCGGCGACTGCAGCCGGGCGTGATTCCAGTCCGCGGGAAACTGCGGAAAAATCCGCACCACGCCGCGCGGCCGGTCGGGAGCGAAGCCAAACAGACCTTCCACCAGCGTCCGCGCGAACATGTGCGTGCTGTCGCCGAAGTCCGTGCCGCCCGCAGGCGCGCCGAGATCCCCGGGCACCGTGAAATCAAACGCCGTGTGCAGGAACGACCCGCGGAAGATGTCCCAGCCGTCCTCGCCCAGCCCGGCCTGGAAATATGCGAGCGCGAGGTGGTGGTTGTCGCCGGGCCAGCGTTCGCGCACCGACCAGATGCCCGGCACGAAATTCGAGGTCCACACCATCCGTCCGCCGCCGGGCATCCGGTCGTTCTGCAAGCCGGCCTCCGTGTAGCGCAGCGACTCCGCCGCCTCCCGCGGATCGAGCAGGCCCGCGTCGATCGGCAGGAAGATGCTGTAGAGCCACGCGTCGTCGTGGCGCCGCTGCGCGCCGTGCTGCTCGCGGTAGAGCGCCGCATGGCCGCGTTCCCGGATCCACAACCGGCCGTGAAACGCCGCGCGAATTTTCGCCGCGCGCCCGGCATGGCGCCGCGCGCCGGCCTCGTCGCCGGCGCGCCGCGCGAGCTCACCCGCCGTCACATGCGCGCGATAGGCATACGCGGTCTCCTCCGTCGCCCCGCCGCCGGCGAACCAGACCGAGTCGGTCGGCCACACGTTGATGAAGCTCTCGTAGAGACCGTCGTCGTCGGGATCGAAACACTCCTGCAGCCACTCCAAATGCAACTCCAGCGCCGGGCGCAGCGTCGCCTCCAGCGCGGCCTCGCCCGTCCACCGCCAGGCGTGGATCAGCTGGTCGAAGAACTGCGACTGCATGTTGTAGAG
>Ga0265327_10005857_pt1 | contig 10052 bp, 13 predicted proteins | sample 41621metaG_FD_202089 | JGI IMG/M metagenome (GOLD analysis project Ga0265327, IMG submission 202089) | Rhizosphere microbial communities from Carex aquatilis grown in University of Washington, Seatle, WA, United States - 4-16-21 metaG | ecosystem: Host-associated > Plants > Roots > Rhizosphere... | reverse complement strand
GACCGGCGTCGCCCCGCTGACGGTGCGCTCCGGCGGGTCGATCCCGGTGATGGCCGCGTTCGTCGCGCGGGGCACACCCACCGTGCTCTCCGGCTTCGCGACGCCCGAGGACAATATCCACTCGCCGAACGAGCGAATTCGCCTCCGGAACCTCGAGTGGGCGCAGGCTTCGGGCCGGGAGATGTTCCTCGGCCTGGCCGCGGCGATCCGCAGCGGGTCGCCCGAAGGTGCTTGAGTCCAGCCGCCGAACTGGGTAATCTTGCGCCCGATGCGAATCGGCTCGCGTGGAATGAGCGAATACCAGGTGCGCACCCGGCTCTACGATCCCCCCGAGGCTGTGCGGAGGCTGGAGTCGAAGCTGGCGTGCCTGCGAATCACAACGGCGCCCCGGATGCGCGGTGAGGACCTTCGCAAGGCGTTCGAGGAGCGGCTGGACAACCGGACGCCCGAGGTGGTCGCCGCACCGGTCCAGAGCGCGCCCGCCGGCCGAGCGCCCCGTGTCCGGCTGATCGCGTAGCTCCGGCTGCACGCCGGATGGACGTCGTTCACCTGAGCAGCGCCGACGAGATGCTGACCGTGACCGGCGACGCCCTGCGCAGAACCGGTGCCGAGGGTGAGCTGACGCTCGGCATCCTCTGGCGGCTGACCCACGAGCCGGACGCCTGGGGCGCTGACGTCACCCTGCTGGCCGGGGTCGAAGGCGGCACCCCGGTGGCGGTGGTGACGATGACCGGGCCGCACCCCGCGCTGATCGTCGGGCTCGGAGACGATCCAGGGGTCGACTATGCCGGGTTCGTCGAGGCGATGGCCGCGGGCCCGCGGCCGGTGGGGGTCAACGGCGCCGTGCGCTGGGTCGATCCGTTCGCTCGGGCGTGGTCTGAGGCCGGCGCGACGACCACCCTGCACCGAGAGATGCGGGCCTTTGAACTGCTCGCCGTGAAACCGCCTCGGACGCCCGACGGGACATTCCGCCCGGCCGGCTCCGCCGACGGAGAGCTGATGGAGCGGTGGGTGACCGCCTTCGGCGACGACGTCGGCGAACAGGTCACCGCGGAGCAGGCGCACAACACCGTGTACCGGCTCACCAGCAGCCGTGACCTGTGGGTCTGGGAGCGCGACGGCGAGGTGGTCTCGATGGCCGCGATCACCCGGCGTACGCCGTGGTCGTCGACCGTCGCCCTCGTCTACACCCCACCGCAGCAGCGCGGCCAGGGGTACGCGAGCGCCGTCGTGGCACAGCTGTCGCAGCGCGAGCTGGACGCCGGCCAGGAATGGTGCGCGCTGTTCACGGACGTCGCGAACCCGACGTCCAACCACATCTACGCCGAGATCGGCTACGAGCCGAGGTGCGACTTCCACCACTACGTGCTGGAATGGTGACCTTGTGCTGAACGGCAGCCGGATCCGCCTGCGGATGATCCGCCGGGACGACCTCGAGGAGCTGTACGAGCACAACGCCGACCTCGAAGCCCGCGGCGACCACTACCCGCTCGATGTCACATCGCTCTCGGAGCTGACACGGGAGTGGGAGCGGCACGGGCTCTGGGAGGACGAGGAGGGCACGCTCCTGATCGTCGACTCCGACGACCGGATGGTCGGCCTGATCCTGTTCTTCCGCCGCGTCACCTACCACCACTGGGACGCATACGAGATCGCCTACCGCCTGTTCGGCGCCCAGTATCACGGCAGGGGCTACACGACCGAGGCCCTCGGGCTGCTGACCGATTACCTGTTTGCCTCCAAGCGCGTCGACAGGTTGGAGCTGGTCGCCATGACGGGGAACCCAGCCTCGATGCGTGTCGCCGAGAAGTGCGGATACCGGCACGAGGGTACCGCCCGCGGCGCGTTCCTGCACCACGGCAGGGGCGTCGACGTCGAGGTCTACGCCCGCCTACGCGACGACCCGCCGCCCCGACCCTCACCGGACGGCTGACCTTCAGGACGCTTAGCCCCGCCGCGACAGGGCGTAGAGCAGGTTCAGCAGCACGATCCCGATCCACGCACAGGCGACGCCGAACGATCCCGCGTTGCTGCCGGCAACCGCCGTGACCGGGATCCCGAGTGCGATCGAGGCAATGGCCAGCTCAACCGAGGCGGAGTGCTGGCGCCGGCGCTTGGCGGGCCCGACCTCTGCGAGCCGCTCGTCGACCCGCCGGTCGATGGCTGCTCCCACCTCCGCGAGGAAGCTCTCCATCAGCGCGTCGTCGTGCGCGGATGTCAGCTCCTGGCGGGCGTGGAAGACCGCCTCCAGCTCCTCTCGGGGCACGACCGGTTCGCTCCCTGGCTCGCTCATCGGCCCAGGCTACCAGCGCCGTCAGCCCAGCACGTTGACGGCGCGCGCGATGACCAGGCCGATCACCGACAGCGAGATGATCGACTGCGCCGCCATCATCAGCTTGGCCCAGCCCCGCATCGGCATCACGTCTGTCGGGCTGAACGCGGTGCTGGTCGTCAGCCCCAGGATCAGGTAGTCGACGTACAGCGGCCGCCAGCCGGGCGGCGCCAGCTCCGGGCTGAGCTGCTGGGAGAACGCGAAGTCGGGATACGGCCGCTCGTGCAGGTAGCGCGCCAGCGGCCCCCCGCTGTCGAGCAGCCAGTACAGCAAGCCAAATACGAGCACGTTTCCGGCCCAGATCAGAAAGCCCGATGCGAGCAGGGTGCCTCCCGAGTTGTCAACCGAGCCGCCCTGGATCAGCTCGTCAATCAGCTTCGCGGTCGAGACCAGGACGGCGACGGCGAGCAGGGCGACCGAGCCGAGGGCAAGCGGTCGCAGCCAGTGCCTCCGAGAGACGGCGCGGGTCGGGTCGGCGGCCAGCAACAGGGCGAGCATGACGATCTCGGCAGCCGGGATCAGCCACTGCGGCCCCAGCGATTGGCGGTCCGGCTCGAGAGCGCGCAGCACGACCGTGAGCACCACGAAGGTCGAGACGGCCAACGCCACCGGCCACCGCGGCTCGATGGAGCTCATGTCCTCCTGCGCGGCCACTAGACGCCACCGTTGAACTGGCGCATCGCTGCGTCGATGCCGTCGCGGGTGACCGCGAGGGCGCAGTCCGCTCCTGTCTCGACCAGCGGCCGCGTGTCGGTGCCGGCCGGGAACGGCGCCAGCAGCCAGTCGGCGACCGGGCGGCGGTCGCCCCGCTCCGGGCGCCCGACCCCGATCCGGACGCGTAGGTAGTCCTGGGTGCGGAGGGCGTCCGTGACCGAGCGCAGTCCGTTGTGGCCTGCCAGGCCGCCGCCCGCCTTGGCCCGAACGTCGCCGAACGGCAGGTCGATCTCGTCGTGGACGATCAGCAGCCTGTCGATCGGCAGCTTGTAGTAGCGCAGGGCCGGGCCGACGCTGTCACCCGACCCGTTCATGAACGTCTCGGGGCAGAGCAGCGCCAGCCGGTCCTCGCCATCACGCACCTCGGCCAGCCGCCCCTTGAACTTGGAGCGGAACGACCCGCCAAGCCGACCGCACAGCTCTTCCACCACCTTGAACCCGAGGTTGTGAGGCGTCTCGGCGTAGCGCGGCCCAGGGTTTCCCAGGCCGACGACCAGATAGGCGAACGAGGATTCCGGGTGGCGGCGAAGCAGCCGCACGCGAGCGGAGAGCTACTCCTCGCCGGCCTGGTCTTCGGCGGCGGAAGCGGATCCCTCGCCGCCCTCCGCAGCGCCCTCGCCCTCGACGCCCTCCTCGCCCTCGACGCCCTCTTCCTCTTCGGGCTCCTCCTCGACCGTCGGCACGGTGACCGTGGCCAGGATGGTCGATTCGAGGTCGTCGGTGAACGTGACTCCTTCGGGAGCGGGGACGTCGCCCAGCCGGATCGACTGGCCGATGTCGAGCGAGCCGACGTCGATCGTGATGCTGTCGGGGATGGCGCCGATCAGCGAGTCGATCGCGACCTCGTGCACGGGCTGGCTGAGCACGCCGCCCATGTTCACGCCGGGCGCCGAGCCCTCGATGTGGATGGCGACCCTCGTGCTCACGGTCTGGTCGGCCCGCACCTCGTGGAGGTCGATGTGGATGACGCGGTCGCGTACCGGATCGAGCTGGAGGTCCTTGATCATCGCCGTCCGTGCCTTGCCGCCGTCAAGCGAGACGTCGAGGATGGTGTGGATGCCGGTTGCGCCCGACACCGCGTGCCGCAGGTCGCGGGCGCCGACGGTGATCGCGGTCGTCTCGGTGGACGTATCGGACGAGTAGATCACGCCCGGGATCTCGCCCACCTGGCGCATAGCTCGGGCTGCCTTCCCGCCGCGCTCCGGGCGCGAACGAACCTCAAGTTTCACACGTTCCATGTAGCTGCTATCTCCTCGAACGTTCTCCGGGGCCAGCAGCTAGAAGAGCTGGTTCCCGCCGTGGAACAACCCGGAGACCGAGTCGTCGTTGAAAACGTTGGAGATCGTATCAGCCAGGATCGAGGCAACCGACAGCACCAGCACCTTCTCGGGCTGCTCGACCTTGTTCACGGGCACCGTGTCGGTCACCACCACCTGCTCGAAGACGCTGGCCTCGATGTTCTCCAGGGCCGGCCCGGAGAAGACGGCGTGCGTCGCACACGCGAACACCCGGGTGGCGCCGTGGTCGATCAGCGCCTGGCCGCCGGCGCAGAGCGTGCCCGCGGTATCGATGATGTCGTCGATCACGATGCAGACCTTGCCGCGCACGCGCCCGATCACGTTGGTGACCTCGGCGACCTGCTGCTCGGGCCGCTCCTTGGTGATCAGCGCGAAGCCGGCGCCCAGCATCTCGGAGAACTTCTTGGCCAGCTTCGCCCGGCCGGCGTCGCCCGAGACGACAACGACATCCTCCGGCGGGACGTCGCCGACCAGCAGCCTGAAATGCTCCGCCAGCAGCGGCACCGCCGTCATATGGTCGACGGGGATCTTGAAGAAGCCCTGCACCTGACCGGCGTGCAGGTCCATCGTCAGCACCCGATCGGCGCCTGACGCCTCGATCATGTCGGCGACCAGCTTGGAGGTGATCGGCTCGCGAGGCGCGCTCTTCTTGTCCTGCCGCGAGTACGGATACCAGGGCATGACCGCCGTGATCCGCTTGGCCGAGGCCAGCCGGGCCGCGTTGATCATGATCAGCAGCTCCATCAGCGAGTCGTTCGTCGGCGAGGAGCACGACTGGACGATGAACACGTCGGCGCCGCGGATCGACTCCTCGTAGCGGACGTAGACCTCGCCGTTGGTGAACGTCTTCAGCGTCGACTGGCCGAGCTCGATGCCCAGGTGCTCGGCGATCCGCTCGCCCAGGGCGGGGTTCGATCGCCCGCTGAACAGCATCAGCCGCTTGTGCGGCGTCCGCTCCATCCAGGTGACGTGCTCCGCCAGCGTGCTCACACGAACCGATGCCGCCGGCACGGTTGGAAACAGTGGGATCGGGGTCTCCGGGTTAGCGACGACGTCGTCGAGCATATCCCTCGATATTGGTTTGTTTGGCCCTGGCAATTCCGAGGGCTTCGGGTGGAATGTCGTCGGTGATGGTCGATCCGGCACCAGTCCACGCTCCGTCTCCAATCGTCACTGGGGCGACGAACACATTGTCACAGGACGTACGGACGTCCCGGCCGATGATCGTGCGGTTCTTCGATCGGCCGTCGTAGTTGGCGGTGATCGCCCCAGCTCCGATGTTGCTTCCTTGTCCGATCTCGGCATCCCCAATATACGAAAGATGGGGCACTTTCGCACCCTCTCCGAGGCTCGATTTCTTCATTTCCACGAACGTGCCGGCCTTCGCCCGGGGTCCCAGCCGCGTGCCCGGGCGCAGATAACAGAACGGACCGACCAGAGCTTCCTCGCCGATCTCCGAGTCGACGACCACCGCGTGAGGGCCAACGACCGCGCCGCTGCTGACGGCGGTCGCCCCTCGCAGCACCGTGAACGGATGGATCTGGGCATCGGGCTCAATGGTCACGTTGGCCTCGATGAACGTCGAGGCCGGATCGACGATCGTCACGCCGGCCAGCATGTGGCCGGTGTTGATCCGCTCGCGCAGCACGCTGGTGGCCTCGGCCAGGTCGACCCGCGTGTTGACGCCGTGGGCGAGCCGCGCGTCGGGGTGGCGGTGGGCAACGACGATCTCGCCGGCCTTCACGAGCAGGCCGACGACGTCGGTCAGGTACAGCTCACCCTGGTCGTTGTCGGCGGTCAGCCGGCCCAGCGACGTCCACAGGTGGGCGGCGTCGAACGCGTAGATCCCGGAGTTGACCTCGGTCAGCTCGCGCTCGGCCGGGGTCGCGTCGCGCAGCTCGACGATCCGCTGAACCGAGCCGTCGGCGCCACGCACGATGCGCCCGAAGTCGGCGCCGGTGCGGTCGTCTCGCTCGATCGTGAGCACGGCAGCCGCCGCCCCGGCATCGCGGCGCGCGGCGAGCAGCTCGGTCAGCGGCTCGGGCTCCAGCAGCGCCGTGTCGGCGTAGACGACCAGAACGTCGCCCTCGAATCCGGCCAGCGTCTCGGCGGCGCAGCGAACAGCGTCACCCGTGCCGCGCGGCTCCGGCTGCACCACCGCGCTCGCCGACTCGGGCAGCAGATCGGCGATCTGCGGGGCGTTCGGTGGGACGACGACCAGGGTCGGCTCCGCGCCCAGCGGTGCAACGGCGTCGAGCACCCACTCCAGCAGCGGCCGTCCGCACGCCGGGTGGAGCACCTTGGGCAGGGAGGAGCGCATCCGGGTCCCCAGTCCGCCGGCGAGGATCAGGCAAGCGAGTGAGCGATCTGTCATCGGGAGGGTCGTGAGGCGGAAGCTGGGGCGCCTGGATTCGAACCAGGGATCACGGGACCAAAACCCGTTGCCTTACCACTTGGCCACGCCCCACCGGCCGCGTCGGGCGCTGCGAGTATAGGCGCTCGGCGCGACGAGGTTTCCAGATCGTTGATTCCAAAGACGTGTGATGACGGGGCGAGGGCGAAGCCCTCGGGTCAGCCCAGGTCGCGACCAGTCGCGCACGGAATTGGAATCACCGATCTAGGTCCGGCGGAGGTCGCCCAGCAGCACGAGCGCCAGGATCACCAACAGCCCTGCCGCGACGATCGCGACCAGCAGGAACAAGCCGAACAGTGCGGGCAGGACGATCGCCGCCACCGCCTGAGACATCGCCACGATCCAGAGCGGCCGCCGCACCGACTGTGGCACGCGGTTTCGAATCCAGAAGTAGCCCAGGACGACGGCCACCGCGAACACCGGCAAGATCAGCTTGTACCCGAGATGCCAGGCGACCAGCGACTCGACGATCCCGACCGCAACCGCAAGCTTGACCGAGTTCTGGCGCAGCCAGCGCGACGGGCTGCGGCTCGGCTTCTGCTCGAGCACGCGGGGGTCGGATGACACGTTCCAATCAGCCATGCCTGAAGTGTACTTCCTACCTAGACGATCGATCGATATCTCTCGCGGGCCTGGCCGCCATGTAGGTCGGCTGCCGGCCTTCGCCGGGTGTGGCTGTGTCTGCGAACCGTCGCCTCGCTGTGTCCTCGGGTCGCATCAATAGGATCCACTATTGATGCTCCCTGCGTCCTTGCGAGGCTTGCATCGGCGGTCTGCTTGGATAGCAGACCGCTCCTGACCGGCGTCAAGCGGGCCGCTTGACGCCTTCGCCACCCAGGACACCACGCGCGATACCGATCGATCATCTTGGCCCTGTCGCGAGGGCGCCCGGGATCCCGGCGGCCACCCGCTCGGCGTCACCCAGGTCGCGGAAGATCCCGAACACGGTGGGGCCGCTCCCGCTGACAGCAGCGGCCAGCGCGCCGGCCCCACGCAGCTCGTCCAACCGCTGCCGCAGCTCGGGTCGCAGCTCGAGGGCCGCGGCCTCGAGGTCGTTGGCGACGAGCCGGGCGATGCCGTCGGCGTCGCGGGCGGTATGGACGCCGCGCACGAGCGCGCCCTCCTCCGCCGCGAAGTACGGGTTCGGCGTGCAGCGCGCGTAGACCTCGGCCGTCGACAGGCCTACCGGGTCGGGGACGAGCACCACGCCGAACGACCGCGGCAGCTCGAGCAGCGGTGCCAGCCGGTCGCCGCGACCGGTGCCCATCGCGACCTCGAGCCCGGAGAGGAAGAACGGGACGTCCGACCCCAGCTCGCGGGCCATCCGGTAGAGCTCGTTCGGCTCGCGCCCGACTCCGAGCGCCCTCAGCACCGCCGCAGCGTCGGACGACCCGCCGCCGAGCCCCGCGGCGACCGGGATGCGCTTCTCGATCCGCACCCGCCGGGTCTCGCCCAGCAGGTCGAGCGTGCCGCGCACCAGCGTGTCGGCCTCGAAGCCGTCCACCTCTGTCGCATCGGCAGGCTCGATCTCGAGCACGTCGGCGAGCCCCAGCGCGACGAATACGGTGACGACGCGGTGGAACCCGTCGCTGCGCCGCCCACCGACGCGCAGGCAGAGGTTGATCTTGGCCGGCGCCTCGATCCGGATCACTTACAGCAGCTCCAGGAACTGCTCCGGCGCCAGCGCCTCGGCGCGCAATGCCGCGTACCGCTCTGGAGGAGGTGGCAATCCGGCCAGCGCCAGCGAGTTTGCCAGCGTCTTGCGGCGGTGGGCAAACGCGCCCCGGACGACCACGCTGAGCTGCTCCCACTGGGGGCCGAACGCGAAGCCCGGGCGGCGCCGGTAGGCGACCAGGGCGGAGTCGACGTTCGGCTCGGGGACGAACACCCGGCGCGACACGGCCCGCTGCCCGGTCCGCTCACAGGCCAGCTGCACCAGCACCGAGACGGCGCCGTAGGCGCGGGTGCCAGGTGCGGCGAACAGCCGCTCGGCGATCTCCTTCTGCACCATCACGCATGACCGCTCGACCAGCCGCAGGCACCTCATGATCACCGGCGTCGCCACGCTGTAGGGCAGGTTCGCCACCAGCACCGTCGGCGGCGGAGTCAGCGACTCGAGGTCGATCCGCACCGCGTCCCCGAACCGCAGCTCGACGTTGTCCAGGCCGGCAAGGGTTTGCTCCAGAGCCGGGCCCAGGCGGCGGTCGATCTCGACCGCGTGGACCAGCGCGACGTGCTCGGCCAGCCACCGGGTCAGCACGCCCAGCCCAGGCCCCACCTCGAGGGCGACGTCCGCCGAGCCGAGCTCCGCCAGCCGGCCGATGATCCCGAGCACGTTGTCATCGATCAGGAAGTTCTGCCCGAGCTCGCGGTCGGGGACGACCCCGAACTCCTGCAACCGGGCAAGCGTGACCTGGCGGGTCATCGCGGCAGTCGGAAGACCCGGTCGGCGTTGCGGTCGATCTGCGCGGCCAGCACGGCGGGGTCGACTGCCCGCTCCGTCGCCAGGCACTCCAGCGTCAGCATCACGTTGGCCGGGGTGTTCCGCTTGCCCCGGTGCGGCACCGGCGTCAGGTAGGGCGAGTCGGTCTCGGCCAACAGGCGGTCGGCCGGTACGACCCGCGCCGCCGCGCGCAACTCCGGCGCAGCGGGGTAGGTGACGTTGCCGGCGAACGAGCAGTAGTAATCCCGCTCCAGCGCGTCCGACAGGCGGCCGACGGTCGAAAAGCAGTGCAGCACCACGGGCACGGTCACGTCCTTCAGCATCGCGAAGGTGTCGTCGCCGGCGTCGCGGGTGTGGATGACCAGCGGCAGGTCGGCCTCCTGTGCCAGCTCGATCTGCGACTCGAACAGCCGCCGCTGCGCGTCGCGAGGCGCGTAGTCACGGTAGTAGTCGAGCCCGCATTCCCCGACTGCGACCACCCGGTGGTGGCCGAGCAGCGGCCGCAGCTCCTCGAGGTCGACGGCGTTGCCTGCCTCGTGCGGATGGAAGCCCACCACCGCGACGACCCCGGGCAGCCGCTCCGCCAGATCCACTGCCTGGCCGCGGCCGATGGTGACGATCCGGGACACGCCCGCCGACCCGGCGGCGGCGACCAGCTCCTCCGGCGTCCCGTCGCACATCTCGAGATGCGCGTGGGTATCGATCATCTTTCCGGGAACTGGTTCCAGAATGCCCGGCTGTTGCGGCTGGTTCGCGACGGCGGCGGCGGCGTCCCACGCCGCGTGCGGTGCTCAACGTGGCCTCCGCAGATCGGTCGTGCTTGGGATAGCACGACGGATCTGACCGGCGCAA
>Ga0265327_10005856_pt1 | contig 10054 bp, 10 predicted proteins | sample 41621metaG_FD_202089 | JGI IMG/M metagenome (GOLD analysis project Ga0265327, IMG submission 202089) | Rhizosphere microbial communities from Carex aquatilis grown in University of Washington, Seatle, WA, United States - 4-16-21 metaG | ecosystem: Host-associated > Plants > Roots > Rhizosphere... | reverse complement strand
CGGTCAAATCGTTCTGAAAGCTCTTCTTCGACGATTCGGGCAGGGCGCTCGGTGCGCCGGCCGGCAAAGTTCCGGTCTGCCGGCCGTATCGCAACGCGTCGTCGATGAGGCTCGCCCGCCGCCCGCCTGCCCATTCGGCGTAGGCGACGACGCTTTGGCCGATGCTCCTGGTAATGTTTGCGCCGACCTGCGTGCGGTCGGCTTCATGATAGAGCAGGAATTCGGGACTGATATCGGCCCCGAAATCGACGCTCCCTTTGAGAAGGAGACGATCATGGGCGTTCGTCCGATCGAACATCGGATCGAAGCTCGGCAGGTTGGTATTGGAATAGATGGGGCTCGGGTCGTAAATCTTCGGTGCGAACGCAACGCTGAAGGCACCGCCGTCCCAGATATGCTGCGCCCGCGCCATCAGAGTGCCGAGCCGGTTTTCGCGCAGGACCGCCGGATCGAACGACAGCGGCTCCACGACGGCTCGCGTCTTGAAGAAGTCGGTCGGGTTGTAGCCGACGGCAACGCCGCTCTTGAGATTGATTCTGCCGGCATCGAGATACGTTCCGGGAAATGCCGCCCAACTCGCATAGCCTTCGCGGAAATCGTGACGGATGTTCTCGTGCGACGGGAACGAAATGTCGTTCTCGGCGCGGAAGCCGAGACGGCCACTGTATGTCAAGGTCAGGTTCTCGACGGGGTTCCAATCCCGCCGCGCATCGATGAAGAGCCGCTCCTGCCAGTCCGGCGGAGGCGCCGCCGGCGTCGGGACAAGGAGGTGGTCGCGCCGCACGTTAACCGTCACCGCGTTCTCGATATAAATGCGCTGGCTGGTGTCGGTACCGGCGGTGGCGGCAGCCGGCGCGGTCGCGTGCTCCGGCCCCGGCTGCTGCTGCTGCTGCGGTAGCGGTATCCCCTTCGGGATCAGGTTGAGGTCCAGATCCTCGTCGGCCACGGCCGGAGCGGCGGCCAAAAGAATCCCGAAGAGCAGGATGCGGTCGACACTCGGCATCAGTCTGCTTTGAGACGCGGCAGAAACTCTCGCTGGAACCACGCTTCCGGAATTTCCTGGAACCGATAGTCGCCGAAGTTGATCGTCGTGACGAGCGAACTGTCGACGGCGTCAATGATGATCGCTTCCGAGGGACGGACACCGCCGAGGCGCTCCTCGAACTGACGGTAATACAGGATCTTCATCAACCGGCCGGTATCGCCGTAGAACTTGGCTTTGATCGGGTAGTAGGTCCCCTGTTCCACCCAATATTCGATACGGTTGTAGGTCGCGCGGTCGTTAGACGCCTTCACGTCGAGGTGCCAGCAGAGATGCTCCTGCCGGTTGGCGTCCTGTATCTTCTCGGTAGCGACGATCGTGCCCGAATAGTCCGCGGCGAGATTGACCGTCAGCACGTCGTTTATCGACGCCTGGCCGAGGAGCCGCTGCTGCGGCGATATGCGGATGCTCGCCTTGGAAGACGGGTCGAAGAACCACATCAGCCGCCCGTCCATCAGAACCAGCTTGCCGAGGTCGCGGGGAGGATCGACATAGCGAATCAGGTCGCGGAACTGACCGCTCTCCTTGTCCTCCTTCGCGAAGATGGTGAGCACGCTCTGGTTCCGCGCCGTGCCGGAGACGTACTCCGTCAAGGTATTGGTGACGCGGAACGGCCGTCCGGGGTTTCGTACCTTGTCAGAGCCCGCCATGATCTCTTGGGCCGTCTGTGCGTGCACGGCGACCGCGGCGAGGCTCAAACTGGAAAATGCCAGGACGGTAAGGAGTTTCTGCCGGATTCCCATGATTTCCTCACACGTGGCGCAAGGCGTCTACGACCGGCAGCTTGGCTGCGCGGTTGGCCGGGATGAAGGCGGCGAGGGTCGCCATCAGCACCAGTCCGATCCACGTGGCGGCTACCAATGTCAAGCGGTTGAACAGGAAAAGCTTGAGCGGGATGGGGGTGACGTTCGCCGGCGGCGTCCAGCTGAGTCCGGCATTGTTCACGAGCGTCGCCACGACATAGGCCACGGCGATGCCCGCGGTCGCGCCGATGGCGCCGAGCATCCAGCCCTCGGTGATGAATTGCCGGCGAATGCTGCGGCGCCTGACGCCAAGGGCGCGCGTCATGCCGATCTCGGTGGTGCGCTCCATAACGGTCATGCTCATCGTGTTGACCACCGTGAAGAGGACGATCACGCCCATGATCAAGGCGATAAACAGGAAGACCGCCCCGAAGAAACTCCGAGTCTGGGTATAGAACGGATTCAGCTCGGCGAAGTCGCGCACTTCGAGATCCAGGTTGTGCTCCTTGAACAGCGACGCGAGACGCGCACGCACGACCGACATTTCGTCGCTGTGATTCAACTGAAGGACGATGCTCGTGATCTTGTGTTCGCCGCGGCCGTAGAGGAGCTGCTGCGCCAGTCCCAGGTGCATGCCGACGTAATTGTCGTCGAATTCCTTCACGCTCTGCGGATCGGCGCCGCTTAGTCGAAGGCTGACGACGTTCGGTGCGCCGCCGGCGGTCGCCGCCAGCAGATCGACCGTCGGCATGCCGCCGGCGCGGCTCGCTTCGGGGGGCGGGACGTCCTGAGCAACGAGGTCCGTGAACTGGTCGTTCAAGGCCGCCACCTGCTTCGTCGGGCTCTTCACCTCGGCGGGCAGCACCGGGCAGTTGGGAACCTTGAGCGGACCGCAGAAACCCAGGATCCGGGCGAGCCCGACGCCGATCGTGCCGCGGGTCGAATCGTCGTCCGAGAGCTTGCTGTCGGGCACGAACGGGCGGCCGGCGCCGAATTCGTTCCATTGCCGCATGCGCTCGCGATCCGACGGAACGACGCCGATGCCGACAAACGTCTTCGACGTGTCGTTGCTGAAATTTCCGGCGATCCCGTACAGGGCCAGACTTGGCGTCATGACCCAGATCTTCTGCTTCAGGACGGGGTCGTCGCCGATGAGCTTCATCACGGACCGATAGTCGCCGATCCCGTACGCGGCCGGGTTGCCGGCGCCGAACAGGAAATAACCGGTGCGGAATACGGTCAGGTGGCCGGCCCGCTGCACGACGTTCGTCTGAAAGGCCGCGAACATATAGGAGATGAAGGCGCCGAAGATCAGAACGGCAACCGTCGCGACGGCTACGGCCGACCCCGTCATCGCGGAGCGGCGCTTATTGCGGAAGATATTTCGCAATGCGATTTTAAAGAGCCTCACTGGAGCCTCCCCGTCTCGGGTTGGACAAGCTCGCCGTCGCGGATCACGAAGGTTTCTTCGGCGTGCGACATGAGCTCCGGATCGTGGGTGGAGAAGATGAAGGTCGTGTGGAAGTCGGTCTGCATCCGGCGCATCAGATCGATGATCGAGGCGCCCGTCCGTGAATCGAGATTGGCCGTCGGCTCGTCGGCAAGGACGACCTCAGGCTGCTTGACCAGGGCACGGGCGATCGCGACGCGCTGTTTCTGCCCGCCGCTGAGTTCATTGGGCCAGCGGCGCTGCTGCTCCAGCAACCCCACCGCTTCCAGCATGGCGAGCGTGCGCTCGCGCCGCTCGCGCGCCGGCGTGCCGACGAGAAGAAGCGGATACTCCACGTTCTCGTACGCCGAAAGAACCGGCATCAGATTGAAGCTCTGAAAGATAAAGCCAATGTTTCGGGCGCGAAAATCGGAGACGCTGTTGTCGCTCAATTTCGCGACGTCCTGATTGCAAACCTCGACGGTGCCGCTGGACGGCACGTCGATGCACCCGATGAGGTTCAGCAACGTCGTCTTCCCACTGCCCGAGGGGCCGACGATCATCGAAAAGCGGCGTCGCGGAATTTCGAGATCGATCCCTTTCAGTGCCGCCACGCCTACGGCGGCAGGCCCATAGGTTTTCACGACGTTCCGTAGGCGCACCGCAGCGGCTTCGCCGACGGAACTGCCGGGATGCCCCTGTGCATCAACAGTCATTTTCACCTCCCACTCTGCGGGTACATGTACTTTGTACTACAAAGTGCATTGAGCCTTCAATCCGAATCGGCCGTGTCGTGGCCGGCGAACCTATGGTAGGTCGTGCAGAAATAGCGGACCGCTTGCCTGCAACACATGATCAGCGACATCCCGGTTCGATCGCCGCTCCGCCCAAAAGGTCGATGTCGGGCCGTGGCCGGGCACGAAGAGGACGTCGTCGCCAAGCGGCCAAAGCTTGGCGACGATCGAACGGACAAGCGTCAGGCGATCCCCGAACGGCAGGTCGGTACGGCCGATCGTCCGGCGGAACAGAACGTCTCCGACGAGAGCGAAACGCGCCGCCGGGTGGAAGAAGACGACATGCCCCGGCGTATGGCCCGGACAATGGAAAACCTGGAAGGTTTGTGCCCCAACGGAAACCGTGTCCCCGTCCTCCAGCCAGCGATTTGGGACGAAGGGCCGGGAATGCTCCGTCCCGGCCCGCACCGCGTAGCCTGCCAGCCGGTCGATCCACACGATGTCGCCGCGGTGCGGCCCCTCGATCGGAACCCCGAGCCGCGCGGCAAGCTCGGCCGCGGCTCCGGCATGATCGAAGTGACCGTGCGTCACCAGGATTTTTTCGATGGCGACCGCCCGCGCTTCTGCGGCGGCCAGCAACCGATCGATATCGCCCCCCGGATCGACCAAGGCCGCGCGGCCGGTGTCCGGGCAACAGACGATGGAGCAATTCTGGACCAACGGCGTCACCGGCACGGTGGCGCACCAGTCTGGAAGCTGCCGCTTCATTCCGTCACCTCACCGTACGATCAGCGATCCGATGAAGTCGGGCTTGCCGATCGCAACGCCGCGATGCCGCAGGATCGCGTACGCTGTGGTGACGTGGAAATAGAAGTTGGGAAGCGCGAAATGGAGCAGGTAGGGACCGCCTCTGAAGCGAACCGGACGCCCGCCGACCGGCGCCTTGACCTCCCTTTCGTCACCCCCGGCAAACTGATCCGGAGCAAGCCTCCGCAAGAAATCGATCGTCCTTGCGATTCGCGCCTGCAGCGCTTCGATGCTCGTCTCGTCATCGGGGAAGCGCGGCACGTCGACGCCGGCCAGCCGAGCGGCGGCGCCTTTGGCATGGTCGGTAGCGACCTGGACCTGGCGGACCAGCGGAAACATATCCGGATAAAGCCGTTCCTGCAGCAGGAGCCCAGGATCCGTCCCATGCTCCTCGGCATGGCGCGCGGCCTTTCCGAGGATCGCCGACAGACTCGACAGCATCTGAATAAAGACGGGAACGGAGACGTCGTACGGAGAGAGCGCCATGAGTGGGAAACCTTTCTGAACGGATGTGACGGCGGCGGTCGCGCTAGGCGGGTTTGGGTTCGGACGACGGGGAGCCGCCGGTGGAGACGAGTGCATCCTGCCTCGGCGCGTCGCCGGAAGGCACGCACAGGCTCTCCATGTCGGCGAGCGAGAGCTGCCACGCGCGGCGGCGGTAGCGGGGGATCGGCCATTGCCTGAGCGCCAGCCGCTGGAAATACCGGTAGCGCAAATAGAGGTTCAGCAGGCCCACGATGGACTCTTTCGAACTGATGCCCTCGCCGCGGTTCACGGTCAGCATCGCGAGGTTCATGATGCTCAGCCGCATCGGCGAACCGAACTCATAGACTTTGCGACCATGCGCCTCTAGCGCGTTGAACCCGACCTTGCCCAGAAGCGGCGCGGTGAAGACGAACGTGAAATCGACGATGAAAGCGGCGTCGGTCTCCAGCGCCACGTCGATAACGCATTTGAACAGGCCGCGAATGATATCCGGCTGAAGCCTGTAGTCCTTGGCAATGCTCAGCCGGCGCACCTCCATGATCCGGCCGGCGCGGCGGAGCGGATCGAACGAGACGCCGAAGGATTTCTCGACGGGCAGCTTGCGGCCGGACCGATCGAGCGCGACGCCGACGCCGCCGACGACCTTGCCGTCGCGGTAGGCTTGGAAATAGCGGCAGTGCGAACGGTCCTCCAACTCCCATTCCGTCCACCGGGCATCGTCGAGGGTCTCTTCGCGCGAATACCTTTTCACCGTCCTGCGGTCCCGGTTCGTCGCGTCCCAGATCTCCTGCGCATACGATTCCAGGAAGGCGTCGACGGCGTCGTCGTCGCGGTCGATCTCACGGAACGTGAACCCGCTCAATTCAAATTCCCTTTCGCGCCGGTGCGCCGGGCCGAAATCGATGAGATTGATCGCGAGCACCGCGGTGGCGCCCAGAAGCGCGCAGCCCAAGGGAGCGAAGGCGAGCCATGAGCCCGGCGCCGCCGCGGCCGCGGCGGCGGCGGTCGCCACACCAGCGGCATAGGCCGCCAGCCAGATGAGGCTCGTCGCCTCGTGTACGGCGCGCGGTCCGCGGCTTTGCGCATAAAGCAAGGTGAGCGGCCTGCGGAGGACCAGGAGGGCGATCGAAACGGCGGTCAGCGTCGCGAAGACGCCGAATGTCCGGTACGCCTCGAACGGCGCGGCGGCGGGCACGATGCGGTCCGCGATCGCAAAGCACGCGAAGCAGATGAGCAGCGCCATGCTCTGCGGCGAGGTGATGCCGCAACGCGCCTCGGACAGGACGATCGCGGCATAGAGCGCCGCGCCGCAGGGAAAGGCCAGCCAAGGCGGCATCAGGAGAAGCAGACCGAGCGCCGCGATCAGCGCCAGCGGAGCGGCCAATCCGAGGAGCATGCCAGCGACCCGCGACGACGCGGACGGATGCTGCTCGTCCGGCGGCGGTACGGTCGCCGCCGACTGCTGTCTCGCAAGAGGATCGATTACAGTCACGCTTTGACTCCGCTCTAAAGAGTCGAAGAAGTTGCGGCGCGTCGCCTTCGTTGCGCTGCATCTTGAAAAAAACCGGGCGGTCACGATGGCGCGGACGCTCGATGCCGGACGCCGGACGCCGCCTGACTCGGACGGGCCGCTGTCGGCGCCACGGTCTCGCGCGGAATAGCGTCCAGGGCGTCGACGAGGTCCTCGGCGATGAGGACCGGCTCGCCCGTGGCGACGTTCAGGCTCACCAGATCGACATCGACAGTACAGATCGGCGCGCCGTCGCGTGTAATGGCCGTTCGCCACGACGAGCGGGCACGGTTCAACTTCCGTATATACGTTTGCAGACGAAGCACGTCGTCCAGGAATGCCGGCGCGAAGAATTTGGCGGAAACCGAATGGACGACAAGCGCCGTCCCCAAAACACCCTCCCGGCTTTTTCGGAGCAATTCGGCGACCGGAACACCGACGCTCCGCATTGCTTCGTTGCGGCTTCGCTCCGCCATATCGAAATACCGGGCGTGGTATACAATTCCGCCCGCATCCGTCTCTGCGAGGCTCACGCGGTGAGCTTCCATGCCGCTACCTCCTTAATTTATAAAGTTGACACCATCAGTATGTGAGCATTAGCCTACCTAAGCAATACCCTGATTTGCATAAAAATGAGCAACGCGTAATATAAATAAGTGTGCTTAAAATCAAGGCCACTTGGGAGCAAGCAAAAAAAGCCTATCAGAATTTTTACCTTCCGGCTCAATGCCGTAAGTAACGCCGCAGCTTGTTCACAAAAGCGGCAAACCAAAAACATCACATATTACACACTTAAAAAGTGTGTATGACGAGAGTCTTAGCGCAGAGGAGACACAAATGCTGGCTGTCGATGAACCGCAAACCGCGGTGCTGAACGAGCTTGAGAGTGAGGTCGCTTCGCTCATCGTGGAGGGATTGAACCTGGAAGTAAGCCCTGCTGACATCGATCCGAACGGCCATATCTTCGGCGAGGGCCTCGGTTTGGATTCGATCGACGCATTGGAAATCGCACTGCTCCTGCAGAAGAAGTACGGCGTCTCGATCACGCAGGGTGAAGATAAGAACCGCGAAATCTTCGGGTCGATCCGGTCTCTCACCGCCTTCGTCGCAAGCAATCGAACCATGTGAGACCGACGTGTTGCGCCCCGGAGTCCGGGGCGCAACAACTCGACCTACGCAGGAGAGCATCCATGCAGCAAGAACTGCACGATGTGATCTCGGCCGATCACGCTGCGCTGCCGGGACACTTTCCCGGCCACCCGGTCGTTCCGGCCGTCGTCATCCTCAATCGCGTTCGGAAGGCGCTTGCGACTTGGCAGAAAGCACTTTCGATCACGAGAATCTCTCGCGCAAAATTCGTTGCAGTATTGTCCCCGGACGAGAACTTCAAAATCACGCTCTCCAGCGCCGACCTCAAGAAATTCTCCTTCGTCTGCCGCAAGGAGAACGGCGTTCAGTTTGCTCATGGTGAATTCCTTGCAGGGTTGAAAGAAAATGCGTGACGATCCTCCGACACCCCCACCGAATTACGTTACTTCCTTTACTCTGACCAGCGCTCTCGGCGCCGGAAACGAAGCAACGCTCCAATCGCTGTCGGAGCAGCGGGGAGGCCTTCGCCCGTACGATTTGCGGGGTGGCGGCATGACATGGCTGGGCATCGTCGATGACATCGGCGAGCCGCTCACCGACGACTTGTCGTCCTATGATTGCCGGGCCAACCGCCTCATCCGGCGCGCCCTCGAACAGGACGGGTTCATGCGCGAGGTGGCGCGCGCCCGCGAGCAATACGGCGCCGAGCGCGTCGCCTGCTTCATCGGAACGATCAGCGCCGGTCTCGGGCACCTTGAGGCGTGCTATCGCGACAACGACTCCCGCGCGAACGATCTCGGGTCGGACGTGCGGATGAACGAGACCTCGCACCTGTTCTCGGCCACCGAGACGTGCCAGAAGGCGCTCGGGATCAGCGGGCCCGCCGCGACGGTCTCCACCGCCTGCTCATCCAGCGCCAAGGTATTCTGCATCGCCGACAGGTATTTGAAGGCCGGGCTCTGCGACGCCGCCGTGGTCGGCGGAGTCGACTGCGCGAACGAGACCTTCATCTATGGTTTCCGCTCGTTAGGGCTCTTGTCGACGTCGCCATGCCGCCCCTGGGACCGCCGCCGGGATGGGCTCAGCATCGGCGAGGCCGCGGGCTTCGCGCTGCTCGAACGGCGCAGGAACAATCCCGACGACATCCGGCTTCTCGGCTTCGGCGAGAGCGGAGACGCCTATCACATGACAGCGCCGCATCCCGAGGGCAACGGAGCCATCGCGGCAATGCTTGGCGCCCTTCGCAGCGCTAATCTGAAATCGCAGGAAATCGATTACATAAACCTGCACGGAAGCGGGACGCCGGCAAACGACGCCTCGGAAGATGCCGCCGTCCTGCGGGTCTTCGGCGAAGACATCGCCTGCAGCTCCACGAAGGGATGGACGGGGCATGCGCAAGGCGCGTCCGGCATCACCGAAGCCATCCTGTCGATGTTCAGCATCCGGCACGGGCTTATCCCGGCGACGATCAACACCGCCGAGCCGGACTCGCGGCTCCGTATCCCGGTAGTTCTCGAGAATAGATCCCGCCTGGTGAAAACAGCGCTGTCGAATTCTTTCGGATTTGGCGGCAACAACTGTGCCCTCATCTTCGGAGCGCCGCAATGAGAACCGCATTCGTAGAATCCGTGGCGGTGATCGGGCCGGGGCTCCTCGACTGGAGCGAAGGGTCCAGCGCCCTCGCCGACACGTCGACCTACGTCAAGGACAAGATGCCGCTCGACGTTGCGGTTTCACTCACTCCGAATGAGCGGCGTCGTACCACGCCGACCATTCGGTTGGCGCTGCAAGTCGTCGACCAGCTGGCGCACCGCTCATCGCTGGACTTGTCGAAAGCGAAATCGGTCTTCTCCAGTTCGCTTGGCGACCTGCAAGTCATCGATGCGATTTGCTTTGCACTGACGCTGCCGGGACAGTCGATCTCGCCGGTCCTGTTCCACAACATCGTCCACAACACGCCGGCAGGATATTGGTCGATCGGTGCGAAGGCCGCCCGCTCGTCGACGACGATTACGGCCGGCAGCGCGAGCTTCGCCGCGGGTCTCGTCGAGGCGCTCGTCTGCGTTCAGGACGCCGAGGAGCCGGTGCTCTTCGTCTGCTACGAATATCCTGGACCGGCCGTTATCGATCAGCATCTGCCGTCATGCGCCCCGTTCGCCGTCGCGATGGCGCTGACGGCGGAGCCGATGGACGGATATTGCTGCGCCCTGCAGT
>Ga0265327_10005855_pt1 | contig 10057 bp, 9 predicted proteins | sample 41621metaG_FD_202089 | JGI IMG/M metagenome (GOLD analysis project Ga0265327, IMG submission 202089) | Rhizosphere microbial communities from Carex aquatilis grown in University of Washington, Seatle, WA, United States - 4-16-21 metaG | ecosystem: Host-associated > Plants > Roots > Rhizosphere >... | reverse complement strand
GTTGATATGCTTTATTTCCCCATAATCACCAATGCACATTATCCATCCTGGGTACCTGTTTGGGGTGGGGAAGAGTTTGAATTTTTCCGCCCGGTATTTAACCTGGCAGATATGTCTATCTCAACCGGTGTGATCGTGATATTGGTATTTCAAAACCGGTTCTTTAAAAAGCACCCGGTAGCGGAACACCATACGGTAGAAACCGATAGTCTGGTAAATGATAAAACACAGATATTTTAAAATACTCATTCAGCAAATAAGAAGCCCCGCAGATTAAAAAATGCGGGGCTTCTTATTTATTGAATTTCTTTTATCTGATGGTTGGCGTTCGGTAAAGTGAAACACTTTGTGCTGGTGTAGTAGTAAATACCTGGTCTATCAACCCATAACCTTTGGCATAATAAGAATTGCCAGAGAGAACCGTTCGATAAACGGAATTGGCACCATTCGGCAGGAATAGGATATCCCGCTTCATATTGATCACATCTGAATAGGTTTTGCCACCAATGGTATAGGTGGTTGTATTTTTAGATATTACAGTGAAAACCGCTTTCGCTTTACCATATTCTGTTGTAGTGCTACCTACCAATTTAACCGTTCCGTACTCATTGGTTTGCCATGTATCGCCCACATTGGCACTTTCTTTAAGGAAAGGGTAACTGATATAGAAATTAGGGATTGAATCAAAAATAGCGGTATAATCAAAATCCACCGTACTTAATGCATAATAGGTGCCCTTGCCATCTTTGGCAAAATAGAAAGTGTCCTGTTGTGAAGTTCCAAAGCTTGCATAGTTGAGCGTATCTCTTGCAATAAGGCCATTAGCAACCGTAACCCTGATTGTATCGGTTGTGCCAAGTTTAGGAATATACTGATAGGTCCATGCTGAACCGGAAGTAGTAGGGAAATAATCTCCACTCGTTCCTGAACCACCCGTTGAACCACCACCACTGCTTACGGCACTTCCGTTCACACTTACAGAAAAAGTACAAACATTGTTATTGAAATAAATAGTGAAGGCGGTGGTTTTGGGAAGAATGGGTTTACCATATCCTTTCAGTTTGATCACATTGGCGCCGGTGCTGATGGCAAAGCCGGAATCAAGAAACCACATACCGTTTACAGTATCCGTATAAATTTTGTATTTACCCTGGGCCGTGAAGTTCACATTGATCAGGGCATAATTGGTAGTGGTTACCAGTGCTGTATCCACTTTGTAATCACCCATTACAGTAGAAGATTTACAATTGCCTGTGGAGTCAACCAATTCGCCTTGAGCGGTACCGCCAAAACCGCCGTTTTCAATGCTGGTTTCCTTTTTACATGCCATGAACATGCAAAAAAGGGAAATGACTAAACCTAACCTTAAGGTGGATGTTTTCATGGGTATCAGTTAAAAATCTGAATGCTATACGAATATCAGATAAAATTTATACTAATAACGCTGCCTGATTGATCAAATTACCACTTTTTAATAATTGCTGTACACTATTTAACGTGGTTGTAGCAATCTGACTAAGGGCTTCATCGGTGAAAAAGGCCTGGTGGGCGGTGATCAGGACGTTCGGAAAGCTCATAAGGCGTTGGATCTCATCATCCTGTATCACGGTTGTGGATAAATCACGGAAAAAAAGATGCTCTTCCTGCTCATACACATCAATGGCCAGGTAGCCTATCTGACCGGATTTTAAGCCCTCAATAGCCGCACGGGTATCTATCAAACCGCCCCGGCTGGTATTGATCAGCATAACCCCTTTTTGCATCATGGCAATCGTATCGTCGTTGATCAGGTGCTGGGTCTGGTTATTAAGCGGGCAATGCAAGGAAACAATATCGGCTTTCAAAACTTCCATCAGCGGATGGTATGTTACACCTATGGCTTCCAGATCTTTATTCGCGATCAGGTCAAATGCTTTTACCTGGCAACCCATCCCAAGCATGATCCGGCAAAATGCCTTGCCGATATTACCGGTACCCACTACGCCAACGGTTTTTCCATGGATATTAAATCCCAAAAGACCGTTAAGCGAAAAATTCTGCTCCCTTACCCGGTTATAGGCTTTATGTGTTTTGCGGTTTAATGTTAGTATCAATGCCAAAGCATGTTCTGCCACTGCTTCGGGAGAGTAGGCGGGTACCCTGCAGGCTCGTAAGCCGTTTGCTTTTACTGCCTCAAGATCTACATTATTAAATCCGGCACAACGCAATGCAATAACTTTTACACCTTTGATGGCTAATTGTTTGCACACTTCTGCATTAACCTTATCATTTACAAATACACAAATGGCATTGGCACCATCTGCCAGACTAACGGTTTGGATGTTTAACTGTGCTTCGAGAAATTCCAACTCAAAACCGAGTGTATCGTTATAACGGTTAAAAAAGAGAATGTCGTAAGGCTGGGCAGAGAAGAATACGATTTTCATAGCCTGAAGTTACGCTATATGGGGCAGAGTTTTTTTGTGAGTGGTGAGTAGTCAGTGGTGTGTAGTGAGTTTTCGATAAATTATTGCCTACTCACTACTGACTACTCACCACTCACTTTCATCACAGAATTTCTTTCAAACTTTCTTCTGTTGCCAGAATGGTCTTATCAAGATCTTCATAAGAAAGTGCATTATTCAGGAACCAACTTTCAAATGCGGATGGTGGTAAGTAGATACCGCGCTTTAACATGGCATGAAAATATTCTTTAAACAGATCATTATTGGCAGATGCGGCACTATCAAAATCGGTAACCGGATGATCGCTGAAATGCACACTGATCATCGATCCTAATTGATTGATCACATAAGGTGTACCGGACGCTTTGAATACTTTATCCAGTCCTTCTTTTAAATAGATCGTTTTCTTTTCCAGTTCTGTATAAATAACTGGATTACCCTTGAGCTCTGTAAGCATGGTAAACCCTGCGATCATAGCAATCGGGTTGCCGCTTAAAGTGCCTGCCTGGTAAACATTACCCAGCGGTGCGATCTTTTCCATGATCTCTTTTTTTCCACCAAATGCGCCTACAGGCATACCGCCACCGATCACTTTCCCATAAGTTACCAGATCTGCTTTAATGCCTAACCGTTCCTGTGCCCCACCGGGTGCCAAGCGGAAACCTGTCATCACTTCATCAAAAATAAAAACGATGGATTCCCTGTCGCAGATGGAACGTAGTGCTTCCAGAAAACCTTTTTTGGGAAGGATACAACCCATATTACCCACAACCGGTTCGATGATAATAGCAGCAATTTCATTTTTATTTTCTGCCACCAGTTTTTCAACGGCATCCAGATCATTATATGCACAGGTTAACGTATCATTAGAAACACCGCCGGTAACACCAGGTACAGTTTGAATATTGAATGTAGCCATCCCACTTCCAGCCTTTACCAAAAAAGCATCTGCATGGCCATGATAACATCCTTCAAACTTGATGAATTTATTTTTTCCGGTATATCCCCTTGCCAGCCTTAATGCACTCATACAGGCTTCGGTTCCGCTGCTTACCATCCGCACCATGTCAATATTCGGAGCCATGCTTTTGATGAGTTCAGCCATATCTATTTCCAGTTCGGTAGGTGCACCAAATGAAGTTGACAGCAATGCTTTTTCCTGAATGGCTTTTACCACAGGTTCGTATGCATGCCCAAGAATCATTGGTCCCCATGAAGCGATATAATCGATATACTGATTTCCATCTGCATCAAATAAATAAGCACCTTTTGCTTTGGTCATAAACAAAGGGGTACCACCAACACTTTTAAAAGCGCGTACCGGAGAGTTTACACCGCCGGGAATAGATTGTTGTGCGCGTTCGAAGAGGAGTTTACTTTTTTCGTACATGTTTTTTGTGAATGGTGAATTGTGAATGGACAATTTATCTATTGGGTCCGATCATTCCAGAGAGCATTTTGAAACAGGTCACCATTAATTTCCCCAATTTCTCAAATTTCTCAAAATCCAAATAGATTAATTCTTTGGCAATGTCTAATGCAGCATCAATTTCTATAACAGATCCTCTGGCTATTTCATAATACCTTTTTCTTTCTGCTTCTGATCTTCTGGAAGCGCCTTCTGCAATATTTAAATGAACAGATAGTGCAGCTCTTCTGATTTGTGAAATCATTCCAAATTTCTCTTCGGATGGCAATTGATTTGATAATTTATAACATTCATGAACAAATAACCTAGATGTTTCATAAATATCCAGCCTTTGATGGTTCAATGAAAGGAACATAGTAAATGTTAATTAGTAATGAAATCAAGTAAATAATTCCAAATATGGGAATATTCACCATTCACCATTGCCCATTCACAAAAAAACCGTTTTTACCTCAAAATATCTTAGGTATAAATACGCACTATCCAATCAACTTCACCGCATCCCTCGCAAAATAAGTCGCGATCAGATCTGCCCCTGCTCTTTTTATAGATGTCAATGTTTCCAGCACCGCTTTGTTCTCATCTATCCAACCCATTTTTGCAGATGCTTTGATCATGGCATATTCTCCACTCACCTGGTACGCACTTACCGGTACTTCCACCGCATTTTTGATCTCACGGATAATATCGAGATAAGCCAATGCAGGTTTTACCATCACGATATCCGCACCTTCTTCAATGTCCATCAAGGTTTCCTTAATGGCTTCGGTTCGGTTGGCATAATCCATCTGATAGGTTTTCTTATCACCAAAGCCCGGAGCACTATCCAATGCATCTCTGAACGGACCATAAAAACACGATGCATATTTGGCACTATAACTCATGATACCGGTTTTGATAAAACCATTTTCTTCCAGTCCATTTCTGATAGCACCAATCCTTCCATCCATCATATCACTCGGTGCTACAAAATCTGCTCCTGCCTGTGCATGACTGATACTCATTCTCACCAATGCTTCAACCGTTTCATCATTTACAATTTCTCCGTTTTTTACAATGCCATCATGGCCATAAGAAGAAAAGGGATCAAGAGCTACATCTGTCATTACCAGCATTTCAGGAACGGCATCTTTGATCGCTTTGATACTTCTCTGCATCAATCCATTCTTATTCCAGGCTTCTTTGCCGGTATTGTCTTTTAATTCGTCTTTGCATTTAATGAAGATCAATACAGATTTTATGCCCAGCGACCATAATGTTTTTACTTCTTTAACAGTGAGGTCGATACTTCTGCGGTAATAGCCCTGCATGGAAGCGATCTCTGTTTCTACATTTTGTCCTTCATCAATAAATAATGGCGCGATAAAATCAGAAGGGCGTAAAATAGTTTCTGCCACAAGTGAGCGGATAGCCGGTGACTGGCGCAGGATACGGTTTCTTCTTTGTAAATGCATGTTTATGATTTTAGATCCAGTTAACAGGATGCAGGCAAACCTGCCATAATTTATCTTCTTCCGTTCCGGGTTTGGGTTGATGGTTGTAATACCATCTTGCCCTTGGCGGCAGACTCATTAAAATACTTTCCGTTCTGCCATTTGTTTTTAATCCGAAGATCGTTCCTCTGTCGTGTATAAGATTAAACTCAACATATCTGCCTCTGCGTATTTCCTGCCACTCAATTTCCTTCTCACCATACAAGGTATCTTTTCTTTTTTGAACAATTGGCAAATAGGCTTCCAGAAAAGCATTGCCATTGGCTTGCTGAAACAAAAGCAGTCTTTCCAGTTCTGCATCATCCTTGGCACGCAAGTGATCATAAAAAACACCTCCAATACCACGGGTTTCTTTGTTGCGGTGACCGTTTACAAAGTATTCATCGCATTGTTGTTTGTACAGAGGATAAAGTTCAGTTCCAAATGGATCCAATGTATTCTTAAGCGTTTGATGAAAATGCTTTGCATCCTCTTCAAACAAATAATAGGGCGTGAGATCTGTACCACCACCAAACCAGCGGTCAATCACAAAACCTTCTTCATTATATAATTCAAAATAACGCCAATTGGCATGTACAGTTGGTACATAAGGATTCAAAGGATGGAGCACGAGCGATAAGCCGCAGGCAAACCATTTATCGCCATCAAGGTTTAACTGCTTGCGCATTTTGTCGGTTACCTTGCCAAATACTACAGAGGTATTTACACCGGCTTTTTCAAAAATATTTCCATTAACCAGTGTTCTTGTTCTTCCACCTCCGCCTTTTCCTTCGGCTCTTTCCCAATCATCGGTTGTAAATAAGGCTTTGCCATCTGTTACTTCCAGGGCATTACAGATGTTTTCCTGTAAATGATATACATACTCAATCCATCTGCCCCGGAAACCTGCAGTTTCTGTTTTGTATATGGGATCAGGTGAACTCATTTTGCGTGTTGGTAATTCTTAACTGTATCTACAAATGCTTTTGCATGGTCAACCGGCACATTGGGTATGATGCCGTGGCCGAGATTGGCAATATGTCTTCCCGGACCAAAAGCAGCTAACATGGTTTCTACTTCTTTCTTAATTACTGGGATTGGTGATAATAATTTAGCAGGATCAAAATTTCCCTGCAGAGTTACATTATTCCCTGCCATTTGTCTGGCCAATTGCGGTTTGATACACCAGTCGATGCCCAATCCATGTGCACCTGTTGCAGCCATTTCTTCGAGACTATGCCAGGCACCTTTAGCAAAAACGATAGTAGGTACTTCGTCTTTGATTGCGGCAACGATCTGACGGATATATTGTAAGGAGAAAATTTCAAAATCTTCCGGACTCAACAATCCACCCCAGCTGTCGAAGATCTGAACCACATCCGCACCGGCTTTGGCCTGTGCCTTTAAATAAGCGATCGTAGTATCAGTGATCATTTGTAATAACTGGTGTGCCAGTTCGGGTTGGGTATAACAGAATACTTTGGCCTGATCAAAAGTTTTAGATCCTTTGCCTTGTACCATATAACATAACAAGGTCCATGGTGCACCTGCAAAACCAATCAATGGAACACGTCCGTTCAATTCTTTTTTTATGAGTTTGATGGCTTCAAAAACATATCCCAATGTTTCCTGAACATCGGGTACACGTACACGAACAAGGTCTTTAAAATTTTTAACCGGATCAGGTAAGTATGGCCCTTTGCTTTCGATGAGTTGTACTTCCAGTCCCATGGCCTGTGGTACCACTAAAATATCAGAGAACAGGATTGCTGCATCTACACCCACAATATCTACCGGTTGTATGGTTATCTCGCAGGCAAGTTCAGGTGTCTGGCATCTTTCAAAGAAGCCATATTTTTCACGCAACACCATGTATTCGGGAAGATAACGGCCGGCCTGGCGCATCATCCATACAGGGGTTCTTTCTGTTTGCTCACCGCGAAGGGTTCTTAGTATGAGGTCGTTTTGTAACATAATGTTTGTGAGTAGTGAGTGGTGAGTAGTGAGTTTTTGAAAATGATAACAGACTACTTACGGTCACAACTTGTTTGAAAAATTTATTTAATAATCCTGATTTGATTCTTGATGCTCACTACTGACTACTCACCACTCACTTCGTAAAATACGCCAGCGCCTGCTCCACCAATTCATCCTTCCCTGGTAATTTACTGATGATCACCTGATTACTGCAAAACCGGCTAACGGTTTGTGCCGTGGTATTGCCAATGGCGAAAACAATGGTTTTGGCCATTAGTTTGTTTTTCCTGAAGAAACTTTCTGCAGCACTCGGACTAAAAAACAAAACTGCATCATATTTCTTTTCAACGGTATGTTCAACAGGGATCGTTTCGTACACTACTATCTCATGTACATCGACCTGGTGTTTCTTCAATTTATCAGGCAATTCATTTCTACGCTGATTACCACAAAAAAAGATCAGTTCTTCTGGATCTTCATTTTCAATGATCTCATCTGCCAGGTCATTTGCATTATCTGCTGTGCCTGCAATTGAACCTTCTCCAAAATAATCAGTTACGAGTTGTTTGGTTTTATAACCCATACTGTAAATGCGCCAATCTGGTATATGTCCATCCAGCATTTCAGTAACGGCTTCTACCGCATTCATACTGGTAAATACAACCGTTGTTTCCTGCACTGATGCCCATTCAATTTCCTGCTGTATCTCTATGGTTTGAATGGCTTCGGTTTCTATGAAAGATAAAACATCCAGTGTAATACCTTCCTTTTTTGCCTCTTCTATTCTTGATTCATCAACAGGCCTGGTGCATAAAATATGGATGTTAAGCTCAGGCATTACGAATATCATTAACGATTTTATCTGCCCCTTTGGCCAATAATTCTTCTGCGGCTTTGCGGCCAAGATCGCCGCATTGTAAAGCGGGTTTATGAAATTCGGTCTCGATCTTCACTTTGCCGTCAACAGAGAGAATATGTCCTTTGAAGGTAACATATCCATCTTTCCATTGCGCCAATGCACTGATCGGCGTAGCACATCCACCCAAAAGCGTTCTTAAAAAATCACGCTCAATGCAGGTACATAAAGCCGTTCCAGGATCATTGAGAGAACCAAGTACCGATTTTGTTTCCAGATCGTCCTCCCTGCAAACCACCATGATTGCTCCTTGTGCAGGTGCAGGCAACATCCAATCCAGTTCGATGGAATTTTCCGGGCGCAATCCAATGCGCTCCAATCCTGCTGCAGCAAAAATAGCTCCATCCCAATTGCTTTCACTCACTTTCCGTAACCGTGTATTTACATTGCCACGAAGATTTTCCAGGCTATGATTCGGATAACGGTTCAGCCATTGCGCTTTACGGCGGATGCTGCTGGTAGCTATCGTGAGTCGTGAATCGTGAGTCGTGAGTTTGTTCTCTTCATTCACCATTGTCCATTCACCATTCACAATCCCAAGCGCATCACATACATCACTCGTTTTATTTTTAAAAACCAGCAGATCTTTATAAGACGCCCTCTCCAATACTGCTGCCTGCTGTATTCCTCTTGCCAATTGCGTGGGTACATCTTTCATTGAGTGTACAGCAAGGTCTATGCGTTTACTAAGCAATGCCGCATCCAGTGTTTTGGTAAAAATTCCGGTTACGCCTATTTCATATAAAGGGGTAACAAGGTCCACATCGCCATCACTTTTCATGTATACGAGTTCGCTGGCTATGCCATTCTGCTTGAGTTTGCCTTGTACCAATGTGGCCTGCCACACGGCCAGCTGACTGTCGCGGGTGCCTATTCGTAAAACCTTGTTCATGCTAATTAATGCTGATGGTCATGAAATCATTAATGGCCTCAATATAGTAACATCCGGGCTGATGTTGTGTACGCATTTTTACGGCTACTGTATTTACCACTTTTTGTATTGCTACAGGGTCTGCCACGGTACTGTTACATGTTGTAGTAAACATTTTGCAGGAATGCATATCATGCAGTTTCTGTTTCACCGCTTTTAAAACGGGTACATGGCTGCGTAGAGTAAACCACTCGTTAAATTCTTTGATATGGGTATGTATAATATCCAAAGCTTTTGGAACTTCCGCCTGACGGATACGCAGTGTTTTATCGTTGATCACAGACAGATCATCCACGTTAGCCAGCCTGATCTGTGGTAAGGTATTTACTGAAGGTTCAATATTATTAGGGATTGACAGATCAATCAGAACTTTTGCTGTACTGTTCAACAGATTTTCTCTGGTGATCACTGCTTTGTCTGCATGTGTGGCAACAATAAAAATATCTGCTTCCTGTAATTCTTTGTCGAGTTCTGCAAAAGGGGCTGTTCTCAATCCCAGTTCATTAGCCAGTTCTGTTGCTTTATCTTCTGTGCGGTTAATGAGTGTAATATTTTTTGTATCCAGGTAATCAACCAGGTTCTTACAGGTATTGCGACCGATTTTACCGGTGCCCAGCAATACGATCTTTTTATTGTGTGTATCGGCAACTTCCTGTTTGATGTATTGAATGGCAGCAAAAGCAACAGAGATGGTACCATCACTTAAATGTGTTCCGTTCTTAATGGCTTTGGAAGATTGTAAAACGGTGTTGAACAATCTTTCCATAAATGCGCCAACAAAACCTTTTTCACGGGCAAATTTTACGGCCAGTTTCATTTGACCCACAATCTCATAATCACCCAATATCTGTGAATCCAGACCGGCACCCACTGAAAAAATATGTTCAA
>Ga0265327_10005854_pt1 | contig 10058 bp, 11 predicted proteins | sample 41621metaG_FD_202089 | JGI IMG/M metagenome (GOLD analysis project Ga0265327, IMG submission 202089) | Rhizosphere microbial communities from Carex aquatilis grown in University of Washington, Seatle, WA, United States - 4-16-21 metaG | ecosystem: Host-associated > Plants > Roots > Rhizosphere... | reverse complement strand
GCCGGGCCGGATCGAGCGTGATGGCGGCCCGCCGCCGGGCCGACCGGGCCGGGGTCGACGTCTCCGCGCCCGGCATGGGCATCCTCGGCGTGCTGGAGCGAGGTGGTCCCCAGCGGGTGTCGGTGGTGGCCCGGCGGGCCGGGATGGTCGCGCCCCTGGCCAGTCGCGAGCTGCGGCGGCTCCAGACGCAGGGCTTCGTCACGCGCGCCGTCGATGGGGCCGACGGGCGGGCGGTGGTGGTCGCGATCACGGCCAAGGGCCGCGATGCGTACCGGCGCCTGCGGGCAGCGTCGGTCGCCGCCGCCGCCGACGCGCTGGCGGACTGGAAGGCGAGCGAGCTGACCGAGCTCGCGCGGCTGCTCACGCGCCTCGCCGACGACTTCAGCGCGGCCCGACCATGACCCTCGCCGAGTCGCGCTCCGAGCGCGTCGCGATCGTCACCGGCGTCGGCCCGGGGATCGGTCGCTCGACCGCGCTCGCACTGGCGCGCGACGGTTGCGACGTCGTCGTCGCCGCGCGCCGGGCCGAGTACCTCGACGAGGTCGTGCAGGAGCTCGAGGAGCTCGGTGCCGGCGCGCTCGCGGTTCCCACCGACACCGGGGAGGTCGCGCAGTGCCGCAGGCTGGTCGAGCGGGCGGTCGCGCACTTCGGTCGTCTCGACGTCGTCGTGAGCAGCGCCGCCAAGGGCACGCCCAACCACACGATCCTCCACTCCGACCTCGACGACTGGCAGCAGAGCTGGCAGGTCAACGTGCTCGGGCCGCTGGAGCTCCTCCGCGCCGCGGTGCCGCACCTGACCGCCGCCGGTGGCGGGGCGATCGTGGTGGTGTCGGCGCTGGCGGTACGGGCCATCAACCCGGGTCAGGGTGCGTACGCCGCGACCAAGGCCGCGCTGACCGTCGCTGCGCAGACGCTGGCGCGGGAGGCGGGCGTCGACGGCATCCGCGTCAACGTGGTGGTGCCCGGGTTCGTACCCGGACCCAACACCGAAGCCATGTTCACCCGGATGGCGGAGCGGCGGGACACGACGGTCGAGGCGGTGCAGGAGCAGATCGCGGCCGACACCGCGCTCCGTCGCCTGCCCACGCCCGACGACATCGCCGACGCCATCGTGTTCCTCGCGTCCGATCGGGCCCGGTCGATCACCGGCCAGACCCTCGACGTGAACGGCGGCCGCTGGTTCAGCTGATGGCCGACCCGACCGAGCGCATCTTCTACTCGAGCAGCGTGCACGACGAGCGTGAGATCGACGCCGTCGTGGAGGTGCTGCGTTCTGGTCCCCAGGGGCTGTGGCCGGGCCGGCGGGTGGTGCGCATGGAGCGTGAGGTGGCGGCGCGCTTCGGCAAGCTCCACGGCGTCATGTGCAACTCCGGTTCGTCGGCGCTGTACCTCGCGCTCGAGCTGCTCGGGCTCCCGCCGGGGGCCGAAGTCGTCACCTGCGCGCTGACGTTCTCGACCGACGTTGCGCCGATCGTGCGCGGGGGCTGGGTTCCCGTGTTCGTCGACTGCGAACCGCTCACGTACTGCGTCGACGTCGCGCGCATCGAGGAGATGATCACCGACCGCACCGGTGCGCTCCTGTTCCCGAACCTGATCGGCAACGCACCCGATTGGGACCGCATCGCCGAGATCGCCGCCCGCCACGACCTGCCCCTGATCGAGGACTCGTGCGACACCCTCGGGGCCACGCTGCACGGCGTGCCCACCGGCGCGCGCGCCACCATCAGCGTCACCAGCTTCGCCAACTCGCACGTGATCACCTGCGCGGGCAACGGTGGGATGGTGATGGTCGACGACGACGCGTGGCGTGACCGGGCCGTCATGCTGCGCCGGTGGGGGAGGCGATCGGAGCTCAACTTCTTCGGCTCGAAGCGTCGTGAGCGCGACTTCTGGCAGGACCTCGACGGCATCCCCTACGACAACCAGTTCATCTTCGACGAGGTGGGCTGGAATTTCGAGCCGTCGGAGCTCGGTGCCGCGTTCGGTCTCGTGCAGCTCGAGAAGCTGGGCGAGAACGTCGCCCTCCGCCGTCGTCACTTCACGCGGTACTCGGAGTCGTTCGCCGGCCTCACGCCGCAGTTCGGCCTTCCGCTGCCGCTCCCGGGCCTCGACACCGCCTGGCTCGGCTACCCGCTGATGATCGCGGCCGACGCCGGGTTCGAGCGCGCCGATCTCCAGGAGTTCCTCGACGGCCGGGGCATCGACACTCGCACCATCTGGACCGGCAACGTCACCCGCCAGCCGATGCTCGCCGGTCGGCAGCTCCGCCTTCCCGCCGACGGGCTCCCGTGTGCCGACGCGGTGATGGAACGGGGCGTGCTGCTCCCCCTGAGCCACGCGTTCGGCGACGACACCCTCGACGTGATCACCACCACCGTGCACGAGTTCCTCGCCACCCCGCACTGAACGACGTGCTGGTGGGGCGCTACTCCTCGACGGTGATGGCGCGCTCGGGGCAGCCGAGCTCCGCCTGGCGGGCCCGCTCGACCTGCTCGGGCGTGAGCTCGTCGACGACGACGAACGCGTGGCCGTCCTCGTCGTTGAGATGGAAGATGTCGGGAGCGGCGAAGTTGCACAACGTGTGGCCCTGACAGAGCTCGGGGTTCACGATCGCCCGCGCCATCAGAGTGCGCCTTCGGCCGCACGCAGGTTCTCGGGTGCCGGTTCGGCGTCGAGTCGGGCCTGCCAGTCGGCCATCACCTCGGCCAGGGGCGGGCCCTCACGACGTCCGGGTGTGAACGTGGCCGGCAGGTGCTTGAACCCGTTGATGGTGCCGATCGACTCGTACTGCTCCTTGCCCGCGTGGTCGATGCGGTAGTCGGGCATCCGTCGCAGCGCCTCGCGCAGCATGTACTTGAAGTCGAGGCGGGCGAGGTTCGAGCCGATGCATCGGTGCACGCCGAGGCCGAACGCGGCGTGCGGGTTCGGGAACCGGTCGAGCACGATGTCGTCGGGGTCGGGGAACGACGCCGGGTCGTGGTTGCACATCGCGTACGACAGGAACATCCGGTCGCCGGCGGAGAACTGGAACCCGGCGACCTCGCAGTCCTGCGTGATGGTGCGTCCACCGCCCTGGGCGGGCGTGAAGTGGCGCAGGAACTCCTCGGTGGCGAGGTCGAGGTGGCGCGGGTCGTCGACGAGGCGCGGCCGCTCGTCGGGGTGCGCGTCGAGCCAGTCGAGCGCACCGGCGAGCAACGACGTGGTCGTGTCGAACCCGCCGCCGATCAACAGCGACACGGTGCCGATGATGCCGTCGTCGGGCAGGAACTCGTCCATCACCTTGGCGTTGAGCAGCGCGGTGATCATGCCGGGTCGCGGCTCGGTCTTGCGGATCTGCACGTACTCCGCGAGCCGTCCGACCATGCGCATGGTCGAGTCGACCATGCGGTCCCAGTTCGGGCTGTCGGGCGCGGTGTACACCTGCATGTGCGCCGGCTCGCAGTAGATCTCCCAGTCGGCGAGCGGCAGCCCGAGCATCGCCATGGTGAGCACCGCGGGGACGATGTTGGCGAAGTCGTCGACGAAGTCGAGGCGTCCGGTCTCGATCACGTCGTCGATGCACGCACGGGTGAAGTCGGCGATGAACGGATCCCACACCTTCACCGCCGCCGGGGAGAGGAAGGGGTTGAGGATGCGCCGGTACTCCGACTGCTCCGGCGGGTCCATCTCGATGAACCCGCCACGCGTCGTCCCGCGCTCGGGGATGGAGATGCCCCGGTAGCCGTTGCGCTCACCGTCGGGGTCGTGGTCGTTCGAGAGCAGGTCGGTGCGCTTCGAGATCGCGCTCAGCACCTCGTGACCGGTGACGACCCAGAACCCGTCGTGCTTGCTGCTCCACACGACCGGGCACTGCTCGCGCAGCTCGTGCGCCTTCGCCGGGTAGGTCTCCCGGTACTCCGTGTTGTGCTGGTCGAACTCGACGACGACGCGGTCGTTCGATGCCATCGAACCCCCCGGGTGCTCGTTGACGGTCCGAGCACAGTACGGGCCGGTGCGACGCGCGCACCACCACCGATCCGGCGGCCGCGTTCAGCGCGTCGTGGCGGCGTGTGCGGCCCGGCACCGCGTGCAGTCGTAGAACCCGCCCCACGGCACGTCGACCGCCCGCCAACCGGTGACGTCGTCGCCGCAGAGCGTGCGCGCGCTGTCGGCGGGCACGAGGTGGTACGGCTTCACCGCCATCGCCCGACCGGGCTGCTCGTGCGGTCCGTCGCGGTGCGATTCCGGCGGCCGTCCCGCTCGTGCGTCGAACATCACGCGTTCGGGTCGTGCGGGTCCGGTCATGGCGCAGAGCCTACGACCGGAATCGTCACCGGCGCCGAGCGCCGGCTGGGGGCCTCGAGCACCCCCACGAGCACGTCGGTGAGGTTCTCGACGAACGTGGGTTCGTCGAGCTCCGGCTGGCGCGACGGCGACTCGATCACGCGGGCCCGTTCGGCCATCGCCACCGTCATCAGCATGATCATCTCGACGACCCGCTCGCGGCGCACGGCCTCGGGCAGCTCGGCCGGTCGGGCCTCGAGCAGTGCGAGGATCTCACGGAGGTAGGGCCCGGTGCCCGGTGCCGGTTCGCGCCAGGTGCTGAATTGCGCCGACAACTGAGCGACGATCCGCAGGTAGTCGCGGTCGTCGGGGCGCGCGAGGTTGGCCGCGTAGGGCACCACCAGCGCCTCGACCAGCTCCCGCGTCGTCGCGTCGCGGCCGACGTGGTCGAGCATCGCGCCCCGCGCCACGTCGATGGGGTCTCCGTGCCGACTCAGGATCGCGTCGAGCAGTCCCTCGCGCGACCCGAAGTGGTAGTTGAGGGCGGAGACGTTGCGCTGCTCCGCCGCCTCGGTGATCTCACGCACCGTCACCTGGTAGAGACCGTGCCGCGCGAACAGCCGCTCCGCTTCGCGGAGCAGCCGTTCCTTGGTGGCGGTGGAATCGCGCGGCACGACGAGACCGTCCTGATACGGCGGTGCCGGCCAGCCCTACAGCTGGACGAGCGCGCTCTCCGGGATGACCGTCGGCCATTCGACATCCGTGGGCAGCGGGTCGTTGAACGTCGAGTACTTCGGCTTCGCCGTGGCGCGGTAGCGGTCGGTGGAGTGCGTGCGGTCGGGGTCGAACTGCGGGATGACCTTGTCGCCGAACAGCTCGAGGCACTGGAGCACCTCTTCCTGGTGCATGCCCTCGACCGGCATCCCGAACACGAGCTGGTCCATGCCGACCTCGCCCCAGCGGGCGATCTGCTCGGCCACCTCGTCGGGCGTGCCGCAGAGCATGTTGCCGCCGTCGATGATGGCGTCGAGCAAGGCGTCGTCGTCGCCGCCCGACAGGTCCTTCAGCGAGAGCGGCGCGTTGGGCCACGTGATCGCATCGACCGACTTCGGCATCGTGTCGTGGTACATGTTCACCATGGTGACGAGGTAGCCCCGGCCGTTGCGCAGGGCGATCTTGCGCGCTTCCTCACGCGTCTCGCAACAGATCACCGAGTTCGTGATCATCACGTTGTCGTTCTTGAACTGACCGATCGGATCGGTGCAGTTCGCAGCGCCTTCCTTGTACGCGTCGATGCGGCCCTTGAGGTTGAAGATGGGCTCGAAGTTGAACGCGATGGCGCCGATGCCGAGCTCGCCGGCGCGGGAGAAGGTGGGCGGGTTGCCGCAGGCGACCCAGATCGGGGGGTGGCCCTGCCCGTAGGGCTTCGGGAGGATGTTGTGCGGGGTCGGCACGGTGAAGTGCTCGCCCTCGTAGGAGTAGTCGACCTGCTCCCACATGCGCGGGACCTCTTTGACGACCTCTTCCCACTCCGCCTTCGTGGAGTTCTTGTCGAGGATGTTGAAGCTCGCGACCTCGTGGCTGCCGGCGCCTCGACCGGTGCCCCACTCGTACCGACGGTTGGTGAAGTGGTCGAGCATGGCGGCGCGCTCGGCGTAGCGCACCGGGTGCTCCTTGCGGGGGGAGAGGCTGTTGATCCCCGACGAGAGGTGGATGTAGTCGGTCTGCGCGGCGATCCAGCCCATCACGACCTCGGGGGCCGACATGTGCGAGTACTCCGTGAGCGCGTGGTGCTCGCCCAGCCAGGCGTACTTCCAGTTGTGCTTGTCGGCGAAGATCACGTATTCGGCCTCGCGCATGAGCGCCTTGTGCTCCATCTCGGTCTGGTGGGCGGCCGGGCCGGGGATGTAGCCGTTGAGGAAGATGCCGAATTCCATGATGGTTGCGCTCCTGGGTCGAGGCGGGGCGGAGGACGTGAGGGTTCTAATGGTATGCCTTAAATCCGGCTGCGGTCAAGGCCGTCGGGCCGGCACGAGGAGGCACGTGTGCCAGCATGCTCGGGTGCCCGTCTCGGGGTTCGACCACGTCGCCATCACCGTCGCCGACGTCGACGCGGCCATCGCCTGGTACGAGCGCGTCCTCGGCGCCGAGCCGCTGCACGCGGACCTCTGGCGGGAGGGGAGGCTGCCGATCGCGCTGCTCCAGGTGGGTGCCTCCCGGCTGAGCGTGCACCCGGCTGCAGCACCGGCCGCGCCCCACGCCGACGTCCCCACGCCCGGTTCGGCCGACCTCTGCTTCCGCTTCGACGGCCCGGTGGCCGAGATCCTCGCCCTGCTCGCCGCCGCCGGAGTCGCCGTGGTCGACGGCCCGGTGCCGCGTCCCGCGTCCAACGGCGAGCTCGGGGCTTCGGTCTACTTCCGCGACCTCGACGGCAACCTGCTCGAGCTCCTCACGCTCGACGGGGAGACGTGAGCGTGGACTTCACGCCGTCCGACGAGCACACGATGCTGCGCACCGCGGCCGGCGACATCGCCGCCGGTTTCGGGCACGAGTGGTTCCGTGAACGCGCGCGCTCGGGCGCACGGGCCGAGGAGCTGTGGCAGGCACTGGCCGCGCCGGGCTTCCTCTCCGTGCACCTGCCCGAGGAGTACGGCGGCGGCGGGGGCGGGATGAGCGAGCTCGTCGTGGTGAGCGAAGCCGCGGCCGCGCAGGGATGCCCACTGCTCCTCGTGCTCGTGTCGGCCGGCATCTCCGCCGAGCTCCTGGCCCGCTTCGGCACCGACGAGCAACGCGACCGCTGGCTCCCCGGGCTCTGCACCGGCGAGAAGATGGTCTTCGCCATCACCGAACCCGACGCCGGCTCCAACAGCCACCACCTCTCGACCACGGCCACGCGCGACGGCGACGCCTACCGGGTGCGCGGCACCAAGACCTACATCTCCGGGGTCGACGAAGCACCGCGGATGCTCGTGGTCGCGCGCACCGCGACGGACGACGCCGACCCGTCCAGGCCCGGGCGCGCCCGGTTGTCGCTCTTCGTCGTCGACACCGACGCCCCGGGCCTCGACCGCACCCCGATCCCGGTCGAGGTGTCGATTCCCGAGAAGCAGTTCCAGCTGTTCTTCGACGACGTCGAGGTACCGGCCGACCGGCTCGTCGGCGCGGAGGGCGACGGTCTGCGTCAGCTGTTCTACGGGCTCAACCCCGAACGCATCCTGAGCGCGTCGATCTGCACCGGCATCGGCCAGTACGCGCTCGAGCGGGCGTCGGCGTACGCGAACGAGCGCGAGGTGTGGGGCGCGCCGATCGGCACGCACCAGGGCGTCGCGCACCCGTTGGCGCGCGCCAAGATCGCGCTCGAGCTCGCGCGGTTGATGATGCAGAAGGCGGCGTGGATGCACGACCACGCCGACGATGACGACGCCCACGCTCGTGTCGCCGCGGGCGAAGCGGCGAACATGGCGAAGTTCGCCGCCGCCGAGGCGGGCGCGCAGTGCCTCGACGCGGCCATCCAGACCCACGGCGGTAACGGCATGGCCACCGAGTACGGCCTCGCCGACCTCTGGGGGCTCGTGCGGCTGCTGCGCATCGCGCCGGTGAGCCACGAGATGATCCTCAACTTCGTGGCCCAGCAGTCGCTCGGACTCCCCAAGTCGTACTGACGCCGCCGCCCCCACCGTTTCGGCGCCCCTACTGCGTCAATACGACGGCGTAGGGGCGCCGAAACGTCAACGCGGCGCGGGGAACACCATGCAGCTCGTGGTGCCGTGGGCGACGAGGCGGCCGCGCTCGTCGACCACGCGGCCCTCGGCGGTGGCGAGCCGTCGCCCGCGGTGCACCACGGTGCCGGTGGCGACGATGCGCCGGCCGGGCGGCACGCCGCGCACGTAGTGCACGTGCAGGTCGGTCGTGGTGTAGCCCTCGCCGGCGTCGAGCACGGTGTGCACCGCGCAGCCCATCACCGTGTCGAGCAACGTCGCCGCGATCCCGCCGTGCACGCTGCCCATCGGGTTCGTCATGTCGGTGCGCGTCTCGAGGGTCGCCTCGACGTCGCCGAGGTCGACCCTCGACAGCGTGAAGCCGACGAGCCCCGCGATCCCGGGCCGGGGGAGCGTCCCCAGCTGCACCGCCTGCACCTGCTCGAGCCCGGTCATGCCGTCGACGAGTTGCGTCATGCAACGCACGTTATCTCGGTCAGTAGTTTCATGCAACTGATACGCTCCGTTCGTGAAGCGCACCTCCTTCTCGGCCATGCACTGCTCGATCGCCCAGACGCTCGAGGTGGTCGGGGAGTGGTGGACGCTCCTCATCGTGCGTGACGCGGTCCTCGGTGTGACCCGCTTCGACGACTGGCAGCGCCGGCTCGGGATCGCCCGCAACGTGCTGAGCGCTCGCCTCGACGCGCTGGTCGAGCACGGGATCCTCGAGCGGCGCCGCTACCAGGACCACCCGCCGCGCGATGAGTACGTGCTCACGCGGAAAGGCCGCGATCTCGCGCCGGTGATCGAGGCGCTCCGGGTGTGGGGCGACCGCCATGCCGCGCCCGACGGGCCTCCGGTGCTCATGATCCACGACGACTGCGGCGAGGCCGTGCACGCGGTGTCGCACTGCTCCCACTGCGGGGAGCGGCTGCGCCGCGACCACGTGCACCTCGAGCCCGGGCCGGGGGATCCCGACCTGCGTTTCCTGCCCGCGATGTCGCGGGACGCGGACAGCTGACCGCGCGTCACCGTCGGCAGCGCGCGTAGCTCACCGGGCCGGGAGGAAGCGCTCCTCCACGACCCGGAGCAGCTCAGGCGGTGATCGCACCGCGATCACGTCGGCTCCGGAGAACCGGTCGAACCAGTGCTCATACGCCCCACATTCGATCTCCCAACCCGATTGCGCATACACGATGTTGGTGCCGCCGAAGTAGCTGGCGAGGAACGAGCCGCCGCCCAGCACCGACACGAAGCGTTCGCACGTCGCGTACAGCTGCAGCTGCAACTCGTTGAAGGTGAGATCGCGGTGCTCCGCGTGGAGCTGCTGGATGGTGATCGCCTCGGGGAAGGCGTCTTGGACCGCCTCGATGTCGCCGAGCTCGTGCAACTCGTCGTGGTCACCGACGATGTCAGATTCGCGAGGTCGGTTGTAGACGACCGTGTACTCCGCGGTCAGCCGCCCGATCAGCTCGAGGATCACGTCCACCGGAATCGAGTTCACCCCGGAATCGCGTCCGAGGTAGCGCTCGTCGCTGGTCTTGTTGCCCACCACGACCAGCGGCTTCGACCACCAGAAGCGCTCGTTCGCAGAGACCTCGCGATAGGGCGGAGGACTCCACTGGGCAGTCGACAGCGATGTAGGAAACCCAGCCGGGTCGTACCGACGAGCACCGCGTTCGCCGACCGGGTACTCGGTGATCGGGACGTAGCGACGCCGCGTCGCACGCTCGATGTGGCGGGGCGAGAAGTAGTAGAGCGCACGCGTGTCTTCGGTGGAGACGGTGAACTCGAGGCGCCCCTGTTGGTGCAACCAGTAGGCGTACGGCACCACTGCCAGCAGCTCGAACGCGAATTCGCCGAAGTACTGCGTGCCGCGCGCCAGCTGCTCCCGACAGGGGACTCGCGCTTCCTCCGCCAGCAGTTGCGCCAGCGGGAAGCCATCGGTGGAGAAGCAGACGATGGCGTCGAGATCATGCCGGCGAGCGCGACGGATCCAGCCCGGCACCCGCACCAGCGCCGTTCGCCGCAAGCCGCGCATCGCCAGACACGCGCACACGTAGCGCCACACCCGTGATGGTGACGCGCCGGTCCGTG
>Ga0265327_10005853_pt1 | contig 10060 bp, 5 predicted proteins | sample 41621metaG_FD_202089 | JGI IMG/M metagenome (GOLD analysis project Ga0265327, IMG submission 202089) | Rhizosphere microbial communities from Carex aquatilis grown in University of Washington, Seatle, WA, United States - 4-16-21 metaG | ecosystem: Host-associated > Plants > Roots > Rhizosphere >... | reverse complement strand
CAGGCCTCGATGTGATGGTTCCAGTCGGTTCTTGCCGCCATTGCCTACCCTCCGCAAAAACGCAGAGGATGGCGGGTTTGGAGACGGAATCACAGACGGAGCGGCTGACTGCTTACCCTGCACTTCCTACACAGGCTACACAAGCAGGCGATTTTAAAGACTTTGCCGAAATTTCAAACCTACACCAAGCCTACACCGAACTACACCCAAGCTACACGGACAGGCTGAACGAGTACACGCGGGCGAGGGGGTCGTTGATCGAAACCGATGCCAAAGGCAATGCCAGGATTGTGGCGGAATCCTTGGCGGCGGAGATCGTGGCAAAGCTCATCGGTGGAAAATTCCGCTACCATGCGCAAGCGGGCGTTTGGCACCGCTTCAACTTGACCCACTGGGCCGTTGTCACGGAAGCGGAAACCTATCCGCATATCACGGCAATTCTGACATGCGGAACGGAGGGGCTGGGCTTCAAGCAGTCTTATTTGAATGGCGTGGCGACCATCATCAAGAAGGCGGACATGCTGCCCTTGCCGCCCGCCCAAGCGGGAAAGATTCCCTTCAGCAACGGGCTTTTCGACATCGCCACGCGAGTGCTTGAACCGTTGACGCGGGACAATGCCTTGAATTGGGCCATTCCGCATCCATTCACCGAAGGGGCCGACTGCTACAAGTTCAAAAAATGGCTGGAAATGGCGCTGGGCGACGAACCGGCCTTGATTGAGTTCATCCGGGCTTTCATCGCGGCCTGCCTGACCGGACGGGCCGACTTGCAAAAGTTCTTGATGCTGCTTGGCCCCGGTGGAACCGGCAAAGGCACTTTTCTTCGCCTGTTGACGGAAATCCTAGGGCCATCCAACTGCACCACGACCGACTTGAAAAACCTTGAGCAAAACCGCTTCGAGACGGCGGCGCTCTATGGGAAGCGGCTGGCCGCGATTACCGACGCGGGCCGCTACGTCGGTTCGATTGACACGCTCAAGGCCGTTATCGGCCAAGACGAATTGAGACGGGAGGAAAAGCATCGACAACAAGGCGGCACGTTCCGCTATGAGGGCATGGTTTTGATTGCCAGCAACGAACAACTTGCCGCGACCGACTACACCAGCGGGCTTGAACGGCGGTTGATGGTCGTCAAGTTCACCCGCCGGTTCAGCCCCGAGGAAAAGGCCGGCTTCATCAAGCACCAAGGCGAAGCCGCTTTGCAGGCCGAAATTCCGGCCATCATCCAATGGGCATTGGGGCTATCCCATGAGGATGTGACCCGCCAATTCATGCGCCCGCCCAAAGCCGTGGCGGATTGGTCGATGGAATCGCTCACCGAACAAAACCCCGTGGTGGAATGGATCAACGAGTACCTGTTGCCAGACCCGAACGCCTGGACGTTGATAGGCGAGCGGGGCGAAAAGCGAGACCACGGCGTCGTCACGTTCGCCGATGCGGACAGCAAGCTTTATCCCAATTATCTGCACTTCTGCTATCAGAGCAAACGGGAGGCTTTGGCACTGACCCGGTTCCGCAACACAGTTCTCGACATGCTGGCGACGCTGAAAATCCCGGCGCAAACCAAGCGCCGAAGCCAGGGCATGGGGATTCTTGGCGTGAAGATTCGTCCAAAAGTGCTGTGAGAGCCTGCACTTCAACACCTGCCCTACACCAAAAAACCTTTTGCAAATCAATGGCGAGTGTAGGAAGTGTAGGCTATGCAGGGTTAAAGTTGTTCTCTAACAATAGCCGTGGACTTGGCTGGAATTTGGAGCAAGATGCGAAGTTAGAGAAAAAATAATGAACTCATTTACCAGGATCGCAAGATGACTCAAGCCAACGAATTACCCAAAGCTGGATATTGCCGATTGAGCCAAATCATCGGCAACAAAAAAGCAAAGCCTAATCCTATTCCCGCCATTATTCCTATTTCAAAAGCGGCTTGGTATGACGGCGTAAGACGTGGCAAATATCCAAAACCTGTTCATGCCGGGAATCTTTCGTTTTGGCGATGGGCGGATATTGTAAAGCTGGTCGAGCAAATGGAAAAAGGCGAATTGAGCGGATGAGAATTGAACCAGCCACGCTTGACCGTGCTGGACAGTGCGATAAAAAGGGGTAAATACGGAGGGGGGGGGGTATGCCAGGAAATTTTACAGGGCGCTATGGTTGGGCGCAAGCGGCAAGTTCGCGCGTGGAAACACTCCCGGTCAAAATCGAGTGTGGAATCATCCCGGAAACCAGTCAGGCAGCCAACGAGAAGCGGCGAACCCGCTGGGCTTTGCTTGTGGTCTTGTGTGCCATTGGACAGGATGCCGGGAACCGGACGCGGAACCGCTGACCGAAGCGGAACAGGCCGAATAGGCAGCCAGCCAGCAGACGGGCTTCATTTCGTTCGCCATTGGGCTATCATTAGCCCGACCAAAACCCCATCCACCCTAATCCAATCCAGCCCTTCCCGCACGAGGAACCCCATGGCCGAGGACTACAGCCATTACACCCACCCCGAGAAACGCCTGAACAACCCGCCTGTGGGTTTGGTGACGCCCGCCACCGATGGCGTGGAGGAGCAGGCCAAATATGCCTATGACCCGCATATCGCGCCCTGCTTGGAATTCGATTCGGGGCGGGGGCGGATCGAGAGCCTGCTGACGGAAGCCCTGCCGCCCGCCACACCGGCCAGCGAGGAAGGACAGGCAGCGGCGAAGCAGGCGCAAGCCGCGCTGCAAGCGGCCTTGCAGGCGCTGGACACGCTGGAACCGGAACAAGCCGCCGCGCTCAAGGCCCGCTTGCAACGGCTGGAACAACTGGAAAGCACGGTGCAGGCGTTGCATTCGGCGCAAGCGCCGTTCCTCAACTGGACAGGCAAGGCCGAGCGCACTAGCTTTGAAGTGCCGACCGTCAGCCTGCATGTGCATGAACGCATTGACCCTTCTGCGATCTTGGAACACGTCCGCAAGCCCGGCGTGGATGCGCCCCGGCAAGACGATATGTTCAACGCCGCTTTCGATGAACCGCCGTTGCGCGAAGACATCGAGTTCTACAAACATGAGCGCGGCTGGGCGAACCGGCTGATTGCCGGTGATTCGCTGCTGGTCATGCACTCGCTATTGGTTAAGGAAAGCATGGCGGGCAAGCTGCAAATGATCTACATCGACCCGCCTTACGGCATCAAATACGGCTCCAACTTCCAGCCCTTCACGAACAAGCGCGATGTGAAAGACGGCGCGGACGATGACCTGACCCGTGAACCGGAACAAATCCGGGCGTTCCGCGATACCTGGGAATTGGGCATCCATTCCTATTTGACTTATTTGCGGGATAGGTTGTTATTGGCGCGGGAGTTGTTGACGGACAGCGGTTCGGTATTTGTTCAGATTTCCGATGAGAATTTGCATCATGTTCGGGAATTGATGGATGAGGTTTTTGGGGCGGAGAATTTTGTTTCTGTAATTATTTATGCAAAGACCTCATCTGCAACATCTGGATTACTTGCTAATGTTTCGGACTACATTGTTTGGTATGTAAAAGACATTACCGCTATTAAATATCGACAGCTTTATATTGAAAAGGAGGCTGGTAATGAAGGAGCAAGCAAATATACAAGTTTGAGACTTGAGTCTGGATTTTCACGCCCCCTATATTATGAGGAAAAAGAAAATCCAAATAAAATTCCTAAACATGCTCGTGTTTGGACTTCTGGCGGACTGACTAGCCAACGTCCTCCGGGTAGCTTTCCTGTCAAGTTTAATGAAAAACATTACACACCAAACGGTGGATATTGGAAAACTGGGGAAGATGGCTTTAAACGCATTATCGCTGCGGGTCGAGTCCACTTGAGTGGTAATAATCTCCGTTACATTAGATACTTGGATGACTTTCCTGTTTTTTCTCAAACTAACCTTTGGCAAGATATAGGCGGGATTCAAAGCCGTGCCGATCCAAAAGTTTATGTTGTTCAAACGGCAACAGAAGCAATCCAACGCTGCCTGCTAATGTCTACTGACCCCGGCGACCTAGTATTCGACCCGACTTGCGGTTCCGGCACCACGGCTTATGTCGCCGAGAAATGGGGCCGACGCTGGATTACCTGCGACACCTCCCGCGTGGCCTTGACCTTGGCGCGGCAACGCTTGCTGACCGCTGGCTTTGACTATTTCCCGCTGAAATACCCGCAAGAGGGTTTGAAGTCCGGCTTCATCTACAAGACCGTGCCTCATGTGATGCTGAAAGACATCGCCAACAATCTTGAGATTGACGAGATTTGGGAGCAGATGAATCCCGCCGTGGAACGGGCGCTTGATGAGTTGAACAGGGTACTGAGTGGTCAGGATGCAGTGGCTAGTGGTCAGAAAAAAGCCACCGGTCACAAACCACTAGCCACTTACCAAGTCCCCTTTGAAATCGACGAGTTACTGGAAAAGTTTCCACTATCCACAGACCACCAACCACTGACCACTACTCAGACCACTGACCTCCGACCACTGACCACTGCTTTCCACGCTTTCCACACTGCCCGCCGCGCCATGCAGCAACGCATGGACGCTTCCATCGCCCGCAATGCCACACAAGAAACTCTGTTCGACCAACCCAAGGTGGACAAGAAGAAAGTCCGGGTAACGGGGCCGTTCACCGTGGAGGCCGTGCCGTTTCCGGTAGTAGTGGGCAGTGAGCAGGGATTAGTGGCTAGTAGTCAGAATCTGATCACTGACCACGGATCACTGTCCACTGCCCCACTAACCACTGACCACTACCCACAGCGTAGCGGCGAATCCGCCCGCCAACACCAATGGATTGCCGAATTGCAGGCGACGGGCTTGCGCGGCAAGGGCGGGCAAAAGATTGAATTGGCCGAGTTGGAATCCCTGCCCGGCGCTCGCTATCTCCATGCGGTGGGGACGCTGAAAGACAGCGGCGAGCGGGTGGCGGTTTCCTTCGGGCCGGAATTCGCAGCCTTGGAGCAACGGCAAGTGGCGCTGGCCTTGGACGAAGCGGGCAACCTGCGCCCCGCGCCCAAGTTCTTGGTGTTCGCCGCCTTCAGCTTCGACCCGGAAGCCGCCAAGGACATCGACGAAACCCACTGGCCCGGCGTGACGATGCTCAAGGCGTGGATGAACGCCGACCTGCTGACCGACGACTTGAAGAAAAAAGGCCGCGCCAACGAATCCTTCTGGCTCATCGGCCAGCCGGAAATTAGCCTCGACAAAGCGGGCAAGGAGGAATGGCGGGTTGAAGTCCACGGCTTCGATTATTTCGACATCGGCAAGGGGGAAATCCGTTCCGGCGGCAAGAGCAATATCGCCGTGTGGCTGCTGGACACCGACTACAACGGGCGTTCGCTGTTGCCGACGCAAGTGTTTTTCCCGATGGCAGGCGAGAAAGACGGCTGGTCACGGCTGGCGAAGAACCTCAAGGCGGTGTTGGATGAGTCGCGCATCAACGCCTACCACGGCACGGTTTCCCTGCCCTTCAAACCCGGCAAATACCGGCGCGTGGCGGTGAAGATCGTGGATGACCGGGGGATTGAGTCTTTGGTGGTGCGGGAGATACGGTAATGGCGATTCTTGAAGGTATTCGGATTCAAAACTATCGGGCGTTGAAAGATGTGACGCTGGGCAAGGTTTTCGATAATGAATCACCTCCCTTGACTCCTATGGTGGCTGTTATTGGCGCGAATGGAACAGGTAAATCCAGTTTGATTGATGCGTTCGACTTTTTGGGAGATTGTTTGCGGGAAGGTGTGCAGGCCGCTTGCGACAAGCCGCATCGTGGTGGATTTGAACGGTTGCGGACTCAAGACAGCAAGGCGGGCATTCATTTTGACGTGTGCTATCGGGAAAATATAGGAGACCGCCCTATTATTTATTCGGTAAGCATTGAGGGCAAACCAAATGGTCTAGCTTATGTTTCTGAGGAAAAGCTCCAACAAACGGAAAGCTACCAGCGCACAATCGACGCAACTGCCCCTGAGTTTTTTAACTTGCTTGAAATGAAGGATGGCGTTGGAAGCGCGTTTGTTGGTGATTTGATAACAAGCAAGGTAAATGGAGAGCAAGATGGAGGAATGAAGGTATCAGTTGACTCTCGCACCCTTAGTATTTCCGCATTAGGCACACTAGGCTATTTTTCTCGCATTACAGCCTTTAGAGAGTATCTATCTACATGGTATTTATCCTACTTTACGCCGCAACTAGCTAGAACTCAGCCCATGTCCGGCGCTGACTCGCATTTAGATCGAACTGGCGAAAACTTAGCCAAGTATTTGCAATTTGTGGAACGGGAAAACCCCAGCGGCTTTACCGAAATGCTACAGCGCATCGCCCGCAAGATTCCCGGAATTCAAGGTATAAAACCCATTAAAGCGCCGGATCGCCGCTTGCTATTGGAATTTACGGTAGAGGGTTTTGACAGTCCGCTTTACCAACAAGATATGTCCGACGGCACACTGAAAATGCTGGCCTATTTGCTGTTGATGGAAGACCCCAATCCCGCGCCCTTAATTGGCATAGAAGAACCCGAAAACGGCTTATATCCGCAATTGCTGGGCAAACTGGCAGCGGAATTCAGTGCCTATGCCGAACAACCGGGTGGGCCGCAGATTTTGGTTACCACACATTCGCAAAATTTTGTCGATGCCTTATCGCCGGAGGAGGTCTGGATTTTGGACAAAGGCGCGGATGGATTCAGCCGACTGTTGCGCACTGCCGATATTCGAGGTGTTCCAGAACTATACGAGGCGGGCTTGCCAATGGGTAGCCTATGGTATAGCAACCATTTCGGCACCGATAAGCCATGACTTTCTTTTATATTCTGGTTGAAGGCGATGCCGATGTACCTATGGTGCGCGAGATTATGACACGGCGGTTCCAGTTGCAGGAAAATGTGGATTTTCGGATACATCCCCATGATGGCATTGGCAACCTTCCCGCCAATCCCATAAAGCCCCCTCCCCAGCATCTTCGAGGATTGCTAGACCTGCTGCCAACCACTTTGCTCGGAATGGGCAGGTATTGCGGTGAACATGAGTGCGTCTTGGTTTTAGTGGATGCTGACAAGACGCCCTGCCGAGAATTGCTGGCGCAATTGAATTTCATGCTTGCCCGCTTGCCCCAGAAGCCGCCTAGGGTGTTATTCCGGTTGGCTATTGAGGAAACAGAAAGTTGGTTTATCGCTGACACAGAGGCGGTCAGAAAAGCCTACCCCGGAGTCAATTTACAAGTGCTTCGAGCAATAAAGCCTGATGCTGTCATTGGTGCATGGGAAAAATTAGCGGAAGCAATAGGCGACCCTTTACCGAAAAAACGCGGGCCTCTTAAATATGCGTGGGCCGAGAAAATCGCTCCTCATATCAATCTGGAAAATCCAATTTCCCCCAGCCTTGGAAAATTCATATCTGGCGTGGAGCGTGAATTGCCATGAATAACGCCTCCGCACCTAGCCAGCCCCGCGCCGTCATCGACCGCCTAATCGTCAACACGCCTTACGACCCGCCGCAACGCCACTGGGCGCAGAACGCCGACAAACGCTTTGAATTGGTGGAGCAACGCCGACCAGCGGGGTATTTCATCACCGACACCCGCCACAATACCAACCGCTTCGTGAAGCTGGATTTGGCGGAGCGCATCCGGGAACGGGTGGCAGACTGGCAGGCGGCGGAATATCCCGGCATTACCACGGTCACGCGGCGTTTGCTGGAACATTGGCACGACAGGAGCCAGCGGGATAACCCGTTCTATTTCTGCCAGTTAGAAGCCATCGAAACCTTGATTTGGTGGGTGGAGGCACCGGCTTCGTTCAGGCAGGGCATTGAGATTCCAAGCGATGGGGGCTTTTGGGAACGGCTATGCAGCAAGATGGCGACCGGCACCGGCAAGACCACGGTCATGGCGATGATTATCGCTTGGCAGGTGGTGAATGCCCTGACCTATCCGCAGCGCAAGGAGTTTTCCCGCGCCGTGTTCATCGTCACGCCGGGTTTGACGGTTAAGGAGCGTTTGCAAGTCTTGCATCCCAGCCACGCGCAAAATTATTACGACGAATTCAATATCCTGCCCTCCCCCGCTTACCGCGACAAGTTGAACCAAGTCGCGTTGTTGATCGAGAACTGGCATTCGCTGATGCCGTTGAAACAACCTGAACGCTCAGTGAAAAAGCTGGGGCCGGAGAGCGACAGGGCATTCAGCGACCGGGTTTTGAAGGACTTGGGGCCATGTAAAAACCTGCTGGTCATCAATGACGAGGCCCACCACGCTTATCGAATTCCGGCGGAGTTGAAGGAAAAGCGCGTGGCTGGCATGAGCAAGGAAGACCAGGAGGAAGCCACCCGCTGGATTGAGGGGCTAGACCGCATCCACAAGACGCGGCGGATAGCCCGCTGTTTCGACCTGTCCGCCACGCCGTTCGCGCCGACCGGCAAGAAGACGACCGAGGAAGCGTTGTTTCCTTGGATCGTCTCGGATTTCAGCCTGAACGACGCGATTGAAGCGGGTTTGGTGAAAACACCGCGTGTCGTGGTGCGCGATGATGCCTTGCCGGTGAAGTGGAAAGGCACAGACTACCGCTCACGTCTCTACCATCTTTACATGGACAAGGATGTAAAGGACGACCTGAACTCCAAGGCGGAAGCCCATCAACCCCTGCCGGAGCTGGTGCAAATCGCTTACACGCTGCTGGGGGCGGATTGGCGGGAAACCTTGAAGGCGTGGCAGGAAAAAGGCCATAAGATTCCACCGGCCATGCTGACCGTGTGCAACCGCATCGAAACCTCCCGGCGCATTGAGCATTTCTTTCTGAAGGATGATTGCTTGATTGCCGAACTCAACGCCAGCGGGCAAGTGTTGCGGGTGGATTCGACCATCCTTGACAAGGCCGAAGTCGGCGAAGAATCCTCCAAGAAAGACGAAGCCTATGAGGAACGCTTGAAGGAAATCATCGGCCATTCCGGCTTGGATGAGCTGAAAAAAGCCAGTTGGCTGGATAAATCGAAGGAAGAGCAGTTGCGGGCCATCGTCGATAATGTCGGCAAGGCCAACACGCCGGGGCAGAAGGTGCAGAATGTGATTTCTGTCGCCATGCTGTCGGAAGGCTGGGACGCGAAAAACGTCACCCACATACTGGGCTTGCGGGCGTTCACCAGCCAGTTGCTTTGCGAGCAGGTGATAGGCCGAGGCTTGCGGCGCACGGCTTACGAGAAAGACGACGAGGGCCGGTTCCTGCCGGAATATGTCAACGTCATCGGGGTGCCGTTCACTTTTCTGCCGCAAGAAGGTGAAGGCGAACCGCCACCTCCACCGCCGCCAAGGACTGCCGTGGAATCACTGCCCGAGCGGATGGAGTTCGAGATTGCCTGGCCAAACGTGTTGCGCATTGAGGAAGTGCTGAACCCCACTTTGGCGGCGGATTGGTCGTCGGTGGAGCCGTTGCAGCTAAAGCCGGAGTTGACGCCCACGGCGGCAGAAATGGCCCCGACGCTTTCAGGCATTCAGGATGTGACCAAAGTCACCCTAATCGACCTGCAAGCCTTCGCGGAACACTTCCGCTTTCAGCATCTGGTTTTCCACGCCAGCCGCAAGGCATACGAAAGCCTGTATTCCAAGGCATGGAGCGGCGAAAAGCATATCCTGATTTTTCAAATCATCCGCATCGTCGAACAGTTCCTCAACTCGGACAAGATCATCATCGCCAGCCTGTTTCACCAGGAGGAGTTACGCAAGCGCGTGTTGCTGGCGATGACCATTGACCGTATCGTCCAGCACGTTTGCCAGTTCATCCGCCAGACCAACACGCAGAGGCTAGAGCCGGTGTTCGACCGGGATTACCCGATAGGCTCCACGGCGCACATGCGGACGTGGTACACCTCGAAGCCCTGCCATCCCACGCAGAAATCGCAAATCAGCCATGTGGTTTTTGATAGCGGCTGGGAGTCGGCGGCGTTGTTTGCGCTGGATCAAAGCAATCTGGTCAAGGCTTACGCGAAGAACGACCACTTGGGCTTTTATGTGCTGTACCTGTTCAACGGGGCAGTGCGGAAATACTTCCCGGACTACCTGGTTCGCTTGAGCAACGGCAAGACCTTGGT
>Ga0265327_10005852_pt1 | contig 10061 bp, 5 predicted proteins | sample 41621metaG_FD_202089 | JGI IMG/M metagenome (GOLD analysis project Ga0265327, IMG submission 202089) | Rhizosphere microbial communities from Carex aquatilis grown in University of Washington, Seatle, WA, United States - 4-16-21 metaG | ecosystem: Host-associated > Plants > Roots > Rhizosphere >... | reverse complement strand
GCGAACTGCAGGGCTACCTCGCCGTCGCGACAGCGTCAGCCTGGCTCGACGGCCTCCTCCATGAAAATCGCTTTGGTGAGGGCATCGTCTTCGGTGCGATCTATCGCAACGACACGAGCCTGATCGCAGCGGCGATGCTGCTGCTCGCGGTTTTCAGAACGGTCTTGGGCCGAAGCCGCTTCGGCTTCGGAGAAATCATTTTCGCGGCGATATCGCTCGTGGTGTTCGGCTCGATGAGCAGCGTCGTCGGGGCGGCGGTCGGGCTCCTGATCCTCGCGGTTCCGACCGCGGCGCAGCGGCTGAGCGTGCCGTCGCAGTTCCTGCTTTGCGTCCTCACCTTGTTCGTCGCCGGGCTCTGCTTCGCTCTTTTCACCCTCGCCGATCCGGACTGGCTCGTCGCGACATCCTCAGCGTTCGGGAAGAACACGGACAACATCGAGACGCTTACCGGCCGCATGCCGCTCTGGGCCGCACTGTGGGATATCGCGAAGGACAACCCGTTCGGCTTCGGCTTCGCCGCCGCTGACCGCCTCATTTTCGTGATCGTGCCGGACCGCGGCGAGATCGGATGGGATGCGGCGCACAGTCACAACGGGTTTCTGTCGGCCTATCTGTCTGCTGGCTGGTTCGGCTTCTTTGCCATAACCGGCCTCGTCGCCGCCGTGCTGTGGCAGGCCAGCAAGCAGGATCAGCGGGACCGCGCCGCAGCATTCGGCCTGATCGCACTGATGGTCGTGAACAACATGAGCTTCATCGGTTTCGGCAGCTACTTCAATTCGTCCTGGGTCGTCATGATGGTGCTGGCTTATCCAAGAGCGAGAATCCGCGCGCGACTCCGCCATGCCGCATCGCCGATACGCCCCGTCGCCGCTTCGACTGCGCCCGCATTCAGCGGCCACACGTCCGTCCCGACGCAGCGGACGGCGCGCCGTTGAACCCGTTCGGCCCCGGGGCGCAGAACCGCCGGACGGACAGGACCATGAGCACCCCAGGGCGCATAGAGCCGGAGGAGGAAGAGGGTTCCCGCTCCGGCGGCGGCGCGATCGACCGACGCGCGTTCATCGCCGCCTCCATTGCCGCGTGCACGGCGCTTCCGGCGATGGCCGAGGACCGGCCGGCCGCGCCGCCTCAACCCCGGCCGAGAATGGTGCTTTCTTTCATGCAGGGTGCGCTCCCGGACAAGGTGACCGTCGCCCGTTCGACGCCGGCCGGCTACTTCGACGCCGAAGGCTGTTACCGGATCGCGCCGCCGAACACGTGGCGCAACGACTTCGACCCGGCGACCGGCGAGAATCGCGGCATGCTGATCGAGGCGGAACATCGCACGCAGCTCCAACTGCACTCGCGGCAGATGACGCCAGGTCTTGCCGGCTGGAGCACGGTGGAGCACGGCACGGTCACGACCGACGCCGCGGATTTCTTCGGCCGACGTGTCAGCCGGGTCGAAGCCGTCGCCCGCGACGGCCAGCCTCTCGGCTGCACGGGCGGCGCCACGTTTCCCGGCGGCAGGACGGCGGGAAAAATGGTGACGATCTCATTTTGGGCCAGGAACGACGGTGGGACCGGGCGATCGTTCCGCCTCGCCGTCACCGAACGGGGCGGCAATTGCCCGGAACGGACCGTCCAATATGAGGACGAATTCCACGGTGGCAAATTCCGTCACTGCTGTCGCTTCACGGTGCGGGACGACGGACGGACCGCTCTGACCTATAGCCTCCGCGCGCGCCTCGATGGGCGCTTCGATTTCCATTGCGGCCTGTTCCAGGTCGAGGAAGGCGCATGGCCGTCGATGTGGATCGAGGCGACGCAGCACCCGGTACGCCGTGACGGCGATCGCGTCGCCGTTGAGGGAATCGGTGGGCACGGTCGGGGAGGCGGAACGGTCCTGCTCGACGGCGAAGTTCTTTTCTCCGGAACGGGCGCCGATATTCCTCTCCTCTCCGTCGAGGCCGCGTCGGGGGAAGACGGCCTGCGGCTGGTTTATGCCGGTTCGATGGGCGACGAGGCGATCCTGCTGGTTCCGAGCGGCGCAGGCCGTGCGGACGCCCACGCCGACGCCGTGCTGACCACCGGGGCGGCGCTCGTACCCGACACCCGCTTCCGGATCGCCGTCGCCTGCTCCACGGGGCAACGGTGCTCCCTTGTCCGGGACGGGTCGGCGGTGGCGCGTGCCGAAACCGGACCGCTTTCGGCCGTCGGCCGCCTGTCCCTCGGCGGCGATTGCCGCGTGCGCGAAATCGCGTATGACGACAGGGCGCTCGACGACCGGGCGCTGGTGGAACTCACCCGAACCGACCGGGCCGGCTATGTGCTGGTCCGAGACTGGAATTTCGGGCGGAACGTCAGAACGGAGGACGCTCTTTTCGGCAGCTTCCTTACGCGCCACGCCGGAAGCGCCGGAAATCTCGATTATCTGAACGCGGAGTGGTCGCGTGCCCGTGAGGACGGCAAGACCTTTCATGAGATCGACGGCGACATGCTTCGGCTATGGGTTCGTCTCGATCCGGCGCTTGTCAGGGACGCGCAGCTCACCGCGGGCGGTGCGAACGGCCGGATCTATTACGGCATGCTCCGGTCGGTGTTTCGGCAGCGCTTCGGCTTCTTTGCGGCCCGGCTCCGCCTGCCGAAGGTCGCGGGCATGTGGCCGGCCTTCTGGCTCTACCCCGCGGATTTCGTCGGTCCGGCCGAAATCGACGTCCTTGAGATCTGGCAGAACCAGGCCGGTCGCGCCGGCGACACGACGTCACGTCCCTATCTCAGCGTCCACGGCCCGGCCAACGGCCGGATCGGCAATCTCGCACCGGGAGCGGTGGCCCACACGGAAGGCAGGCATTCCTATATTACCATCAACACCGTGGACCTCGCCGGCGAATTCCACGTCTTCGCCTGCGAGTGGACGCCGGAACTCGTCAGCTTCCTCATCGACGATCAGCGCATCGGCACGATCGCCTTTCGCTGGCTGCGCGACGACCTGACGCCGGCTGCGCCGGCAAACGTCATCATCGGCTGTCCAGTCGGTTCGGCAGCGCCGAGCGGCCCTCCGACGCGCATCGGCAATTTCCCATTTTCCCTCGATATTGATTGGATCCGGATCTACGCCAAGGTGTAGCGCCGTCGGCGCGACCGAGGTGATGCCGGTCGCACCGACCGCGCGATCGAAGGCGACGCGGCTGCCCCGAACGGCCGCCGCGTCGTTCTCGTTCCGCTTCTTATGCCTGCGGCTCGGTCGCCGGCCGGCGAGTCGATGCCGCCGGTATCAAGCGTGCCAGTAATCGCTGGGCGGTGCGGTGTGGTTGACGGCGAAGGTCACAGTGCCATTGCCGAACATGTCCGCGGCGTTTGGGTCGTGATATCCGCCGTTCGCGTCGTTCGTCGCGGCCGCTCCGGCGAAGCTGTGTCCGTTGACGTCGATCCCGCGTACGTAGAGGTTGCGGTCGGCGCTGGCGCTGCCGCCGTAGGTGTCGTTGATGAAGTGCACCTGCACCTGATTCGGCCCTTGCGCGCCGAAATCGCCGGTCAGCGTGATGTCCTGCCATTGACCCTGGGCGTGGGACGCCGTCGCGGTCTGGGTGCCGCCCACCTGGTGCCCGTCGACGACCACCGTGAATTGGGCATCGCCCTTATAAGCATCCTCCGCGACGTGCAGCACCAGCGTGCTCTGCCCGGACGACACCGGCGTCGGTGTCGGAGCCGGTGCCGGAGCGGGCGCGGGTACCGGAGCCGGGCTCGGCGACGGCGTGACGATGCCGGCAATGGGCGTGCTGGCTCCGTCCGGAGCCGAGATCGATTGCGGCGTGACCGCCGCTGCGCTCGGATCGTCCGAGTAGGCCCTGATGTAGTCGATGTTCATATGTGCCGGGAATGGCGTCGAGCCGTCCGGCGAACCGGGCCAATTTCCGCCGACGGCAAGATTGGCGATCAGGTACATGGGCCGGTTGAAGTCGCTCGGTGTCGTCCCCTGCGCGACCTGCTGACCGTCGAAATACCAAGTGATGTTATTGGCATCCCACTTGACGCCGTATGTGTGATAGCCCTGCGTCGTATCCGGCACGGTCGCGTAGTGGTGATCGGATGTCACCGTCCCGCCGACACCGGAATGCGAGGTCAGCGCGAGCTGCGTCGGCTGCTGCATGATCTGCTCGACGACATCCAGTTCGGGCGGATACGTGCCGTCGGATGCCAGCATCCAGAAGGCGGGCCAGAGCCCCTTCCCGACCGGCATCTGCGCCCGCATCTCGAAATAGCCGTACTCCTGCGAGAACGACTTCTCCGTCGTGATCACTCCCGACGTGTAGGGATGGTTCCAGAGGTAAGGCTGCACTGACGGATCCGTCTTCGCCGCCGTGATGGTCAGAGCCCCGCCTTGCGCCGAGAAGGGATTGATCCCGAGCGCATGCCCCGATGTCCCCTGGTCGTCGGGAGAGGCGTAGTACTCAAGCTCGTTGTTGATGGTGGCCGACGGGTTATTGTCTGCCCAGCGGTAATTCGTCTTCCAGACGTTCGTGTTGAACGAGTTGAACTCGTCGTCGAAAGTAAGTTTGTATCCGGTAAGGTCCAATGTTCCAGCCACTATGTTTTTCTCCTTTGCGTCGAAACAGGCGGAGGCACTGCCACGCCAAATCGCGCTGGAGTTTTGAAGTCCAAGAGATTTATGGTTTGTTAATTTCAAAATGCAGGAGGCTAATAAGTAAGATAAATTGGCGCGAACCCATCCATCTCAAATTACTGGCGGATATGTATTTTTACGAACCCTTACAAGCATCTACGGAATTGTTCCCGCAAATCGGCGGCAGCTGGCCTAAACCCTTGCATTCCCGAATAAGGAAGTCGCAAGTGGTTGCTATCTCTTAAGATTTCTTTCCGAGTTCTCGGGAGTATGCCCGATCTGTGTTCTTTTTGGATCGCGCAACGCACCGGCACCGGGCGACGAACGCCCGGACCGCGCACCGCTTCCGTCGACCGACCGGGAGGGCACGCGGCACGTTCGACGGCGCCGATCAGCGGCAGTCTCGGTACCGAAAAATCCTGCCGGCGGCGTTCAACCGCCGTCGTGCGCCGAATTCCTGCTATCTCTCATCCGGTTTCTTGTCGCTCCCGGTCGGCCCGGCGAGAAGCGCCGGTTCCGGCAACGGACGGCCGGCACCGGACTTTCGCGCACCGCGTGGACACCAGCGTCGGATACAGCATCCTGGCGAGCAGCACCGACGTCAGGACGTTGGCCGCCATCGGGCCGCCGATAACGGCGAGAAAGCTGCTCACCGGAAGGAGCGATGTCGTGAGGAGCGCAACCGCCGCCGCGCCAGCCGCGTAGGCCCAGAAGGACTTGTCGACGAGTTTCGCGGCACGGAGGCTGACCGTCAGTAACTCCAGGACGCTCGATACGGCGGACGCGGCAATCAGCAGCCAAAGCCATCTCGCGTCTGCCGCGTATCGCCCGGCGTACAATCCTTCCATAATGGGCCGGCTCAGGGCGACGACAGCGACCCCGTAAGCGACCGGCATGACCAGCGTCAGGGCCATCCCGACATGCAGGATCCGCCGCGCGCGAGAGGTGCCCTGAGAGCGCGCCAAGACCGGGAGGACGACCGTCCAGCAAATGGTTGGGACAACGTGATAGACCGGAAGGAAGAGCATCTGCAGCGCCCGCAGTGCCGCCAAGGTCTGCAGATCGGCCCAAAGCGGGAGGAGCAGGCCGGGAACGTTTCCGACTGCCCACATCATCACATTGTTTCCGAGGGCCCATCTGGCAAAATGCCAGTGCTTCTCCGCGAACTCGCCGTCCGGAATTGCCACCGCGAGCCATCGCCAGAGCCGCGGCAAGCCAAATCCGATGACCGCCGCTGCGCCGATGCTGGCAGCGCCGAGGAGCACGTAGGCATTCCATAGCGACAGCCAGCCGCGAAGATTGAGGAAGAGAGCCCCTGGTATCAGGATCGCCAGATAGGTCGCGCTCCCAACCGCCGCCATTCTCGGCTCCAGCGATGCATGGCATGCCCGGCGCATGAGCCACGCCAGCAGAACGAACGGTGTGGAGAACGACAGACCGGCGAATGCCGTGGCCATCGGCACGGAGCCGGCAAGCTCGAAGCCCAGGGCGACGACCAGAAATATGCCCGTCACGGCCGCCATGACGACGCCATGCCAGCGCAGGATTTTCCGAAGATAGCGGCCGAAATCCTTTTCGAAATCCGACGACCCAAGCGCCAGCATCGGATCCGACAACACCGAGGAATGAAGGGTCGCCACAAGAAAGAACACCGCCAGCGCGACGGAGAATGCCCCGAACTCCACCGGCGGAAGCAGCCGCGCCAGGAGGACATTGAGGAGAAAATTCGCTCCCGCGAACAGGATCTGGTCGATCAGTGCCCAGGTTCCGCGGGCGATCCATGGACGGGCCGTTTGAAGTTGCACGCGCAGCACGTCATTCCCTCTGCCGGTCGTCGGTACTGCTGAAGACGGCTCCGCCACGGCGTCGGCACCTAGCGTGCAAGAGTCGTGTTGTAAGGCGCGACGGTTTCCGTCGGCCTTGCCGAATTGGCTGGCGAACGCCGGAAGGTGTCCATGGGAGGCGCGGTCGGCGTCCGCCGGACAGGCGGGGCCTCCGCGATCGACGCGTTGAACGAGCGCTGCGCCCTGATCAGCGCATTTCGGCAGGCAAGCTCGCTGTAAGGTTCCGCCGCCTTGGCGCGGCCCAGTTCCCGCCGGACTGCCCCCGCCCCCACACCTCCCGGGAGACGGCTCTCGAGCGCGTCGACGTCGCTCGCGCAGGTGGCCGCCGCGGGACCGGCGGGCATTGCCGCCGCCGCGAGCATCACGCCGGCAGCGGCGATCGCGAAACGGAGGCGGAAGCGGCCAGCCTGCGGCCTACAGCTCGTAATAGCGCCTGTTCTTCGCATAATACGCCTCGAAGTCGCCGGCATCGAGTTTCGCCCGCTGCACGTCGACCGCGTTCAGGACGATTCCCGCGCATTTGATGCCGCGATCGGCCAGACGCTTCACTGCCGACCGGACGACCGCGTGCGGCGTGCTGTTCCACCGCACGACGATGATTGCCTGATCGGCAGCCTCTCCGAGGAGGATGGCATCCGACACGGCGGCGATCGGCGGGGAGTCGATGACGACGTAATCGTACTGGCTACGGCATTCCGCTAGAAGCACAGCCATCTTCGACGGCAACAGGAGATCCTGAGGCCGGGGCGGCGCTTGCTCGGGCAGCAAGAGGTCCAACGGGGTTTTCTCGTCTTTGGCGACAGCGTCGGAAAGACTTAGAGACTGCATCAGGCATCCCACGAGGCCGCCGCCGACGTAGCGCAGCCCGTACGCCATATGGGCAATCGACGGCTTGCGCAGATCCGCGTCGATCAACAGGACGCGCATCCCCGACGAGGCGAGGTTCCGCGCATAGAGCAGCGCCAGCATGGATTTGCCTTCGTCCGGCAAAGCCGATGTGAAGAGCAGCACCCGTGCTTCTTCGTCCAGATCCGCCTTGCCGATCGCGCACCGAAGCGTGTTGATGGCCTCCGCAAGTCCGGAGCGGGGATATTTCGTCGGGAAGTCCTGCGGCGGCAGGAGCTTCTGGTTGCGGTGGGACATGGCGGGCACCGAGCCCAGCGCCGGCAAGGCCGCGGTCGCTTCGAGCTCGCTCAGTCCCATCACGACCGACCGCGGCCGTTCCAGCAGGAACGAGAGCAGGCATCCCATGACGAAGAACAGCCCGGACGACGTTCCGACGATCAGATGCTTCTTCGGATAGGACGGATCGAGCGGCACCGCCGCTTTCGATATGATGAGCGCGTCCGGTTGCTGGAGTCCGTCCTGCGTGAGGATCTCTTTGTAGCGGCCGAGAAGGTGCTCGTAGAGAGCGCGGTTCGAATCGGCTTCGCGCGTCAACTCGCGCAGCCTGACTTCCTTGGCGTCCAGCTTGAGGCTTCGCAGTTCGACGTCGGTGAGCGCGTTCCGTAACTGCTCCTCCCGCGCCCGTGCGGTCTGGACGTCGAAAGAAGCGCTCTGGATGATCCGTCCCGTCTCGTCGGCGATCTTCTGTCGGAGATCCTGTACCTCGGCACGCATGTTGATCATCGCCGGATGGCGCTCCCCGAGCTGCGCACGCAACTCGGCCTGACGCCGCAGGAGGGTGGCTTCCTGTTCGCGAAGCCGTGCCAGAAGCGGCGAGAGCAGGACTTCCCTGTCTCCATCCAAAGCGGTGGGGTTCCGTGCCGCAGCGCGGATTTCGGCCGCGCGGGCGTCCTTCTGCGCCAACTCGGCGCGCACCAGCGCCAGTTGGGCATTGAGGTCGCCGACCTGCTGGTTGGCCGTCGTGACTCCGCCGCGCGTGGTCACGAGGTGTTGCGCCTCGCGGTACTGCTCGACCGCAAGCTCGGACTCGCGCAGCCTCACCTGAAAATCGGCCAACTGCTCGCCGAGGAAAACGAGCGCCTGATGTGTCGCTTCCTGCTTGAAGTTGACCTGATCCGCGAGGTAGGCCGCGGCATGGGCATTGGTGATGTTGGCGGCGAGGACCGGGTCGGTCGATTCGAAGCCGACGCGGATGATATAGGATCGGCCGTCGTTGGAGATCCTGAGACGCTTTTCGTACTCGGCAACCGCCTCGGACATCCGCCTGTCGGTGTCGTTCCCGGAAGCGGCATCGGCTGCGGCAGCTGCATCGCCGCCCAGCCACTCCTGAACCCGGGATGCGAGCGCGTCATCCCCGCCCCATACCCCGACCCGTTTCACTCCGTCCGCAACGAAGCCGCGGATGTGCATGGCGAGCGACGGTTTCGCCTCGAACTCCGGCCGCCCCAGAAGGCCGAGCTGCGCGATGACGTGGCGGCTCAAATCGTCGCTCTGCAGGATTTCGACCTCGCTCTTGATCAGCGTGGTGTCGGCCGTAGCGTACGGGCTGGACAAGATCGATTCGATGTTCGTGACACGTTTCTTTCTCGTGTCGATCAGGACGAGGCCTTCCGCCTTGTATTTCGGCGCGACGGCCGACACGAAGGCGATTGAGAGGATGGCGCCGGCCACTGTAAGGCAGACGATGAAGAGGCGGTGACGCCAGAACATCGCGAATATCTTGCCCACCGTGATGTGCGGAGGCGAAAGATGTTCGACGTCATCGGAGTTCATGAGCGTCCACCACGCAGCCGGAAGTGGAACAAAGCCGACGGGCTCCGCAGGCGGCGGATCCGCCACGGAAGATGCGTCCTTTCGGCATCCGGTCGGCGCTCCCCGGAACGTTGCTTCCGTCCCGGCGGCGAGCGGACCACCGCCTGCCTTCCCTAGCGCCGGATCGGAAAGTCATGGCCCCCGATCTTCTGCGAGATCAACTTCCACAGGAACTCTGGATTATTCCGGGCATATCGCCGCCAGAGGCGACGAGGCTCCATCATTAGCCGAAACGCCCACTCGAACCCGCTTCGCTGCACGAACCTCGGCGCCTGCCGCACCGAGCCGGCATGGAAATCGAACGCCGCGCCGACGCCGATCAGCACGTTCGCGTCGAGCCGGTTGCGGAATGCCGCCATCCAACGCTCCTGTTTCGGCGTACTGAGGCCCACCCAGACGATATCGGCGCCGCTGTCGTTGATCGCTGATGTCACGGCACGCTCCTCGGCAGCGGAAAGTGGACGGAACGGAGGCGCGATGCGGCCGACGATGCGCGCGTCGGGATGCGCCCGCGCGACGTTCGCCTCAAGCCGGCGAAGCGTCTCCTCGGTGGCGCCATAAAGGAAGTGCCTGTAACCGCGCCGGCGCCCGTGCTTCAACACGGCGAGCATGAGATCCGGGCCGTAGACCCTGTCGGCTTCGGCATGGCCGCTGAGCCACAGCAGCCATACGAGCGGCATGCCGTCCGGGACGACCAGTCCTGCGCGGTTGTGAATCTTCAGGAGATCGCCGTCGTGCTGACTCTCGACGATGCCGTGGACACCGGTCACGCACACGTACTGCTTGTCACCGCCGACGATCCAACAATCAATCGTGTCGAGCGTGCACGGGATATCGACCGCACTGACTCCGATACCGAGGACGTTGATGCGCTCCGGCGACATCGCGGTACG
>Ga0265327_10005851_pt1 | contig 10062 bp, 11 predicted proteins | sample 41621metaG_FD_202089 | JGI IMG/M metagenome (GOLD analysis project Ga0265327, IMG submission 202089) | Rhizosphere microbial communities from Carex aquatilis grown in University of Washington, Seatle, WA, United States - 4-16-21 metaG | ecosystem: Host-associated > Plants > Roots > Rhizosphere... | reverse complement strand
CGCAGAGGCGTTCACGGCGGTGCTCCCACCGCCGGACGAACCCGTCGACGTCTCGCTGCTGGACGACTTCTTCTCGGAGCTCGACGACGTCGATCCGCCGCTGTCGCAGGCCGCGAGGATGACGGCGAGCGCGACGAGCACCGCGGCGAAGCCGGCGAACCTGCGGAACCGATCCGATCGACGGATCGCCCCGCGCTCGGAGCGCGACGCTGAACGCATGTCCTGCTACGGGGTGTTCGTCACCGAGGTGACGTCCCAGATGTCGCTGTCGACCTTGATGTCGTCGACGACCGCGGTGAAGGTGCAGTCGACCGCCTGCGAGCCGTTGGTCTTGGGCACGCATTTCGCGACGAACGCGGTGCCTTCGACGGCCGCGGTCGTACCCCCGGCCTTCACCTCGAACGAGCCGGTCTCCGAGACCTTCGCGGCCCGGTTCCAGGTCTCACCGACGGAGAGGGTGCCCTGCGTCTGGCGACCGCCCTTCTCGTTGGTGAGCTTGGAGATCGCGAACACGGTGGATCCGGCGAGGCGGGTGATCGAACCGTCGGTGTAGTCGATCTCGGCGCGCCCGTCGGCGTCGGTCTTGATCGTGTCACCTTGCTTCAACGCCATGCCGTCCTTGGCGTCGACGAACGACGACTTGCCCTTCGGCTTGATCTGGACGTGGTCGGCCGTGATCTTCAGGTTGGCGAGGGAATCGGCGGCGCCGGCCGCGCTCGCGGTGAGAGCCATCGCGCCGGCGGCGAGCACGCCGACGACGAGCAGCGCGAGTATCCGAGTGCCCCGCTTCGAGTGGTTGCGCATGCCTCGCGTCACTCCGTCCCCTCCGGTCCGCCCTACGTTTCCGGGACCGTCACCACGTTGTCGACCGTGGTCACGGACAGTGAGAGACTAGCCGACTCCAATGGTGCAATTCTCCAGAGCCGGAGCTCGCGACTCACTCCCTTAAGTTCTACCGGACCGAGCGGTTCGACGGGCAGCGGGCACGTGACGCGAGTCAGAACGGCGTCTGACAGGACTATTTCACCCCGTGGTGCCGCGGAGCAGAGGCGTGCACCCACGTTGACGGTGTCGCCCACGACGTCGTACTGGCGCCGACGCCCGCCTCCGAAGTGCGCGGCCACGGCTTCGCCGGAATTGAGGCCGATGCCGAAGGACACCTCCGGCGCCCCCTGCTCGAGCAGCTCCACGTTGAGCTGGGGGGTGAGCTCCTGGATCGCGATCGCGCACTCGAGTGCGCGCTGTGGGTGGTCGTCGCTGGGCAGGGGCGCCCCCCACACGGCGAACACCTCGTCGCCCACGTACTTCATGAGCGTGCCATCCATCGCGAGCACGACGTCGGTGACCCGGTCGTAGTAGTGGTTCAGCATCGTCCGGACGACCGCCGGCTCGAGGTTCTCGGACAGCGCGGTGAACCCCCGCAGGTCGCAGAACAGGACCGTCATGTCGAGACGTTCACCTTCGACCGCGGTCCCGGCGCGGTCCTCGTCGACCAGGCGCTGCGCCACCGCCTCGGGCACGTACTGCGAGAAGAGCGCGGTGACCCGTCGCCGCTGTCGCGTCTCACCGAAGTACCGCAGGCCGAGGCCACCGATGAACGCGAAGATCACCGCCATCGACGGGTACACGAAGTTGAGGACGTGGCCGTTGTTGAACCGGGTGAACGCGAAGAACACGTACCCGAACCCGACCACGAACGTGATCACGATCGAGGCCCACAGCGGGAGCAGGAGCACGGCGGTGCCGATGATCGCGGTGATCGCGGCCACCCAGAGCAAGGTCTGCGAATCGGAGACGGGCTCGAGGTAGGTGCCGGTGAGCATCGTGTTGGCTGCGTTCGCGTGCAGCAGCACCCCGGGGATACCGGTCGACTTGTTCACCGGCGCGGTCTTGTTGTCGCCCAGGGTCGAGTCGATGGCACCGATGAACACGATCTTCCCGGCGATCTTGCTCGCGGGCACCTTGCCCGCGATCACATCGGCCGCGGAGATCACGTTCGCCGGGTCCGAGAGCTTGTCGGAGAAGTTCAGGACCATCGACTTCGCGCCGCCGGTCGGAACGAAGCGATCGCCGATCTGCACGCCGTGCGGACGAACCGTGACGGGACCGTCGTACCCGCGGAAGCGAGCGACCGCCTCCAGCGAGAGCGCGGGCACGAACGTGCCGTCGAAGTCGACGACGAGCGGAACGCTGCGATTGACGCCGTCACTCGGGTCGGCGTTCGCCTGGGCGTGGGCGATCGTGTAGTTGGTGCCGAGATCCGGTGCGATGCCGGTTGCACTCTTCGCCACCGGCGCCGCATCGCCGCCGGACGACTTGACGTCGACCTGTGTCGCGAGGATCACGTTCCCCGCGTCGTCGATCGCCTGCTTGAACTGCGCGTCGTCGGCCGGGTTCTGGGACTCGGTGCGGAAGATCGCGTCGAACACGATCACCTTGGCGCCGGCTGCCGCAAGCCGAGAGGTGAGCTCCGCGACCACTGTTCGCGGCAGGGGGTTCCCGTACTGCTGGATGGTCTTGCCGTCGTAACCGACGACCGTCACGTGCGGATCGCTCGGCGCCGCCGGGAACAGCGAGTCGCTGGCTCGGCGCTGGAAGCCGCCGAAGACCTGCGCATTGAGCCCGATCGCGGCCAATGCGGTCATGGAGACGGTGAGGGCGAGGATCGACAGGATCCGGCGGATCACCACTCGACGCTTCAGAGTTCCGCCTCCACTCCCGAGGCGCCGTGGGGCGACCACGACGCCGATGACCGCACCAGCATCGCGCGCGGGCGATAATGCAGCGGATGCAGCCCTCCATCGCGGTCGAGTTCACGACCGCAGTGCTCGTGATCGTCGCCGTGCTCTCCGTGTTGCTGCTGGTCCTCATCATCGTGGCACCGTGGCGCCAGGTGCGCGACGAGCCGCCGTTGGACAAGGCCGACGAGGCCAAGCTCCTGTTGCACCGCGACCCCGAGGAACCCACCGGTGAGGTGCCCCGGGTGAGCGCGGTCCCCCCGGACGACAGTGACGACGACCCGGGCTCGCGCGACCTGAGCGACCTCGCCGAGCTCAACGACCCCCCGGAGCCCGGCGCGCCCTGACGGGTGCGCGACCGAGGTCGGCTCGAGCGGGAAGCTCCTGCGTCAGCCGATCGCGAAGAACATGCGAGCCTCGCAGGTGGTCTCGCCGTCGACGGTCGAGCGCGCCTGCGCCCAGCCGCCTCGGGCGCTGAGTCGCTCGACGTCGACCTGGAGGCGCAACTCGTCACCCGGGCGCACGAGGCGCCGGAAGCGCACCTTCTCCACCCCGCCGAAGAGTGCGAGCTTTCCGGCGTACCGTTCGTCACCCAGCAGCGTGAGCGCGCCGGCCTGCGCGAGCGCTTCGAGTTGGATCACGCCCGGCACGATCGGGTTGCCCGGGAAGTGTCCCTGCAGGAAGAACTCGTCGCCGGTGACGAGCCAGCGCGCCTCGATGTGCTCGGCGACCGTGAGCGCATCGACTGCATCGATGAACCGAAACGGCGGCCGGTGCGGAAGCAGGCCGACCAACGCGTCGGAGTCGGGGAGTGGCATGGGGTCCCTGTCGCTCTGGGCCGGACAGGTTGCCGCCAGCCACTCTTCACGGAGACGATCGCTCATTACTCGCGGGTAATCGACGTTACCCGCGAGTAATGGTGGACACTCGGTGCGATCGCCGAACCTGCGTCGCCCGATGTAACCACGGGCACGACCGCGCGGTCGGAGTTCTTCACAGCGCAAACCGACGTGCACGAAGCGGAGTGGGGCAACACGGTGGGCATCGCAGTGGTCTTCCCCGGCCAGGGAACCCAGCAGACAGGCATGGCGCTGCCATGGCGTGACCACGCGAGCTGGTCGATCGTCGAGCGCGCGGAAGCGGCGCTCGGCGAGCCGCTCGCGCACCTCGTCACCGACGCACCCGCGGATGCGCTCGCCCGTACCCGCGAAGCCCAGTTGGCCGTGCTGCTCACCTCGCTCGTCGTGTGGGACGCGCTCGGCGACCCGCCGGACGAGGTGGTGGCGTTCGCCGGCCACTCGCTCGGCCAGGTCACCGCGTTGATCGCCGCCGGAGTGCTCCCGCTCGACGACGGCGTCCGCTTCGCCGCGCGCCGCGCCGAGCTCACCCAGGCCGCCGCCGACGCGCACCCGGGCCGGATGGCTGCGCTCCTCGGGGCCACCCCGGAGCAAGCCGAGGACGCGTGCACCGCCGCCCCCGACGGCTGCTGGGTCGCCAACGACAACGCGCCCGGACAAGTGGTGATCGCCGGCACACCGGACGGCGTGGCCGCCGGATCCACCCGCGCGCAGGAGCTCGGCGTGCGCCGGGTGACCGCGCTCAACGTGGGCGGCGCGTTCCACACCCCGCTGATGGCCGACGCCACCGCCGGGCTCGCGACCGAGACGGCGGCGCTGCACCTGAGCTCCCCCACTGCGCCCGTGGTCTCGAACCACGACGCGCAGCCCTACGTCGACGCCGACGGATGGCGTCAGCGCCTGCCGAACCACGTCTCGGTCCCCGTGCGGTGGCGCTCGACCATGGACACCCTCGTGGGCCTCGGCGCCGGCACCTTCTGGGAGGTGGGCCACGGCTCGATGCTGGCCGCCCTCGCCAAACGAGGGGCGCCGGGCGTGACCGTCCGCAACTTCGCCGTCCCCGACGACATCCCCAACGCCCACTCGACCCTGGAGGTCGCATAACCCATGGAAGCCCTCTTGAACCACGGTGAAGGGCTCCTCGTGCCCGAGCGGATGATCATCGCCCCGTCGGTGGGCGTGTTCCGGCCGCTCGACGACGTCGACGCGGGCGATCACGTCGACGAGGGTCAAACGGTCGGCCACCTCGACGGCCCCGGGACGTCCACCCCGGTGTGCAGTCCGTTCCGCGGCCAGCTCGTGGGGATGCTCGTCCACCGCGGCGAACGCCTGCGCGAGGGCCAGCCGGTGGCCTGGCTGCGAGTCGCCTGAGCATGCGGGCCGCGATCTCCGGCTGGGGCACGGCACTCCCCGACCAGCGGCTCACCAACGCCGATCTCGAGCAGCGCGTCGACACCAGCGACCAGTGGATCGTCGAGCGCACCGGCATCCGCGAGCGTCGCATCGCCGGCCACGGTGAGTCGACCGCAACCCTCGCCACCGAGGCCGGCGCGGCTGCGATCAAGCACGCCGGTCTCACCCCCGACGCCATCGACCTCCTGGTCGTGGCGACCGCGACCACCGAGCAGCTCATCCCCCACACCGGCGCCTTCGTGGGCGACGGGCTCGGGGTGCGCTGCGGTTCGTTCGACCTCAACGCAGGGTGCGCGGGATTCGTGTACGAGCTGGTGGTGGGCGCGTCGCTGCTCACCGCCGGCCACCTCGACCACGTGCTCCTGATCGGCGCGGAGACGCTCTCGCGCGTCACCGACCCGAACGACCGCGGCACCTGCATCCTCTTCGGTGACGGCGCGGCCGCGATGGTCCTCAGCGCGTCACCCGACGACGGTCCGGGTCTGCTGGCTTGGGACCTCGGCTGCGACGGCAGCGCCGCCGGCCTGCTCGAGATCCCCGCGGGCGGCAGCCGGCTCCCGGCGAGTGCGGAGACGGTGGCGAACGGCGAGCACTACCTGCGCATGGCCGGCCAGGAGGTCTTCCGCCGGGCCGTGCGGATCGTGGTCGAGTCGGCCACGAACACGATGAACAACGCCGGCATCGGTGTCGACGACGTGACGTGGTTCGCGCCTCATCAGGCCAACATCCGTATCATCGAGTCGGCAGGCAACCGGCTCGGGATCCCGGCGGAGCGCACCCTCGTGAACATCGACCGCTACGGGAACACCAGCGCCGCATCGATCCCGCTCGTGCTCGCCGAAGCCGCCGACGACGGCCGACTGCAGCCGGGCGACCTCGTGCTGCTGTCCGGTTTCGGCGCCGGGCTGACGTGGGGCAGCGCGCTCGTGCGCTGGGGTCGCGCGTGAGCGCTCCCGAATCACCGGGTCGAGTCGCCTTCGTCACCGGCGCATCGCGTGGCATCGGCCGGGCGGTGGCGGTCGCACTCGGTGACGCCGGCTGTCGGGTCGCGTTCTGCTACTCCTCCGACGCCGAGGGGGCCAAGGAGACACAAGCCGCGGTGGAGGCCACCGGGGCGGAGGTCCTGGCGGTGCAGGCCGACGTCGCCGACCCCGAGTCGATCGACCAGGCCTTCGGCGCCATCGAGGAGACCTTCGGTCCGGTCGAGCTCCTCGTGAACAACGCCGGGATCACGCGTGACGGCCTGCTCATGCGCATGAGCGACGAGCACTGGGGCGACGTGCTCCAGACCAACCTGACCGGCGCGTTCTACACCATCCGCCGGGCGACGCCCAAGATGATGAAGGGCCGCTTCGGCCGCATCGTCAACGTCTCCTCGGTGAGCGGCCAGACCGGCCAAGCCGGGCAGGTCAACTACTCGGCGGCGAAGGCCGGGATGGTCGGGCTGAGCCGGGCGGTCGCCCGGGAGCTGGCCAGCCGGGGCATCACCTGCAACGTCGTGGCCCCCGGGCCTATCGTGACGGCCATGACCGACGGGCTGCCGGACGACTGGCGCCAGTGGGCCGAGCAGACGGTGCCGCTCGGGCGCCTCGGGAACCCGGACGAGGTGGCGGCGGTGGTCGCGTTCCTCTGTTCCGACCCCGCCGGCTACGTGACCGGCGCGATCGTGCCGGTCGATGGCGGACTCGGCATGGGGCACTGAACGGCGCGATCCTTCGGCTCGGCCCATCCCCCGGCGCCGGAGCCACCGAACCCTTTTCCATCCACAGGAGGAAGCAATGGAACGAGACGAAGTCCTCTCCGCACTGCGGGAAGTCGCGGTCGAGGTGCTGAGCGTGGAGCCCGACGCGGTCGTGGAAGACGCCCGCTTCAAGGAGGACCTCGACGCCGACAGCCTCGACCTCGTCGAGCTGGTCATGGGGCTCGAGGAGCGCTTCGACATCTCGGTGCCCGAAGAAGACCTCGAGAACGTCGGGACCGTCGGCCAGGCCGTCGACCTCGTGCTCGCCAAGCTGGCGGCGAAGGCTTGAGCCATGGTTGATCTCGTCGACGCGCACGGGCGGCCGCGGGTCGTCGTCACCGGCATGGGTGTCAAGACACCGGCCGGCGTCACCGTGGAATCGCTGTGGAACGCGGTCCTCGCCGGGCGCGGCACCGCCAAGACCATCGAGCGCTTCGACGCCTCCGAGCTCCCCGTGCGGTTCGCGGGCGAGGTGCTCGAGTACGACCCCGCGCTCTACTTCAACCCGAAGGAGGTGCGGCGGGTCGACCGCTTCACCCAGCTCGGGTTCGGGGCGGCAGCCGACGCCCTCGACGACGCCGGCGAGCTCGGCGCCGACCCCAGCCGGTGTGCGGTGATCGCCGCGACCGGCGTGGGCGGCCTCGAGACGATGGAGGAGAACGAGTCCACCTTCCTCGCGCGCGGTGCGAGTCGCGTGAGCCCGTTCTTCGTCCCCATGATGATGCCGAACGCGGCGGCCGGGATGATCTCGATCCGCTTCGGGTTCACCGGACCGGCGCTGTGCATCTCGACCGCCTGCGCCGCCGGCGCGAACGCGATCGGCGAAGGCGTCCGCATGGTGCGTGACGGCAGCGCCGAAGTCGTGGTCGCGGGCGCGACGGAGGCGCCGGTCACCCCGCTCACGGTCTCGGCGTTCGCCCGCATGGGCGCGATGAGCACGCGCAACGACGACCCCACGCGGGCGTCGCGCCCGTTCGACGCCGCCCGAGACGGCTTCGTGATCGCCGAGGGCGCCGGCTTCACCGTGCTCGAGACGCTCGAGCACGCGCTCGCCCGCAACGCCACCATCCACGGCGAGGTGCTGGGCTACGGCCGCAACGCCGACGCCCACCACATCACCGCGCCCGTCCCGGGCGGCGCCGGTGCCGCCGCGTGCATGCAGCTCGCCCTCGACGACGCCGGCCTCGACGCCGCCGCCATCGGGCACGTGAACGCGCACGGCACGTCGACCCCGCTCAACGACGCCACCGAGGCCGAGGCGATCCGCAAGGTGTTCGGCGATGCGCCGCCGCCGGTCACCTCCACCAAGGGCGTCACCGGTCACATGATCGCCGGTGCCGGTGCCGCAGAGGCCGTGATCAGCTTGCTGTCGCTGCGCGACGGTGTGGTTCCGCCCACCGCCAACCTCGACCAGATCGGCGACGACATCGGTCTCGACGTGGTGGCGGGCGAACCCCGACCGGTGGCGCGCAAGCCGGTGCTCTCGAACTCGTTCGGGTTCGGCGGCCACAACGCGACCCTGATCCTGGGCTTGGTCGAGCTCGACAACGGGTGACCGCGCCCACGCCCGTCTTCGGGCACCGCAGCACCGCGGCGATCGCGGAGGTGCGGGAGATCGACGGACGCACGATCAGCTGGTTCAGCCTCGACGGCGGCAAGCACCGCGGTGCCATCGGCACCCCGGAGGGCGACACGATCACGCGGGCGGTGCACCTCGCGGTCGAGCTCGGCATGCCGATCGTGGGCCGCATCGCGAGCTCGGGCGCCGACGTGACCGAAGGGGTGTCGGCCCTGCACGCGTGGGGTCGGATCGCCAAGGCGCTCACCGACGCGTCGGGCGTCGTGCCGGTGGTGCTGCTGCTCGCGGGACCGGCGGTGTCGGGCCCCGCCCTGCTCCTCGGCATCGCCGACCACGTGATCGTGACCGCCGACTCGTTCGCCTACGTGACCGGTCCCGAGGTGGTGCACGCGTTCACCGGCGTGCCGATCACCTCCGACCGACTCGGCGGCGCCGCGGTGCACGAGCGCGAGAGCGGGGTGGCGTCGCTCGTCGTCGCCGACGAGGACGACGCGCAGATCGTCCTGGAAGCGCTCCTCTCGTACCTCCCGTCGAACCACCTCGAGACCCCTCCGTTCGAGGACACCGGCGATCCCGTCGACCGCCCGTGCACCCGCGCCGCCACCGTCGTTCCCACGCGTGCGACGGCGTCGTACGACGTCCGCACCGTGATCGACGACGTGTGCGACGAGCACACGTTCCTCGAGCTGCGCCCGAACTACGCGCCGAACATGGTCACCGGCCTAGCGCGACTCGGCGGGCGGCCCATCGGCATCGTGGCGAACCAGCCCATGTTCCGCGCCGGCACCCTCGACATCGAGGCGTCCCGCAAGGCGGCACGGTTCGTGCAGTGGTGCGACGCCTTCAACTTCCCGATCGTCACCTTCGTCGACACCCCCGGCTTCGAACCGGGACGCGACCTCGAGTGGCGCGGCATGATCCGACACGGGGCCGAGCTGGTGCACGCGTACGCCGAGGCCACGGTGCCCCGTCTCTGCCTGCTGCTGCGCAAGGCGTACGGCGGCGCCTACATCGTCATGGACTCGAAGAACCTCGGCAACGACTGGTGCATGGCGTGGCCGACGGCCGAGGTCGCGGTGATGGGCGCGCCGGGTGCGGTCCAGATCCTGTACCGCCGCCAGCTGGCGGCGATCGAGGACGACGCCGAACGGCTCACGGAGCAGCGCGCGCTCGAGGCGGAGTACTCGGAGCGCTTCGCCAACCCCTACGTCGCGGCCGAGCGCGGCTACGTCGACGACGTCATCGCGGCATCGGACACCCGTCGCGTGCTCGCCGACGCGCTGCTCCGCCTGAGCACGAAGCGCGAGCACCAACCCGGTCGCCGCCACTCGAACACGCCCCTCTGAGGGCCCGAACCGCAGACAGAAAGGTCCCAACGTGCTGCAGGGCAAGCGCATCCTCGTGACCGGCGTCCTCAACGACGCCTCGATCGCCTTCTCCACGGCCCGGCTCGCCCAGGAGCAGGGCGCCGAGGTGATCCTGAGCTCCTTCGGTCGGGTGATGCGACTCACCGAGCGCACCGCCAAGCGGTTGCCGACGCCCGACGTGGAGATCGTCGAGCTCGACGTGACCAGCGAGGACGATCTCGCCGCGCTGGCGGGCAACGTCGGCGGGAAGCTCGACGGCGTCGTGCACTCCCTCGCGTTCGCCCCCGAGTCGTGCCTCGGCGGCGGATTCCTGGACGCCCCGTGGGAAGACGTAGCGGTCGCCCTGCACGTGTCGGCGTACTCGCTG
>Ga0265327_10005850_pt1 | contig 10063 bp, 6 predicted proteins | sample 41621metaG_FD_202089 | JGI IMG/M metagenome (GOLD analysis project Ga0265327, IMG submission 202089) | Rhizosphere microbial communities from Carex aquatilis grown in University of Washington, Seatle, WA, United States - 4-16-21 metaG | ecosystem: Host-associated > Plants > Roots > Rhizosphere >... | reverse complement strand
AGTTGGGGTAACGAGTAGTCGCCGCGCGGTTTCGCCGACGCACCGTGGCCCGGCAGGTCAGGAGCTACGACGGTGAAGTGGTCCGCCAGTGCGGGCATCACGTGGCGCCACGTAGCGGAACTGCCGACCATCCCGTGCACGAGCAGCAGCGCCGGACCGGATCCACCCGTACGGAACGCCACATCGTGACCGTGAATCGAAGACGACGGTTCGGCCGAGTCGCCTACGTGCGACGAACGAAATAGATGATCGCCACGATCAACAGGATGACCACGAGCGTGCCAACACCGATGTACATAAGGAACCCACCCTTCGGGATCGCGACCGCGGGGGCCGCGCCTCTTGCAGCCGCTGCCGGACCAGCACGAGTCCGGCAGCGGGCGTCGTTCTCTCAGAACGTCCAGCTGGTCGACCAGGCGATCTACCAGACCGTCGTCGTCCCGGTTCGGAGTTCAGTTTTGGTGGGTGCGCTGCTCCGCCTCGTGGGCCTTTGCCTCGAGTCGAGCCTTGTCGGCTTCCGCTTCCTTGGCCGCGACTTCGCGCAGTGCGCCCGCCTTTTCGCCCTGGGCTTCGCCCTCGCGACGCAGCTCCTCTTTACCCGTTACGGCGCCGACAACTTCCTTGACCTTGCCCTTCACGCCCTCGACTACGCCCTTCACGCCAGCCTGCGGACCCGTGTCCTTCTCGCTCATGACCGTTCCTCTCTGTCGTCGACCGTCGCGACTCCGCGACCAGCCGCGTACCCTCGTGGCAGCAGCAACTTCTGCGAAGTCCTCGGCGATAAACGTACGGCTCGGGCCTGCCATTCAACAGAGGCCAAAGTCCCGTGAGCGGATGCCGGGCGGACCGGGCACTCTTTGCCCGTTAACTCGTCCGCCTGAGATAGCACCCCGCCGTACATCTCGATGTCGAGTCCAGATCCGGGTTCGGGCAATACGGGCCCGTCCACGACGGCTGCGTTCTCGGGCACACAACGGTCCGGCAAGGATGCCAGGCCGTCCGCAACCGCGACACAGACGACGCACACAGCGCGTGACGCAGAGCCGCAGATCTGCGTGGCGGATTTGGGTGGAAACGGAGACGTGCCGGCGACGGAACACGTCCATATCTCGTGCTCGACCGCACGACCGCACGACCGAAGGACTTTCGACCCTCCGTGATGGGATCGGTGCCCCTATTCGACTCTCGGCGGTGGCCTCTTAATGAATCGAGTACGACACCGGGAGGACCAATGCGGCAGAAATCACGTCGTCGGCGACTGACAACAAGCCCACCAAGCTCGACCCCGCTTCCTCGTGGTCCGTTCGGTCCCGTGACGATCTACACCACGTCCGCGGCCCAACTCGTACAGAGCGAACGATCCGCACCTTCAGCCGGCTGATCGCCATTCGTCTAACACGACGAACCGGGAGCCGCGGGGCTGTGCGACCGGCAAAGGGAAAGGAGCGCTACTTATGTATATCGGTGTGGGCACTCTTGTGTTGGTACTCATCGTCGTGCTCATCGTGTACTTCCTGCGCCGCGCGTAGGAGATGCTCGATGTTGATGACGCCCGACCCACGCGCGGCCGACCTCGACCGCGACGCACGGCCCTGCTCGATCGCGCCCTTGCCGTCCGTCGAGAGCGGTCAGTCATGCATCGTGAGCGCGAAATCCAGGAGCGTCTGGGCGGCTCGGGCGATTTGCCGGTTCGAGTAGCGTCCCGTTACCTCCACGGCAATTCGTCAGAGTTCGTCGTCCTCCGGCTTGGGATCCAGGGCGCTCTCCGATAGTTCGTGCGGGTCGGGGTGCTCACGAAGATGGTCCCGCGCCTCGTAGAGCGCATCGAGCGCGCGGCGGTCTTCGCTCGATCGGCGGTCTCCTTCGATGTGATGATGTCGTCGATCGAGGCGACGGTGATCGTGATCGTTTCCCACTGGTAGCGACGAGCATTGCGTCGCACTGCGTCGAACGGGCCGACGCCCGGAAGTTCCATCAGGACGTCCATGACACCGAATCGCGTGCGAAAGCTCGAGATGTCCGCGGTGCGAAACTCCATCGGGTCGATGAGCGCATGTAGCTGATACTCGGTCGCGCCGGCTTCCTTCTTCTCTGTCGTTTCGTCGCTCAGTGCCCGCGCCAGGCGTTCCAGGTTCTCCACGGAGGGTTCGGGCATGATGTCGATGTCTTGTGTTGTCGTCGCGCTGCCCTGGATACGCGCTCCGATTCCACCGACGAGCAGGTAGGCGACGTCGTACTCCGCAAGGAGGCGGAGATATCCGATGAGCTGGAACTCGCGCGCCACGGCGCGGTTCAGCTGTCGAGCGATCGAATCGAGGAGAAGAAGCTCGACTCCGCCTCGAGTTGGCGCAGCCGGTCGTCGACCGGCATCGCGAGGATCATCTCGGTCGTCGCGCGCAGCTTGGGATCGGCGGGATCGTTGGAACTGCCACGCGTTCGTCGGCGCGGGCCCATGCGCGCGTTCTCGTCCGCATCTCGAATCGTCGCCATCGCTTGCGATGCTAGATCCGGGCGGGTGTCCGTGCGGGTAGGCCGGCCTCGCGCGGCCGCCACCGTCTCGATTGCCCTCGTAAGGACTTCGCGGGAGTCGGCGTCAGCGGACACGTGCGTCGGGGTCGGCGAGGCTGGGCTGGGCTGGAGGGATTGCTGACCCGGTGGGAAGAACACGTCGGAGACCGTGATCTGGACCGCCTCGAGCTCAGGCGCGTGAAGCACGCCGGCGTTCTTCAAGTTGTGCCACATGTTGAACGTGTCGAGCTCGTACTGGATCTCGTGCACCGAACCGACGCGCGCGACACCGCCGTCGCCGAGATCGATCGTCTCGTCGACCAGGTACCGCTCGCCCGCGAGCGTCGAACCCGCGAGCAGTGAGAGCACCGACGCGCTCCAGTCCGGGAAACCACCGGCGATGATCAGCTCGGGATGCCCCGCGGCGTCGAGGAGTCCGACCGTGTAAACCCAAGACCCGAAACCGTTGTCAGCGCCATCGGGACCGACGACGCCTTGTATCCCGTAGCCGTACTCCGCGATGTGAGCCGCGCCGAGTGCGACTACGTCATCGATGCTGAATCCTTCGCACACTCTGCACACGCGGGGAGCGTGTCACGAGAGTGAGACATCAACCACGGAATCGCTGGTCAGGTGCCCGCCAGTTCGGAGACCAGTTGCGCGCCGTCCACGGTGCCGATCCCGCTGGCCAGGTCGTAGCCGGTGTTGGCGACCCACCCGGGAACGGTGTGGCTGGCCCCGTTCTGGAGGAACGACACGGTGTTGTTGCCGGTGGTGATGTCGACAACGCCGGCGGCGCCGCTGGAAGCGAGCGAGTACAGACTTGGGTTGAGCAGGCCGAGGTCGTGGCCGGCTACCTGGTCCGCGATCGCCACGACTCCGGCGAAGATGGGCGTGGCCTCGCTCGTTCCGCCCACCAGGTAGAACCCGGGAGGGATGAAACTCATGTACACGAGGGCGCTTCCGTCGACGGCTGCGGTCATGGCAACGTCGGGTGTACCGCGAGCCGCGCCGACGACCGATTCCACGCCATTCTGATAGGCGGGACGGGCGAAGAACTCCGAGGTCCCCCCGCCGCCCGCGGCCGGCGAGCCCAACACGTTCGTGTCGTTCCAGACGTTGTCGGCCTGCACGCGCTGCCCGCTGCTGTTCAGGTGCAGTTGTGTGCCACCCACGGACGTGACCAGCGGGTCGCTCGACGGCCAGGAGTCCACCCGGTGGGTGAAGAGGCTGCCGTTGAAGTGCTGATCGGTGCTGCCGTCGTCGCCCGAGGCGCCCAGTACGGTCACACCGTGCTTGCGGGCGTTGACGAACGCGCTGCGCAGACCGAGGAGGGACGCCTTGCTCGGGAACGTCTCCTCGGTCGCTCCGAAGCTCTGGCTGATGACGTCGCCGAGATGGTGGTCGATGACGTAGTTCTCGGCGGCGACGATCTGCGGGAGGCCGACCACGCCCTCGGTCTCGGCGACCGGTGTCTCGACCAGGAGCAGGTTGGCCAGCGGCGCCATCGCGTGCGCGTACTCGACGTCGAGCGAGGATTCGACCGCCCAACCCACCATCGTGCCGTTGGTCGGGTCGAAGGGCGGCACCGGGCCGGCGGGCTGTATGACGGCGAAGGAGGGCGGCGCCGGGAGATGGAAGGCGTGGTCGAACTTCTTGAGGTCGCTGCCGATGGTCGGCGAGCCGAAGGAGTCGACCAGGACGATGGTCTTCCCCTGGCCCTCGTCACCCTGGCTGTACAGCGGGCCCATGTCGTAGGCGGCCTCGAACTGGGCCGGCGAGTAGCAGGCCAGACCGATCTGCTCCACGCACTGTGCGGTGGTCGGGACCGACGCGAAGGCATGGGTGTTCAACTTGGCGAACGGCTGAGCCGCTACCACCGCACCTGAGGCTGCGGTCAGACCTCCGCCGGCGAATCCACTCGTCGCGACCAAGAGTCCGAGTCCACCCAGCATTCTCGGTATACGTCTCAAGGGTTCCCCCAGATCTTCGCGTGGAACACTGTTCCGCGGAATTCGCGCGTGACAAGCGGAGTCTTATCGAGGCGGCATCGCCGGTCAACGTCCGATATGGCTTGCCGCACCGAACGGATCCGTGGGCATCGTGGTCGACGCTGGACGCCTTCCTCATTTCGGAAATCGGGTCTGGACACAAAGGTCAACGACCGGGACGCAACGGGGGTGTCAAGGGCTCGCAAGAACGAAATCGAAGAGCTCGGCTCCGTTGGTGCAGTCGGGAACAAACGAAACGGCGCCGGCTGCCGGCCCGCCCCAAGAGGGCAAACCGCGCAGTCGACGCCGTTCGAGTTCACGAGTACCCGGTCAACTCGGGATCACCGGGCTGGACGGCAAGGACGCCGGCCCCGTTCCTTTCGAGTTCGTCGCGGTCACCGTGAACGTGTAGCTGGTTCCGGCGGTCAGTCCGCCGACGGTGATCGGTGAACCCAGGCCGCTCGCCGTTGCGCCGCCGGGGCTCGCGGTGACCGTGTAGGAGTTGATCGGATCCCCGCCGTCGGAAGCGGGAGCCTTGAAGCTCACCGTTGCCGACCCGGTGCCGGCGATCGCGGTCACGGCGGTGGGACTGTGGGGAGCTGTCACCTTTGCCGTGACCGTGACCCTGGTCTTGGCGTGAGTGATGTGACCCTTGGTCGCGCCCGAGAGCGTCAGCGTGAAGCTCGAGTTCGTCGTCACGTTGCAGCCGTTGAGGATGACTCGGACGACTTGCGTGGTGACTCCGGGAGTGAACGTCAAGGTGCCGTTGGTCGACGGGTTCGGGTAGTTGCAGCCGCCGCCGGGAACCGAATAGGCGACGGAGGCGGTCTTCGTGCCGGGCGCACTCAACGTGACCGGAAGATCCACGTAGCCTTGCGCTTGGCCGATCGCGACGTTCGGCGGCGCGGAGATCCCCGGCGACGCCACCGCGACGGCACCGCTGGCTCCGATGGTGATGACACCGGTGTTGTCGACGACGACCGCGTTGCCCGGTGCGTTCAAGGTGATGCTGAAGCTGCGGGACGGTGCGGTGCCGGAACGGTTGGTGATCGGCACCGCGATGTCTTGGACGGACTCGCCCGGACCGAACGTGAGCGTGCCGGTCGTGGTGGTGTAGTCGGTTCCGGCGATCGCGGAACCGTCGTTGGTGGTGTAGTGGACGGTGACGGTGCTGGCCGAGGTCGCGGCCGCGGGCCCGCCCAGCAACACCGGAACGTTGACCGTGCCCACGCTGTTGTCGACCACGGCATCACGCACATAGAGGCCCGGTGTCGCGACCGGAGCAGGATCGCCGAGCACTCCGACCAGCGTGGTCGGATCGACGTTCGTCGCGTTCGTCGCGGTGGACAACGTGAGCCCAAACCATGACATCCCGCCGATGTGGCAGTCGTTGAGGATGACTCGGACGACTTGAGTCGTCACTCCGGGAGTGAAGGTGAGGGTGCCATTGGTCGACGGGTTCGGGTAGTTGCAGCCGCCGCCGGGAACCGAATAGTCGACGGTGACGGTCTTCGTGCCGGGCGCGCTCAACGTGACGGGCAGATCCACGTACGCGTCACGCATACCCGCGACGGCGTTCGGCGGTGCCGAGATCCATGGCGATGCCACCGCGACGGCACCGCTGGCTCCGATGGTGATGACACCGGTGTTGTCGACGACGACGGCGTTGGTCGGTGCGTTCAAGGTGATGCTGAAGCTGCGCGAGGGTGCGGTGCCGGAACGGTTGGTGATGGGCACGGCGATGTTCTGGACCGACTCGCCCGGACCGAACGTGAGCGTTCCGCTCGAGGTCGTGTAGTCGGTTCCGGCGATCGCGGAACCGTCGTTGGTGGTGTAGTGGACCTTCACGATGCTCGCTGAGGTCGCGGCCGCGGGCCCGCCCAGCAACACCGGAACGTTCACGATCCCGGCACTCGTGTCCACGACGGCATCACGCAGGTACAGGCCCGGTGTCGCGACCGGAGCAGGATCGCCGAGCACTCCGACCAGCGTGGTCGGATCGACAATCGTCGCGTTCGTCGCGGTGGACAACGTGAGCCCAAACCATGACATCCCGCCGATGTGGCAGTCGTTGAGGATGACTCGGACGACTTGGGTGGTGATTCCGGGTGTGAACGTCAAGGTGCCGTTCGTCGACGGGTTCGGGTAGTTGCAGCCGCCGCCGGGAACCGAATAGTCGACGGTGACGGTCTTCGTGCCGGGCGCGCTCAACGTGACGGGCAGATCCACGTACGCGTCACGCATACCCACCACGGCGTTCGGCGGCGCGGAGATCCATGGCGACGCCACCGCGACGGCACCACTGGCTCCGATGGTGATCACGCCGGTGTTGTCGACGACGACGGCGTTGGTCGGTGCGTTCAAGGTGATGCTGAAGCTGCGCGAGGGTGCGGTGCCGGAACGGTTGGTGATCGGCACGGCGATGTTCTGGACGGACTCGCCGGGAGCGAAGGTGAGTGTGCCCGAGGTGGTCGTGTAGTCCGTGCCGGCCACGGCCGAGCCGTTGTTGGTGGTGTAGTGGACCGTGACGGTGCTGGCCGAAGTCGCGGCAGCGGCCCCGCCCAGCAACACCGGAACGTTCACGATCCCGGCACTCGTGTCGACCACGGCATCACGCACGTACAGGCCCGGTGTCGCGACCGGAGCAGGATCGCCGAGCACTCCGACCAGCGTGGTCGGATCGACGATCGTCGCGTTCGTCGGCGCGGACAACGTGAGCCCAAACCAGGACATCCCGCCGATGTGGCAGTTGTTGAGGATGACATGGACGGCTTGGGTCGTCACTCCGGGAGTGAACGTCAAGGTGCCGTTGGTCGACGGGTTCGGGTAGTTGCAGCCGCCGCCGGGAACCGAATACGCGACGGTGACGGTCTGGGTGCTGGGAGCACTCAACGTGACCGGAAGATCCACGTGGCCGTCGGCCATACCCACCACCGCGTTCGGCGGCGCGGAGATCCCCGGTGCCGCCAGCGCAGCCGCGGCGCCGGCACTCATTACGAGCGCCGACAGTGCCACCAAGAGTGCGACGAATCCCGCCATTGGGCGGGCGATCCGCCCCGGTCCGTGTGCGCCGAACGAGATCGAAAGACCGCGCCGACGAGACCGTGTTCTGCCAGTCGCAAAGTCCATGTGCGCCTCCGCGCTTGTGGTCTGGCCACTCAGCGCAGACGCCCGCGACCGCGCACCGTACAGAACCTGACCACGCTCAGCAACCGGACCCGTCTCGGTCCGGTTGTTCATGGCGGGGTGTCGCCTCGGCTTGGCGTGCTTCGGGGGGGTGGGCCGGAATGGCGCGTTCATCGGATTCTCCTTGATCTACTGCCGCTTCGAGCGAGCGACGGTCGCCTACTGATGCCCGAAGCCTTGGGGTCGACGATCAGGGGGTTCTCAAACCTGCCTCAAACCCGGAGAATCTTGCGGCTGCAACGCATCCTTCGCGATCCTTGGCCGTCATGGCGCGACTCGAGGCGCGGGTGCTGGGCCCGCTGGAGGTGACCGTCGACGGCGAACGCATCGCCGTCAAAGGGCCCCGCCAACGCGCGCTGCTCGCCACGCTCGCACTTCAAGCGAATCACGTCGTGTCGGTTTCGTCGCTGATCGACGCCCTCTGGGGTGATCCCGCTCCAGAGCGCGCCGAGCACACCCTGCAACAACACGTCTCGGCGCTCCGCAAGGCGCTGGGAGCCGAGCACCTGTCGACGCGCAGCCCCGGCTACGTGTTGCACGTCGACGAGCTCGACAGCGAGGCATTCGAACGTGCCGTGTCGGACGGGGTCGGGGCCGCGGCCGACGAGCGTTGGGTGGACGCGCGAGAGGTGATTCAGGCCGCGCTCGCGCTGTGGCGCGGTGGTGCTCTCGCCGACGTTCGCGATTCGGCGCTGCTCGAAGCCGCCGCGGTACGGCTCGACGAGCAACGGCTCACCGCCGTCGAGATGTCCTGCGAAGCGCGCCTCGAGTGCGGCCAGGCACGAGAACTCGTGCCGGAGCTCGAGCAGATGGTGCAGACGTACCCGCTGCGCGAACGTCTGCGTGCGCTCCTGATGTTGGCCCTGTATCGAGCCGGCCGTCAGGCCGACGCCCTCGCGGCCTATCAAGCCGCGCGCCGCGTACTGATCGACGAACTGGGCATTGAGCCCAGTTCCGGGCTGCGCGACCTCGAGCAGGCGATCCTGATGCAAGACCCCGAGCTCGACATCGGCGCGGCGCGTGCCGCGGTCTCGGTGAGCGAGGTGTACGCGACTTTCCGCGCGGACGCGCACGACGATGTCGACCACATCACTCTCCCCGACGGCCAGATGTTCCTCCTGAACGCAGGCACAACGTTGATCGGCCGTGATCCGTCGGCACAGGTGCGCCTCGTCGACAGCCGGGTCAGCCGTCGGCACGCGGAGATCGACGCGGACGGCGGGCGGTGCGTGCTGCGCGATGTGGCGTCGACGAACGGCACGACGGTGAACGAAGCGCCGGTGAAAGAGCACGAGTTGCGTGACGGTGACCGGATCGGGATCGGCGGAGTGGAGCTGCAGTTCCACACGTCTCGGCACATATCGTGAACCCGGACCGGCTCGCCGGAATCGCTCAAGCTCTCCCCGACTACGAGGTGTCAGACGAGGTTGGCCGGGGCGAGTTCGGCGTCGTGTGGCGTGCGCGACACCGCCACCTCGGCCGTGAGGTGGCGATCAAGGAACTCGCGACTTCGATGCCCGGTGAGCACTCCGAGCGGTTCCGGCGCGAGGCCCGTCTCCTCGCGCACCTCGACCATCCGCATATCGTCAAAGTGTTCGACTACCGCGAAGTCGGCGAGCGTCGCTTGCTGATCATGGAGCTGCTGCGAGGCGGCACGCTCGCGCAACGCAGGTCGGAGATGAGCGTCGCGGACGTATTGACATCGGGCATCGCGGCTGCGAAGGGGCTGCAGCACGCGCACGAGCGGGGTGTACTCCATCGTGACGTGAAGCCGGAGAACCTGATGTTCGACCACGTCGGCACGTTGAAGGTCACCGATCTCGGTATTGCAGGCGGCTTGGGCTCTGAAGCCGGTTCGATGAACATCACCCGAGCCGGCTCGTTCCTCGGTACGCCCGCCTATGTCGCGCCGGAACAGGCCGCGTTCGGGCTTGGTGACGGCCGTGAACCGGTCGCCGCTGCATCCGATCAGTACGGGCTCGCCGCGACGTTGTATGAAGTGCTCTCGGGCCGCCTCACGCATGACACCACGGGCGGCGCCCTCGCACTCTGCCAACGGCGCATGCAAGAGCCCGCGGTTCCCATCATGGATGTCGTTCCATCGCTTCCGGTCACGGTCGGTCATGTCCTGATGCGCGCCCTCGAGCGAGACCCTCGTGACCGGTTCTCGTCGATAGGGGCGTTCGCCGAGGCGCTGCGTCAGGGAGTAGTCGAGGCATTCGCCGACGCGGCGATACCCGACGTGGATGCGCCCGTCCCCACCGTCGCCGCGACGGTCATCGACATGAACGTCGGATCGATCTTGGATCGCGAATACGGCAACCTGCCGCCGACGCCGACGACGTTGATCGGTCGCGATACCGCGCTCGACGAGCTCA
>Ga0265327_10005849_pt1 | contig 10066 bp, 9 predicted proteins | sample 41621metaG_FD_202089 | JGI IMG/M metagenome (GOLD analysis project Ga0265327, IMG submission 202089) | Rhizosphere microbial communities from Carex aquatilis grown in University of Washington, Seatle, WA, United States - 4-16-21 metaG | ecosystem: Host-associated > Plants > Roots > Rhizosphere >... | reverse complement strand
GGCAAGAAGCCCGATCCGATGGAAGCCTGCCTGCCGCCGGGCACGCCGCGCTCGCTGGTGGTGGACGAGCCGTTCATGATCGCCCAGACGGCGGCCAAGATCACCTTCTTCCACCAGATCTATCACGTGATCCGCCACGTCTATCTGGATGGGCCGCTGAAGCTCGGCGAAGACCGCGACGTGCTATGGGAAGGCCATTCCTCGGGCCGGTGGGAGGGCGACGCCCTGGTCATCGAATCTGGCGACTTCAACGGCAAACAGTGGCTGGACGAGTCAGGCCTGCCCCAGTCGCCCGACATGCGGGTCACCGAGCGGATCCGGCGCACCGGCGCGGACACGCTGGAGGACCTGATCACCTATGACGACGCCAAATACTATTCGGCGCCCTGGACCGCGAGGCTGACGTTCAAGGCCCAAGCCCCGTCGACCATCCTGGTGGAGGAGGACTGCGCCGAGAAGCTGCTCGACTATCCGCTCAAGCCCTACGCGCCGGAGTAGGCGCTTGCGCGACTAGCGCCCGCGCCTGACCGCTTCGGCCGCGAGATCGCGCCATTGCCGGCCTTCCCTCTGGAAGCGGGCGTTGGTGCGGGCCAGGCGTTTGTCGATCTCGGTCAGGGCGTCCTGCGCCTCGGCCTCACGGCCGGTGCGGGCGAGGAAGGCGGCCTGGCGAGCCAGGCCCTCAAGCCCCGGCAGGCGGGCGGCGGCGTAGTTGTAGGGCCCTTCGGCCTCGGCGGTCATGCCCAGGCCCTCGTAGGCGCGGGCCAGCTGCAAGGCGGTCTGCGGCGTGCGCGGGTTATCGGCCTCGAGCTTCTCCAGCAGCGGCCGGGCCTCGGCGTAGCGTCCAAGCTCCACCAGCGACCGCGCCAGGCCGTAGGCCAAGGCCGGGTCCTCGGCGTGAACGCCTCTGGCGGCGGCGCGGTAGACGGCTTCCGCCTCGTCCCAGCGGCCGAGCTCGCCGGCGGCGGCGGCCAGGCGCATCTGGTTGTGCACGGTGGGGGTGTCGTCGGCGGCGGCCTTGGCCTGGCGGTAGTCGCGGCCGGGATCGAGCGTCTCGCGCGCCGCCTCGCGGGCCTTGCGCGCCGCGGGCCCGCTGGTCCACTGCGGAACGATCACCGCGACAAAGTACACCAGGCCGCCAAGCACCGGTACGAACAGGATCAGGTAGAGCCAGATCATGTTCTGGCCCGTGCGCACCACATGCACGCACAGGGCGACGGTGAACAGCAGACCCAGCAGGCCCAGCCCGGAGAACCCCAGTTGCATGTCAGTCCTCTCGTCCCGCCGCGCGCGGGTCGAGCTTCTCGGCCGGCGCCAGGCGCATCACCTCGGCCTGATAGCGCTCGTCCTCGCCTTTGACCAGGAACGGCGCGGCGTCGGCCGCCGCTTCGGTCAGCGCCTTGACCCAGGCCTGGTCGACCTTGTGGAAGTCCGACAGCACATGGCCGAGCACGCGGTCCTTGTGGCCGGGGTGGCCGATGCCCAGGCGGGCCCGGCGGAAATCGGGACCGATGTGGGCGATGGTCGAGCGCACGCCGTTGTGGCCGGCCGCGCCGCCGCCGGTTTTCATGCGGAAGCGCCCTGGAGCGAGGTCGAGCTCGTCGTAGAACACCACCACCTCGGAAGGCTGGGCCTTGTAGAACTTCAGCGCCTCGCCGATAGAGCGCCCTGAATCGTTCATGTAGGTCTGGGGCTTGAGCAGCAGAACCCGCTCGCCGTCGATGGTCCCTTCCGACGCGTGGCCCTGAAACTTGGAGCGGAAAGCAGGGAACGACCAGCGGCGCGCGAGGGCGTCCGCGGCCATGAAGCCGATGTTGTGGCGCTGGTGCTCGTGCTTGGGCCCTGGATTGCCCAGGCCCGCGAGGATCAGCATGGCCGATCCCTACTCCGAGTGGCTTAGGCTTCCGCCGCCGGTTCCGCGCCGCCGGCAGCAGCTTCGTCGGCCGCTTCGGACTTGGCGGCGTTCGAGATGTTGATCGAGGCGATGGTCAGTTCGGCGTCGTGCTTGGACACCTTGGCGCCCTTCGGCAGCTTCAGGTCCGAAGCGTGGATCACCGCGCCCATCTCCAGGCCGGTCAGGTCGACCATGATCTCTTCCGGGATCGAGTCGGCCGGCACTTCGATCTGCACTTCGTGCAGGGCGATGTTCAGCGCGCCGCCGGCCTTCATGCCGGGCGACAGCTCTTCGTTCTTGAAGTGCACCGGCACGGCGATCTTGATCAGCTGGTGCTCGTCGACGCGGTAGAGGTCGAAGTGCACGGGCTCGTCCGACACCGGGTGGAACTGGATGTCCTTGGCGATCACCGGCTGGCTTTCGCCGCCGTGCTTCAGGGTCACAAGGTGGCCCAGGAGCTTGCCCGAGTAGAGCGCCTTGCGGAACTCGTTCTTGCGCACCGAGATGGCCACGGGGCCGCGCGGGCCGCCGTAGAGCACGCCGGGGACGGAGCCGTCGCGGCGGGCGGCGCGGGCGCCGCCGGTGCCGGTGTTCTCACGGACTTCCACGTTCAGGACGATGTCGGCCATGGCCTTGCCTCAAAACGAAACCGCCGCGCAATGCGCGCGGCGTCGGTCGTAGACCGGTAAATGCATTAGGGTGCGGGTAATTACACGCTTGCGCCCGGCATTGCAACTGCAGCTCAGCCGGTCTTCGCCACCTTGGTCGAAGCCTTCTTCTTGCCCTTGCGCTGGGCGGCGGCGGCCTCCTTCTGGGCCGCCCGCTGTTCCGGCGTCAACTCGGCGATCGGCGGCGGGACCACATAGCCGGCCACCGCGCCCTTCATCACGCACTGGCCGGTGTCGCCGACCCCGTGCTTGCCGAGGCAGAACACGTCCTCGTAGGCGGGCTTGGCCACCGACAGGCACTGGTAGAGGTTGAGCTTGGCCAGGCTCAGGCATTGGCCCTCGGTCGGGTCGGCCAGAAGCGCGGTCAGCTGGGGCGCGTACTCCTCCCCGCCCTCGCCCAGGGCCGCCATGGCCGCCAGCGCCAGCGAGCGGGCCACCAGAGGCGCGTAGGGCGGAGGGGCCGGCGGCGCGGCGACGCCCATGGCCTCGGCGCCCTTGGCGTTCTGCAACAGGCGCACGGTGTCGACCTCGATGGCGTTCTGCTTTTCCGCCGACAGGGCCTTGGCCAGGGCTAGCCTCCCCGGACGGTCGGGAACGTCGGCCTTGGACCACGGCTGATGCTGCACGTCGTAGGCGGCCTGACCGATCCGGCCGCCGGTGTCGATCAGCTTGCGGCCCTGGTCGGAGAAAACCCCGATCACCAGGCCTGCGGCCGAGTCGGCGCCCTTGAAGATGGCGGCGTAATTCGGATCGGCCATCAGCCGGTTGGCGATCTGCGAGCGCTGGTCGGCGTCCTTGGCGAACTCGCGGAAGGTGGCGACGAAGGTGGGGTCCTGCAGGGCGACGATGGCGCCGTAGGCGGCCTGACCCTGCTGGAACTGGCTGGCTTCATAGTGCGCGGCGGTCTTCAGCGACTCCGACACCTTGTCGCCGGCGGTGAAGCCGGGATCGATGGCGGCGGCCTGGCCCACGTAGGATTCGTACAGGCTGGCCAGCTCCACCACGCTGCGCGGCAGCAGCACCGGCGGCGGCGGCGGGGCGATCAGGGCGGCCGGGGGCGGCGGCGGCGCGGGCGGCGGCGGAGGCGGCGGCGGGGTCTCGCACCCGGCCAGCAGCAGCACCAGCGAGGCCACAAGCAGCGGACCCTTGGCCAAGCACGCTCGGGGGGCCTGCACAGTCATGGACGAACGCCTTTTCATCTCGAACTTGGCGCAGAGCAAGCGGGATTCAGAAGGAAGATCAAGTCATTAAAAGGTGACGGAGACCTCGGCGGATGCTCATCGCCGGTTCATCGACACCATGATCCGCCTACCGTCCCCGCCCTCCCTGGCGAGCGCCATAACCCCGGCCCACGGCAAAGGTTCCCTCAGCCCTTGAGCTTCGAGACTTGGGCGATCACGGAGGCGATCATGGCCGCCTGTTCGGGCGCCTTGAGCCACGCGATCAGCGCCTCGCGGTCGGGCCGGCAGTCCTGAGCGACCCAGTAGCCCTGTACCGCCCGCAGGGCGACGCCCAGTGCGATTCCCTGCTTGACGCCGACCGCCGCCGCCACGTCGTGGCCGGTCAGAGGGAAGTCGGGACGGACCCACGCCTGGGCCGTCCGCATCAAGGCCAGCCACGCTGTTGGGTCGCCGCCCTGGTCGGCCCAGGCCAGTTTGAGGCGGTCCAGGAAGGTCTGCTGGCCGAGGTGGTAGAGGAGGTACCGCACGTCGACCGCGCTTATGTCGGGACCGGTCTCGAAATCCGGGATGATGGCCTCGACCAAGCGATACCGCTGGGCGTTTGACAGCCTCAGGCGTTCCCCGATTGCAGCCGCCACCGGCAGGACCTCGGGCATGAGCGCTGCGAGCCTCAGCTCGGCGTCGGCCTCGCCCAGATGGGCGCGCTCGATCTCCACCAGCGACCGGAACCGGTCCAGCGGGCGAGCCTCGGGCAAGATCGCATGGAGCACCCCCGCCTGGTCCATTTCCGTCACCGCCTCGCGCGGGTCCTCGGCCGCCAGCAGCTTCAGGAGTTCCTTCGACACCCGTTCGGCCGACAGCCGCGCCAGTCCGTCCTTCAGCGCCGCGCAGGCCGCCAGCCCCGCGGCGTCCGGCGCGCCCCGGCCGAACCAGGCGCGGAAGCGGAAGAAGCGCAGGATCCGCAGGTAGTCCTCGCGGATGCGGGTCTCAGGGTCCCCCACGAACACGATACGGCCCGCCAGGGCGTCGGCGACGCCCGCGCCGGTCGGGTCGTAGAGTCTGCCCTCCCCGTCCACGTAGAGCGCGTTGAGGCGGAAATCGCGGCGCCGGGCGTCCTCGTCCCAGTCGGCGGTGAAGGCGACAACCGCGCGGCGTCCGTCGGTCTCCACGTCGCGGCGCAGAGTGGTCACTTCGAAAGGCCGGCCCTCGGCGATGGCGGTGACCGTGCCATGCTCCACGCCCGTGGGGACGAGCTTGATCTTGGCCGCCTTCAGCGCCGCCATCGTCTCGTCCGGCGTCAGCACAGTGGCGATGTCGATGTCGTCGACAGGCCGGTCCAGCAGGGCGTTGCGCACGCAGCCGCCGACGAACCGGGCCGAGCCAGGGCCGCCCTGGGCCTCCAGCGCCGCGATCACCCGGCGGGTCGCTGGGTCGGACAGCCACGGTTGCGGCGGCAGACGCTCAGTCGCGGGCGGCATGATCGTCACCTTGCGAGGCCGCCTCCAGCCGCTCGTAGAGCCCGCGGACCATACCGGCCGTCACGCCCCAGATCACCTTGTCGCCCCAGGTGATGGTCCAATGCCAGCGCGGCGGTCCCGGCGGCTGGTCGCGATGGCGACGCTCGTGATTGGCCGGGTCCATCAGGAAGGCGAAGGGAACCTCGAACACCTCAGCCACCTCGGCGGCGCTGGGCGCGAACGCCTCTGGCGGATCGACGAGGCCGACCACCGGGGTGATGTGATAGCCGGTCAGCGTTCGGTAGGGCGTGGCCAGACCGCCGATGCGCACCCGCACCGGGTCCAGGCCGATCTCTTCCTGGGCCTCGCGCAGGGCCGCGGCCCACGGCGTCTCGCCCCGCTCGCAGCCGCCGCCGGGAAAGGCGATCTGGCCGGCGTGGCGGCGCAGCTGGTCGGCGCGCTGGGTGAACAGCACCGTCAGCCCCTCGGGCCGCTCGATCAGGGGAACCAGCACCGCGGCCGGCTGCAGCCCGTCGATGGGCAGGGGTATCTCGGGATTGAGATCATGGTCGGAGGAGGGGGCGAGGCCGGCGTTCCAGCGCTCGACGGGCTCGAACGCCGACCGCACCAGGGCCTCGACCTCGCCGGCAGGCAGGCGCGCGACCGGCACGCGGGGGACCGACCCTTCCGCGCCTTCCGGCGGCTCGACTCGCTTCGCCTCGGCCATGTCCTGACTTAAGCGAGGCGCGCCTCCGGGGAAAGCGCCGTGGGCGGCCTCAGCCCGCGCGGACGAGCCCCTGCACCCCGTCGAGCGCGCCGGGCGCGAGCGCGCGCCACAGCACGCGCCGCCCATCCACCGGCCCCGGCATCACGGCGCGGCCATGCGGAACCTGTTCGAAGCCGAACCTCAGGAAATAGGGCGCGTCGCCCACCAGCAAGACCGCGCCCACGCCCGCGCGCGCCGCGGCCGCGCAGGCCGTCTCGATCAGCTGGCCGCCCAGACCCCGGCTGCGCCAGGCGTCATCAACCGCGAACGGCCCCAGCAGCACCGCCTCCGCGTCGCCGATGTGGATCGGCCACATGCGCACACAGCCCACCGCGTCGCCGCCGGCCCAGGCCACCCGCGAAAGGTCGTAGCGGGGCGCGCTTCCTTCGCGCAGCCGCTCGGCGGCCTTCGCCAGGCGCCCAGGACCGAACGCCCGAACGACCAGGGCGTCGACCAGGGGCAGGTCCTCGGGCTGCTCGGGCTTGAGGACAGGGTCCAGTTCGGCCGGTTTGGCCGGGGGGGCGGCGGAGGGGTTCATGACATGCTCACAACGCGGCGCGACATAGGCGCCCCTGCCTCCCGCGTCAATCGCGCGCCTTGATTCAGCCTCGCGGACGCCCTTGTTAGGAGGCAATTCTTGACCCCGCACCAAGACGGGGGCTTAAAGTCCCCGCGAGGAAATCTCCCAGGAGCTCTCTAGATGAAATTTTTACGGCTCGGCATCATCGCCGCGATGGCGATGGCCCTATGCGGCCAGCAGGCCCTGGCCGCCGATGCGCCCGCGGCGGGCCCGCCCAAGATGGATCCCAAGGTCCACGCTGATTCCCAAAGAGACGCGCCCGCGCTGGTTCAGGCGGCCGGCGCCAAGTGCGACGTCACCGACGCCTATTCGCTCGGCCTCAACGACGAGACGATCAACGGCAAGAAGTTCAAGGCGACGTTCTACGAGATCGCCTGCCAGCAAGGCATGGGCTACATTTTCAAGAGCGTGCCCGGCAGCGACGCCACGTTCTACGACTGCATGTCGCTGAAGGTGATCTACGACCGCCAGTCGGCGGCCGAAAAGGCCGCGGCGGCCAAGGCCAAGACCACCAACACCTGCGGCATGCTGCCGGCCAACGCCGATCCCAAGGCGGGCCTGACGCCCCTGATGGTCAAGTCGGGCGAACGTTGCGGCACGGTGACCGACGCCGACGCCCTGGGCAGCAACCCCACCGACAAGCTCACCTTCTTCGAGGTGGCCTGCTCGGAGGGCCAGGGCTACGTGCTGTCCTTCCCCGAGCCTGGCTCGACCAAGGACGTGGACGTCATCCCCTGCTACAAGGCCGACAACATCGGCACGACCTGCAAGCTGACCAGCAAGGACAAGATTTCCAAGCAGATCGTCGCCCTGGACACCTCGAACAAGCACCCGAACTGCATGCCCACCAAGGGCCGCTGGGTGGTGACCGACACGTCCAACGGCAACGAGTACTATGAGATCGGCTGCGCGGACGGCGCCACCGCCTACATGATCCGCACCAGCGCCAAGGGCGAATACCGGGAATCGGTCGAGTGCACGCTCGCCACCCGCATCGCCGGCGGCTGCCAGTTCATGAACGTCAACACCGGCTCCACGGCCGAGGTGGCGATCTACACCAAGCTGGCCAAGCAGATCGGCTATGACGCCTGCCCGAACGTGGTGAAGTACCAGAGCTACGGCACCGAGAACAAAGGCCCCCGCGAGATCGTCGAACTGAGCTGCGGCCCGGCCGAAGGCGCCTACGCCTTTGTGCCGACCGGCGCCGGCCAGACCGGCCAGTTCCTCAACTGCGTGCGCGCCGCCGGCCTCGGCCTGACCTGCCACCTGACGCCGATGGAGGCGACCTACGCCAAGATCAGCCAGCAGATCGCCGCCCGCGGCAAGACGACCTGCAAGGTCATGGGCGGCCGCGACGTCGGCCAGGACGACAAGGGCGTCGACTATGTCGAGGTCCTGTGCTCGCCGGGCGACCCGCAGAACCAGCTGGTGCTGCAGTACAGCCGCCTGCCGCAGGAAACCCTGGCCCAAGCGACCACCTGCGCCCTGGCGCCGATTCAGGGCGCCTGCACCCTGGCCAAGAAGTAGACGCACGGTCTTCTGACGATCAGGCCCGCCGGAGCGATCCGGCGGGCCTTTTTCGTGGACTCGCTCACCGTCGCCGCTAGTTTCCCGCCATGTCCGAGCCCTCCCCTACCCGCCTCGTCATCCGCCGCCCCGACGACTGGCACGTCCACCTGCGCGACGGCGCGATGCTGAAGACGGTGCTGGGCTACACGGCCCGCCAATTCGGCCGCGCCATCGTCATGCCCAACCTCAGCCCGCCGGTGACCACCGCGGCCCTGGCCGAGGCCTATCGCCGGCGGATTCTGGCGGCGCTCGATCCGGGCCTGGCTTTCGAGCCCCTGATGACCTGCTACCTGACCGACTCCACCGACCCGGAAGACGTCGCGCGAGGCTTCGCGGACAAGGTGTTCGCCGCCAGCAAGCTCTACCCCGCCCACGCCACCACCAACTCCGCCCACGGCGTCACCGACGTCGGTGGGATCTATCCCGTGCTGGAGCGGATGCAGGCGATCGGCATGCCGCTCCTCGTGCACGGCGAGGTTACCGATCCAGCCATCGACATCTTCGACCGCGAGGCGGTGTTCATCGAGCGGGTGTTCTCCAGGATCGCCAGGGATTTCCCGGCCCTGAAGGTGGTGTTCGAACACATCACCACCGCCGAAGCGGCCGCGTTCGTGACGTCGAGCGGCCCGAACATCGCCGCCACCATCACACCCCATCATCTGCGCATCAACCGCAACGCCATGTTCGAGGGCGGCATCCGCCCGCACTTCTACTGCCTGCCGGTGGCCAAGCGCGAGAAGCACCGTCTGGCCCTGCGCAAGCTCGCCACGTCGGGCTCGCCGAAGGTCTTCCTCGGCACCGACTCCGCGCCGCATACGATCGCAAAGAAGGAAGCCGCCTGCGGCTGCGCAGGCCTGTTCAACGCGCCCTTCGCCCTCGAGAGCTACGCCCTCACCTTCGAGGAAGAAGGCGCGCTGGACCGCCTTGAAGCCTTCGCCTCCGAGCACGGCCCGCGCTTCTACGGCCTGCCGCTCAATGATGGGCGGATCGTGCTGGAGCGGACCCCCGTGCAGGCGCCGGAGCAGATCGGCGAGGGACTGGAGGGGCTGAAGCCGTTCCACGCGGGCGAAACCCTGCCCTGGCGGTTCGCCGGAGCGGCCTCGGCTCGTCCAGCATAGCCGACGACGGCCTGCCCGGCGATGCCTTCACAAACCCGCGCGTTTGATGGCCTAATCTCCGCCGCGAATGCCGGGGGGCGGCGCACGCGGAGCGGGGTTGGAATGACGATTGCCCTCAAGCCCTTGATCCTGGCGGCCGCGGCTGGATGCGCGCTGGCCGGAGCCGCCGCTTCCGCCTCAGCGGCGGTCAAACCCGGAAACGGACCCTATGCGGCGCCCGACTGGGCCGCGCTCGGCAAGCTGCCGGACTGGAGCGGGGTCTGGGTGCCCGACGTCACCGACCAGAAACGGCAGGAGACGGCCAATCGGCCGCCCTGGACGGCCAAGGTCGCGGCGGAAATGATCCGGCTGGAACAGGAATCTCGGGCCGGGCGGCCGTTCCTTGTTCTGCATGACTGTCTGCCCTACGGCATGCCGTCGCTGATGCTGATGTCGCATAACACGATGGAGGTGCTGTTCACACCGGGCCGCGTCACCATGCTGGGCGAGAGCGACGGCAACCGCCTGCGCCGCATCTACACCGACGGGCGCAAACACCCTGACGATCCGGATCTGACCGCCCACGGCCATTCCATCGGCCACTGGGAAGGCGACACCCTGGTGATCGACACCACCGGCATCAAGCCCCAGTCCTACCTCGCCATCAGCGAGGACGTCGGCGTGCCCACCGACGGCGACGCCCATGTGATCGAGCGCATCCACTTGAAGGGCCCCAACGTCCTGGCCGACGACCTGACAATCGAGGCCCCTAAGGTCCTCACCGGCCCCTGGCGCACCACCCGCCTGTGGACGCGGGTCCGCGGGGAAACCAACGACATCGTCGAGGGCGCCTGCGT
>Ga0265327_10005848_pt1 | contig 10068 bp, 3 predicted proteins | sample 41621metaG_FD_202089 | JGI IMG/M metagenome (GOLD analysis project Ga0265327, IMG submission 202089) | Rhizosphere microbial communities from Carex aquatilis grown in University of Washington, Seatle, WA, United States - 4-16-21 metaG | ecosystem: Host-associated > Plants > Roots > Rhizosphere >... | reverse complement strand
ATTTTTTTTTGGTGCACTTATTTTGTAGAGTAGATCAAATAAGGTAACCAGGGCATTTCGTCTGAAATTAATATTGGCTATAAAAGTATCAGGCATCTGGCAAAATGAATCATATAGCATGTTCAGATAATACTCGAACTTAACCATATCATCCTTTTTCTCATAATATCTTAAAAGGAAAAGGTACGATTCATAACTATAAGGTGTGCGGTTACGGAGAAGATCCTCAAAAAAATCACGGGCCTCATCATTTTTGTTCGCATCTCTTAAGCTAAGTCCGTAAAGCACGCAGGATTTCACCTCATCCTTTGGCGCAGTGTTGCACGCTATTAATGAGGCCCTTGCCGACTCTATAGGAAGTTTATTATTGGAATAAAGCAGCGCAAGTTGCACTACGCCTGGTATTCTTGCCGTATAATAAGTTCCGGGATCGCCTACCAGCATCTTCTCAATCTTATAAATAGATCTATCAGTATGATTTACCTGCAACCACAAAAATGCGTTTACACTGTTAAGTCCTGTTATAGCTATCATAAGATAATTTGCAACCTCGTTTTGATTTTTATAAAGGTGAGTGGTCAGTAGTGCTGTTATAAGATTAAGACTCACCGCCGAAATGGCCATAATGTCCCAGTCTCCGCTGCCCCTTTGCAAATTGGCCATAAATATCAAAAGAAAAAAACATCCGCTGATGCTCAAAAGAAAATAATGTTCGGAAAATAATTGTTTTTTCTCCCGAGTACTTTTAACCACTAAAACAAAAATAAAAATAAAGGAGAGTCCATTGGCTAAAATTTGCCCGTTGAACAACTCCCAGAAATGACGGAAATCAAAAAGCGTTAGCAATTTTGGTTGACTTGCGGGTGGGGACAAGGTTAAGAAAAATCCACTTTTTACTTTAAATGCCAGGACGATGGCAGCTGCTACTAAAAGTGTGATCCAAGCCGCGATTTTTTTATTGGGCCACTGAGAAATAGAAGCAACTTTGTTTTTATTATTAAAATACCAGGCTACAAAAATTGAAGGCAAGGCGGCGAGACACAACATGTGACTGGCAATGGCCAGAACGAGACTTAAAACAACAAAAATAAATCCTGTTTTAAATTTTAAATAACGAACTCCAAAATAAACATAGACTGTTAAAAATAAAGCGGGTGTAGCATACACTTCCACATAACCGCAGAAAACAAGCAACAAGGCTGTTCCAAGTTGTGCAAAGAAAAAGAGTAATTTTTGAAAAGTTGTTTTACCAGTGAGATCGGCAATAAGAAAAGAAACAAAAACAAAAAAACTACCGGCTAAATAACTGTACAATTTAAAAAACTGTTCGTGTGTGTGGGCAAATTTCGGACCTAAAATTGCAAAAGCATAAAGTAACCGCATGGTTAAATATTCCGTAGCTACAAATTCCTTTTTCAAGGTTTGTGTCATTCGGAGATTAAAGTCACCAAGAAAAAAATATTTCACATTTAAGAGATAAAAAATAAATCCGGAAGCAATGGATAGCAATAAAAAAAGAAATACTTTTTTAGTTCCTAATCGCGATAATTTGTCTGTAAACCAGGAAAGGCCAATACGAATAAGATTGTTGGAGTAGGGGAGAATGAGTATTAAACAAACAAAGAAAAATAAAAATCTGGCACCGGTTCCGTAAAAAAGAATGTGATCGAAACCCCAGGTACGGTTAAATATGGAATAATTTTTTGACGTCGATTTATAAATACACAGTGCAGAAAGAAGAAAAATGATAACAATTAGCGACCAAAAAAAAGAAGAGACCTTTGGTTGAGCCGCTTTATTATTTTCTTTGGGCGCATTCATAGGTTTTGAGTGTATCAAACTTTATCTTAAGTGAAACTATATTTTTTCCAATTCTACCGTGCAAAATAATCCAAGTTGCTTTGAGAAAGGAGATAAAAGCCACTCGATACCCTTTACCAATGAATACATAAAATAGGGGAGCATGGCACTACGGGACACTCCCCCACTTATTACATAAGAAAAAGGGGAATGATATTTTATAGACCTGATTTTCAACAAAGGAAATTCCTTTTTAAATAAATCAAGATCACGTTGAAAATAGATATAAGGTAAAGCCTGGTTGCTATTAGACAAGGGGTTTCCCGCCTGGATCTCTCTTCCTCCTTTTTCTTCAAAAGGTTCGTGGTGAAATCGTTTATAGATAAATCTTCCCAAAGCACTGTTTGCAGGTTCTGTCATAATCACTATACCACCGCTAACCAGGGTTCGTTGGGCCTCTTTTAAAAATAAATAAGGTTTGGGAATATGATGAAACACATTCAACATCATAATGCTGGCCAGTTCATTGTCCTTAAACGGAAGCTGTTCTGCACTGAAAACCTGATCGACATTTGGTAAACTCAAAATATCAGAGGTCACTACTTCAGGAAACACTTCCTTTAAAAAACCGCCACCAGAGCCAATTTCGAGATGCTTGCCGTTCTTTATTTTTTTAGATTTATCAATGAATACTTTATACCAATCTAAATACAACTGTTTTAAAAACGGCTTTTGTAAAATGATTTCTCTATGAGCCAGTGTGGTTCTTGGATCATCCAGTTCAAAAGGTATAGTGTATTTTTTAAACATCCGTGCGACTTGCAAAAATATTAAAGTAGTGTTCTTCTCCTAAATTTTCAAGTGAACTTACTTTCTCCAAGCTGAGTTTTTCGAGAGATTTTTTTTCAAGAAGATAACACTTAAAACCATTTTCTGTTAAAAATTTAAAGTACTCAGTTACCGAACTCCCTGCCTTTTTTAATCCATAGGGCCAGAATTCAGAAATGATTTTGACATCTTTATTCTTTTTTAAGAGTTTTTGCATCCCCTGTATGGCCTGCATTTCGAAACCCTGAATGTCCATTTTAATAAAATCGACGCGACCTCCTTCTTCTTTAAGATTATTAAAAAGATAATCATCCATGCTAACCGCTTCTATTTCTATTTCCTGGTCGTAATCGTCAGGCTTATAGGTTCGGTGATCTACATTTAAATTTTTAGAAGTGTATATTTTTAGAATTTCAGTTTTCGGACCAGCAGCTTTATTGTTGATGGTAACATTTCCTTTCGACGAAGTGGAGTTTTGTAAATAGTCGTAATTTTTTTTGTCCGGTTCAAAACAATGCACGCGTCCTTTGTTACCCACAAGGTCTGAAAGCAATAAGGCATAATAGCCAATGTTTGCACCTATGTCCAACACGACGTCACCCTGTTGCACATGCTGTTCAAGAAGTTTAATTTCAAAAGCGTCCTGTTTGTTTTTAAAGCTCGTATACAGAGGTTTGTAGAGCAGAAAAGCATTTTTATAGAGAAAATTACCAAGCTTGATACTGAAAGACATCTTTGTTTAAAAATTTAAAAACTGATAATTAATTTAATACTCTAATCTGTGTATCCGATAGCTATTGGATCTCCGTGGTTTTTTCTTTGGAGATCAATAAACAAACTCGTAAAGTTCCGTTTCTTCATATATTCCTTCGGTGTGCACTAATTTTAATTTTTCAGGATACTTTTCAAAAATAGGAATTACAATGTGATGCACTGTATTAATAATGCCTACAGCCGGATCGTTCGGATTTGCGCGAAGACTTCCCAACATAACATGCGTCACCTTGTTCTTTTTAAAGAAGGCAAGAGCACTGTCGGGATTCGACATTTTTGTGAGCGAATCTTTGAAGATAACACTGTAAATAGGGAAGAACTTTTTTCCTTTGCCATAAACAAAACTCATTGGTGCTTTCCTGCTTGCCACCAGAGTATTCGCACTCAGGCTATCTGCACACCATTCACTGCACTTTAAAAAGTTTTGCCAATCGGCAGTATAACCAAAGTACTTGTCACCTTTTAAATTCTTTTGAATGATGGGTATATTTTTAAATCCGCGCTTAAATGAAGAAATACAAACCGAACCAATAACGAGCACAGCGATGAATATATAAATCGTTTGTCCGATTCCTGGCTTAAGCGTGAAACTATAGATCGCATAAAAAATAAGAGTTAAAAGTATGGGCATGCACACTAGGGTAATCCGCGGCTGATCCCATTTTATTTGTAAGATTAGAAAAGAGAGAACCAGTTGCGCGCCCGTAAACAGGGCTAATAAAAGCATTACTTTGTTTTTGTTTTTATATAATTTCCAAAAACCTATCAGGGCAATGGCAATGGTAACAAAAGTAATAAATCCATTCAGTTCAAAATTGAGTTCATCTTTCCAACCGATTAACTGGTAAAAGCGTTTACTCATTGAGAGATTGCAATTTTCGAAGAAGCGTTGCACGAATCCCGAGAAGTCCTCTGTTCCCAAAGACTTATCGTAAGGATCTTTTTGTAAGAGGATTTTACTTTGCCCGGCAAACTGATTCTGCGCAGCCCACACAGACTTAACAATAATCTCATACGGGATTTTAAATACGAGATAACTCGCAAGGGAAACGCCCAGTGCTTTCCAGTTTTTTTCAAGCGCGAAAAATAGTAACACTGCCGGAATAACAACAATGGCTGAACTTTTGGCCGTACTGATAAGAAACATACTTAAACCGAACATCAACCAGTTTTTTAATTGAGGTTTCAAATTCACACCGTCAGCTAAAATCATTTCAACTAGTTTCACCGCATAAAAAAAGAACAAGCCTTGCAGGAAAAAATAAAAAGCTTCGGTAAAAGTCATGCTGGCATAATAAATAATCAGGTGATTACAGGCCTGGAAGATGACAACAGGTATAAAAACAATTGCAGGAATTTTTCCTTTTAAAGCTTTGTAAAAAAGGACAAATCCAAGGACATTAAATAAAACAGAAAAAAGTTTAAAGATCATTAATTTGAACCCGATGAGTCTGATTAAAAGCCCAAGAAACATGGGATAGAGCGGGGCATTCTGCGTATAAAAATAAGTAGGAAATTCATTCACATACCGCCAGCCGCCTTCCAGGTAAAGAGCGTCGTCATGCGCTTCGCTGATACGGGCGTTAAAGGAAATAAAAGATAAAAACAAACAGGTAATAACTAAAACAGTAAAGATCGTTTTATCGTTTTTTGCGGCCCAATTCTCGAATTTTTCGTAGGTCGTTTGTGGATTCTTTATTAGAGGCGTTACCACTTTTTTGTTCGCGTTCATAGTGGGCAAAAATAACAAATATTTAGTTCTGACAAGCCTGTAAAACCGGGAATTTTGAGGAATTTGTTTTATAAAAAAATGGTGTAAATGACCGCAACTCAAAAAGTTATTTTATTTTTTGGGCGCCCGGATGAGCCACTTCGGGCTGCACTTCCTGGGGTTTTTTCGGCCGGAAAAAGGTCGAAAAGAACTACCCCTGCGTGTCTCTGGCGCAGGCATCCACTGACAGAATTACTTTGAATACGCGTTCCGTAAATTATTAGGATAAATGTAGAGCTACTGTAAGTATCTTAAAGGAATTCGTGTAATCAACCCCTTAGTTTAGTAATCAACTCATTAACTGAATCCGCCTAATCTGTGAAATCAGCGTTTTACTTTTTGGATTGGTATAAGTCGCGTCTTAACGCATCAACACCATCTTCCCGAAATCTTTCACAAAATATTTATCGGCCCCCGAAGCATTTTTGTCCATGTTCTCACCATTCAATTTTGTTTGAACCCGGTATAAATAAACGCCATTTGCCAAACGATCACCATAATTGTCACGGCCATCCCAGGCATAGTCTGTGATGTTTCTTCCTATGTGTAGATTGCCCAATTCGTGTCTCGTAATTTCTCTCACAATTTTACCTGTGATGGTCATGATCTGAATGGTAAAGACTTCTGGAATATCACTTCCTGTTAAAGTAAATACAAAACGCGTACTTGTACTAAATGGATTCGGATAATTTAAAACCTGTGTCACACTTGGCTTGTTGTATATCTCAAATTGAACACGGTATTCTCTTGCCGCTGATAAATTTTTACTCCGGTCTGTTGCCTGCACCACCAGGGCATATTTTCCATCTACTGCAAAAACAGGACTGTAATTAATACTGCAACTGTTTTTAGGAAGATTGGCAGGCGTGAACTGAAGCTGGTTTCCGAAGTAAATGCGCTGTTGCTTTTGATCAGGATTAACCAGGAAAATACTAAAGGCACTCGTATCATTCAATGCAAGAAATTTATTTTCATCTTTCAAGGTAATTAATACATTTGGTTTTGCGGAAACAATGTCTCCGTTCAAAATACGTACACCGTCAAAAGTCACGTCCAGTAAAGGATTGGTGACGTCGCTGTTCACCTTAAATGGAAAACGTCCGATGTTATTAAACTGACTTTGTTCGTATTGGTATTTGGAATTACTTACAGGATTAACATAAATCCACAATGCATTATTTCCCTTAAACTGGTAAGTATCCACAGTTACAGTATCCACAAGTACCTGACCGGCAACAAAGGGTCTTCTTTTTAATCTTTGTGGTAATGGAATTTTCACAAGATCTTTATTTTCTATCCAGTAAGTAATTACAAGGCTGTCCGTAAAATCTTTTACACCAATATTCTCAATAGGAAAACGAAAAGTTACCTGGTCTCCTTCCAGTAAAGTATCGTTAATGCTCGCAAATCCTTTTAAGGGATTAATGGCACATTCCGGTGCTTCATCGTATAATACTTGCCAGCGCTGCAGTTGCGGCGATGTGCGATGAACATTATCACGCATAAAAGCAACCAGTTGAAGATAAGGATATGTTTGAGCATTCACATAACTCGATAGCGACAAGACATCCGAACTGTCCTGATTAAAAGCAGTTAGGGTATCAATTTGTCCTTTCGCAGTGATCCCCACCAGTTTCAAAACGGTAGTGTCTCCCAAACCGTTATCTGTACTTTTAACCCTCCAGTGCAGGCTATTCCATTTATACGAAGGACCAATAATTTCGGATGCCACGTAACCGTTCCGCCAGCGCGTTTGAATACTGTCTTCTAAAGTGATGATGGTTTTTTTATTTGCTCCTATAACTACATGGGCTTGTCCTGCACTCATACCTTTTCTTCCGAACAAAATATAACCAACACTATCCTTCACGGTTTGAATATTTTTTGCTCCAATGCTTTCAAATGCTGCATACAAGGAACTACTATAAGATTCAACATCAGAATAGGCCGGAGCCTGATAACCCAGACTATAAGCTAAAACATATTGATTGGGAGCAATAGAATTTAAAAAGTTCTCCATGTCAACTTTCCAATTGGCCTGAACAGGACAGTTCCCACTTATTGCACCAAATGTATATATATACCGGATTCCTGTTTCAACGTAATTGTTGTAGATGCCAAGGCCATTGCCAGGATAATTGTTACTCTTGGTTACTTGTGGCTGCGCTGATATAGAATCAAAAACCGCAATGTTCCATCCATTGAAGCCAGAGGGCCAGCCTTCTTTTATTTCCGAATCAAAATAATAACTCATTTGAGATATATCTGGAAAAGGATGAATGCCCGTTCTTGCTTTTATACTATGCTTATCGTTAAGAAAAATAAATTTCCGTAAAGCTTTGTTATAATTTACAAATTGATATTTATCATTTTTAAATTGGTTAAAGTGTGCTTGTCCCCAACCGCGTTTATCGCCTATTGTTTGAAAAGAACTTTCTCTCCAGGCAAATGTTTTTTGCGCGGAGATACTGTCCCGGCTTACTCTCCAGAAATAAACCGTACTGTCTTTGTAAGGTAAATTTACTTTCCATTCCAAAACGCCGCCGCTGCTTGTTATCAACGTGGTACTGATAGGATTGATAAACTTATCACAAGTGTCTAATTGAAAACGATAAGATGTTGAAGGTGCAAAAGGATTGGTGGTTGATGCTTTTAGGGTAATGGTTTGTGTTTTAGGAACAATGGCATATTTATACGGGTATACGGGCAAGAGATCTCCGCCGGGAATAAACAATTCAAGGGGGCCAACATTATTATTGCTCTCAGAGACTTCTGTTACCTGCTGAAAAGCATCAATCTTAATATTAAAATTATTTAACCCAATGCCATTATTAAAATCAAGCGGAAAATAATAAATAAGACTGTCGGCGTACATAGCTGCCCTGACTTTTTTTATGACGGTAATGGAATCGTTATTCGCAAGATAGCGCTCTATTCTGATAGCAATGGTATCGCGGGGAGCCATGCCGAGATTTTTATAGTGAATCTTAACTCCAACAGAATCCGTATATTTTTTAAGATCGAAATTAACATCGGCATTAAAGATCTGGTAATCCGGTAAAAGTCCGTTGCTAATCTTAATAGCAGGGTCTCCACACAATGTCATATCAAGACCTGTCAGTTGCGTGAGGAGTTCACCGGTTGAATTTTGAAAAATTGTTTTTTTAATGATGTCACCAATGCCCTTGTTATAATCAGTCTGTGAGAGTGATTTGTAAAAACCGTTCGTAAAATTATCCAGGTTGTGAGGAAATCCATAAGAGGTGGTTGCTAAAAATCCGATGCTTCCTTTTTGATTGGCTATCACAAAACGTTCACTAACCGAGCGTACATCACCAAGGTGAATGTCTCCCGAAAGGCAGGAATTAGCGATGATGAACGGGTATTTATCTTTGTTGGAATACACATCGGGATCGTCCACAGCCTGGTCAAATCCACTTGGAGAGCCATGTCCGAAAAAATTGATTAAAGCAGCCCCCATGTTAATAACGTTTCGCAGACTGTCGCTGATGTTGGTTTGAATGGGCGCAGTGGTGTTTTTTTTAAAGGTACCCACATTGGCGCCAAACAGAGTGTCCTTAATGATCTGCTCGTATACACTCATGTAATTATTAATTTCATCGGATAGCGCCTCAGTATCTCCTCCAACAAAATGTAGGACCTTTTTTTTCCAATCAACCGCTAAGGAGGGTGATTCGTGGGTTTGAACTTTTTCGAGATAATTGGTAACCTCGCTGTTACTAAGCACAGCCAATCTTCCAATGGGGATTTCAGGATAAAAACCATTTGTATTGGTAGAAGATAAAGAGGCCGTAAGCATATTATCGGAGGAAGGAATACCGATGGTTGGGATTAAATTTTGAGCTTGGAAAGGTGGATAGATGGCGTGGCTGTAATCGAGCCCTTTACCGATAAGTAAAACATAGTTCGGCGGATTTTGAAGACTGTCTTTCAGGTATTTTATAAAATTACGAATAGAAAGAGGGTGTTTTCTTATGCCATATGAAAACTGTTCGTAAAGAGTTTCTATATCGGCATCAATCACATTAAAACCTCCGCCTGAACCACTCTGTCGATACTGTCTGTAAGACTGGGCAGAAGGTGAAAGACTTTTATGATAAATAATGACATACGGATTAGAAGCGCTTATATTTTTGTAATTAATAAAATTTCCGTTTTGGTTAACGGGAATTAATTTTTTTACTACCTGGGTATCTTTCTCGGCAATCATTGCGCAGATAGGTTTTACCAATCCATTGGGGATAATGGCCCTCACATAAGTGCCATTGATGGTTGTATTGATGCGCTTGCCGTTTGCAATATCCAGCAAAATTACAGAAGCAGAATTAAAGGTATTGAAATTGGAAAAGTTAAAGAAGTTTTTTGGAGAAGACGAACTGTTATCAATCACCATCTTAAAAAAAGTCTGGATGTTAAGATCTGTCGTGTGCGGATAAAAATAATGGATGCAATGCAGCATTGTCTGATTGTCATTATTAAAAGATGGTGCCGCAACCGAACTCAGAGTGATGGCTGTTGAGTTGTTGGTGTTTTGCGAATTCAGCGTGATTTTTTTTCGTACAGGAACGTAACCGTAAAAAGTAGTATCAGAAAACAAAACAGGATTGTTATTCTGATCACTGTAAAATAATTGAACCTGGTGATCGGGAGAATAACTACTTTCTATACTTTCTCCCGAATAATTTATGGTCACATAAAAGGGTAAAGAAGTGTTGGTGTAAGTATTTAAACCGCTCACAAAAGGGGTATAAGAAGCTCCCTTAGAAACTGGCGTTCCTTTTCCTTCTGCTTGTGTAAGATGCGGATCGCTAGATCCCTGGTCATATTCTTCCACGGCATTGTAGTACGAAGATTGCGTAATGGAAAATTGCGTA
>Ga0265327_10005847_pt1 | contig 10070 bp, 8 predicted proteins | sample 41621metaG_FD_202089 | JGI IMG/M metagenome (GOLD analysis project Ga0265327, IMG submission 202089) | Rhizosphere microbial communities from Carex aquatilis grown in University of Washington, Seatle, WA, United States - 4-16-21 metaG | ecosystem: Host-associated > Plants > Roots > Rhizosphere >... | reverse complement strand
TCTGGCTCCAACGCTTTGACGCGGGCGGCGCCTTTTGCAAGGTTCCCGCCAATCATCGCGAGAGCTGCGAAGCGACGGGTGGGATGCTGAGAATCGGTTATGTGCGGCTGCGCGACCACGGGTCGGCGCAGGATACGGCGAGGCTGAAGACGGCGGGCTGCCACGTGGTCCGGGCGGAAGACGCTGTGGGCGGCGACGAGGCCGAGGTCCTGACCTCGATCCTGGATTTCATCGGGGCCGGCGACCAGCTGGTGGTGGCCAGGCTCGAGCAGCTGGGCGGCGGCGCCCGCGGGGCGCTGGACGCCCTGGGCCGGCTGGAGGCCTGCGGCGCCAGCCTGATGATCCTTGAGCCGGAGATTACCAGCCATGGCCCGGGCGGCGTCGCCCTGCGCGCAGCCCTGCAGGCGGTGGCCGCCGTGGAGCCGGCCTGGTCCGGCCGTCGGCGCCGCGGCCATCTGGCCGCCGACGAGATCCGCGCCCTGCAGGCGGCCGGGGTCGGCCCGGTGGAGATCGCCCGCCGCCTCGGCGTCTCGCGCATGACCGTCTGGCGCAAGCTCAAGGCCGGCGCCGAGGCCGTGGAGGCCTGAGGGACCTCACCCCCGCCACCGCACGAAGTCCACAAACGCCCTGAGCGCCGGGGGGACGTGTCGGCGGCTGGGGAAATAGAGCAGCGGCCCGGGGAACGGCGGCAGCCAGTCCTCCAGCAGGCTCACCAGCCGCCCGTCGGCCAGGGCCTGCGCCGCATAGCCCTCAAAGGCCATGTGGAACCCGACGCCGGCGATGGCCGCCTCCAGCTTCAAGACGCTGTTGGCGGCGGTAAGCCGGCCGCCCGGCTCGATCCTGACGGTTTCCCCGTCCCGCTCGAACTCCCAGGGCGGGGTGAGCCCGCTGGGAAAGCGCAGGCGGATGCAGGGCTTGGTCACGAGGTCCTGGGGTCGCTCAGGCGCCCCCACCTCGGCGATCAGCCGGGGTGAGGCCACCAGTACATAGCGCTGCGGTCCGCTGATCGGCACGGCCACCATGTCCTGGGCCAGGGACTCCCCCCAGCGCACCCCGGCGTCGAACCCGGCGGCGACGATATCCACAAAGCCGCTCTCGGACGTGATCTCCAGTTCTACCTCCGGATGGGCGGCCAGGAACGGCGCGACCAGCGGCGCCAGCACCAGCTCCACCGCCGGCTCGGGGGCGTTGATCCGCACCCGCCCCCGGGGCCGGTCGCCGGCGTCCCGCACCTGGTCCAGGGCCTGGGTGATCTCCGCCAGGGCCGGGGACAGCTGCTCCAGCAGCCGGGCGCCTGCCTCGGTGAGGGCGACGCTGCGGGTGGTGCGGTTAAGCAGCCGGACCCCCAGCCGCGCCTCCAGGTCCCGCAGGGTCTGGCTCAAGGTCGAGGCTGACACCCCGCGATCCAGGGCCGCGCGCCGGAAACTGCGCCGCCGGGCGATGGCGGCGAAGGCGTCGAGATCGTCCAGGTTCAGCCCGGCCATTGTGCGAAATTCCGAACGGCTTTTGTATCACTATCCGACTTATCGCACGCCGGGTTCGCCGTCATAACCCCGCCATCGTCTTTTGATGGAACCCCGCCATGCAGATCCGCGCCCTCGGCCGCACCGGCCCGCAATCCTCCGCCCTCGGCCTTGGCGCCATGGGCATGTCCGACATGTACGGCCCCGCCGACCGTGCCGCCGCGATGGCGACGATCGACGCCGCCCTGGAGGCCGGGATCAACCTGGTCGACACCGGCGACTTCTACGGCATGGGCCACAACGAGATGCTGCTGGGCGAGGCCCTCAAGGGCCGTCGCGACCAGGTCCTGCTCAGCGTCAAGTTCGGCGCCCAGCGCGGGCCGGACGGCGCCTTTCTCGGCTTCGACGGCCGCCCTCAGGCGGTGAAGGCCGCCCTGGCCTATAGCCTGAAGCGCCTGCAGACCGACCATATCGACATCTACCGCCCGGCCCGCCTCGATCCCAACGTGCCCATCGAGGACACCGTGGGCGCGATCGCTGAGCTGGTGCAGGCCGGCTACGTGCGCCACATCGCCCTGTCCGAGGTGGGCTCCGAGACCCTGCGCCGGGCCGCGGCCGTCCACCCCATCGTCGACCTGCAGATCGAGTATTCCCTGATCTCCCGGGGCATCGAGGACGGCATACTGGCCACCTGCCGCGAGCTCGGGATCGGCGTCACCGCCTACGGTGTGCTGGCACGGGGCCTGATCAGCGGCCACTGGCAGGCCCAGCCGCTGGCCGCCGGCGACTTCCGCGGCCACAGCCCGCGCTTCCAGAGGGACAACCTCGCCGCCAATCTCGCCCTGGTGGACGCTCTGCGTGGCGTGGCCGAGGCCCGGGGCGTCACCGTGGCCCAGATCGCCATCGCCTGGGTCCTGGCCCAGGGCGAGGACATCGTGCCCCTGATCGGGGCGCGGCGGCCCGACCGCCTGGCCGAGGCCCTGGGCGCTCTGGACCTCGCCCTCACCCCGCAGGACCTGGCCGCCATCGAGGCCGCCGCCCCCCGCGGCGCGGCGCTCGGGGAGCGCTACCCCGCCGCCCAGATGGCCATGCTGGACTCCGAACGGGGCGGCTGATCCGGGGCCCCTTGCCGCGGCGGCGATTCCGGTTGCACTAAGGCTTCCCCGGAAGCGCTACGTTTGCACCAGATGTCCAGTTCAGCCCGCCGCCCCCTGCCCGTCCGTCTGGCGGTCTGCGCCGCCGCCGTCGCCCTTGGCGGCGCGGCCCCCGCCCTGGCCGGAGGCGCGTCCCTCTCCGACACCACCTATCCGGCCAGCCTCGACCGGCAGGAGCTGTTGGACTGGATGAAGCGGGAGACCGACATCCAGCCAGGCAGCGTGGTGGCCGTCAGCCACCTGGCCATGATCGCCATTATGCAGACCCTGCCGGTGACCTCGCCTCAGGGCTATGAGGTGACCGTGCGGGCCGAGATCCTGGATCCGGACTTCGCCGGCCACGAGCAGCTGTTGTCCTGGCACGCCACCATCAAGCTCGACTGCGCCGGCCGCTCAGCGTCGGTGGGCGAGGCGACGGGCCATGCCCAGCGCAACCTGCTGGGGGAAGGCCATCCGGTGGAAGTCACCGCAAAGGGCTGGAAGCCGGTGGTGGAGGGTTCCATGCAGGGCCAGATCTGGCGGGCCCGCTGCGACAGGACCTTCACCCAGCCCCTGGCCGCCGATGAGGTAAAGCCGCCGCCCCCCGCAGCAGCGCCGGCCCCGGCTCCCGTGACACAGCCCGCGGCCCCGGTCCCCAGGCCCGCGCCGACCCCCGCGCCCAGCCCGGCGCCGCTCGCCCCGACCCGCGCCGCCGCGCCGCCCGCGCCCCAAACCATCGCGCCTAAGATCACTGCGCCCCAGAGCGTCTCGCCGAAGATCGCGCCGCCCAAGGCGGTCACATCCGCGACCGCCGCGACCACCGCCGTCCGGTCGTCGGCCCAGATTCTCGCCGCCCCGACCGCGGCCGAGGCCCAGCGCGCCCTCGACCTGCTCAAGACCCGGCACGCGGACCTCATGGCCGGCCTGCGCACTGCGGTGGTGGCGGTCCAGGCCGGGACGGTCACCCATCACCGGGCGATCGTCACCGGCTTCAAGGCGCCTGGCGACGCCTCGCGGTTCTGCCAGCAGCTGACCGCAACCGGCGGCAAGTGCCTGGTGCGCGGCGACGCGGGTCTGGCGGCCGGCGAGCACGCCCCGACGCCCTGATCACAGGCGGCCCCGACGTCACCCTCAGGTGTGGCCAATGGCCCCCCAACCAGACCTAGACATCCGACCTCGGCGGCCCCATCCTTCGCAGTCAAACATCTGTTCGTCCCGGCGAGGGCAGCCACCCATGTTCATGCGCTTCTTCACCGAGCTTCGCGAAGCCAAGGTCCCCGTGACGCTCAAAGAGTACCTCATGCTCATGGAGGCGCTCGACAAGGCGGTGATCGAGCGGTCGGTCGACGAGTTCTATTTCCTGTCCCGCGCCGCCCTGGTGAAGGACGAGAAGAACCTCGACAAGTTCGACCAGGTGTTCGGCCACGTGTTCAAGGGCCTGGAAAAGCTCGAGCTTCTGGGCACGGCCGACATCCCGGCCGAGTGGCTGAAGCGCATCTCCGACAAGTTCCTCACCGACGAGGAGAAGGCCCAGATCGAGGCGATGGGCGGCTTCGACAAGCTGATGGAGGCGCTCGCTGAGCGCATGAAGCAGCAGCAGGAAGAGGGCGACGGGGACGGCGAAGGCAAGGGTAAGGGCGGCCGCGGCAACCAGCCGGGTGACTCGCCCTTCGGCGCCAATGGCTATCATCCCGAAGGCGTGCGCATCGGCCAGGACAAGGGCCGCCATGGCCGGGCCATCAAGGTCTGGGACAAGCGCGAGTACAAGAACCTCGACGATTCCGTCGAGCTCGGCACCCGCAACATCAAGGTCGCCCTGCGCCGCCTGCGCAAATGGGTGCGGGACGGCGGCGACGACGAACTGGACATGGACGGCACCATCCAGGGCACCGCCGAGAAGGGCTATCTGGACATCCAGCTGCGCCCGGAGCGTCGCAACAAGATTTCCGTGCTGATCTTCTTCGACATCGGCGGTTCGATGGACAGCCACATCAAGATCTGTGAGGAGCTGTTCTCGGCGGCCCGCACAGAATTCAAGAACATGGAGTTCTACTACTACCACAACTGCCTCTACGAGACGGTCTGGAAGGACAACCGCCGCCGCCACGCGGAGAAGATCCCCACCTGGGACGTGCTGCGCAAGTTCCCCAAGGATTACAAAGTGATCTTCGTGGGCGACGCCACCATGAGCCCCTATGAGATCACCTATCCGGGCGGCTCGGTGGAACACTGGAACGAGGAGGCCGGCGCCATCTGGATGGATCGGGTCAGCCAGATCTTCGAAAGCGTCGTCTGGCTCAACCCCACCGCGGAGCGTCACTGGGACTACACCCCCTCCATCGAGGTGATGCGCCAGCTGGTGGGCGACCGGATGTTCCCGCTCACCCTTGAAGGCCTGGAAAAGGCCATGAAGGAACTGGCGCGCTGACGGCGCTTGCTGTGACAGGTGTTACGCCTAATCTCGCAGGGCGCTTGAAGGATTCGTAGACGTGACCGAGCCCGTCCCGGCTCTCGCCGAAACCAATGAAGCCGCCACCAAGGCGGCGGTGTTCACCGCGGCCGAGCGTCTGTTCGCCCTGCACGGGTTCCAGAATGTCTCGGTGCGCGACATCACCGCGGAGGCCGGGGTCAACCTCGCCTCTGTGAACTATCATTTCGGCTCCAAGGACGCCCTGCTGTTCGACATCTTCCGCCGCCGCACCGGCGAGCTGAACCGCGAGCGGGCCCGCATGCTGCACGAGGCCGCCGACCGCCACGCCGGCGATCCGCCGGCGCGCGACATCCTGGAGGCCCTGTTCGCCCCGCCGCTGAAATGGGCCTCCCCGGACAATGACCGGCGCATCAGCGTCCAGTTCATCATCCGCGCGCGCTCCGAGGGCACCGCCGAGATGCGCGAGGCCCTGACCAATGATGTCAGCCATCTGGCCCGCTTCGCCGACGCCCTGATCCGCGCCTGCCCGACCCTGCCGCGGGAGACGGTCTACTGGCGGCTGCACTTCTGCCTGGGCATGGTCCACAACAACCGCTTCGCCGAGTTCGACCGCCTGCACGTGCTCTCCGACGGCGCCACCCGCGAAGGCGATGTGGATGGCCTTCTCAAGCGCATGCTCGACTTCGCCGAGGCCGGCTTCCTCGCCTAGGCGGCGCAAGATCGACTTTCAGGCTGAGTCGAACTTATTCCACTAAATATTTGAACGCCCTGGGAACCTTCCCGCCGGTGCTACGTTGAGGTCTGACGCCGCCTTGTATCTTTGCGGCGCCCGGGGACGACCAGACCATGACGAATCCAGAAACGATCGCGGCCTGATGGCCACCATACTGATCGTCGAGGACGAGGCCTTCATCCGCCTGTCGGCCGAGTGGACCATCGAGTCCCTGGGCCACAATATCCTGATCGCCGAAGACCTGGGCGAGGCCCTGGTCCACCTGTCCGCCAGCGTCGAGATCGACGCCCTGTTCGTCGACATCCGGCTCAACACCCTCAGCCTCGGCGGATACGACGTCGCCAACCAGGCCATCGCCCTGCGGCCGGACCTCAAGGTGCTCTACACCTCCGGCAGCCCGCTCACCGCTGACATGTCCAACCGGTTCGCAGAGGCCGGACAGTTCATTCAAAAGCCTTACTCCCCGGCGCAACTGGGGAAATCGGTCGCGCAACTCCTTCACTAGCCGCAACACAACACGCACCGCGCCGGGTCTGGCGCGCGCTTCAAGTCAGGACACCCCATCTCCAATCGCAAAGTGGACGACGGATCCAGCCCCCATCCGGCCGTGACGCCCCCCGCCGTCCATCGCCGCACCGATGACTCCATCGTCGACGCCAAGGCGCTGCAAAGCGCCATCTTCAACAGCGCCAACTTCTCCAGCATCGCCACCGACGCCAAGGGCGTGATCCAGATCTTCAATGTGGGGGCCGAGCGCATGCTGGGCTACACGGCCGCCGAAGTGATGAACACCATCACCCCGGCCGATATCTCCGACCCCCAGGAGCTGATCGCCCGCGCCCAGGCCCTCAGCGCCGAGCTCTCCACCTCCATCACCCCGGGCTTCGAGGCCCTGGTGTTCAAGGCCTCCCGCGGCATCGAGGACATCTATGAGCTGACCTATATCCGCAAGGACGGCACCCGCTTCCCCGCGGTGGTCTCGGTCACCGCCCTGCGCGACGCCGCCGGGACCATCATCGGCTACCTGCTGATCGGCACCGACAACACCGCCCGCAAGCTGGTGGAGGAAGAGCAGAAGAAGTCAGACCAGCGCCTGCGGGACCAGCAGTTCTACACCCGCTCTCTGATCGAATCGAACATCGACGCCCTGATGACCACCGATCCGGCCGGGATCATCACCGACGTGAACAAGCAGATGGAGGCGCTCACCGGCTGCACCCGGGACGAGCTGATCGGCGCCCCGTTCAAGGACTGTTTCACCGATCCCGAACGGGCCGAGGCCGGCATCAAGCGGGTGCTGGCGGAAAAGTCGGTCACCGATTACGAGCTCACCGCCCGGGCCCGCGACGGCAAGCAGACCGTGGTCTCCTATAACGCCACCACCTTCTATGACCGGAACCGCAAGCTTCAGGGCGTGTTCGCCGCCGCCCGCGACGTCACCGAGCGCAAGCGCGTCGAGGCTGAGCTGCAGCAGGCCAAGGCCGCCGCCGAGAGCGCCAGCCGCACAAAGTCCGATTTCCTGGCCAGTATGAGCCACGAGATTCGCACGCCCATGAACGCTATCATGGGCATCGCTGACCTGCTGGCCAAGACGCCGCTCAATCCTGAACAGGACAAATTCGTCCAGATCTTCCGCCGTTCCGGCGACAACCTGCTCAACCTGATCAACGACATCCTCGATCTGTCCAAGGTGGAGTCCTCCCAGCTCGACCTGGAACAGACCGACTTCTCCCTCGGTGACCACCTGGAAAAGGTCATCGAGATGGTGGCGCCCAGGGCCCACGAGAAGGGGCTCGCCCTGACCTGCGAGATCGCCGCCGGCGTCGGCAACGACCTGGTGGGCGACCCCACCCGCCTGCGCCAGGTGCTGCTCAACCTGCTGGGCAATGCGATCAAGTTCACCGAGGCCGGATCGGTGTCCCTCACGGTGGCGCCCCATGACGACCACGCCGTTCCCACTGCCCTGCGGTTCACGGTCACGGACACCGGCATCGGCATCCCGGCGGAAAAGCTGGCCAGCGTCTTTGAGCGCTTCACCCAGGCCGATTCCTCCACCACCCGGCGTTTCGGGGGCTCGGGCCTCGGCCTGACCATCTCGCGGCGTCTGGTGGAGCTGATGGGGGGCCGCATCTGGGTCGAAAGCGAGATTGATCGCGGCAGCGTCTTCGCCTTCGCCACCCCGTTCGAGGTCTCCCTGGCCGCCAGCCGCGCCGTCGCCGCACCGGTGGGAGCCGACGAGCACGCGCCCCTGCCCGCCCTGCGGATCCTGATGGCTGAGGACTCGCCAGACAATTGCACCATCACCCTGGCCTATCTGGAGGACACGCCCTACCGGATCACCGTGGCGGAGACCGGCGCCATCGCCTGCGAGCTGTTCATGGCCGGGGAGTTCGACCTGGTGCTCATGGACCGGCAGATGCCCGCCATGGACGGTCTCACCGCCACCCGCACCATCCGCGCCTGGGAACGCGCCAACAATCGCACCCCGACCCCGATCATCGCGCTCACCGCCTCGGCCCTGAAGGGCGACCGGGAGACCTGCCTGGCCGCCGGCTGCACGGCCTATCTCACCAAGCCCATCAAGCAGGATGTGCTGCTGCGGGCGATCTGCGACTATTCCGCGGCCGCGGCCCCGCCGCCTGCGCCGCCCGCTGTGGAAACCGAAAAGGACAGCGTCAGCCGCCTGGCCCGTAAGATCCTGGACCTGACCCCCGCCTATCTTGAGAATTGCCGCTGCAACATGGCGGCGATGCACGAGGCCCTGGACCGCGACGATTTCCAGGCCGTGACCATCCTCGGGCACAATCTGCGGGGATCCGGCGGCGGCTTCGGGTTCCAGGCCATCACCGACATCGGCGCCGGTCTTGAGCAGACCGCCGACCTCGGCGACATCGTGGGATCGCGCAAATGGCTGGGCGACCTGTCCATCTTCCTGGATCGCGTCGCACCTGCACCCGCGCCAGGCTGAGACCCTGCCCCGAGCGGGACGGATGTTTCAGGGAATGTCCAGCAGCCGGGCCATGTCCTGCTGGTCGCCCCGATAGCACTCGCACGCGCGGCCCTCGAGCCCGGCCCGATCCAGCAGCTCCACCTGGCCCCGCTTATAGGCGATCAGTCCGTCCCGCTTGAAGGCGCTGGCGGCCAGGCTGATGGACGCGCGCAGGGCGCCGGTCATCACGCACATATAGTCCTGGGTCAGGGCCATGATCGGCTGGTTGACCCGGTCCTGGGAGATCAGCAGCCAGCGCGCCAGCCGCGCCGACAGCGGATGCACGGCGTTGCAGGCGATGGAGCGCTCCGCCAGGGCGGCGCTGATCTGCAGATAGGCCAGCACCTGCGTCTCCAGCCCGGGGCTCGCCTCCAGCTGCGCGCGCAGGTCGGCCACGGCTAGCCGGAAGGCGGTGCCCGGGATCTGGACGAAGGTGCGGGTCTGGGCCGGCAGTCCGGTCAGGGCGGGGAACAGGCCGGTGACCCCCTCATACCCCACCGAGGACACCTCGAAGGCGCGCCCGTCCTGCAGCAGGGTGACCACGGAGATCACGGCGCTGCTGGGAAAATAGGTGAACTCAGGCAGCTCCTCCGCTTCGCACAGCACCTGGCCGACCCCGAGGACGACCTCTCGGAGGGCGGGCATCAGCGCCGCCAGATCGGCGGGCCCCAATGCGCTAAGGAAGGCATTTCGGAACATTAGAAACTGAACTTTCCAGATACGGGCCTGGAAGTTCTGGCGCTCGCGGCGCGCATAGTAAATATCCAATCCTCGAATATCTTAGTAACCCTAGGCTTATATTAAGTCAAAATCGCGCCTAATATTAAATTGATTTGCACATTATTTCGCGATCGATCTTCTTATGTATGGAAATGGAATAGTCTATCGGCGCAGCTTGAGCGACTTCAGCATACCAACCCTCGCCAAGCGCCTCGTCATCGCCGCGCCCGGCGCCTTGCACCGTCCCCGAGGGCTGGCCGACCCACAGACATCCGCGCCACTGCAATAGGCCGCCCCCACGCAGAACGCCCGCGGGAGACAGAGATCTGGCGCCCTGCTAAGCCGGCGCCGGGCGCCCCGATGCGTCCGTCGGCAAGGCCCCGCCGCGCGGCGGGAGGGCAAGGACGTCTTGGGGAGCGGATTGGCGGTCATAATCCTTCGCGATGAGCCCCGCTGCGCCGCCGGCGCCGGCGAGGCCTGAATGTTCCTCGCCCGCATTTACAGCTTCCGGTTCTTCGACAGCTTCCTGCTGATCTACCCGCTCTACGGGGTGATGTTCGTCGCCCACGGCCTCACACCCTTCCAGGTCTCCCTCACCCTG
>Ga0265327_10005846_pt1 | contig 10072 bp, 5 predicted proteins | sample 41621metaG_FD_202089 | JGI IMG/M metagenome (GOLD analysis project Ga0265327, IMG submission 202089) | Rhizosphere microbial communities from Carex aquatilis grown in University of Washington, Seatle, WA, United States - 4-16-21 metaG | ecosystem: Host-associated > Plants > Roots > Rhizosphere >... | reverse complement strand
TCCGTTGCTCGATGTGCTGGATCAGGATGTTGTGGTCGATCTGGTGTCCGGGACGAGCGCCGGTGGCTTGAATGGCGCGCTGTTGGGCGCAGCGATGGCCGGCCGGATTGGTCCTTCTCTCGTCTCGCTGCGGGAGTTGTGGCTGAAGGAGGGAGACTTCGAGAAGCTGTTGCGTCGGACGAGCGTGGAAAACCCGCCGTCGCTGATGGATGGTGACGGATACTTTCTGCCTCGGCTGCGGGAGGCGTTTACCGCGCTGCTTCCTCGAGACGACGCTCACGCGTCAGAGCTCAAGACATTTCATCTGTACTTGACGATGACCCTCGTCGATGGGCGCGCGCGTCGCTATGCGGATGCATTGGGCACGCGTATCGACGAGTTGGATCACCGTGGAACGATGCACTTCACAGGGGCGCAGCTGTTCCCAAGCGGGAATATCGATCGTGATGCGCTCGCGCGTGCGTTGGCGTTGGCGGCGCGTTCGAGTGCGTCGTTTCCGTTCGCGTTCGAGGCCAGTTGGATCCCGATCGCCCCCGATGACCCGAAGTCAGCTGATCTCATCGATGCGGATCATCCTGATATGTCGCCGTATTCGTGGTGGCGGGAAAGTGGCTATGCGCTCGACGGCGGGTTGGTGTTGAACCGGCCGCTGAAGCCCTTGATCACTGCGATGCCGGATCAGCCTGCTGGTCAAGGGTCGGTACGCCGGGTGTTGTTGTATGTGAGCCCGAATCCGGAAGGCACGATCACTCCGAAGACCCAGACCCGAACGCTGCCGACGATTGTGAGTGTCGGTGAAGCGATCGCGGGCGCACGGTTCGCCCAGTCGATCGCGGATGATTACGAGGCGTTGCGCGCGCACAACGACGAGGTCGAACGCGAATGGAGTGTGGCCGATCAACTACGCGGCATCGGCGATAGCGAGCTTCGGACGATGGCGGCGCGGTTTGCGCGGACGTGGCGCAAGCGGCGTGCTGTCGAGTTCGCACAACGGGTCACGACGCGGCTCGCCGAGGATCGTGTTCTCGACGCGTTTGTGTCGTTGTCGGGCGACGGGCCGCTTTCCAAGGCATTGATTCGGTCACATTCGGAGGCGCTGAAAGCCGCGCTCGGTGCAGACCCGCAACTCTCGGCTGTCGACCCGAACGCGGTGTTCGGTCTGGATCATGCGCCGGTCGATCGAGCCTTGCGTACGGCGCAGTGGCTCGCTCGTAACGCGTTGCGCGTGTCGGCCGCTCCGGATGCCGGTGACAAGTTGCTCGTCTGGCGGAGTCGGCTCGGGGCGTTGGGCGCGGAACTCCGTGCGCTCGACGAAGAACAGTTGAAGGCGTGGGTCGACGCGATTCGAGCCCACGGCGGCGATCCTGATCGGATCGGCGCCGACGAGATCACGCAGCTGCGCCCAGTCGACGTGGAAGCGATGCAGGTCGCCAAGTTGCGAGATCTCGTCGCGCAGATCGAGGTCGCGCACGCAGAGGTCGGGGCTCTCGTCGAGGAACATCGGTCGGTGTCGGACGAGCCGGACAGTCGGGAGCAGCGTGTCCTCGACGAGGCGGAGGCGGCCGCGCCGCGCATGCCGGACCCGTCCGCACTCCGAACCGAGCCCGCGTACCTCTTGGCGCGCGGTTTGAACTCGTTCGTAGGTCTCGAGACCCTGCCGTCGGAACCCGTCGGGATACACACGGTCCTCGTCGACATCGCGTCGGCTCCGCTTACCGGCGGCATCGGCGACGAGATCGTCGATTTGATCCAGATCAGTGCCGACGCCGGGAACGTCTTCGACGACCGTACCGAACCGGCTCGGAAGCTGACGGGCCTCCAGCTGCATCATTTCGGCGCGTTCTACAAGTCGTCGTGGCGGGCCAACGATTGGATGTGGGGACGACTCGACGGCGCGATGCAGCTCGTGCGGACCGTGCTCGATCCTGACCGTCTCTACTATCGGTATCGCGAGCAGTACAACGCGGACTCGGAGACTGCGATCGCCCATATCGTCCAGCACCTCGCCTCGGCCGCGACCGGCATCTCGGCGCTCACCGGCGGGACCGGAAGAACGCTCGATCAGAACACCCTCGCGGAGCTGCCGGCCGACGACGACACGCAGTACCTCTGCGACGAGCTCGATGAACACTGGACGCGTGCGTGGGACGAAGTGCAGGCAGTGTTCACCGCCACGGACGAACGTCCACCGTTGGCGTGCACGGTGCAGTGGATCGCACGTCGCCTACAACTCGAGGTGCTTCGCGTAGAGCTACCGGTCGTTGCGGAACACGCGTTGAGCGATCACGACCGACGCGACGACATGCCGGCCGCGCTCGAACCGTTTCTCAAGGCCGCCGCGGCGTACACGCAATCGCCGACGCGGGCGTCTCCGCCCGAGCCGCCGTTCGAAGCATGCGTCCAGATGTTTCTGGCGTGTCGCGTGGGTGAGGAACGGCTCGAGGATCAGGTCACCAGCACGAGATTCCTTGCGACGTCCTCGCACGCGTTCGCGACCGGAGTGAACGGCCTGAGCGGTACGAGCGCGCCGGGTCCGATCCGGCCACTCGCGGCGGGACTGCGGGGGATCGCCAAAGCAACGTCGACCGTCGCGCGGCTGGTCGTGAGCACCTCGACCATCGCCGTCGCTCTGCTCACGGCTCTCGTCGTAGGTTCGGCAGCTGTCGTCGCGGTGAGCGTCCTTCGCCACCCGCATCACTGGCCGCTCATTGCCTCCGCGGCCACGGCCGCCCTCATCGGCGCGTTCGTCGCCGCGGCGTGGCGAACGCCACCGATCCGTGGCGCCTCGCTGACCGCCGCGCTCACCCTTACGGCATGGGGCGCGTTCGGCATCCTGATCGGATCGTGGGCGGGTGATCTCATCCAAGTCATCGTCGCCCTCGTCGGCGCGGCGCTTCTTGTCGGCGTGCTCTCCAACCTCGGTCGGAGTCTGTTCGTTCCCACCGGGCAACTCAGCCGCGTCGGCTGGGCGATCGTCCTCGTCGCCCTCGGTCTCGTCGGCTTCGCGTTGTGGCAAGCATCCACGAGCGTGACCTTCCACGCGGGCCACGAGACGGGAGCGTGCGCCGTCCCGGCACGCGCCGGAAGCGTCACGACAACGACCATCTCTTCGGCAACGACCACAACGGTCGCGGCGAGCAAACAGTCTGTTGTGTGCGTCACGATCAGCAAAGACTCGACCGCGACACTCGCCGCCATCCTCGGCTCCATCGCTGTGATCCTCGTCCTGGGATCTTTCGTTGTCGGTCAGCGGCGCAAACGTCGAAAGCGGCGACATCCGACATACCCCGCGCCGTCCGCCAAGCGGCGCGCCCGTCCACGGTCCCGGCCGGGCACAAACGTCGCAGGCGCGGAGCAGCCCGTCGCCACCGAGAGTCACGCGCATCCGGGTCCGCGCCTGTACGTGCTCATCGCGGTCGTGCTCGTTGTCCTGACCGTCTCCGAGGTGTCGGTGTCGTATCTCAACACTGCGCACACGAACATGGTCATCTGGGTGCTCGGTGTGCTCGCCGCGACGAAGTTCTTTCTCGTCGCCGCGTGGTACATGCACATGAAGCAAGACGCCCCGTTCTTCCGCCGGGTGTTTCTCGGAGGGATGGTCGGTGCCACGATCGTCTACGGCATCGTCATGCTCGTGTTCTCGAGCACCGTGCTGACGAGCTAGCAGCGCAGGTTCACGACGAGAGTGCGCGGCGAACCGGATCGCATCGGCATCGCCGGTCGCCGACCGGCCGTTGTGGCACACCAAAGACGCCGGTTCACCAGGGTCGATGCTGACCTAACGGTCACGAGTGGAGCTGATGGGTCGGTATTCCAACCCGGAAATCGTCTCCACTCTGCGACGCATTCTCGCTGGTCATGGTCGTGAACGGACGTCCACTCGAGCCGTCCGATCGCACCGTCAGAAGCAGCGCAGATTGGAGGCTGACGAGGTCTCGGAGGTGCTCCAGCGGTATCAGGCGGGAGAGTCGGCGAACGCGCTCGCCCTGGCGTTCGAAGTTCATCGCACCACGATCGTTCGACATCTTGAGGCCGCGCAGGTGGCGATCTGGTACCGGATCCTGTCCGATGGCCACCTGGCCGAGGCGCGCCGGCTATACGAGCAGGGTTGGTCCTTGGCTCGCCTCGGACAGCATTTCGGCGTAGCCACCGGCACAGTCCTCAACGCCTTCCAGCGGATCGGCGTGCCGACTCGGCCGGTGGGGACAAATCGGTGGTCGGCGAGATGAGCGCCCCGGAGCCGCAATGGGGTCGTGTGACGGACCTTCCTGTGTAGCGTGCGTTGATGGCGGCGGCTGATTCGTCGGCGGCTCGCGCGAGGGTTGGGCTCGGTGAGGTTGCGGCGCAGTGGGGCCGCATCGGGTGCATCGGTTTTGGTGGGCCGCCGACGCACATCGCTTTGCTTCGCGAGTTGTGTGTCGAGCGAAAGCACTGGATCGATTCGATCGAGTTCGAAGACGCAATCGCGGCCTGTAATCTGTTGCCGGGCCCGGCGTCGACGCAGCTCGCCATCCTGTGCGCGTGGATCCTCGCGGGGCCGATGGGCGCCGTCGTCGGTGGTCTTGCGTTCATCGTTCCGGGTCTGATCGTCATCTTGGGCCTCGCGGCGGTGTTTCTCGCGGCGTCTCCGCCGACGTGGGTGCTTGCTGCGGGTGCGGGCGCAGGCGCGGCCATCGCTGCGGTCGCTTTCCACGCGGGCATTGGTCTCATCCCGGCGAGTTGGAGGCGTGCTCGGGCGCACGGCAGATGGCTGGCGTACGCGCTCGCGGGCGGTGTCGCCGCCGCGACGGTTGGGCCGTGGCTCGTGGTCGTGTTGTTGGGCTGTGGCGCGCTCGAACTCGGCATTCGCCAGTTCGGCACCAGCGGCCGCCTCGGTATGCACACGAGTCCGCTCGTTCTCGTCGCGGCCGTCGCCACGACAAGCGGCGGCGTCCTCGCCCTCGCTTGGGTCGCGTTCAAAGTCGGTGCGCTCGCCTACGGCGGTGGCTTCGTGATCATCCCGCTCATGCAACACGACGCGGTCCAGCATTATCACTGGATGACGAACAGCCAGTTTCTCGACGCGGTCGCGCTCGGCCAGGTCACTCCCGGTCCCGTTGTGCAAACCGTTGCCGTCGTCGGTTACGCCGCGGCAGGCATCGGCGGCGGATTGCTAGCCGCACTGGTCGCGTTCTCACCGTCGTTCGTGTTCGTGCTCGTAGGCGGGACCCACTTCCAAACATTCCGCCAAAACGACACCGCCCGTTTCTTCCTGGAAGGTGCCGGACCTGCCGCCATCGGCGCAATCATCGGCGTCGCGGTCCCGCTCGCCACGGCTCTCGGCGAGACGTGGCAGTTCGCGATACTCGGCGGCGCAGCGGTTTTCCTGCTGCTTCTTCGGCGCAGCGTCGTCCTCGTGCTCTTGGTGGCCGCGGTCGTCGGCATCGTCGCGGTTCAACTCGGTGCACCTCTTCGGTAGTCGAAGACTCACCGCATTGGCGCGGACCTCCGACGTACGTAACTGCCGCAGCGGGTTCGAGTAGTCCTTCCAAGGTGTCCGAGCGATTGGACGTGCGACCGGACTATTGAGCGACCGCATTACCAGGAGCGACGCACCGATTTTGGCCGCGGCATTGGACTCCAGTGGAGGTGATGCGAGGACTTTCAAACCATGAGCATCCGGCCGCCGCCCTGTTGAGCACGGCAGAAAGCGCGGTGGCTGGGCGTCGGCGAGGGCGCGGGCGGGCGGTGAAGCTCCAGGTGCAGCGCCGATTGGTGGCGGCGGAGATCCAGGAGCTTGTTCGCGCCTACGAGGCGGGAGCGACGATTATGGAGTTGCGGGATCGGTTGGAAATCAGTCGTACAACGGTCATCGCGCATCTGCGGCGGGCGGGTGTCGTGACCCGTTACAACCGCCTGGAAGGGCGCCGGGACGAAGCCAAGCGGCTCTACGAACAGGGCTGGTCATTGGCGCGGGTCGCCGCCCATTTCGATGTCAGCGCGGGGACGGTCCAGAAACGCGTTCAACCGGGCCGGAGTGGCGACGCGTCCGGTTGGGACCAATCAGTGGTCACGGAGACACTGACCTTCGTGCGGACCGACGCGGCAACACGCAACCTCGGCAAGCGGCGTTTTCGGAGGGCTCTCGCCGCATATGGGCGTAGTGGCCGTCATGGACGATGTCGCCGGGCCTACCCTTGCGCGGCGGCTGAGCGATGCAGGCCCTTCCGAGGACGGGATCAACTGTGATTCTTCGGTTCGCGAGTTGTGAGCTGGACGTGGGCCGGGTGGTGCTGCGACGCGATGGCAGCGAGGTGCGGGTGGAGCCGCAGGTATTTGATTTGCTGGTGTATCTCGCGCTTCATCGGGGCAAGGTGGTGCGCAAGGAGGAGCTGCTCGACGAGGTTTGGGGCGACCGTTTCGTGAGCGAGTCGGCGCTGACCACGCGGATCAAGTCGTTGCGCCAGGCCGTGGGTGACGACGGCACCCGTCAGGCGGTCGTCCGCACTGTGCACGGGAAGGGATACGAGTTCGTCGCGCCCGTCGAGGTCGTCGACGAGTCCGCGGACGAACGGTCGGCGCGGGAGTCGCCGGTCGGAGCGGGTCTTCCCGTTACCGTGCAAGCGCTCATCGGCCGGGAGTCACTGCTGGCGGTGCTGGTCGAGGCGGCGGCGACGCATCGGCTCGTCACGCTGGTCGGGCCGGGCGGCGTCGGCAAGACCTCGCTCGCGTTCGAGCTCGCGCGTGGTGTCGCGCCGCGCTACTCCGACGGGGTCACGCTGGTCGAGCTCGTGAGTGTCGTCGACGAAGACGCGACCCTCGACGCGGTCGCTACCTCGATCGACGTAAACGTCCGCCGGAGCAGCTCGATCGAGGACGCAATCCTGGAGATGCTGCGGCCTCGGGAGAGCCTCCTCGTGCTCGACAACTGCGAGCACCTGATCGAGCCGGTCGCCGCGCTGGTGAGCAGGGTCCTGCGCGAGGCGCCGATGGTCTCGGTGCTCGCGACGAGTCGCGAGCCGTTGGCCGTGCCGGGCGAGCACGTGTGGTTGGTTGAACCACTGTCGACCGCAGGCGCGGACGACGACATCGACACGGAGCCCACGAGCATTCCCGCGGTTGCGCTCTTCGTCGAGCGCGCCCGCGCCGCCGATCCTTCGTTCGTGCTCGACGAGGAAACGGCGCCCGTCGTCGTCGAGATCTGCCGGCGGCTCGACGGCATACCCCTCGCGATCGAACTCGCCGCGGCGCGGGCACGAACGATCGGTGTCGCCGAGATCGCCCGCCGGTTGGACGAACGATTCGGACTGCTGAAGGCGATGCGCCGCGGCAGCGACCCGCGCCACCGCGCGATGCACGACGCGATCAGTTGGTCGTACGACATGCTCGAGCCCGACGAGCAGGAGCTGTTCACGACGCTTTCGGTGTTCGCCGGCACCTTCGATCTCACGGCGGCCGGACGTATGTGTGCCTCCGGTGACGCACTCGACCTGCTGACGCGGCTCGCGGAGCGATCGATGCTGACGGTTCGGCGTCATGTCGGCGGCGGCGCTCGTTACGAGCTTCTCGAAACCCTGCGCGACTACGGCCGTGCGCGCCTCGCCGATGAACACGCCGCCGAGCTCTATACCGAGCATGCCTCACATTTCGCCGCGGAGGCGGCGATCGTGGCGCGCGACCTCCACGGACCCGCTGAGGTGGTCGGTATCGAGCGCGCCGAAGCGTCGTTCGCCGATATGCGATCTGCGCAGCGGTTCGCGCTCGACGTCGGCGCGCTCGACGACGCGTTCGGAATCATCGCCTCGCTCCGCGAATTCGCGATGCGCGCGATGCGCTACGAGGTCTTCGCGTGGGCCGACGTCGCGTGCCGGGTCCCCGGAGGTCTCGACCATCCCCTCGCGCCGACGCTGACCGGCATGCACGCGTACGGCGCGTGGGTGCGCGGCGAGTTCGAGCTCGCCGTCGAGCTCGCGAACGAGACCCGCCAGTTGGAGACGGCGCTCGCGACACCACCGAGCGGCCTCGCGGAGCGCGTGCTCGGGAACGTCCTGTACATCGTGGGGCGCAGCGATCTCGGCAACGAGGAGGCAACCCGTCAGCTCCAGCTCGCCGAGGATTCGGGCGACAAGTCGCGGCTGGTGCACGCGTGTTACATGGCTGCGGTCGCGCTGAGTTCGATTGGTGATTACGACGGCGCGGCGGAATTGGTGCGCCGCGCGCGCACGGAAGCCGTGAAGACGTCGTCGCCGACGGACCTGGCGTCCGCCGCGGTCGCGGAAGGCTTTTCGGCCCGCTCGTCCGACGACGCGCTCGAGGCGTTCGTCACTGCCGATCGGCTCGCCCGTTCGGCCGGCAACCGTTGGATGAGCGCGTTCGCGCGCACCGAGGCGAGCGGGCTCCTCGTGCATCGTGGCGAGGTCGGCGCGGGGTGCGCGGGTCTCGCGGAAACCGTCGGGCTCTGGTACCGCGCCGGGGAATGGTCCCAACAATGGCACACGCTCTCTCGGTGCATGATCGCTCTGCACCGCATTGGGCAGACCGAGCTCGCAGTCGAGCTTCTCGGTGCGATCGAGGCGCACGCGATGCTCGCAGTCGCGCCGATGTCTTCGACGTTGCACGACGTGGTGCTCGTGACGCGCGACTCGCTGGTCGAAGAGCTCGGCACGGATCGCGCCGACGAGCTGCGGTCAATCGGCGGATCTTGTCCCGTCGAGGACATCGTCCATCGCACCCGCAAGGCGCTGTTGGCCCGTCCGACCTGAACCGGCCATGCCTCCCCGCGTCGTCCGCGTGCGGGCGACGTCGTCGAGGAACCCCCGGAGGTGACCGGCCAGATCCGCGGCATCGAGTCGCATCCCGCCGATCAGGTTCGACCGGCGCCGCCGCATGAACGGCAGGCCCATCAGGTACAGACCGGGGAGACGAGCGACACCGCCGTCGTGAACCACCTTGTGCGGGCGGCCGAATGCGGCCGGGTCGAGCCAGTCGTAGGTCGGGCGATATCCGGTCGCCCACACGACCGTCGAGAACCGAGCCAGATCCAACTCCGTCGCCACGTGGTCGAGCCGCGTCGGCGCCGGGACCGTCACCGGACCGACATCACTGTCGAGACCGGAAGCCGACACGAAGTCGTCGATCCGTCGGAGCAGACGCGCCTGCTTCAGATCGGCGTTGGCAACGAGGCTCGCAAGCCCACCCGAGCACTGTGCCTTGTCTCCGGCGACGGCCATCACGCGCCCGATGACGCGCACGCCGCCGTGGTGCAGGCTGTTCAGATCGAGATCGTGGCCGTCGTCGTTGCCGACGACCTGCACCGACGCATGTCGCCGGGCCCGATCGATGTCGTCGACCTCGTCGTAACGCTCGTCGAGCTGACCGATCGCGTCCATCCACCAGTAGATGTCCCGTCCTCGATACGTGCGGGGTACGCGAATGTGCTCTCCGACGGCGATCGTCACGTCGTGACCGCTGCGTCGAAGTTCGTCGGCGATCTGCACACCCGACGCCGACGCGCCGACCACCAGCACCTCGCCGGCGCGATCGAACTGCGACGGTCGCCGGTACTCGAGCGCGGTCACCTGCTCGATTCCTCGGGGCCAGTCCGCGCCGACCGCAGGAACGCGCGGCTGGCTCGACGCTCCGGTCGCGGCCACTACCGCGTCGCACTGCCAGTGACCGGCATCGGTAACCACATCGAAGCCGTCCGCCGTCCGGCGCACACTGCGAACGGTCACATGCGTCAGCACGGGCGGATCGAACCGTCGTCGGTACCCGTCGAAGAACGCCACCGCCTCCGCCGCGGTCATGAATCCGTTCGGGTTGTCGCCGTCGTAGCCGTGACCGGGCAACTGTGTCATCCAGTTCGGCGTGAGCAGACGGAGCGAGTCCCAGCGCTCGCGCCGCCACGAGTTCACCACCTCACCGCGTTCGAGGACGACGTGGTCGATGCCGACGTCGGTGAGGCGGTGACTCATGGCAAGACCGGCAGGGCCGCCACCTACTACGACCACCGATACGCGCATCTTCAATGCCCTTCGTGTGCTCGGACGAATCGTGTTCTGCGGCGCCGGCTCAGGCGAGCGCGACGTTCACG
>Ga0265327_10005845_pt1 | contig 10076 bp, 9 predicted proteins | sample 41621metaG_FD_202089 | JGI IMG/M metagenome (GOLD analysis project Ga0265327, IMG submission 202089) | Rhizosphere microbial communities from Carex aquatilis grown in University of Washington, Seatle, WA, United States - 4-16-21 metaG | ecosystem: Host-associated > Plants > Roots > Rhizosphere >... | reverse complement strand
GGCACGATACCGGTCGTAAAAACCTGCTGGGTCAAAATGTTGTTCGCGGAATCGATGATTTGGATTTTCGTATGACTTGCAACTGAAGCGGTGCCTCCAATGTTCGCCACCGAATACATTACAGTGACTTGACCACCGGCCAGGGCTGGAGTTGGCATCAGAAAAATATTCTGCGGCGTTAAATCGGCGGGACCGGTTGCGGCTGTCGTTTGCACCGTGACGTCGTCGACAAAAAAACTTGTGATGAGCGACGTGTTATTCTGACTGGCAAAAGCGATGCGAATTGTTCGGCCGGCGAAGGAAGTAAGGTTGAAAGTTTGCTGGTGATAATTTGGATTGCCCGGCGCGGGATCGCGATTGAGGTTCGACCAGTTGCCGACTGTCGCCAACACGGCGCCGTTGGTGTCCTGAATTGTGGCAGTGAATGTATCATTCGCCGTCGTATTCGTTTCAGCGCTCGAGATATTGTAATAGAAGGAAAGGGTCGCGGACGAAATAGCCATTGGAATAGTGATCGTCTGATATGCCGCATCGTTCCAGTGCGCGACGCCGCCCAGCCAAAGGAGATAAGTCCCGCTATGGGTATAACCGTTATTCGCAACTGCCGCACCGCCAAGAATCCACGGAGCCGCGATGCCTGTTTCAAAACCGCTATTTCCAACCAATTGAGATTGTGCGCTCGCTACGTTTCCTGAAATGAACAGTCCGTAAACGCTGACCACTATCGCAAACACTCTCGCACCAATCATGTGTGGCACTTGCAATAGCAGTTCGCATGCCTGCCGAACGTTTTGTTTACAAAACGTTTGCGCGACGACTTCCCGTCTTAAAATGGTCGGAAATAATTCGTCACCAGGACGGTGGCCGGGGATTCAGAAGTGAGTTTGGAGACGATGGAAGGCGAGGCCGTGAGCACGGTGACGCGGTAATAGCGTTGTGTCGCGGTGATAGTATCCGAAGCGCTTGTCGTCGTATTCGTTGCTTTGATTGCACTACCCAGATTGGCCCACCCGATTTGCGCGACGTTGGTCTTATATTGCAGTTGATAATTTAGGTTAGCCTGCGATGCCCACGTCAGCGAAATCGTGTTTTGCGTTTTCGCACTACTTCCAATGGTTGGGGCAGGGATGGCACTGACGAGATTGTATCCGATTGCGTCCAGTGCGATCAATTCGACGCCAAGGTTGGGCGTTGAACCAGGGGTTCCAAATGCATCTTGAACGCGTGGTGTCTGGCCACCGGGACTATACCAATCTTGATAATCTCCATTCTGCGTTTGATTGTAGCGCACGAGGTCCGTCACGCCATCGAGCGAGAAATACGCCTGGGAAGTGCTCACAGTGTTAAAGCTGCGCGCGCCATTTTGGTCGTATCGAAACAAATCCATAACGTGAACCGGTCCGGTCGGAGTGGGTGCGCCATTGGCAAGACCGTTGAGCGTCGATCCGAGTCCGAGCGCCTCGTCAATCTCATGTTGTGCCACCGCCATGAGATCGTATTTCGAAGGATCAATGCTTGAGCGCGTCAGATTCATGATCGAGAGATTCAGGGAAATGGTGCTGTCCGGTTGGCCGGCGGGCGGCGCTCCACTCAGTCCAAGTGCGCGCAGATTCGCCGTCGTCAACGTCACACTGCTATTACCGTTCACCGGATTATTAGGGCTCGACGACAAATGCGCCAACGCCACCGCGTCATTTGTTGTTTTCGAATCTGAAGTTAATGCGCTAAGAAAAGTTGAGTAGCTGATGTTGTTGATGTAAGTCGAACTTGCCCCCAGGCCGGACGAAACTTTCGAAAACTGAATGGTCACCGTGATCGGGTCTGAAAATAGCGCCTCATATTGCTGAATTGCAGTGTTGATCGTGTTTTGAATAGTCGCCGAATTTGGGTCGCTTGTAATAGACGAATCGAAAATTGGCGTGATGATCAGGCCGGCGGGCGTCTGCACTGTCAGCGGCACGGCGCCGCTGGTGTCGTTGACGGTGTTTGTCTGGCCGGCTTCGCTATTGGCGTCGACTGTGACGTAAACATTGTAAGGGCCGGCGCTCGCTCCAGTTAAACCCATCGAATGACTTTCATTCGTCGTCGCACCGATTCCCAGTGCCGCAGTTGCAAAAGTCTGCTGTGCGAAAATGTTGTTTGCCGAATCTTTGATCACAACTTTGGTATGACTTGCCGGCGCTGCTGTTCCGCCAATGTTTGCCACCGAATAACTTACTGTGACGGTTCCGCCAGCTAGCGCGGGTGTTGGCGACACAGAGATGTTTTGCGGCGTCAAATCCGCCGGGCCGCTTGGGGCTGTTGTTGTCACGCTGACATCGTCGACAAAAAGGCTGGTTGGATACAGGCTATCGTTCTGGCTCGCGAAGTAGATCTCAATAGTCTGGCCGGCATACGGGAGTAGATTGAAGGTGAGATAGTGATAAAATGAACTGCCCAGACCCGGATCAGCGTCCACGTTTGACCAGTTGCCGACCACTGCAAGCGTATTGCCGCTCGTATCCCGAATCCTGGCAGTCAGAAAATCGTACGGCGTGCCCGGATCGTCGGCTGAGTTGACCATATAGTAGAAAGACAGCGTTGCCGATGACACGGCTGCCGGTATGGTAATGGTTTGATAGGCATCATCGGTCCACGAAGTTAATCCGCCGAGCCATAGAAAATACGTGCCGTTATGAGCGTAGCTTCCGCTGGAAATAAGTGAATCCTCGATGACCCACGGCGCCGGGCTACCTGGTCCATTATCAAACCCGCCGTTGCTTATGAGTTCAGTTTGAGCTTGTGCCCAAGGCGTCGCCGCCAACAGTAAACATCCAACGACAAAAAGGAAAAACGTTCTCCTGGTCATAGTGATTCCCGGCGATTCTATCGCGGCAAGGAAACGCGGATATGAGAAGTTTTACCAGTTGAGAAGTCAATGAAAACAGCGGCGGCGGTGCCGTCTATTTCCAATAAAATTGTAACACCTGCAAATCCGTTGGTTTCGTCGGATTGCGACGGACCATCGCCGTGTATTCCTTGGAATAACCATTGATGTCGCAGGTCACCTTAACCTCGAACAATGCACTGTGAACGTCAAGCAGTTGGGCGATTGCGCCTTGTGGCGGACCTGCTGGCCCCGGCCCTTGTCCCCCGGAAAAAATATCTCCAGGATTCTGGAAAGGCGCATCGTCTTCATTGCCATCGACGCCATCAGCGCCCGCGCGCTGTTTCTGCGCATATTCAGCCATCATCTCGTTCATGCCCGGAATCATTTCGAGAATATTGACGGGCGCCGTATTCACATTCAGCTTGATTCCACCCGCGCAGAAAACATCGTTCAACCCAAATGGATAATTCGGCTGTTCACGATCGCGCAAAAACGGACTGTTCTGCGCCTTTAGCTCGTAAGCCGACGTCGTGTGATTGGTTGAATTCGAGCCCCAAAAAATCTCCGGATGATCCTTGATCCCTTTGATCAGGAGCAATTCGTTCATGTCATCAATCCAACCGCATTTGCAGTAATACGGCGGCACCTGGCCCATGTAATAATCATCCTTCGCACCGCTCAATCGCGCATGCCCGTCGCGTGGCCCGACCCAATCCTGAATCGAATCAACAATCGTTTGCACCAACCCGGAATCCGTCACCCCCATCTGATTCAGCGCATTCTGCAAAACTACCAGATTCTGGGGATACCCGGGATTCACCACCATGTTGATGTCAAATTTGCGCGATAAATCGGTAATTTTAATCGAACTGATCCGCCCTGGAACCATCTCGATGTCGCTCATCGGAACCTTTGGCAACGTGTCGTTGCATAGCTGGACACCGCCTGCCCAAGGCTGATTCAATGCATCCATCGTCGTTTGCCCGGGGCACCGCAACGTAATCAGATACTTCGCCAACTCCACTCCGGAACGGCCGAGCCAAACCATGTCGTTGTCATAGTCGGAATTGCGGGCCAGTCGCATCTCCACCTTCATTGCATAAGCAAACCCGCCGACAATCGCCGACAACGTCAGAATAATAATCATCACCATGATCAACGCGATGCCGCGTTGGCCATTCGATCTGGAAGCTTCGACTGTAATTCTTGTCTTCAATGTGGCGATGCTGCCGGCGAAACCACGCGCGTAACCAATTGTTGCGGCCGATTCCAATCATGAGCCGAATAACCCACCCCCAAAGCAACGCGCATCAGCTTTGGAATTTGGTTCGTCTCCGGAAATTCAGTAACCCAGTCCTTCTCTTTGTCTGACCAAAATTCGACATTGAACACACTGACGTCGCGCGCCAGAACGATTGGGTAGGGCGTCGCGTCTTTCGTCACCGCAACCAACAACGGCCACTGCGTCATGATAAGATTGTTCTTGTTGTCGTCGCCGCGCTCGACTTGGAACGTAATGCGACGGGTGCTCGAATCGCCAAAAAGCGACGAACCTGGAAAATTGTCCGGCAATCTCGCCGTAAACGCCAACGCCGCAAACTTCCCGCTCGTGTCCGCTTCAAATGTGTAATACTGCAAACTGCCCAACGACATTTGCGCAGTTTGCAACGCCGACTGGATGGTCAAAATTCCTGTGCGCGCCCGTTGCGCGCTTGCCGCTGCTTCGAGGCCAATTCTTGATCCATTTGCAATCAGCTTCCAGCATTGGAAAATCGAAATCAGCACCATCGTGAACAGGGACATCGCGACGAGAAGCTCCAACAGCGTAAACGCCAGAAGCGATCGCTTGCGACCTTCGCTGTTCGATTTGAGGCCAAAAATTCTCATCAATGTCCAATCCCGCTTTTCACCGGCGAATTCGGCGAGTAGTGCAATATGCTCAAGGCCGACGCCAGTTCGCCTTTGTGACGCACGATGATGTCCAACTCGAATACGGGCGGTTGATTGCCGTCGTCGCCGGGGGTAATTCCGTTATACCTATTCGTGCTCGTCTCCCACGAATAGTCCGGATAAAAGTCACCGAAATCGCCGGAATCAGAGCCTTCGTCCCACTTATCATTTGCCATTGCCTGTGCCGCAACCATTCCAGCCGTCGGCGAATCTTTCTGCAAACTTCCTACGGCGCGAATGCACTGACTCATCACCCCAAGGATCGCAAACATCGCCATAAAAAAGATCCCGACCGCCACGACGACTTCAATCAACGTGAACGCGTTCAATTCAGTAGCCTTGAACTCTCGATGTTGAATCTTCATCGAACCGCCTCCACGTCGGGCAACGCCGTCATCACGTCCAGCGTGATTTTACGCGTCTGAAACTGGTCATCCTGCAAAACAATCGTGAACTCGTCGCTGGTGCCGTTCGGGAAAAAATGAATCTTCGCTTCATCCGCCCGTTCGAATTGCACAAAGTTCACCCCGAGAATCTGGATCTCAACATTCTTCGGCAGCGTCGCTCCCTTGAAGCCCGGCGCTGAAATAGTTCCATCCATTGGATGAAATTCCACATCAGCCGTCTTCTGTTTTAGAATCGCTTCCGAGCGCGCCGACTGGCACGCCTCCATGATGTCATCCACCGCCTTGCGCATTCCATCCTTGCGCAAAGTCCTCACAATCGACGGCATTCCCATCGCGAGTATCAGGCCCATGATCGCAACCACGATCATGATTTCGATCAGCGTAAACGCTTTCTGAAATGTGCTCTTGCGAAAATACATCAATTTTATAACCGCCGCCGCCAGGAACGGACTTTATCTCGTTACTGCAATATTCGACGTAATCGCGAACATCGCCGACAACACGCTGACCAGCAAAAAGCCGACCCCGAGTGCCATGATCACAATCATCACCGGCTCAATCATGTTCGTCATCACCCGTAGCGCGATGTTCAAGTCGTTCTCGTAGGTCTCCGCCACGTTTGCCAGCGAGCCGGGCACGTTGCCCGTTTCTTCGCCGATCTTCACCAGGTCTACCATTAATTGCGGAAATACTTTACTGCGCGCCAACGGCTGCGCGATCGTTTTACCGTCTGTTACCTCGCGCCGGGTTTGCGCGATCGCTTCCTTTACGATTCGGTTCGGGATGATCTGTTCCGTGATTTCCAGCGCCGTCAAAACCGGCACACCGTTGTGCAACAAGGTCGCCAGTGTGCGCGCAAATTGTCCGAACAGATTCAAACGCATGACATTGCCGAAAATCGGCGCGGAGATTTTCCAGTGATCGATCTTCCGTTTTCCATGATCCGTCGTGCTGAACCGGTAAAACAACATGATGACAGTCGCGACCACTGCCAGGACGAGCCACCACCAATGTTGGAAAAAGTTACTCATCCCAATCAGGATACGCGTCGCCAGGGGCAGGGGAATCTTGAAGCCGTCGAACAGCTTCAAAAAGTTCGGCAACATCACCGTCATGAAGAAAATTCCAATGCCGACACCCACCATCAAAACGAACGCCGGATAGATCAATGCCGACTTGAATTTTGCCTGCACTTCCGCAAATCGAGTGAAGTGATCCGCCATACGACGCAACACATCCTCCAGCGCGCCCGACTGTTCACCCGCCTTTACCATGTTGATGTAAAGATCGGAGAAAATCACCGGCTGCTTCGCCATCGCGTCCGAAAGGCTCTTACCTTCCATGACATCTTGCTTGAGCTGCTTCGCTACGTCCGACGAAATCCCTTTGCTCACCAGATACGTCATGCTGTTCAGCGCGGTCGTCAGCGGCATGCCTGCTTTGAGCAGGTTTGCAAGCTGTTGCGTGAACGTCGCCAGCTCCTGCATTTTCGGCTTGCGCTTCCGATTCACGAAACTGCGCAACGCTGGCGGCAGAAAGTCCATGCTCGCCTTTGGAGCGCCGTCCTTGGCTGCCAACGCAGCCGCCGCCGCGCCCTTGGGCAAATCCACGGCGATAGGAAACAGCCCCAGGCGATCGATCTGGAGCAACGCCGCGCTGCGGTCGGCCACTTCCAGGACGCCCGTGACCACTTCACCGGTGCGTTTACGTGCTTTATAAGCGAATTGCGGCATTTATTTGTAATCTCTATTCAATGATTCCGCCGTTAAGACGGAAGTCGGGTACCTGCTCTCCCATATTAAACCCGTTTAACCCCAAAAGTTTCAAGCTTCTATCTCAAAAGGTATGGACGGTCGCGCTCGTGCTGTCACCATCGGCCATGTCTTCGACCTTCTAGCTCCTATGAGCCTACCCACCCAATTTGAACCTGACCATCACCCTATCGTTCAATTTCGGCAGCGCATTGGTCCTCACCGCCCAAACATGGTCATTCTCATGGCCCTTGCGCGGATTATTGACCATCGCATCCACATCATCAATCACAGCGACAATGGAGCCTTGTTGCTGCGCCATATAAATTCCATCGACCACCCGCGACCCATTATAATTCCAAATCCCTCGCGCTGCCGGTTTTCCTATCTGCAAATCCGTAATCCAATTTTCCGCCGGTTCAACGGTAGGGCGAGACGCTCCGAGCCCGCTGCTCGCATTCGTCCAAATCACCTCAATCTGAATCGCATCCCCCTTCAACAACTCCGCCAGCCGATTTGTCGCCGCCCCTGGCACATTCACGTGAAACTCACCCGTCGGCACCTTCAAGAGCTCCTTGGATTGCGTAGCACCCTTCGCGCCGAGCAATAACATCGCGACATGAATATGGTAAGGCTCAGCCTCAGTCTTGAGCAGACTCTCGTGCGTCTTCCCGCGGGTCGTGACGAGCAGATACTCGATCACCCCATGGTCCATGTTCAAAACAGCAGGGAATTGAACACTTTTATTCGTTTTGTCCAGTTGCACGAGGCCGATTTGGTAAATGCCCGGTGAAGTTTCGACAAGCGGCGGGGTCGAATTCGTCTGCCCGTTTGCCGTAATAACCAGCAGCAGAATTAATGCTGGTAGCTTTTTGTAATTCACGCAGATGTAGGGTTCAGGCGAGGCTAGTCGACCAGATTTTTCTTATAGTTGCGTGAGGACTCACCATAGCCCTTTTTCCGACGCTCGATTGCTGGAGCAATAATCTCCATAGTTACGTTAATCAGTTTCCCGAACACCCTGTTCCATAGTTCTTCAGTATTCTGCTGGTAACGATTCGGTCCCTCGTCATTGAATCCCGGACGGAACAAATCTACTGCATTTTGCAATTCTGCCTTCAGTTCCGATTCCGTTGGATGGCCCGTGCATTCAATGACGCGTTGAAACGCTTCAAGATCTTTTGGCGCGAGACGATCCAATTTGCCAATCAGAATGTCGATCGGATGGGGAAATGTTAGCGTGACGTTATTGAGCTGGACGACGCTCGCACGGGTCCGCCAGCGCGGACTCGTGCGGAAACTTAATTCGAAACCACCCTCCAGATAAAGTCCTCCGTGTCCGCTATCCAAACCATGCGCTCGGATCAAAGGCTCCACATCCTCATCATCGTCGGAAAAAATGTCGACGTCTCCGCTGAGCAAAGTACGATCAACAGTGAGTTGTAACGGTGCCGACCCGAATACGGTGAAATGGAATGGTCGATCTGCTGGCAGGCTCGCCACGAATTGTTTCAAGAGCTGCCCGGCAGGCGCGCTCCAATCAATTTCCGCTCGCCACCAATTTTGCGTCGAGCTCATGCTTTCGTGCGCCACCTAAATAATAAAGTGCCTGCTGGATCAGCCGGTTTTCGACCTCGGGATCAACGCTAAGTTGCCGGGCCAGCCTTAAATCACGCCTGCTTAACGGCCCTCGCGCCTTCCTATATAAAAGGCGCGCTGCGATTCGCGATTTCCGCCAACAGCGATTCGGCTTGTCCGTGTGCACACGCACAATATACGGGCAATGAACCTGCTGGGTCAACTTGACAAGCTTCTGGTCTTACCGCAACGAAGTTCTCGTCTAATTTACCCAATGGGACTTTATCGATTCATTTCCGCTCGCATATTTCATCGTCAACGTTCCATCCGCTGATTTCTCCACTACCACCCCGACTTGATTTTTCAGAGCAGACTCAATCAATGCGATTGCTTCCGACTTCGTCACCGCTCCAACCGTATAAATTTGAACAAGACCCCAAGGATGAGGTATGTCCCCAACCTCGACCGGCGTCTTAACCAGTGATTTATATTCTTGAATCACCTGTGAAATTGGAGTGTTTGCAAAATTGTATTCGAAAACCGCCTCTTCATTCGCTGGTCTTGGGAAATGCTTTCCTGTCAGTCGCTCCAACGTTCCGCGCGCGGCCAGCTTCACCTGCACATCCGGATCATTCGTCAATTGTTCCAGGAACGGAATCGCATTGGTGACATCAATCTTCATCCACGCCAGCTCTCGCATCGCTACCGTTTTGACGATCGGATCCGAACCGCGCAATTGATCGACAAAAACCGGCGCGAGCTTCGACGGCTCAATCCCCGTCCCCGTCAACCAATGCAAAACTTCCACTCGGATACTACGATCGCCGTCAGAAAGCGCATTTGTTACTGCGGGAAAGACCTCGGCATTACGGAGACGAAGACTTCCAATTGTTTGAAACGCGGTTAATCGCACTCGTGGGTCTGGATCTGAAGCCAGCACCTTGAACAAAGCGGGGGCGGAGCCTTTCGCCTCTGGCCCGATCCTTTGCAACGCAATGAGTGCACTCATCCGGGTGTAATAATTCGAATGGTTCAAGAAGGGTGTTAAATAGGGGGCGGTTGCACCGGCATTGGTCCCGAGAAGTTGCGCCCCTCGCATGCCCACCAAGTTTAACCGTTCTGCTGATGGCCGAAACCGGAACGTTAACACTTTCTGTTTAGCCGCCAGCCGGATGAAAAGTTTTCGCGGCGCCGAATCGCGGCACCGTAGGAGTTCGATCACTTTCGGCACCGCATTGGTTCCGATAGCCCGAATCGCCGTCCGGGCAGCATTGGCTTTAGCGCTATTTTCCAACGACGAAGGAAGAAAATCATTAAACCATGCACTGACGGACTTTCCTTTATACATCGGCTCAGGCGCAGGCCTCGTAAACAAGAACACACCGACACCCACCAGGAGGAAAACAACCGCCGCCAGAATGACGCGCCGTGCCATTCATTGGGGCGTATCGATCACACCGGATTCGTGTCAATTGCGCCATAACATGCCGCGCATCGGTGTGGTCAGAAATATTCACGCAA
>Ga0265327_10005844_pt1 | contig 10076 bp, 6 predicted proteins | sample 41621metaG_FD_202089 | JGI IMG/M metagenome (GOLD analysis project Ga0265327, IMG submission 202089) | Rhizosphere microbial communities from Carex aquatilis grown in University of Washington, Seatle, WA, United States - 4-16-21 metaG | ecosystem: Host-associated > Plants > Roots > Rhizosphere >... | reverse complement strand
AGAACGCCGGATTCCTATTCCTGCCGGACGGCGAGGACCCGGACGATTACGTCCGCGCCCGCGGCAAGGCGGCCTTCGAGGCGCTGATCGAGCGCGCCACCCCGCTGTCGGAATACCTGCTCGCCGAGCTTTCCGCCCGGCATCCTCCGGTGAACGCCGAGGGTCGCGCCGCACTGGTCACCGCCGCCCGGCCGCTGCTCGGCCAGATCGCGGCGCCGGTGATGGCCGCGCTCCTGCGCCGTCGCCTCGCCGATCTCACGGGATTGCCCGAAGCCGAGCTGCGAGAACTGCTGCGCCTGCAAGGCCACGAGCGCCAACCCGTCAGGGAAGGCCCGACATCCGAAGGGCGCCCGCGCGAGCGTTCGGGATCCGTCCGCTCCGGCCAGCGCGGCGCGCCCTCCCTCGTCCGCGAGCTGATCCAGGCGCTGCTGCTGCAGCCCGATCTCGCGCATACCGTCGTGGTGCCGCGGCCGGTCGACGGCACGCCCGATGGCGCGGCGTTGGCGGCGCTGGTCGATTTCTGCACCGATTGTGAGCACTCACTCACAACGCCCGGCGTATTTCAGCATTTCGTGGGCACGCAGCACGAGCGCGTGCTGTCGAAGGCTTTGGCAACCGCCGAAGATCACGGCATCACCGCCGAGCAGGCGGCACAGCATCTGGTCGCCGGCGTTGCCCGGTATTGGTCGCAGGCGCAGCTGGCCGGGCGACCCGTGGCGGCGGACGCCGCGGCCGAGGGTGCCAAGCCCGAGGACGCCGAACGCCTGCGCCAGCTCGAAATCGTGCGCCGGGCGTCGGTCCCCGCCTCGCATCCGGCGCCGGATCGGAGCCGGTCGTGACGCACCGGAAGCCGCTGTCGGGCGGCGTCGCCGCGCGCGCACCGAGTGGATGGGGTGCAACCGCACAAAAGTGCCTATCCGCATGTTATGATTTGAGGTTTTCCCGATCGCACCCATATTGGATGCGACCGCACCTTGGACTCCCACGATGACCATGGCCAAGAAGCCCGCCCGCAAGTCCGTCGCCAAAGCCCGGAAACCCGCCGCGAAGAAGACTGCGTCGCGCGCCCGTCCGAAGGGACCCGCGAAGAAGAAGGCGGCGCGCCCTGCCGCCAAGTCGAAGGCGAAGAGGCCCGCTTCGGCGCGGCCGGCGGCGAAGAAAAAGGTCGCGGCAAGGAAGCCGGTCGCCAAGGCCAGGGTCACGAAGCCCGTCGCGAAAGCGAAGCCGCACGCCAAGGTCGCTGCGAGGCCGGCCGCCAAGGTCATCGCCAAGGCGCTGCCCAAAGTCGCCGGCAAGACCGTCGTCGCCGCCAAGGGCGTCGTCGTCGCGAAGGCCGTCGGCAAAGTCGTCGGCAAGGCCGGCGTGCCGCCGGTCGTTCCGCCGAAGGGCGCCAAGGGCGTTCCGGCCGGAGTCGCCGCCAAGGGCGCGAAAGCCGTAGCGGCGCCGGCCCCCGGCAACAAGCCGACGCCGAGTGAAATCGCCGCGCGGATCGCCGGCAAGCGGGCCGAAGACGCCGCCAACAAGAAAGGCCGCAACGGCAAGCACGCCGAGATCGCGCCGCGCGTCCTCACGCCAGCCGACGTCGAGGCGCGCAAGCGTCGGCTGAAGAACCTGATCGTGCTCGGCAAGGAGCGCGGCTTTCTCACGTTCGCCGAGATCAACGACCATCTGCCGGACGACGTCCTCGACGCGGAACAGATCGAGGCCGTCATCAGCATGATTGGCGACATGGGGATCCAGGTCTACGACGAGGCCCCCGACGCCGAAACGCTGCTCCTGTCCGATGCGGCGCCGACCGCACCGTCGGAGGACGTCGAGGAAGCTGCCGAAGCGGCCGTCTCGACGCTCGACTCCGAGTTCGGCCGCACGACCGATCCCGTCCGCATGTACATGCGCGAAATGGGCTCGGTCGAGCTCCTCACGCGCGAAGGCGAGATCGAGATCGCGAAGCGCATCGAGGAAGGCCTGAAGCACATGATCATGGCGATCTCGGCGTGCCCGATGACGGTCGCGCAGATCCTCGAGTTCGCCGGCAAGATCGAGAAGGACGAGCTCAAGATCGACGATCTCGTCGACGGCCTGATGGACTTCAACGAGCAGTTGGCAACGCTCGAGGACAGCGCCGACGAGGTCGAGGAGGAAGAGGACGAGGGCGACGCGGGCGCGATCGCGGCGGAGAACCTCGAGCGCCTCAAGGTCGCGGCGATGGCGCGTTTCGCGATCATCCGCCGCCACTTCACGCGGATGCTCGCCGTGCTGCAGAAGGAAGGCCACAAATCGCCGAAGTACCTCGAGCTGCAGAAGAAGATGCAGGCCGAGCTGATGCAGATCCGCTTCTCGGCGCGCCAGGTCGAGAAGCTGTGCGACTCCGTGCGCCACGAGGTCGACAACATCCGCCAGATCGAGCGCAAGATCCAGGACCTCGTCGTCAACAAGGGCGGCATGCCGCGCCCGGACTTCATCCGGAAATTCCCGGAGCACGAGACGAGCCTGCGCTGGATCGACCGCGAGGTCGCCGCGCACCACAACTTCAGCGAGCAGCTCGCCAAGTACCGCCAGGCGATCGTCGAGCAGCAGCAGAAGCTGCTCAACCTGCAGGGCCGCGTGATGATCCCCCTGAAGGACCTGAAGGAGATCAACAAGCAGATGTCCACCGGCGAGGCGCGCGCGCGCAAGGCCAAGCGCGAGATGACCGAGGCGAACCTTCGCCTCGTGATCTCGATCGCGAAGAAGTACACCAACCGCGGCCTGCAGTTCCTCGACCTGATCCAGGAAGGCAACATCGGCCTCATGAAGGCCGTGGACAAGTTCGAATACCGGCGCGGCTACAAGTTCTCGACGTACGCGACGTGGTGGATCCGGCAGGCGATCACGCGCTCGATCGCCGACCAGGCGCGCACGATCCGCATCCCGGTGCACATGATCGAGACGATCAACAAGATGAACCGCATCTCGCGGCAGATCCTGCAGGAGACCGGGCAGGAGCCCGATCCGGCGCTGCTCGCCGAGAAGATGGAGATGCCGGAAGAGAAGATCCGCAAGATCCTCAAGATCAGCAAGGAGCCGATCTCGATGGAGACGCCGATCGGCGACGACGACGACTCGCATCTCGGCGACTTCATCGAGGATCTCTCGACCGTGTCACCATCGGACGCCGCCGTCAACGCGAGCCTGCGCGACGTCTGCAAGGACATCCTCGACACGCTGACCCCGCGCGAGGCGAAGGTGCTGCGGATGCGCTTCGGCATCGAGATGAACACCGACCACACGCTGGAGGAGGTCGGCAAGCAGTTCGACGTCACGCGTGAGCGCATCCGCCAGATCGAGGCGAAGGCGCTGCGCAAGCTGCGCCATCCGTCGCGGTCGGAAAAGCTGCGGAGCTTCCTCGAAGGCGAATAGATCAACTGCGATCGAACACGCAAACGCCTCGGCAATCCCCGGGGCGTTTTCATTTCCGGCGAAATCACTCGACCGGTTCAGGCCTTCGCCCTCGGCGTCCAAAGCGGTCGGCGGTCCCCACCTTGGCCGCACCGCGCGGGCGCCGACTGCGGAACCGCAACACCGGGCGACTTCGCGCTCCGGGGGACGGCGTTTGGATGCATCGACATCGGCTTCGCGGCGATGTTTGCTCGATTTCAGGGGAGTTTTTCCGCATTGCGGAAGACACATTGGCAATCGGCCGCGCCGCGGCGCAATCCGCCCGGCGCTTTGCCTTGGGGAGACATCGAGATGAAGCGACTGCTGCTGGGCGCCTTCCTTCTGGCGCTCTCGGGATTGTGCGGCGCGGTGCCGATCACCATCAGCATTTCCGGCACGGGAACCGGCACGCTGGGCGCGCAAGCCTTCACCAACGCCACATTCACCACGGGCTGGACCACGGACACCAGCCTCAACACGGGCTCCGGGACCGTGCTGACCGCCGCCAACCTGGCCCCGATCAACATCACCGGTCAGCCCGCGGCGACCTTCAGCAGCCCGGGCGTCTGGATTTTCCAGAACGCCGTGATGGGCCTCAGCAGGGGTGGCTCCGGGCTCGACCTGATTGGTTACTGGCCTGCCGGCGCCTATTCGATCAACTCCGGCACCCCGTTCGGACCGTCGACGATCCCCACCGACACCATCATCAGCCAGTTCAACGCCATTCCGACGTCGCAGGGCAACCTGACCTTCACCGCGATGACCAACATCACGCTGCAGATCAGCGCCGCAGGCCCGCTCGCCGCCACCCCCGTCCCGACGCTGGATGGCACGACGCTGGCCCTCTCGCTGTTGCTGTTGGTGGCCAGCGGCGCATTCCTGCTCCGGCGCCGCGGCACCCGTTCGTAGCGACGCCGCGCAAATCGTCTCGCCAAATGCAAACGCCCCGGCAACCCCGGGGCGTTTTGCTTCTGCGGTCCGGCCGCACAATCAGACCGTACTTCGCGCAACGAGGCAACGCAGCGATGCGCGCGTCACTCGGCACGAGGCCGGGCGACCCGGGAACGCTTTCGTCTACCGGCTGACCAGGCATTCGCTCCCGTTGAGCTGGAACGCCTGCGTCGTCGTGGACGTGCTGGTTCCATTCGCGTCCTTGATGGTTTTCTGCACGGTCAATTTCGCCGACGTGCCATCGATGACAAGCGTTCCGTTGGCCTTGATCTCGGCGGCGTATTCCGCCTCGGTCTGTGACATTTCCTTCGACATGGCCGACATCATGGCGCGATCCTTTGCGGGCATGGCGGCCCATTGCGCCTGCATCTCCTTCGTCGACAGCTTGTTGGCTTCGTCGAATTTGCCGCCGTGCAGGAGGCCCATCTGCTTGACGGCCACCTTGCCGCAGGGGTTGTCCAGGATTGCCGCGCCCTTGAGCGTCGTTGCGGCACCGGCCACCCCGCAAACGAAGCACGACGATGTCGCGATGATCAACAGTGCCGAGAATGCGCTGTGCTTCATGGGATCTCCTTCTTGCGTTGAGGCGCTTCGGCGACGGGCTTGCGTTGTGCGGCCAACCTGACGCAGCGTCGCAGCATGCGGCCGCGCGCCGGCCAACAAGTGCCGCGCGCGATTATTGCAGTAGCCGGACAGGTGCGCCACCGGCACGGTCATGCCACGACGGTCAGCCGAGTTCCAGCACCATGCTGACCTGCTCGGGTTCGTGCGGATCGTCGTGCGTGACGAACCCGAGTCCTTCGGTGAAGCGGATCATCTTCGGATTGCTGCGCAGCACCGCGCCTTCGAGGCGTGCGAGGCCGCGCCGCTTCGCCGCGGCGATCAGCCGCCGCATCAGCACGCGCCCGACGCCCCGCGCCTGCCACGCGTCGCCGACGACCACGGCGAATTCGGCGCTTTCGCCGTCGGGATTCTCGATGTAGCGCGCGACGCCGACGATCGCCGGGGCGGTGTCGGTGTCGATCAGCGCGATCAGTGCGAGCTCGCGGTCGTAGTCGACCTGCGTGAAGCGCGCGAGCATCGCGGGCGTCAGCTCCTGCAGCCGGTAGAAGAAGCGGAAATAGCGCGTCTGCTCCGAAAGCCCTTCGACGAACTGCCGTTCGAGTGCCGCGTCCTCCGGCCGGATCGGCCGCACGTGCATCGGCGTGCCGTCGGCGAGGCTCACGTCCTCGACCCACTCGATCGGATACGGATGGATCGCCATGTGGCGATAGGCCTGCACGCGCACCTCGCGCTTCGGATCGATGACGACGTGCGCGCCGCCGATCATGGCGCCGCGCTCGCCGACGCGGACCGGGTCGAGCCGCAGCGAGCGGATCCACGGCAGCGCGCAGACGAGGCTCGACACCTGCAGCAGCACGTGCGCAAGCGCTTCCAGCGACGGCGTCACCGCCTGGCCCGCGCGGAGCGCAGCCGCGATGCGCGTGCGCTCGATGACGTCGAGCGCGAGGCGGCGGTTGAGCGGCGGCAGCAGCACCGAGCGGTCGCGGTCGACCAGCGCCGCACTGCCCCCGTTGCCGAACGTGATCACCGGTCCGAACACGGCATCGGTATGAACGCCGATCGCGATGTCGCGGCTCGCAGCGATCTCGGCCGCCTTCTGCTCCTTGCGCACGAGGACCGGCAGGATCGCACCGGGGCGGCGCTGCGGGCGCACGATCTTCTCCAGGTTGGACCACGCCTTGGCGAGCATCCGACCATCGCGCAACTGCGTGCTCACCGCGGGCGGCGCATGCGGAAAGATCGCGGGCGTGTCGAGCTTGATCGAGACCGGATAGCCCATGCGGCGCGCGTCGGCCTGTGCTTCGGCGAGCGTCGTCGCGATGGCGGCAGGCGCAACCGGCAATCCGAATGCAGACAGCAGCTGCTGCGTTTCGATCTCGTCGAGCACCGCGCGGCCCGCGGCGACGGCACGATCGCGAATCTCGTTCATCAGGCGCACGTTGAGCTGCTGCGGCTCGGGCTGCGGCGGCGCCACTTCGAGCAGCCACTCCTGATTGCGGCGGTAGGCGGCGAGAAACGAGAACGCTTCGACGGCCATCTCGGGCGTGATCAGGTTCGGCACGCCACCGGCCTCGAGCGCGCTCCGCACGTCGCGGTTGTCGAGCGTACCGAGCCACGCGCCCAGCACCGGCTTGCCCGACGTCCGCGCGACCGCGGCGACCGCGCGCGCCGAGTCGGTCGCGCCGACGAGCGGGCGCTGCACGTGGATCGCGAGCACGGCATCGACCGCCGGGTCGTTCAGCACGACGCCCACTGCGGACGCGAGCCGTTCGGCCGGCGCGTCGCCCCGCACGTTGACCGGGTTCGCGAGCGGGATGTGCTCGGGCAGGATGGCGACGAGCGCTTCCTCGGTCTTGCGCGAAAAGCGCGCGAGCGCGACACCGCGGTCGAACGCGCAATCCGCGGCGAGCGTCCCCGGTCCGTGTCCGTTGGTGACGATCGCGAGATGGTCGCCGCGCGGAATGCGGCCGGTCGACAGGATGCGCGCAGCGGCGAACAGCTGCGCGTACGTCGCCACGCGCACGGTGCCCGCACGCTTCATCGCCGCATCGAATACGACGTCGGGCGATGGCGCGTCGGGATCGCCGTCCTGCGCCGCCGTTTCCATCGATCTTCCCGCGCGCAGCACGAGGACGGGCTTCGTGCGCGCCGCGGCGCGAAGTGCGGAAAGGAAGCGGCGCGCATCGCGCACCTGCTCGACGTAAAGGAGGATCGCGTCGGTGCCCGGGTCCTGCAGCAGCGCGTCCAGCAGCTCGCCGAAGTCGACATCGTACGCGCCACCGAGCGCGACGACGGTGGAAAATCCGAGCCCCGCCGGTGCCGCAAAATTGAGCATTGCCGTGCACACGGCGCCCGACTGCGCGATCAGCGCGAGGCGGCCGGGATGCGCACCGATTGCGCCGAGCGTCGCGTTGAACCCGACATCGGTGCGGATCACCCCGAACGCATGCGGGCCGAGGATTCGGATGCGCAGCTTGCGGGCGGTGGCCATCACGTCGCGCTGCCATTTGCGCGCGACGTCCTCGTCGCCCGGCGGCGCCGAAAACAGGATGGCCGCCTTGACGCCCGCGCGCGAAGCGTCGGCCAGCACCGACGTCACCGCGGCGCACGGCACGGCGATGAGCACGAGCTCGACCGGCTTGCCGATCGCATAGATCGACGCGTGGCACTTGCGCCCGAGTACCTTGCGATGCTTCGGATTGACGAAATGGATTTCGCCCTTGAATTCCGCTTCGAGCAGGTTTTCGACGATGACCCGGCCGAGGGAGCCCAGCCGGTTCGACGCACCCAGCACCGCGACCGACGCGGGCATCAACAACGGTCGAAGATAATGATGAAGCGCGGGCATTGTGAGGTGGATTCGGGAACTCGTATTTCGTTGGAGCGTTCCGTCGCGATGCGCGGCAAGTCATGCGCCGACGCGAGTGGCGCTTGCGAGTCGCAACGGATGCGGCGTCGGTGGCGCCCACGTGCACGGGCTCGTTGCGCCGACCGGACGCGCGCCGCAGGTTGCGTACCGCACATTGTACCGGTCGAAGCATATGCGTGATAAGTCCAATCGGCGCCTCACGGCGGTGCGCCGCTTCGGAATGGTGCGGTCGGCTATACTTTGGCGGAGTTGCGGCGCGTGCGAACTCGGCGCAACGCTCATCGCACTTGAATGAGCGGGCCCGTAGCTCAGGCGGTTAGAGCAGGGGACTCATAATCCCTTGGTCGCTGGTTCGAATCCAGCCGGGCCCACCCGCATCGCTTCCCGTGTACCCGTGTACCCGTGTGCCCGCGCGGCCGCGCTTTCGAGCGCGACGCGCTCGAATCATTCCGCGGCGAGCGCCCTGGAATGCATGTCGACGCCGGCAGCGCGAAGAGCCGAAATCAGCCTGAATCTTCATATGCGGTCCGTGCGCAGCGCTGCGTCCCGCGCGCGAATCCCAAGGGCGGCGCTATCCAGCGCGCGCCTTCGCGATGGCGACGCGCAGCTCGCGTTCGACGTCGTCGACGGGAATATTGCGCACGTCCTCGTCGCGACCTTGCAGCGGGCGATGCACGAGCTGCGGATTGGGCGACGCCCGCCGCTGCGCGAGAATCCCGTGACGGGGGTCGGACCAGAGGGAAATCACGTCGAGCGCGAAGTCCGCGTCGAGGTAATACGCGGTGTTGAGCACGCCGCTGTCGGGACCGATCAGCACGCGGCACCGATTGCGGATGATCGACAGCATGTCGACGAACCCGGTGCGTCCCCGCAGATCCGTCACGGCCGGATGATCGATCGGAGGCAGCGCCGCGTTGCCGAACAGCAGCCAGCGCACGCCCTCGTGCGCGCCGACGCGGTCGAACAGCGCGCGCCAGGACAAGAGCGGCCAGTCCTTGACGTAGCGATAGTTTGCCTGCGTTTCCGACTGGATGTGCGCGCCGACGAACAGCGTCGCACGGTCCGGGGCGACGAACGCGTCGGCACGAGGATCCCACTCGCGCTGCCAGCGCAGGCGTACCGGATAGAGATGCCGCCGGCCGCGCAGCCAGCGCGTCGGATTGGTGTCGGCAAAGACTGCGCAGAACTGGTCGACGCGCCATCCGAACGGCCGGGTGAGCTCCGCCGGACTCGCGTGTCGATCCCGGACGAGGCCGGGCAGGACGCGCACGTCGTCGGCGCCGGTCATCCGGAAGGCCTCCTCGAGCTCGCTCCGCGTGACGACGGTGATGCGCGCACCCGGCACCTGTTCGCGCACGATGGCGAAGAGCGGCTCGAGCGCCAGCACCACGTCGCCCAGTCCGCGATTCCAGAAGAAAAGAAAGCCATCGCGCGGCGCGCGGCGTGCGCGTGCCAGCGCCCGGTCGAATTCGGTGCCGGCGATCTCGTCGACCGCGCGCTCGATGAGTTGTCTGGGGCTGGGGCTCAAGGTGAGACGACGACGAACGACGGGAGCGGAAGTTCCTAGTGACGGCGCGGCCGCTGCTGCACGGCTGCGGTGCCGGTGCGGCGTTTCAGGACGCGGGTGTTTCCTTCGTCCTGCCCGAGGTGTCGACTCCCATCCATTTGTACGGCGGGCAATAGGCCACCGCTGCGGTCGCCAGCAGCGGAAAGCCGAGCAGGCCCCACCAGCGCGCGTTGCCGTCGAGAAAGAACAGGAGACCGAGCAATGCGAGGCCGACGACGGCGCGCAGCGCGCGGTCGATGCTACCCATGTTGCAGACCATGATCGTTCCTCCCCTCGATGGCGTTGGCAATCCGGCCGCGGCGCATCCGCGCCGCCCGCGCCGTGTGCCCGCCGCACGTGCGCCGGAGTATAGGCCGCGTGCACGGGGAATGCACATATGGCACACTCGCGCCGTTGCGAAACAGGGGGAAGCGCGCCATGTTTGGACCCATCACGATTCCGTTCGGCACGAAGATGCTGTTCAACACGGTTACGCTGAACTCCGGCGCCGACATGGACGATGTCGAGCTCGCGCTGGGCGAGATGTGCAACACCGTCAAGGCCGCCTATGGCGACGAAAAGGGCGGCTTCATCGCCGGGCAGGTCTTCCGGTTCACCGGCTTCGTCTCGGACGAGGGCTCCTTGTCCGCGTCGCGCGGCGCCGCGGACCACCTGGCGATCGTCACTTACTGGCGCTCCTTCGAGCAGCACGAGCGCTCGCACGCGGAC
>Ga0265327_10005843_pt1 | contig 10076 bp, 14 predicted proteins | sample 41621metaG_FD_202089 | JGI IMG/M metagenome (GOLD analysis project Ga0265327, IMG submission 202089) | Rhizosphere microbial communities from Carex aquatilis grown in University of Washington, Seatle, WA, United States - 4-16-21 metaG | ecosystem: Host-associated > Plants > Roots > Rhizosphere... | reverse complement strand
GCACACCCTCTGCCGTCGGACCCCGGCTCGAGGCGCCAGCATAGCACGAAACGCCGCCGGCGGCGCTCGCCGGCACCATGAACGAGGACGACATGCCGCCGATCGAGGACGATTTCGAGCTCGACGCCGACGAGAAGAGCTATTTCGAGGCTGCCGAGCGCGGAGAGCGCGAGGAGAGCGATACGACCGACGGCGCCCCGGCGCCTGTCGACGGAAAGACGGCAGCCGACGTTGCGGATGGCGCGAAGGCCGCCGACGCGAAGGATGCCGAGGGCGCCAAGGAGGGCGACCCGGCCGTCCAGGACGGCAAGGAGCCGAAACTCGTCCCGATCAAGGCGCTGCACGAGGAGCGCGACGCCCGCAAGGCGCTCGCCGATCAGCTCCGCGAGCGCGACGATCGCTTTGCCCGTCTCGAAGGGCGGCTTCAGGAGCTGGGGCAGCGCTTCGGCCAGCCGCAACAGCAGGAGCAGCAGCGTCCGCCATCGGTCGAGGAGGATCCGGTCGGCGCCATCAAGCGCGTCGACGACACGGTGCGCTCGCTCGCCGAGCGGCAGCAGGCGGAGCACCAGGAACGCGAGTTCGTCACCGCCTACGGCAACGCGGCGCGGCAGTTTGCGGCAACGCAAACCGATTTCCCGGGCGCGTATCAGCACCTGATGGCGGCGCGCGACGGCGAACTCCAGGCGATCGGTTTCACCAACCCGGCCCAGCGGGCGGCGATCATCGCGAACGAGGAGCGCAGCATCGCGTTGCGCGCCTTCAGCGAGAATGTGAACCCCGCCGAGCGGATCTACGCGCTGGCGAAAGCCAGGGGGTACGCGGCGCCCGCGGCTGAAGCTGCCGCGTCGGCTTCACCCTCGCCGGCTCCGGCCGCCACGGCCGTTAATACTTCGGAAAGGAGCGCATCGGAGAAGGTGGCTCAGACGCAGCGCGCTCAAGAGGCGGCACGGTCGCTTTCCGGCGGCGGAGGTTCGGCCTCGTCCGGCGGATTGTCGCTCGATGCTCTCGCCGACATGTCGGACGAGGAGTTCGGGCAGATCGACGACGCCACCTGGGAGCGCTTGTGGACCCGCGGATAACCCGCCGGGTCGGGTCCGCCGGGCGGAGACCGTAAACCCGCCCGCTTCGCCTCGGCTCGGCGTCATGAGCCGCTTCGCGTGCCTGCCGGCGTCACGGCGGACCGTCTGCTCCCCACGACAGAGGAGCGCCGATCCACATTCGTGACAGCGGAGACGCGCGATGTCCCTCACGTCCTATGGCGTGAACGATCCCAAGGCCGTCAAGCTTTGGTCGAAGAAGGTTTTCACCGAGGCGCTCAAGACTTGCTACGCCTCGCGGTTCATCGGCAAGGGCAGCGACAACGTCGTCCAGATCATGGAGGAAACCTCCAAGGGTCCGGGCGACACGATCACCGTCCCGGTCCGCATGCAGCTCACCGGAGCGGGCGTGCAGGGCGACGGCACGCTGGAGGGCAACGAGGAAGCCCTCACGATGTTCAACGACAAGGTCGTGATCGACCAGCTGCGCCACGCGGTGCGCTCCGGCGGCAAGATGAGCCAGCAGCGCGTCCCGTTCAACGTCCGCAACGAGGCGAAGAACGGCCTCGTCGACTGGTGGGCCGGGCGCCTCGATTACTGGTTCTTCAACGTGCTCGCCGGCAATACCGCGGTGACCGACACGCGCTACACCGGCAACCAGGCCGTCGTGCAGCCGGACAGCAATCATCGCCTGGTCGGCGACGGTACGGTCGGCACCGCCGACGACGCGATCACGAACACGATGAAGTTCCAGCTCTCGCACATCGACAAGTGCGTGGAGCTGGCCGGCACGCTCGACCAATCGACGGCGGCCGGCCTCGTGCCGCTGCGGCCGATCAACATCATGGGCGAGAAGAAGTTCGTGATGTTCCTGCACGACTACCAGGTCTACGACCTGCGTACGAATGCGGGATCCGGGCAGTGGCTCGACATCCAGAAGGCGGCCATGACCGGCGGCCAGATCTCGAAGAACCCGATCTATACCGGGGCTCTCGGCGAGTACAACAACACCATCCTGCACAAGGCGCCGCGCGTGCCCACCGGCGTCAACTCGACGACCGGCGCCGCGGTCACGACGGTGCGCCGCGCCATCTTCTGCGGCGCGCAGGCCGGGTTGATGGCGTTCGGCCAGGACGGCGGCCCGAGCAAGATGGATTGGGTTGAGGAGCTGTTCGATTACAAGAACCAGCTCGGCGTCTCGTGCGGCCTCATCGCCGGCATGAAGAAGACCCAGTTCAACTCGCTGGATTTCGGCGTCATCACCGTCTCGACGTACGCGGCGAAGCATACGCCGTAACCGGGGCTTCCTGAGGGAGGAGCCGCGGCTCCTCCCGCTCGCCTTCACCTCAATTCGGGGACCGAACGACCATGGGCCAATACGCAGGCCGCCAGAGCCACGAGCAGCAGGTTCACTACCTGCGCAAGACGGTCAATTACAACGATGCGGGCATCGCCGCGGGGGTCGCGCACAACGCCGCACTGCCGCCCGGTGCGCAGATCATCGGCATCTTCACGAACGTCACCGTGGCGTTCAACGCAGGCACGACGAACAGCCTCGTCGTCGGCAAGACGCAGGGCGGCAACGAGATCGCGACCGCGGCCGATACCGTGTGCGGCACGGCCGGCTTCAAGTCGACCACGACCGGCTGCGCGATCGATCCGACCACGCTGACGGCCGATACGCCGGTCTATTTCGCCTACACCCAGACCGGGGCGGCGGCGACGCAGGGCCGCGCGGTGATCACGATCGCCTACACGCCGCCGAACGATCAGTGAGGCCGCGTTGACTCCGGAGGCAGCATCGCCGGTGTTCACCCGGCGCCGCGCGCTGGTAGCGGCGGGCTCCCATGCCGCCCGTTCGCTTCCGGCGGCGGCGGCGGTGCTTGCCGAGCGTGAGCACTATCACGGCGCGGAAGAGGATTTCCCGCTGCGCCTGGCGCCATCGCCTGCGCACCGCGCCGCGCATCCTGAGGAACCCGCGCCGCTGCGCCGCGGCGGCAAGCGGAAGTAAGCCGCCATGGCCGGCACGTTCGGCGACATGGTCTCGCGCATCGACGATGAACTGATGCGCGGCGGCGCCGACAACACGCGCATCCAGAACGAGATCCTCACCGCCATCAAGCACTACGAGATCGAGCGGTTCTGGTTCAACGAGGGCGTCTCGACCTCGACCACGACGGCGGGGCAAGGAACGCTCGCCGTCCCGACCGATCTCATCGAGATCGACGATTACCAGGTCACCGTCTCGGGCCGGCCGCGCACGATCGACCCGCTGGACTGGGCGACGTTCCTGCGCGAGGGCGGCACCGATCCGGCCTTCAAGGGGCAGCCGCGCGCCTACTGCTACTACGCCGATCAGTTCTGGCTGCTGCCGATCCCCGACAACGCCTACGTGTTGACGCTCTCCTACGTGAAGCAGCTCGCGGCGCTGGTGAACCAGACCGACGGGAACGCCTGGATGACCTTCGGCGAGGAACTGATCCGCGCCCGTGCGTCTGCCGCCGTCGCGATCCGATACCTGAAGGACGCCGACGCGATCGCCGAGGCGAGAACCTTCCAGGCGGGCGATCGGCCGGTCCTCTGCGGTCTCGAAGAGCAAGCACTTTCCAACCTGCGCGCCCGGTCGAACCGGAAGGTCATGACCGGGCGCGTCCATCCGATCGCGTTTTGAGGGACCACGCCATGCTCCGCCGCACCTTCGCGAAACTCGCGCTCGCCGCCGCCCTCTCGCTCGCTCTCGTCCTGCCGGTTGCGGCGTCGCTCCAGTTCGACTCGACGACGCGCGACAATTTCAACACGCAGATCATCAACGCGGTCGGCACGTCGGGCACGCTGAACATCTACAGCGGCACCCCGCCGGCCAACGTCGCGGCGTCGCTCTCGGGAAACACCCTCCTCGTCTCGCTGCCGTGCTCGGCAACCTTCGGCACGACATCGGGCGGTGTGCTGACGGTGAACGCGATCACCACGACGAACGGAGCGGCGACCGGCACGGCGAGCTTCTTCCGGTTCGCCACCTCCGGCGGCACGGCCAAGGTCCAGGGCACGGTTGGCACGTCAGGTTCGGATCTCAACCTCGTCACGACCTCGATCACCTCCGGTCAGCCGGTGCAGGTGACGAGCTGGACGATCACCGCGCCGGGGCAGTGAGGGGAAATGTACGCCGTCTACCAGCTTGAGGACCGCCGTCTCGTCTCGACCGGCTCCGTCGTCGCCGAGGACGCGATCCTCGCCGCGCGCGGCTACGGCAAGGTGTCGGTCGCCGACGGCTCGCAGAACGGGGTGTGGAACGCCGCTACGCTGTCGTTCGATTCTCCGCCGCCGGTGACGCAGCTCTCCAAGGTCGATTTCCTGAAGCGCTTTACCGCAGCAGAGCGCATCGCGATCCGCGCGCTCACCGATCCGGCGGTGGTCGACTTCCTGCACCTCCTCGACCTCGCCGACTACGTTGACTTGGCCGATCCGGAGACGCAGCAGGGCGTCAACTACGTCGCCGCGAGCTATCCGAGCGCCCTCACAAGCGCACGCGCTGCGGCGATCCTGGCGGCGGCCTGATCCATGGCGACCGAAGTCCAGAACGGCACGACGGCGGCGCTGACGATCGGCTCGGCGACCGCGCTCAATACCACGATCAACGCTGCCGGCACGTATCTGGTCGAGGTCGACCTCTCGAACGCCCAGGACGGCGATGCCGGCGAGGTCTGGGAGGAGAAGAAGGTTACGAGCGGCGCATCTTCCGCGATAAAGGGCCTGGCTCCGGCGGGTTTCGGCGGTCCGGCCCCAGGCACGCGGCGTCTCGTGACGCTGCCTGTCGTTTGCGCGGCGAACGAGGCGCTCACCTTCTACATCAAGCAGACGGCGGGGAGCGGCCGCACCTTTCCGTGGTCGGTCAAGTCGCTGTGAGCAATCAGCAGCTCATCGCCGGCAGCAATCGCTTCGAGACGCTCGGCGTCACGTCGGGCGACGGAACGGCGGTCACTGCCGGCAACCCGGCGGGAACGAAGGGGACGGCCGTCTCGCTCGGCACGACCTCGTTCCGCTATTCGGGCTTCCTCGTCAATTTCGTCGGCACGTCCGCGGCGCGCTACCGGCTCGACATCCTCGCCAACACCGGGGGCTCCGATCAGGTGATCGTCGAGGACGTGTATCTCGACGCCAATCCGGGCGCGACGTCGGTTACGTTCTCGGTCGACCTTCCCGTCGGCATCCCAGCCGGCGCTGCCGTCAAGGCGCGCATCTCGTCGAGCACGGCAAGCGTAGGCGCCCGCGTGTCGCTCATGGGGTTCATGGGCGCTCCCGCGGCGGACCCCGGCTTCCGGGCGCTGAAGTCCTGTACGGACTGGTCGACTTTCGAGCCGTCGAACCTCTTGAACTGGTCGGCCAGCGCCGTTGGACAGCAGCCCTGGGTGACGTTGTGCAATTCGACGCCGGCGCGGATCGCCGGGCTGTTCCTGTTCCCGACCATGGCAGGCCTGTCGACGTCCCGTACGGCGTCGCGGATGACGCTGGACGTCGGCTGGGGCGCCGCCGGGTCCGAGCAGGTGCTGTTCGGCGGCATCGAAATGTCCCTCGCCGCAGGCGGCCCGGCCTATCTCGACATCGGCATGGTGCCGTGCGACCTGCCGGCGGGCATCCGGCTTGCGTGGCGAACCTATCTCGTGACGACACAGGCGAACGCCACCGGGTTCGGCATGTCGGCGGCCGGGGCGGCGGTGGGTAGCGCATGAGCGCGATCCGGTATGCGCCGCTCTATGTGCCGCAGGCGAGCGGTTCAGCGGTCACCGGCAGCGCCGCGGATACGATCGGCGCCTTTACCAGCGCCGGAAGCGGCTCGCCGATCGTCGCCGGCAGCACCGCGGACACGGTCGGCGGGTTCACGTCGAGCGCGTCGGGCTCGCCGATCGTCAGCGGCGCCGCCGCGGATACGGTGGGCGGCTTCTCCTCAAACGGCGCGGGCTCGCCTGTCGACACCGGGAGCGGCGCCGATCAGGTCGGTGCGTTCGGCTCGTCGGGATCCGGATCGCCGGTCGATGCGGGGAGCGGCACCGACACCGTCGCTGCGTTCGGCTCGGCCGGCAGCGGTTCGCCCGTGGTCTCGGGATCCGGCTCCGACACGGTCGGTCCATTCGGCTCGGCGGGGTCGGGCAACGTCATTTCCGGCACGAGCGGCAGCGGCGCCGACACGATCGCGCTGTTCGGGTCGAGCGGCGCCGGATCGCCCATCGTCACCGGCAGCGCCGCAGATACGATGGGCGGCTTCTCATCCGTCGCGACCGGAAGCGGTCCGCTGTGGTCGGCCGTCCCGCCGGCAGGCGGGGCATGGACCGGACAGTCGGCGGCCGCGTCGCCCTCGTGGACGGCAGGAGCGTCGGCGCCGAACACCACGTGGAGCAAGGCTGCCTGACATGCCCACCTTGAACGTCGTGGAGTGGACGCCGGATCTTCCAGACCTCGTCTCGCCGGGGAGCGACACCATCAAGAACGTCCTGCCGCGCACGTCGATCAGCTACGGCCCGTTCCCCTCGCTCTCGGCGATCTCCAGCGCTCTGGACGCCCGCTGCCAGGGCGCTTTCTCCTGCCAGGACGCCGCAGGGAACGTCTACGACTTCGCTGGCACCGCCGGAAAGCTGTGGATGCTCGCCGCCGGCTCCTCGACCTGGGTCGACGTCACGAAGCCCGCGACGACCTATTCGACCGGCAAGAACGAGCGCTGGTCGTTCTGCCTCTACGGCTCGAAGGTGATCGCCACCAACTTCGCCGACCCGCCGCAGGTCTACGATCTCTCCAGCAGCACGGCGTTCGGCGACCTCATCGCGTCGGGAACGACATCGCTCCGGGCCCGGTACGTCGCGGTGGTGCGCGACTGGGTCGTCTTCGCCAATACCTTCGACGGCAGCTCCGGCGCCAAGCCCAGGCGCGTGTGGTGGTCGGCGATCGACGATCCGACGAACTTCCCGACGCCGGGCACCAGCGCCGCCGCCGCGGTGCAGTCCGACTATCAGGACTTTGAGGAAGGCGATTTCGGCTGGATCCAGGGCATCGTCGGCGGATTGGGAACCTCGGACGGCGGGATCTTCCAGGAGCGCGGCATCAAGCGCATGGTCTATTACGGATCGCCGGCCATCTTCGCGTTCGCGACGGCGGAAGGGGCGCGGGGCTGTCCCGCTCCGGGCTCGATCGTGCAGCGCGGCTCGATCGTCGATTACCTCGGCGAGGACGGGTTCTACTCGTTCGACGGATCGAACTCGGCGCCGATCGGCTACGAGAAGATCGACAATACGGTCCTCTCCGACATTGACCAGACGATGTTCTACCGCGTCTCGGGAGCGGTCGATCCGATCAACAAGCTGACGTTCTGGGCCTATCCCGCCTCGGGGAACCCGGGGAACTGCGACCGGATCCTTGCGCGAAACTGGGTGGTCGGCCGCTGGACCACGACGGACCAGGGCGCGATCGTCGTCGAGATGCTGTTCCGCTCGCTGTCGCTGGGCTTCAGCCTCGAAGGGCTGGACACGGTGGCGGGATCCGGCGGAATCGACGCGCTCATGGACAGCCTCGATAGCCGGGTATGGACCGGCGGCCGGATCCTGTTGAGCGCGTTCGACGCCTCGCACAAGCTGAACTACTTCACCGGGCCCAGCCTCGCGCCGACGGTGGACGCCAGCGAGGAGATGCCGTCGGACGGGCGGATTTCGATGGTGACGACGGTGCGGCCGATCGTCGACGGCGGCTCGCCGTCCGTCGCGGTGGGCTACCGCAACCGCCAGGAGGACGCCGTGACCTGGGCGGCCGCGGTCGCGGTCGATGCCTACGGCTATTGCCCGCAGCGCGTCGCCGGCCGTTACCTGCGCGCCAGGATCACGTTGCCGGCCGGCTCCTCGTTCACGCACATCTCGGGTCTCGAAGTGCCGCCGGGCGCGGTGAAGGCGCTGGGGGTCCGCTGATGCACTGCACGTTCTGCGGCGCCGGCACGCATACCGCCGCGCTCTGCCCGCATAGCTGGGGTGGATCGTCCGCCCGCGCCCGGCTCCGCTGCACCTATTGCGGCGCACGCGACCACGACGTCAAGGCGTGCCCGAAGACAGCCAGCGGGAACGCTGCCCGCGCTTGGCATCCAGAGTCCGTGGCTGATCACTTCGTAAAGGACAAGCGCTGATGAGCAGCGGGCAGAATAAGGGCTACGACGGTGTTCCGGAGCAGTTCGCCGACGAGAAGGAGCACCGCCGGCATCTCGCGCGGGCGGTCAACCGGATCAACGGCGGCAAATTCAACTGCACCGTCGACGCGACGCTCCGCGCCTCACAGACCTCGACGACCCTCTCCGATCCACGGATAGGGGCCACCTCGCACCTGATGGCGATGCCGCTCAGCGCGAGCGCGCAGGCGGCTCAGGGGTCCATTTGGTACTCCAACCCGATGAAGGGCCAGATCACGGTGAACCATGCCAGCTCGGCGGCGGTCGACCAGAACTTCCGGTTCGCCATCCTCGGCTGAGGGATTGAGGGTTCGTTAACCAGGGCGGCGCATCACCCTGGAATGCTGAATAACTTTCTTCCGCTCGGCCATTTCGACACGTTCGACGTCGTCGCCAAGCTGCACAAGCTCTCCCCGCACACCTGGAAGGGCGTCCCGGAGCGCGGCGAGGTCAACAATGACCTGATCGGCCGCGGTGCGTCGCTGCTGCTGCGCGCGCACGACGGCATCACCTCCGAGAACTGGCTCGAAAACCTGTCCGTCGACGATCTCCCGGCGCTGGCGGAGTGGGAGTCCATGCAGCGGCTGCTTGATCGTGCAGCCGGCGCGATCATGGCGCATCCGCTCGGCGGTCAATTCCTGTCGGGAGAGATGGGACGGGCGATGGTGTCGCGCCTCGATCCGGGCTCGACGATCTTCTGGCATCTCGACGACGGCCCCTATCACAGCCGCACGATGCGGTTTCACCTGCCGCTCGTCACCAATCCCGGCTGCCTCCTGTACTCCGGGCCGGAGACGATGCACATCCCGGCCGGCTCGCTCTGGTGGTTCAACAACCACGTCCGGCACAGCGCGGCCAACTGGGGGCAGCACATGCGGCTGCACCTGATTTTCGAGATGTGCCGGAAATGAGCGTCGTTTGCGCCTGGGAGCCGTTGGCGGCGCTGCTCGATGATGGTCTGCACGCGATCGTCGAGAAGCACTGGCACGAGGTCGGCGTGCACAAGGAAGACGTGCCGCTCTCGGTCGACTACGAGAAATACCGGACGCTCGAAGCGCAGGGCATCCTGAAACTGATCTCGGCGCGTCAGGGCGACAGGCTCGTCGGCTATGCCTCGTTCCTCGTGCTGCCGCACCTTCATTACTCGCGCACGCTGCACGCGCTGAACGATGCCATCTTCGTCGATCCTGCTGTCCGCGGCGCGGGAATCAAGCTGATCCGCGAGGCGGAGAGGGGCCTTGCCGACATGGCGCGGCCTGGGTCCGTGCGGATCGTCTATCACGTCAAGCATGCCGTCGAGGCGGAGCGCGGCACCCTCGGGCCGGTGTTCGAGCGGCTCGGCTACCGGGCATTCGAGACCTGTTTTGACCGCGTGGTGAGGAGCTGAGGCGATGGGCATAGCAGCGGGCGTTGCGGCGGCGGCGGTCGGCTCGGCCGCCGGAAGCATGCTTTCGGGGGGCGGGAGCGGCGGCAACACCACATCGTCGAGCACTCCGTTCAACAGCACGTACCTCAACGGCGGCAACTCGGCGGCGCAGAACTACCTCAACAGCGAGTACCTGAAATACGGGCTGCCGAACCTATCCGGGGCGACGCAGCAGGGGATTTCGGGCCTTCAGAGCCAAGCGCCGATCAATACCGGCTGGCTGAACAGCGCCGGTAACGCGGCCAGCAACTTCGCGAACGGATCGTATGTCGGCTCGAACCCGGCTTACGGCCTCCTCGGCAACATGGCGGCCGGCGGCGCGACCAATCCCTACCTCGATGCGACGTACAACCACGCGGCGGGACAGGTGCGGCAGCAGCTCGACGGCGAATTCGAGGGCAACGGGCGCTACGGCAGC
>Ga0265327_10005841_pt1 | contig 10082 bp, 4 predicted proteins | sample 41621metaG_FD_202089 | JGI IMG/M metagenome (GOLD analysis project Ga0265327, IMG submission 202089) | Rhizosphere microbial communities from Carex aquatilis grown in University of Washington, Seatle, WA, United States - 4-16-21 metaG | ecosystem: Host-associated > Plants > Roots > Rhizosphere >... | reverse complement strand
CACCTGAGTAGCGAGAGATCAGGAATAATTGGGATACCGGTACATAGAGCTTATCGTCCCCTGCGTATTCGAGCAGCAGGAACTCGGTTTCACCTTCGCCAAAATCCAGATTAATCAGGCCACGATAGCGGCCCACGCCATGCTGCTCGTGTACTACTGGGTCATTCTCTCGCAGCTCGGATAAATCCTTGAGCATGCCTTCAGCATTGCGTGATTTTTCTTTTTCGCGGCGGCGTTGCTGACGCACCGTAGCGGCATAAAGCTCGGCTTCGGTAATAACTGTAAATTCATTGCTGAGAAACCCAGCATGCAAGGGGGCAATGCCCAGCATGAACTGCGCATTGTTACTGGCAAAATCAGCCCAGGTTTCGCAGACAACAGGTAGTAACTCATGTTCGGAAAATAATTGTGCAATGGTCTCACGACGCCCCAGGCTTTCGGCAGCAATCAGTATGCGACCCTTAAAGGATTGTATGAAATCCTGCAGCTTATGTAGTGGTTTTTCTGCACGGCGCTCGATATCCAAGGCTGGCAATCCGGTCAGTGTATTTTCGGCACTGAGTATTAAACGCGGGTATTGGTGTGTTTGTGCGAAGAAATCATCTGCTTTAATTAACAGAGCTTCAGGCTTGAGGATAGGGCGTTCGCTATCATGCGCCAACTGACGGTATCTTGATTGTGCCTCACGCCAGAAATTTTGCGCTGCCAGATCCAGATTGCCATGCAGGCATAGCAGGGCGTTATCGGGAATGTAATCGAGGAAGCTTGCTGTTTGCTCAAAAAACAGTGGTAGATACCACTCGATGCCACCACTGGCGATGCCTTTACTCACATCCTTGTAGATACGACTACGTGAAGGGTCGCCTTCAAATGTCTCACGGAAACTCTGGCGAAACCTCGCAATGCCTTTTTCGTCGAGCGGAAACTCACGTGCTGGAAGCAACCTAATTTCACCGACCGGGTATAGGCTGCGTTGGGTATCTACATCAAATGTGCGGATGGTTTCGATCTCATCATCGAACAAATCCAAGCGATAAGGCAACACGCTGCCCATGGGGAAAAGATCTACCAGGCCGCCACGTACACTAAATTCTCCGGGGCTCATTACTTGAGATACGTGGTGATAGCCTGCCTCCGCACATTGCTTGCGAAGTGCTTCCAGATCAAGTCGCTGGCCCTTTTTTAGCATAAAGGTATTGCCTGCCAGATACGATTGCGCTGGTAAGCGAAGAAGTGCAGTGCCTGCGGGCACAATTACCACATCGCAATTATTCTGGCTAATCAGATAGAGCGTTGCTAGGCGCTCTGAGATGAGGTCTGGGTGCGGTGAGAAGTGATCGTAAGGGAGTGTTTCCCAATCCGGCAGCAGATGAACACTTAAGCTTGGGGCAAACCACGGCATTTCCTCCAACAAACGTTGTGCTTCAAAAGCACTGGAAGTAATGATGATGAGCGGTTGTTTGTTTGATTTTCCCGATTTTTTCTTGAGCTCTAATGCCAGCTCAGCGAGCGCCATGCTGTCTATACCTGTTGCCAGAGGCGCGATTTTGGCTGATTCAGTTTGCTTGGGAACAGGTAGGGAAAACTGCATGAATGACTGCTGACAATAGTTTTGGGGAAGCCGATATTATAGCCGTTTGCGTTGACCTGCGGCTAAGCTGATGGTGGTGCCGACAGGAGTTATCCTGCCGGCCTTTGAAGCTTGATTATTTGTCGAGCAGTTTGCTGATTTGTATCTCGGCAGCAATCCAGTAATCAACTGGGCTACCAGCAAAGCTGTCACGCTCAGCAATAAAGTACGCGGCAACTTCGGTCATCCTGTAACGCTCTTCAGGACCTGCTTTGGATTTTTTTGTAGTCGCTTTTTTAGGTGTGGCAACTTTTTTCTCGGCTGCAGGTTTTTTAGCTGGGGCTGCCTTGGGCGCAGCTGCTTTCTTTGGAGCAGCTACCTTGCTTGCTGCCTTCGGTTTTTCTGTTTTTGTTGTAGCCATTTACTATCCTTTCGTCATTGTGGAATTCAATTAACAACTGCTTTTATCTATGTTGATAGTTAAGCACAATTTATGCCTTTTGGCTAAGAATGTGAAGCATTTGTTAAACAGTGCCACCGACTGTGAGGCCATCGATACGTAATGTTGGCTGACCTACACCTACAGGTACGCTCTGGCCTTCCTTACCACAAGTGCCGACGCCGCTATCAAGCGACATATCGTTACCTATCATCGAAACACGCTTTAATACATCCGGACCGTTACCTATGAGGGTTGCCCCCTTGACTGGATAAGTCAGCTTGCCATCTTCTATCATCCACGCTTCGGCCGCGGAGAAGACAAATTTACCGCTGGTGATATCTACTTGACCACCACCAAAGTTAGCAGCGTAAAGTCCTTTTTTGACCGACTTGATAATATCTTCAGGCGCCATGTTCCCATTCAGCATATAGGTATTGGTCATACGTGGCATCGGGATATGTGCATAGGATTCACGTCGCGCGTTTCCGGTTACTTCCATGCCCATCAAACGTGCATTCAGGCTATCCTGAATATAGCCTTTGAGTATGCCATCTTCAATCAACACTGTGCGTTGTGTCGGGTTGCCTTCATCATCAATATTCAAGGAGCCTCGACGATTGGAAATTGTGCCATCATCGACGACTGTGACGCCACTTGCAGCTACTTTTTGGCCGATGGCATTGCTGAAAGCGGAACTGCCCTTACGGTTGAAATCACCTTCCAGGCCGTGGCCGATTGCTTCATGCAGCAAGATACCGGGCCAGCCTGCTCCCAGTACAACTGTCATGCTGCCAGCAGGAGCAGGGCGAGCATCAAGATTGGTTAAGGCCTGGTGTACGGCTTTGGCCGCGTAATCTTGTAATACTTCATCTGTAAAGTAACTGTAATCAAAGCGACCGCCACCGCCGGCGCTACCTTGTTCTCGCCTGCCATTGGATTCAGCAATCACCTGGATAGATAAACGAACTAGGGGGCGCACATCAGCAGCCATGACGCCATCGTGACGTGCCACCATCACTACCTCGTACTCGCCAGCAATCGAAGCCATTACCTGTGAAATGCGAGGGTCGGCTTTGCGTGCAAATTTTTCGAGACGTTCCAGTAATTTAACCTTGGCATCTGCGCTCAATGAGGCAATCGGGTCATTTGGTATATAGAGTTGAGGCGCTTCGATTTTCTGGATGAGATTATTGGTTTGTTCCTGACCTGAATCAGCAATTGCCCTGGTTGCATTCGCTGCCTGCTGCAATGCGGGCATATTGATATCGTCAGAGTAGGCAAAAGCAGTTTTTTCGCCACTCACAGCACGTACGCCGACCCCTTGGTCAATATTGAAATTACCAGATTTGACCTGGCCTTCTTCCAGCCCCCAGCTTTCAGAGCGACTATATTGGAAGTAGAGATCGGCATAATCTATTTTGTGCGACATGATGCTGCCAAGCACGGCCTGCAGTGCACCTATATCAAGATCGGCAGGCGAGAGCAATGTCTCTGTGGCAGTATCAAAATGTGAGCCTGTCGAGGGATTGGAACTATTTGGTATCACTTCAGGTTTCATGGATATATGCTCGATTATTTATCGTATCAATATAGCATTAGCGGGGCCAAGCCCCGCTAAGTAATTTCTGCAAATCAGGGGGTGTATATTATTTAAAAACTGTGCGGTGCTTCAGTGCTGGCAAACTCTTACGCAGACTGGTTTGGTACTCTGCGTTGATGGATGCCATGACGACACCTGAACCACGGGGTAATCTATCCAGTACCACGCCCCAAGGATCAACTACCATGCTATTGCCATGAGTTTCTCTGCCGGAAAGGTGATACCCACCTTGCGCAGGCGCCAGTACATAGCTCAGGTTTTCAATCGCGCGAGCACGAATCAAACTTTCCCAGTGCGCCTTTCCAGTAGTTTCAGTGAAAGCAGACGGCACAACGATAATATCAACCTCGCCCATGGCACGGAATAGCTCAGGAAAACGCAAGTCATAACAGATAGAAAGACCGATTTTTCCGAATGGAGTTTCAACAACGACTACTTTATCGCCAGGTTCTATGGTCGCTTCTTCACGGTAATGTTCATTACCAAGATCCAAACCGAACAAGTGTATTTTGTCGTAACGCGCTACCTGCTTGCCTTTGTCGTCATAAACAAGGCATGAATTACGCACTTTTGAAGGGTTGTTGGTTTCCAAGGGAATGGAACCACCAATCAGCCAGATGCCGTGCTTTTTCGCAGTTTTGGATAGAAAATTCTGTATCGGGCCTTGGCCTTCTTTCTCACGAGCTGCTACTTTGTCTGTGTCCTTGAAGCCCATGATAGCGAAATACTCTGGCAGTGCTACCAGCTTTGCACCTTGGCTTGCAGCAATTTCAATCAAGCGTTCAGCTTCACTCAAATTTGAAGATACATAAGGCCCGGAAGCCATCTGTATGCCTGCAATTTTGACAATGCCGGGCGTATTAGCAGAGGTTTTGCTGGTTTTTGTATTTTTCTCACGCGACTTGATAGGCATTTTGTTCTTTCGTACTTAATCAATAGTTCTATTTTACAGTTTTGTTTCGATTCATGTGATGCTTGATTATCTGCCTAAGGGGTTAGATGATGGTGAAGGCTGCTTGGTCTTGGCATTATCATTTTTAACATCTACTGGATTATCCCATGTGCCAGTGATCTCATATTCATCTGCTGCCAGTTTGTTGATCGGGTCTTTCAGCAGTTTTTGCGCGATATAAGCAGCAGCACCAACCACAGGACCACCTGCCAGCGCAGCTAATGAGAGGCTGTCGCTGATGTAAGGTGTCACCTTGATATTGAGATGCTGGGTTTCTTTCTGCAGATCGGTTTCGCCGCGCATCTCGACTTTGGCAGTGGGACCTTCCATCTTGAAGTCATCACTGCGCATGACGCCACGGTCGATCTTGACGCTGGAGTTGATTTTGTCAAAAGTAAAGCCGCTGCTGAATACATCTCTAAAATCAAGAGTCAGGCGACGCGGCAGATTTTGCAGACTTAGAACACTAAACAGGCGACCAACACCTGGCTGGATTTTCAGAATCTGCCCTTTTCGCGCGTCAAGCTGCAGGTTGCCACTCAGCTCAGGATAGTCAAACTCATGGGGGCTACCCGGCCATTTTAACTGACCACTCAGGCTGGCTTCGCCAGCTTTAATGGTATTGGCATAGCCAAATCTTTCCAATGTTTTGCCCAGATCGGTGATGTCCCAGGTCAGGTTAATTCTGGTGTTCGGTGTGTGCTTCCAGTTATGCCATTCACCCTCTGCATTTAGTGTGCTTTCAGGGGTGATGATCCGCAGCTTTTCTATACTCCAGTCATCATCCTGCTGACTGGCAATGAGTTCTAGTCGGCCCAGTTTCTTTTTGCCAAATTCAAAATTATCTGCAGTAATATCAAGCGCCGGATAAGCTTGCGTCTGCTGTTTGAAATCGCCCTGAGTTCTCAGTTCCATGGTGCCTGGCGATGCGGCTGGAATGGTCAGGTTCTTCAGCTTGGCCGTCACTTTGCCTTTATTCTGGTTGTGCCACTGTGCATCTCCTGTTACTTCCTTGCTCTGGATATTGACTTGCCAGCCATCGCTTACTGGTTTCCCCACCAGTTTCAGGTTATTTATCCTGCGGTCGAATACATCCATTGAGTTAATGCTCAAATCAACCTTACTCAAGTTAAATCCTGAAGCACCAGAGCCAGATGCACTCTTGTCTAAAATGTTTTTCCATTCATCGAGATCAAGATGATCCAAAGATCCTCTCATTGAAATACCAGTCTGGTTTGGCAGTTCAGCAGTAGTGTTGATAGCAATCTCGCCCCTATCTATCTTCATGACACCATTTTGGTTTGTCCTTAATATTTTTGCGCTTAGCAGACTTCCTAATGTGGCATTTATCGAATCCTGATTGGACGTTGATTGGCGCTTATCTATACGCAAGGGCATGATTTCATTGGTTGGCTTGTTGAGCGGTGCAGGCAGGTTGGAGGCCATGCCATAAAGATTGGAACTGATAGACATGTCCAACTGTTTTTCAAAAATATTGATGCTACCTGCCCAGTCAGCCGCGCCTGAGAGTCTGTCAGTGAATCCTGCACCAAACGCCTGACGTAGGCCGGTATCAGTCGCTCTTCCTTTGGCATTGATGTGTAGGATATGATCTTTACCCGTGTTTAGTGTGAACTGAGCCGGACCACCATAAGCGTATGTGTTGATATTTTGTGCCCGTAATGAAGACTCAGTGAATTCGAGTCTGCCATTTAGTTGGGTCAATGCAGGTATGTTTTCATCAGACAGGCTGCCATTGGACACTTGGTAGGCGCCCTTGATTTTGGTTGAGTCTATATCATGCAAGGGAATATGTAGCTCCAGATTTAGCTTGCCGTTTCCAGTAGCCTGCATGTTTTCTGTAAAGCCCTTGGTAATATTTAAAACAGGGCTGTTATTGATAAAGCGGATACCTTCATTCACTGGCCCAGTTAATTCACCAACCACATTTAAAATCGGTTGATGACTATCCAGCGCAGGGATGCTGATTCTGGCTTTATTGATCTGGTTACCAAATATACTGCCGCCAGTGACATTCAGATCCATGTGGTCTGCTTCAAATAACATGTCAAGCGTAATGCCATCAATCTTGGGCCAGCCAGCACCATATTCCAACTGCCCGTTGGTAATTTTGGAGGTTACCTTAAATAAGCCTAGCTTCTTATCTACATAAGGGAAATCTTCCAGATTACCTTTCACTACCACATTAATATCTTCACCATGGCCTGCAAGTATCGAGGTATCCAGCCAGCGCATGGTTTCTTCATTGAGTATCTTGGGAAAATAGTAATGTGCATACTTAGCATCAGCATTTCCCAATTTTGCAGTCAGGTCCAGATAGCCGCCTTTGATACCGTTATGCGTATAGCTGGCATTGATGCTTCCAGACAGATGCTGGTTCACAATAGACAGATTACTAACACGCACCTCTGTTTTGCCTTTATTGTGATGCCAGTTAATTTGGCCAGTCAATTTCTCTGCAGGAATTGGCCAGCGTAAAACTTTCTCAAATTCGAGCGCCACCTGTTGCGCATTGATGGTGAGAGAGCCCGAGTCTTGATTGGCATCAATGGTGCCGCTAAGGTTGCTGAATCCGGGAATTTTTTCATATGGGCGCATGCCCAGTTTAGTAAACTGGCTACGTATGCTGTATTCATCAGGAATACCTTCATCACCTTTCCAGCTCATTTCAAGGCTGGTCAGCTTGCCTTCAGGAGTTATTTCAGCCAACTGCTTTGAGATTTCTGGTGAAATTGGCAGATAATTGGTAAATGTTGCCAGACTTTCCAGCTTGATTTCATCAAGCGCAATATCCCCCTCAATGATTTGTTTGCCATTGTTAAGGCGTTCGCGGATGCCGATTTTACCGTTACGCATATTAAGGCCGGAGTCAGTTGCCAGCTTGATATGCTCTCCGCGCAGTCCTTGGCCATCTGAATATTGTGTCCACACTATCCTGCCTGAAAGGTTATTCAGGCTTGCTTCATTCTGATTATGAGGCAATTGTGTTTTGACGTTGTTGAGCACGACATCGCTGGTCACGTTCTGAACTTTTCCGTTGTCAAAGTCCATCCAGAACTGCGCCGCGCCATAGCCTTCTTTTAGATTGAAAGGATAGGATATCCAGTGCTGCCAGGCGGAGATGTCGGTACCTTCGACTTTTCCGTATATCGTGCCTTGCCAGTTTTTAAGCTGGCTGACATTTCTTCCATAAATATTCCCACGTAAGTCGATAGGGGAAGACGAGCCAGCTGATGGTGTGGCAGTGAGCCCAAAGCGATGGTGGCCAATCAGGCTTTCCCATGCAGGACTGCTGATCTGGAGATTGAGCTTTTCCAAGGTTAAAGGTGGTGCTTGTCGCATATCGTCTTGCCACAACACTGTTGCATCAACGACATCAATACGGGACTGACGTAAGAGCCAGTTGGGGAACTCAGGTCTTGCTTTACCACCCATCAAGATTCCAGCAAGAAAGACTGTGCCGTCTGCTTCACGACGAATGGTTAACTCTGGCTTGTCGATAACGATCGCAGATAGTCTAGGCTCCATGAGCGGGATGCTTAGCCAGGAAAGGCTGGTTTCAATGTGATTTAAGGTCAATGCCGGACGGTTTTCAGCGTCATAGACCTGTATGTTCAGCAATGAAAGATGCGGGTTGAGGCCATCCCAGCTTGCATCAATATTACCTATAGTAATTTTTTGACCAGCGGCATTGCTCGCATGTGTGGCAATTTGATCTTTGTAGTTTTCAATGTTGGGCAGTACTAGATAACGTAAGGCCAATATGGATGAGGCAAGGACGATGATAATTAGCCACAGCAAGAGCAGTGTGGCTCGATAGATCCAAAGCAGTGATTTTTTGACCATATTTTTAGGTTATTGCATGCTGATTAGATTCAGCATGAGATGCAGTGCAAGTACGCATTCTGATTATACAGCTTGGAGTATTCCATGGGGTTCTAAACTTGGTCAACGCTTGATAAAGTTAAGATATGTAACTAGGAGTCTTTGTATAGACTAAAATAACGTATGAGTTCGATTTACGGCTGACAGCTTTCTGTGTTCAGCCTTCAATATTAAGAGGTAGTTTTGATTCAATTTAAAAATCTCACCCTGACTCGCGGCGTCAAGGTGCTGGTTACCGGAGCATCGTTCCAGTTACATCCAGGGCATAAAGTGGGTTTGACCGGTGCCAATGGCGCTGGGAAATCCAGCCTCTTTGCCATGTTGCGTGGCGAATTGCATGCAGAATCTGGTGATCTTGAAATGCCTCCACAATGGGTGATTGCCCATGTTGCGCAAGAGACCCCAGCTTTGTCCGATGCTGCTATTGAGTTTGTATTGGATGGTGATGAGGAACTGCGACAGATTGAGTTAGCGTTGGCACAGGCGGAAGCTGAGCACCAAGGCGAGAGGGTGGGTGAGCTGCACGCCAGGTTGAATGAAATTAGTGGCTATTCGGCGAAGGCCAGAGCAGCAGAGTTGTTGCATGGGCTTGGCTTCACCAATGGTGATTTGACGCGCCCGGTTTCAGATTTTTCAGGTGGCTGGCGTGTGCGCTTGAATCTGGCAAGGGCGCTGATGTGCCGTTCTGATTTGCTGCTACTGGATGAGCCTACCAATCACCTGGATCTGGATGCAGTGATCTGGTTGGAAGGCTGGCTGAATGAGTACCGTGGCACGCTGGTGCTGATCTCGCATGACCGGGACTTCCTGGATGCGGTGGTCAACCATATTTTACATATCGAGCAACAGGAGTTAAGGCTATATCGCGGCGGCTACTCAGACTTCGAGCGTCAGCGTGCCGAACGACTATCTCAGCAACAATCGATGTTTGAACGGCAGCAACGTGAAATGTCGCACTTGCAAAGCTATATCGATCGCTTCCGTGCCAAAGCGACCAAAGCCAGGCAAGCGCAGAGCCGTATCAAGGCGCTGGAACGCATGGAGAAGATTTCCGCCGCCCACGTTGATTCGCCTTTTACTTTTGGCTTCCGTGAATTAAAAGCTGCGCCTGACCCATTGCTGGTACTAGATGACACTGATGCAGGCTATGCTGATAAAACCATACTCAAAGACATCAAGCTCACTTTACGTCCAGGCGAGCGCATCGGCCTGCTAGGGCGCAATGGTGCAGGTAAATCTACCCTGATCAAGCTGCTTGCAAATGAACTGAAGCCGCTGACTGGCAAGCGAGTCGAGGGTAAAGACCTCAATATCGGCTATTTTGCCCAGCACCAGCTTGAACAGCTGCGTCTAGATGAATCTCCTCTGCAACACATGCTACGTCTTGACGCCCAAACCCGCGAGCAGGAACACCGTAATTACCTGGGTGGGTTTGATTTCAAGGGCGATATGGCAAGCAGTTCCTGTGCGCCATTTTCTGGCGGTGAGAAGTCAAGGCTGGCACTTGCATTACTGATCTGGCATCAGCCCAATTTACTGCTGTTGGACGAGCCTACCAATCATCTAGATCTGGAGATGCGCCATGCATTGACGTTGGCTCTGCAGGATTACG
>Ga0265327_10005840_pt1 | contig 10087 bp, 8 predicted proteins | sample 41621metaG_FD_202089 | JGI IMG/M metagenome (GOLD analysis project Ga0265327, IMG submission 202089) | Rhizosphere microbial communities from Carex aquatilis grown in University of Washington, Seatle, WA, United States - 4-16-21 metaG | ecosystem: Host-associated > Plants > Roots > Rhizosphere >... | reverse complement strand
TACGAGATCAAGCTGGACGGCTTTCGCTGCCTGGCCTTCGTGGACGGTGAGGAGATCTACCTGCAGTCGCGCAACGGGAAGCCGCTGGGCCGCTACTTCCCTGAGCTGAAGCTGCCCTCCGGCAGCTACGTCCTGGACGGCGAGATCGTCGTGCGCGGCGAGGACGGCCACGAGGACTTCGATGCGCTGGGCCAGCGGATCCACCCGGCCGTCTCGCGGATCGAGCGGCTCTCCGTCGAGACGCCGGCGGTGTACGTCGCCTTCGACCTGTTGGCCGATGGGGGCGAGACGCTGCTCGAGCGCTCCTGCGACGAGCGCCGTGCGGCCCTCGAGAAGCTGCTGGGCTCAGCGGCGTTCAAGAGCGCCCCGGTCGAGCTGATGCCGACCGTCTCGAGCGTCGAGGAGGCCTCTGTCTGGCTGGAGCGGGCCGAGGGGGCGATTGCCAAGGACCGCGGTGCGCCCTACCTCCCGGGGGAGCGCAAGGGCATGGCCAAGGTCAAGCGGGTCAGGACGATCGACGCGGTCGTCGTGGGCTGGCGGCCGGGCAAGGAGGAGGGCACCGTCGGAGCTCTCATCCTGGGCCTCTACGACGGAGGCGAGCTGAGGGTGGTCGGGCACTGCTCGGGCCTGAGCGCGGCGGAGAAGAAGCGGCTGGTGGGCTTCCTGGCCCCCTATGAGTCGGGCGAGCGAGGGTCGGCCGACCCGAGCCGCTGGAGCGCCGGCAAGGATCTCGAGTGGATCGGCCTGCGGCCGGAGCTGGTTGTCGAGATCGACTTCGATCACGTCTCCGCCGGGCGCATCCGCCACGGTGCAAAGCTCCGCCGCTGGCGAGATGACCGCAGCGCCGAGGAATGCTCATACGAGCAGTTGCAGTCCTGAGCGGTCCTCTAGCATCAACCCGGTGAGCTCCGACAGTGCCACAGTCGCGGAGGAGGAGTACCTCCAGAGCCTCTTCTGGCTGCAGGAGGCAAGGCTGCCGATGACCGGGGCCAACGTCGCCAGGGCGATGCAGCTCTCGGCGCCGACGGTCCACGAGATGATCGGGCGCCTGGAACGGGACGGCTACATCACCCGCGGCTCCGATCGTGCGATCGCCTTCACCGAGACGGGCGCCGAGCATGCCGAGGGCATCGTTCGCCGCCACCGTTTGATCGAGCGCTTCCTGACCGACGTTCTGGGCGTGCCCTGGGATGAGGTCCACGAGGAGGCCGAGCGGTTGGAGCACGCGATGTCACCGGTCCTCGAGGAGCGGATGCTGGCCGCAATCGGCGACGCCAAGACCTGCCCTCACGGGCACCCGATCATCGCGGGCGCGAGGCTCGCGGGTGTGCCGCTGGCCGATGTGGAGGTCGGAGCCTCGGTGAAGGTTCTGCGCTTCGAGAACGAGGCCGAGGACCTCCTGCACTATCTGAAGGCGTCGGGCATCGAGCCGGGCCTCGAGGGGATCGTTGCCGAGAGCGACGGCGCCAAGGTTGTCATCAGAACCGCTGAGGGCGCCCTCTGCGCCCTCACGCCCAGCGTCGCCGAGACCGTCTCGGTGATCGCCGACCCCTCGCCGCCGCAGCGCACCGCACTGCCCGAGCAGCTGGTGCTCGGCCAGCGCTACGGGCGCTGACGCAGGCAGTCGCTCTCCTGTAGCGTCAGATCCATGACCGAGACAGAGAAGACAATCACCGGGCACTGCCTCTGCGGCAATGTGACCTACAGCTCCGACGCCCAGCCGATGGTGCAGGCCGTCTGCCACTGCGAGGACTGCCAGCGCCAGACGGGCGGCCCGTTCACCGTCGTGATCGGGGTGCCGCGCGACTCGTTCACCGTGGAGGGGGACTCGCTGTCCTCATTCACAACCGTGGGAACCGACCACGGCGGGGAGACCGAGCGGAACTTCTGCAACCGCTGCGGGGCTCCCATCTTCAGCCTCTCGGCCGCCCTCCCCGAGCTCGTGCTGATCAAGGCCGGGAGCCTGGACGACGGATCCTGGATCGAGCCTGCCTTCGAGGTCTGGACCGGCTCGGCCCAGCCATGGTCACCTCACTTCGAGCAGGCCATGCAGGTCGAGCGCGGTACTCCCTAGAGCGAGCGGTAGGCCTCGGCGAGACGGGCGACGCCCGTCTCGATTTCGGCCGGTGTGACTCCCGAGTAGGCGAGGCGCAGGGTGTTCTCGCCACCCTCGAGCAGGAAGTCGGTGCCCTTCACGAAGGCCACTCCGCGGTCCGCGGCAGCCTTGAAGAGCGCGTGGACGTCGGTGCCCTCCGGAAGCGTGACCCACATGAAGTAGCCACCCTGGGGCTCGACGAACTCGGCCTCTGCGAGTTCGCTGCGCAACGCGTTGGCGAGTGTCCGAGCACGCTCGGCCAGTGCTGTCTTGACGGTCTCGATCGAGCGCTCGATCGCGCCCGAGGCACAGAACTCATAGACGAGCGACTGGGCGACCATGTTGGGCGAGATGTAGGTGTTGGTCGCCTGCTTGACAAGGGCCGCGATCAGGTCGACCGGTCCGACCAGGTAGCCGACGCGGACACCGGGGCAGACGGTCTTGGTGAACGAGGAGGCGTAGACGACCCGCTGGCCGTCCAGTGAGAGCATCGTCGGCACCGGCTCCCCGCTGAAGCGGAGCTCCCCGTAGGGGTCGTCCTCGAGGATCACGAAGTCGTGCGCCTCGGCCAGCGCCAGCAGCGCCTGGCGACGCTGGAGCGAGAGGGTGTAGCCCGCCGGGTTCTGGAAGTTGGGGATCACATGGGCCAGCTTCGGTTTGGCTCCCTGCGAGAGGAGGTGCCCCAATGCGTCGGTGTCGATGCCGTCGTGCTGAAGCTCGATGGCGTGCAGCTGGGCGCCGCGGTGGCGCAGGCCCAGCAGGGTCCTGTCGTAGGTGGGGCTCTCGACGATCACCTCGTCGCCGGCGCTGACGAGGTGGTCGAACAGGAAGGCGTCCGCCTGCAGCGAGCCGTTGGTGACGAGGACTCGCTCCGGCTCGACGCCGTGCTTGTCGGCGATCCAGCTGCGAAGACGGGGGTAGCCCACGGCCGTCCCGTAGGCCGTCGTGCCTTCGGGGTCGCTGTCGAAGGCGCGGACGGCGGCGTCTCGGAGGCCCTGGACGTCGATGATGTCGAGCGAGGGGACGCCCCGGGCAAAGGAGATTGTGGGACCTGCTGGGCTGGTGGACATAGCCGGGTAGCTTAGGCGCCCGAGCAACTCGTCGTAGTCATCCGTCAGCTCGCGGGCCGCCCGCTCGAGGCGCTCGCGGAAGCGCAGCAGTTCAACCGGGCCCGGTGGACGCCCCGCCTGAGGCGTCGGCTGAGGCGGTGGCGGCGGCCGCCTGGCAGGCATCGGAACCGGCTCGGGCGGGACGATCGGGGGCGGGGCCTGGGTCGCCGGCTGAGAAGCTGCCGGTGGCTGCGGCGAGGGACTGGGCTGAACCTCGATCGTCTCGTCGACGATCCTCCCGAAGGGCGAGTGCTCCTGGGGCGGCGGAGGGGCCGCCGCTGGCCGCTGAGGCACGCCAGCGTCGGCAATCGAGCGCAGCGTCTCTTCGAGCTCGTGCAGCTTTCGCTCTAGGTCCTGAAGCGTCTGTGCGACGGCCTGCTCATCCATGCGCCTAGCCTATCTGCAGCAGGCTGCCCGAACAGCTGAGCTCAGGAGGCGGTGAGCGAGGCGCCGCCGAGCACCTCGACGGCGATCTGGGCTGCTTCGGTGGGGGTCCGCCCGACGCGGACGCCCTTCGCTTCAAGCGCCTCGGCCTTCGCCGCTGCCGTTCCCGCGGAGCCGGAGACGATCGCTCCGGCGTGGCCCATCTGCTTGCCGGCCGGGGCTGTGAAGCCTGCGATGTAGGCGACAACGGGCTTGCTCATGTGCTCAGCGATGTAGTCGGCGGCCTCCTCCTCGGCCGAGCCGCCGATCTCGCCCGAGAGAACCACCAGCTCGGTCTCGTCGTCGGCCTCGAACAGCTCGAGGATGTCGACGAAGGACGAGCCGGGGACCGGGTCGCCGCCGATCCCGACGATCGAGCTGCAGCCGAATCCGGCCTGGGCGATCTCGTTGCCGATCTGGTAGGTCAGGGTGCCCGACCTCGACACGACGCCGACGTTGCCGGCCTTGAAGAAGGAGGCGGGGATGATCCCGACGTTGGCCTTGCCCGGCGAGAGGATCCCGGGGCAGTTGGGGCCGACCAGGCGTGTGCCGGGGTGGTCGCGCTTGAGCGTGTTGTAGACCCGGAGCTCGTCGTGCGCCGGGATTCCCTCGGTGATGGTGATCACCAGTTCGACGCCCGCGGCAGCGGCCTCGAGGATGGCGTCGGCGGCGAAGCGAGGCGGAACAAAGATCATGGCGGTGTTGGGACGGACCTCGGTGACGGCTTCGCCCCAGCTGTCGAAGACGGGGATCCCCTCGACGTTCTGGCCGCCCTTCCCGGGTGTCACGCCGCCGACGACGTCGGTTCCGTAGGCGCGGTTGTTGAGCGTGTGGAAGGTTCCCTCGCGTCCCGTGATTCCGGCGACGCAGAGCCTCGTGTTCTCATCGATCAGGACTGACATCAGGCGCTCGCTCCCACGGCCTCGCCGGCCGCCAGTGCGACGACCTTCTCAGCCGCCTCGTTCATGGTCTTGGCGGGGTGGACGTTCGGCAGGTCGGCCTCGGCAAGAAGGCGGCGGCCCTCCTCGTCGTTGGTGCCGTCGAGGCGGACCACGAAGGGCACCGTCGGTTTGATCTCGCCGAAGGCCGCAATCAGCCCTTCTGCGACTTCATCGCAGCGGGTGATGCCACCGAAGATGTTGAACAGGACCGCCGTGACGGCGGTGTTGGCGAGGATCAGGTCGACGGCCTGCTTGATCGTCTCGGCGTTGGACCCGCCGCCGGCATCGAGGAAGTTGGCCGGCGAGCCACCTGCCTGGGCGACGACGTCCAGCGTCGACATGACCAGGCCGGCGCCGTTCCCGAGGATGCCGATGTTGCCGTCGAGCTTGACGTACTGGACGCCCTCCTCCTTGGCCCGGCGCTCGAGGGGATCTTCGTTCTCGCTGTCGGAGAGCGACTGGTTCTCGGGGTGGCGGTAGAGGGCGTTGCCGTCCAGCGAGACCTTCGAGTCGAGCGCCTTGACCTCGCGCTCGGGGGTCACGATCAGCGGGTTGATCTCGGCCAGGGTCGCATCCTCCTCGAGCCAGACCTCATAGAGAGCCAGGAGCGCGTCGGCGACACCCTCGACGATGTCCTCGTCGGCCTTGCCTTCGCGGGCGACCTGGAGGGCCTCATCACGGCTCAGGCCCGCGAGCGGGTCGATGTGGTGGCGGATCAGCTTCTCGGGCGTCTTCTCGGCGACCTCTTCGATATCGACGCCGCCCTCGATGCTGAACATCAGCAGGGGCTTCTTGGCGGAGCGGTCGAGCAGGATCGAGGCGTAGTACTCGGAGGCGATGTCCGAGGCGTGCTCGATCCAGACGGTCCGGACCGTGTGGCCCTTGATGTCCATCCCGAGGATGTTCTGAGCGTGCTCGCGGACCTCGGCCTCGTCGGCGGCGAGCTTGACCCCGCCGGCCTTGCCGCGCCCGCCGATCAGCACCTGCGCCTTGACGACGACGGGATAGCCGATCTCGCCCGCGGCGGCGACGGCGTCCTCGACGGAGTCAACCGCCTTCCCCGAGGAGACCCTCAAACCGTGTCGGGCGAACAGCTGCTTGCCTTGGTACTCCAACAGGTCCATTTGCGGCGCGGGACTCTAACGCAAGATGAAGGATCGCGTGCATTCGGCCCGCTCCGGAGGCCTCGAAACCGCGACGATGGCCCGGGCGCGGCATAATGCCCCCGCGATGCCGATCCCCAAGAACGTCACCTTCGTCACATTTGATGTCTACGGAACCCTGATCGATTGGGAGACCGGGATATACGACGCCTTCGCCAAGGAGGCCGCCCGCGACGGCGTCGAGATCGATCGCTCCGTCCTGATTCCGATGTTCCACGAGATCGAGCGGGAAATCGAGGGAGGCTCCTACGAGCTCTACGCAGAGGTTCTGCGCCGGACGGCGATCGAGATCGCCAAACGCCTGGATTGGGCCCTCGAGCCGTCCCGTTCGGGATTCCTGCCGGACTCGGTCCAGCGCTGGATGCCCTTCAAGGAGTCGGCCGTCCAGCTCCAGAAGCTCGGCAAGAAATACAAGCTGGGACTGCTCTCGAACATCGACGACAAGCTCCTGGGACAGACACGCCGTCATATCGGCATCGACTTCGATCTCGTCGTCACGGCCCAGCAGGTCCGCTCCTACAAGCCCGAACCGCCTCACTTCACGGAGTGCGCCCGCCGCATGGGCGGCAAGCGCGGCTGGGTCCATGTGGCGGCCAGCCACTACCACGACGTCGCCCCCTGCGTGAAACAGCGGGTCCCGGTCATCTGGGTCAACCGCAACAAGGAGACGCTGGACTCCTCGCAGAAGAAGCCGACGGCCGAGGTCACGAACCTCAAAGAGGCCGCCAAGCTGCTCGGAATCACCTGAGCCGGTGCGGGCTCGCGCCCTGCACCCCGACGCGCTGCTGATCACCAGCGCGCTCCTGCATCTCAACTGTGTGCTGCTGCGAGGGACCGTCGACGGCGAGGCCGCTCCTCCCGAGGGCCCGCTGGGCCTGATCGAGGTGCCCGCCGGGGGCGGGCCGGGGCCCGGGGAGAGCTTTCTGATCGACTCGCCCGTCCTGCCTGGAGAGCTGGAGATGCTCCCGTCGGTTCTCGAACAGGCAAGGTTCCCGCCGCTGAGCGGCCTCCTGGCCACCCACGCCGACTGGGACCACCTGCTGGGTCCGCTGGCCTTCCCTGGAGCCGTGCTGGGGTGCGCGGAGAGCAGTGCTCGCCGTCTGGCAGCCGAGCCGGGAGCCGCCCAGCGCGAGCTGCGGGCCTTCGATGAAGAGCTCTACCTGGAGCGTCCCCGGCCTCTGGCTCTGGGCGCTCCCCAGGCGCTGCCGGTGCCGGGGCACCTGGAGATCGGCGATCGTGAGCTGGAGCTGCATCCGACCGACGGACACACGGCCGACGGGATGGCCATCTGGGCTCCATGGACGGGCGTCCTGGTCGTCGGGGACTACCTGTCGGCGATCGAGATACCGATGCTCAGCCCCGGGGGAGGCCGGGCGGCCTACCTGGCGACCCTCGGCGGACTGCGAGGGCTTGTCGAGCGTGCCGAGCACGTAGTCCCGGGGCATGGCCCGGTGCTGGACTCGGCAGCGGCCCTCGAGATCCTCGAGCAGGACGTGAGCTATCTCGAGGCGCTCGGAGATCTGGGTGCCGGGGCGGAGCTCCCGGAGCAGCGGCGGACCCGCGAGCAGCGAAAGCTGCACGAGCGCAACGTCGCGGCGATCGCCGTCTGAGGGCTACTCGGGGCTCTTGATCGTGGCGATCGGGGCGCCTGCCTGAATCGGCGCGCCCTCCTCGATGGGAAGCTCGACGATCGTCCCGGCCTTGTGGGCGGTGATCTCGTTCTCCATCTTCATCGCCTCGATGATGCAGAGCAGCTGACCCTCCTTGACCTCGTCGCCCTTTTTGACGAGGACCTTCCACATGTTTCCCTGAAGCGGGGCCGGAAGCGTGTCGGGGCCGCCGGCGCTTGTGGACTTGCGGTCACTGCGTTTGGGCGACTTGCCGCCAGCCGGGGCGGCACCGTTGGCGACGCCACCGCCCGCGAAGGGGGGGCCGACGACACGGACGTCGAAGCGCTTGCCCGAGACCTCGACGGCGTAGCTCTGCTCGACCGTCTCGGGCTCCTCGTCCTCGCCCGAGGGCGGCGTGGGGGCGGGGAAGGCCAGCGTCTTCAGCCACTTTTTGTCCTCGAGGAGCTCGTGGCAGGTGTCTCCCCGAGCCCACTCCTCGGTCGCCAGCAGCGCCTTGTGAAAGGGGATCAGGGTCTTGAGGCCCTCGATTTCGTATTCATCGAGCGCTCGCAGCATCCGCTTGGTGGCCTGCTCGCGGTCGGCATCCCAGACGATCAGCTTGGCCACCATCGGGTCGTACATCGGCGAGACTTCGCCGTTTTCGCGGACGCCCGAGTCGACCCTGATCCCAGGACCGGAGGGCTCGCGATAGCGGCCGATCTTGCCCGGTGCCGGTGCGAAGTTCTTCGAGGCGTCCTCGGCGTTGATCCGGCACTCGATCGCGTGGCCCCTGAGCTCGATGTCGTCCTGAGCGTAGGAGAGCTCCTCGCCGGCGGCCGCTTTGATGCCCTCCTTGACGATGTCGATCCCCGTGGTCATCTCGGTCACGCAGTGCTCGACCTGGACGCGGGTGTTCATCTCGAGGAAGAAGTATTCGGGCTCTCCGTCGTGGGAGCCGGCGAACAGCCCCTCGATCGTTCCCGCGCCGACATAGTCGACGGCCTTGGCGGCATTGACGCCGATCTCGCCGATCCGGGCGCGGATCTCCGGGTTGACGACCCATTCGGGGGCCGGGGACTCCTCGATCACCTTCTGATGGCGGCGCTGGATCGAGCAGTCGCGCTCGCCCAGGTGGATCACGTTGCCGTGGCGGTCGGCCAGCACCTGGACCTCGACGTGGCGGGGGTTGTGCAGGTAGCGCTCCAGGTAGACGGTCCCATCGGAGAAGAACTTCTCGCCTTCGCGGCTGGAGCCCTCGAAGGCACCCTCGAGCTCGTCCTCGGTGAGCGCGACCCGGAAGCCCTTGCCTCCGCCGCCACCGGCCGCCTTGACCGCGACGGGGAAGCCGACTTCGTCCTTGGCGATCCGCATCGCGTCGGCCACCGTCTCGACCGGCTTGGTGGTCCCCGGAACGATCGGCACGCCTGCCTTCTGCATCAGCTCGCGAGCCATCGTCTTTGAGCCCATCGCCTCGATCGCCGAGGCGGGCGGGCCGATGAAGACGATTCCGGCGTCCTCGCAGGCCTGTGCGAAGGGGGCGTTCTCGGCCAGGAAGCCGTAGCCCGGGTGGATCGCCTCGGCGCCTGCACGGCGCGCCGCGTCGAGGATCTTCTCGACGTTCAGGTAGTTCTCAGCTGCCGGTCCCTCGCCCAGGTTGTAGGCCTCGGCGGCGCGGCCGACGTGGGGGGCGTCGCGGTCGAGCTCGGAGTAGACGGCCACGCTTCCGACCCCCAGCTCATCGAGGGCTCGGATAATGCGGACGGCGATCTCGCCGCGGTTGGCGATCAGTACCTTGCTGAACATCGGCCGCGGAAGCTTAGCGAGAGCGGCCCGTCCAACCGGGCCTCACTTGATCTGAGGGCTTTGGCCGCCGGCGCCGCGAGGCTCAGGCTTCGAGCGGAGCGATCATCCCGGCGCCCACCGTTGCGTTGGTGGACTCGTCGATCAGGATGAAGCTGCCGGTTCGGCGGTTGCTCGAATAGGGGTCGAAGACCAACGGGGCCGAGGTCCGCAGGTGCACCCGGCCGATGTCGTTGAGCTGCATCTCGTCGCGGGGCTCGGTGCGCACCAGCGTGTGCGGGTCGACCAGGTCCTCGATCCGGTCGATCACCGCCGTGACCGTGCGGGATGTGTGCTTGAGCAGATAGCGCGAGCCGGGCTTCAGGGTGTCCTGGGCCATCCAGCAGATGTCGGCCCGGAGCTCCCTCGCCACCGAGGGCAGCTCGTCGGGATGGCAGATCAGCTCGCCGCGGGAGATGTCCAGCTCATCCTCCAGTCGAAGGGTGAAGGACATCGGCGCCTGGGCCTCCTCGATCTCGCCCTCGAAGGTGTCGATCGCCGCGATCCGCGTCCGCCCGCCGCCCGGCAGCACGGCGACCTCGTCGCCCCGTTTGAGCAGGCCGCTCGCGAGCTGGCCCGAGTAGCCGCGGTAGTCCGAGCCGTCGCCGCCCTGCGGGCGGATGACCCACTGGACTGGGAAGCGGGCCGGCTTCTCGCCCGGATGGTCATAGGCCACATCGACCTGCTCGAGATGTTCGAGCATGACGGGGCCCTCGTACCAGGGCATCGCCGCCGAGCGGGAGACGACGTTGTCCCCGTTGAGTGCCGAGATGGGGATGTAGGTGATGTCCTTGACCCCCTCCAGGAGCTCGCCGTATCCGCGGAACTCCGCCACCAGCTCCTCGTAGCGCTCGCGGGAATGGTCAACCAGGTCCATCTTGTTGACCGCCACGACCATATGGGGGAT
>Ga0265327_10005839_pt1 | contig 10091 bp, 9 predicted proteins | sample 41621metaG_FD_202089 | JGI IMG/M metagenome (GOLD analysis project Ga0265327, IMG submission 202089) | Rhizosphere microbial communities from Carex aquatilis grown in University of Washington, Seatle, WA, United States - 4-16-21 metaG | ecosystem: Host-associated > Plants > Roots > Rhizosphere >... | reverse complement strand
TAGATCCTGGTAAAACAAAAGTTATTACCTGTCATTTAGGTAATGGCGCTTCGGCATGTGCGATTAAAAACGGCAAATCAATCGATACCTCCATGGGATTTACACCCGTTGAAGGGCTCATTATGGGGACACGTTCGGGAGATATCGATATGGGGGCTGTGGCCTATATCATGGACAAAGAGAAGATTGGAACCAAATCGGCCTCTACCCTGTTCAATAAACACAGTGGTTTACTGGGAATTACGGGTATTTCTTCCGATTCACGTGAAATCCGCGCCGGAGCTGACAAAGGAGATGAGCGTTGTCTGTTGGCAATTAAGATGTTTGATTACAGGATCAAAAAATATATCGGTGGCTATGCCGCTGCGATGGGTGGTCTGGATGTACTTGTTTTCACAGGAGGTATTGGTGAAAATTCTGGAATCACGCGCGCCGGTGTATGCGAAGACCTTGATTTCCTGGGTATCGAGATTGATCAACAGATTAATGAAGGGATTAAAGGATCGGAGCAGGTCATCAGTAAAAAGGGATCTAAAGTGAAAGTAATCGTTGTTCCAACCAATGAGGAGTTGATGATTGCAATTGACACTCAAAATATTGTCTATGGTAAAAAGTTATAAAGCCATTTGTCAGCTGCAAATTTCGTAATCTTTTGAACTAGTTTTTAAGAAAGAAATAATCTTTGTGTAACTTTGAGTATTGGAGCCATTGTGGCATTTTTTGTATTCTCAATCGTTGTAATCCTGTTGAATCTAAAATACGACATTTATTTATTCTCTCATATTTGAATGGGTTTATAAAATACTATTCCCTGTTTGAATATCAATCTACAATAGAATTGACTCGTCAGATCTCCAGCACTAATCCATCGTATCCTGGTTCAACATCAGGTGGTAAGAGTTTAATCAAATCGCTATGTTTCCCCATTTCATGACTCATATGTGTAAGGTAAGCTTTGCGGGGGGCAATTTTATGAATCAGTTCCAAAGCTTCTGAAAGATTAAGATGTGAAATATGAGTTGCCTTTCGTAATGCACAAATAACAAGGGTATCAATTCCATAAAGTTTATCAACCTCTTCATCTTCAATCCTATTAAAGTCAGTGAGATAAGCAAATTTACCAAAACGGAACCCATAAACAGGCAGTTTATAATGATAAACGCGGATAGGAATTACAGGTATTTGACCAATTTTAAATGCTTTATTGTCCAGATCAATCAGATCCATTTGGGGGGTGCCGGGATATTTGTTGACTGCGAATACATAATTGAAAATTGAACGCAGATTTTTTTGAACCCGGGGTTCACAATAAACATCCATCGGTGATTTTCTTAACCAGTTGAAACTTCGGATGTCATCCAGCCCAAAAATATGGTCTGCATGTTCGTGTGTGAGTAAAATGGCATCTAAATTATCAACCTCATGACGTAGCATCTGCTGCCGGAAATCAGGCCCAACATCTACGACAATCCGCGTCAATCCCTCCTCTACCATTATAGCGCTTCTTAGCCGCTTATCTTTTAAATCACCCGACCGACAAACATCACATTTACAGGCTATAACCGGTACGCCTTGCGAAGTGCCGGTACCCAGAAGGGTTACTCTCATTATTAATAGTTCGTTATCTCTCAAACATAGCCAAAATTTATTTACCGCCAAAGTTTTTTTAAGAAAATGAAGTCTGATCTTAAGACATTATAGTAATTAGTGATTCGCAATTAATTATAAAGCAAAACAGATGCGAACCAGAATTCCTTACCTTTGGCAAAATTTGAATTATGGGAAATCTTTACCTAATACCAACAACACTTGGCGAATCAGGAACGACACATGTTATTCCGTCGGATGTTTCGCTTATTGCTATGAATATCAAATACTTCATTGTCGAAAACATACGCACGGCCCGTCGTTATTTGCGAAAATTAGACGCTCAGATAAACATTGATGAGTTGCATTTTTTTGAATTAAACCAGCATACCGACAGTCATATTGTTGAAGGATACCTTAATCCCATTGCACAGGGGTATGATATAGGTTTAATTTCAGAAGCCGGTTGTCCGGGTGTTGCAGATCCTGGCGCTGAGGTCGTCAAATACGCCCATATCCGTCATATCCGTGTGATCCCTTTAGTTGGCCCTTCTTCGATTTTACTTTCGTTGATGGCCTCGGGAATGAATGGTCAGAACTTTGCATTTATTGGGTACATCCCGGTTAAACCGGCCGAAAGAATCAAGGCTATAAAAGAGATTGAAAGAAAATCAAGTATTGAAAATCAGACTCAAATATTCATTGAAGCGCCATACCGTAACTCTCCGTTAATTAATGATTTGATAAAAACATTAGGAGACCAGACCAGACTCTGTGTCGCGTGCGACCTGACATTAGAGACTGAATTTATCAAATCTCAAACTGTGGTACAATGGAAAAAAGAGATTCCTGATCTGAATAAACGGCCAACAATTTTTTTGCTACATGGGAACAAGGTTTAGGCTATTAAGCCATTAATAGGTATCAGGTATTTCGGACTGACATTTTTATGATTTCAATGCTCCGTTTTTCAGCAATTGGTATTCGTATTCGAAATTTGGAGTAAAGATACCTTGTCCCAGGTGTTTTTCGATCTGTGAATGGCTCCAGAATCTCCCTTCGGTGACCTCTTCGCTGTGGAGTCTTATTTTTTTATAGTCGTATGATACAAAATAATAGACAAGTTCTGACTCAATTTCAGAATCCCACCTATATTTGCCAAGTGGTTTTGCAGCAAAATTCTCAAGTCCAATCTCTTCAAAAGCTTCCCGTTTCAACGCTGTTTCCAGATCTTCACCAAAAGTGATATGTCCACCAACTGCAGTATCCCATTTCCCTGGTTGTACCAATTTATCTGCAGGTCGTTTTTGTAAAAAAATATGCCCGTAGGAATTCAACACATGAAGATGAACAACCGGATGAAGGATGTTTTCACCTTTATGACATAAGGACCTTGGCGCTTTACCAATAATCTTCCCATTCTCCTCCACAACAGGCAGCCACTCTTCGTTTTCATAGAGATTCCCCGACTCGTCAGGATCAATTTTTGTTGTTCTTTTCCTGTTTTTAAGAAATTCATATCCAAAATAGAGGATAAAAAGTATATAGAATAATCCTCCGCTAATAAATGCCCAGGCCTCCTTACTCATATAAAATGCAGAATAAACGACCAGCGCAGTATGAAAAATGGTAATATAAAACAGGTTGCGAAGGTTTCGTTTAAAAAGGGCCTCCTGAGCCTGGTTCATCTCAATGCCTTTCATATACTTCCGTGTCATTGAACCAATAATATCGATCGGAGAAAATACAGAGACGCCCAGAATGGCGCACAGTATTAGTTCGATAAGGGCTGGCTTTAGTTTGAAAAAGATATCATTTTCCAGTAGAATTGATATTCCTGATAATGCGACGAGTAATGACGTGTCAAGAAAGACAAAACGGTCAAGCCGTTTTTCCCGGATCCAGGTATAGCCCATCTCCCCCAGTCCAATGAGTAAGGCTACAATTATCCCAACCTTCATCCCCCAATATTCATCTGCAATTATAAAGACGAAAAGAGGAATAAATCCGGGTAATAATTTTTTAAGTAGTTCGATCTGTTTCACTTAGATAGAATCTATAAAGTCATTTTGAAATTTTCAGATAAATAATCAAGGTCGAATAAGCCGGGATTACAGGGATCGACTGGTTGTAATAGGCAAGCCAGGAGGGAATTATCAGTTTGGCTTCACTACCATTGTTCCTGTAGGTGACACCTTCATCCCTCCCGGGAATAACTGTTCCGGTTCCAACAGTAAAGGTAAAAGGTGTAACAGCTCCGAAAGTGTCAAATTCATATCCATCGCGTACTCCTGAGCGTCTGTTGGCTGACTAACCGCTTTTTTACATGAAGAAAATAACATCACTGAAACGACAATCCTAATAAAATTACAAACATGATCCATAGGTACAAATTTTAGATCTGTTCCATTAACTGAGAAGCATATTTGGGAAGGAGAGATCTGAAAAGTTCAAGGGCTTCTCTCATTGGGAGTTTGGTTTCACCGCCTGAAGCATTTCGATGCCCCCCCCCGCTAAAATGGGCACCCGAGAACTCATTGGTTGGAAAACTCCCTTTTGATCGAAATGATGCCTTGACAATTCCGTTCTTTTCCATAAAAAAGGCTGAAAAAACAACTCCCTTAACAGAGAGCGGATAATTCACAAAACCTTCTGTATCACCGGGATGAAAATCAAACCTTTTTAATTCTTCAGAGGTAAGCCAAATAAGGGCTGATCGGTATTGCTGATAGATCTCCATTTTTTCAGAGAGACAATAACCTAGCAACCGCATTCTTTTTTCAGAAAAGTTATTAAACAAAGATTCATTAATTCTGTCTTTTTGAGCTCCTTTATTGATCAGCTCACCCACAATACGAAACGTGGAATGTCTTGATGCATTGTGACTAAATGAACCTGTATCTGCAATAATTCCGGTTAACAAACCATTAGCCCCATCAGAACGCAGGTGATCCAGCATGTCAATCGCTTCAATAAAATCATAAACCAATTCAGCAGTTGAACTAACATCTGTATCAGAAAAAAGATATTCAGCGTTAATCTGAGGATCTGGATGATGGTCTATCAAAATTACTGGCGTAGAAATATTTGCCATGAAATCTTCCAGTTTCCCCAACCTTTTTGTGTCGTTAAAATCGAGGAAGAACAAGGCATCCGCTTCGGATATAAGCCTCTTACATTGTTCCATGTTTTGTTCATAAATCAAAGGTTTAACCAGGTTCCCCAGCCATTCGAGATAAACCGGAAAATCATTTGGAACAATAACCTGCGATTCAAAACCCGCATTAAGCATTACATCATTTAAGCCAATCGATGCCCCGATGGCATCTCCGTCAGGATTTACATGAGGAATAATTACTATTTTCTTTACCGATGTTCTCAGCCATTCATTTACCTTCTTACAGGTGTCTCTATCAAATCTTTCCAAAAGTTTCTTTATTATTGAGACGCAAAGATATCAAAATTGGTTGTACTGAGTTATCTGAGAAATATTATTATTGAATAGCAAGATCATATAAAGCTGTCAATGTGTTAATTATATTTGCAACTAATCACAATCAACTTAAAAATCAATAAACGGGTTACTTAAACGAGATTTATCACTATTTTATTAAATTTAGCAGTCCAAAATTCAAAATAAATATTCACTAAAAAACGATTGAAAATGAGTGGAAATATCACATTTACAATGATCAAGCCTGATGCGGTAAAAAACAATTTTATCGGCCCGATACTCAAACAAATAAATGAAGCTGGTTTCAGGATCAAGGCGATTAAAATGACCCATTTTACACGCGAACGGGCCGAGTCCTTTTATGGAATTCATGCCGGGAAGTTTTTTTTCGAGGGATTAGTTGAATTTATGTCTTCAGGGCCCATTGTGGCTGCAATTCTTGAGAAAGAGAACGCAATAGATGATTATCGTGAATTAATCGGGAATACCAATCCTGAAAAAGCAGCTGAAGGGACAATCAGAAAACTATATGCAGAATCGTTCACCGCCAATGCAGTGCACGGGGCCGACAGTGATGAAAATGCACTGCGGGAAGGGTCATTTTTCTTCTCTGAAATGGAGCAGTTCTAGGAAAGAGTTATAAGATATAAGATATAAGTTATAATTTATAAGTTATATTTCAGTTTACTAAGGAGTTAAACAGTCTTAAATGAAGGTTTACTCCTTATTTTTATTTACAAAACAACAAACAGATCGGTTTGAAGGCTTTAATCTGATCAACATATTTAAGCATCCCGCTCTTTGAATCACGCCGAAAGGAGACAATATTTTGAGAATTTTGATTTCCGACGAGTAAAAAATCCTCATTCGGTGAAAGGGTGAAGTTCCTTGGGGTATCGCCTCTTGTTGGCTCCTGACCAATGAGTTTAATTTTTCCATTCATCTGGTCAACCGAAAACACCGCGATTGTGTTGTACCCGCGGTTGGAGGCATATAAGAACCGTCCGTCATTTGAAATATGTATATCAGCGCAATTACTTGGTTTATTATATCCTTTTGGAAGAGTAGAAACTGTTTCAATGGTTGTGAAACTCCCATCATTGTTTAAGACTACAACAGAAATATCATTTGAGAGTTCATTTATAACGTAAACCAATTTCATGTTTGGATGAAAAGCCAGGTGGCGAGGTCCGCTTCCAGGACGGATCTTAACAGCCGGAATTGCCCCTTTTCCAAGTTTTGTACCATTGCCTTCGTCTTTAATCGAATAAACCGATACACTGTCTGTTCCAAGATCAGAAACAAATATCCTGTGAGATGATGGTTCAAAATAGGCGCTATGGACATGAGGCTCACCTTGTCTGGCCGTGTTTATTCCATGACCAAAATGTTGCTGAATATCAATGAAGTTGCTCAGTCTGCCTGAGCCGTCCATCCTAAAAAGAGCTACATTTCCACCAGAATAATTTGCTGCCAGGACATAACCTTCCTGATTGACTGAAACATAGCAAGGATGTGCTCCACCGCTAAGCACCTTATTCACAACGGTTAAATGATGGTTTTCAGGGTTTATATTAAAAGATTCGATATATCCCATGCTCTGTTCATTTTTAACTTCATTAACTGCCAGGAGAATCTTTCCGTTTGAATTCAACGCCAGAAACGACGGATTATCAGATTTTCCGGCTAATCCGAGATTGGAAAGTTTTCCTGTGGCAGAATCAAGGCTATAAATATAGATCCCTTCACTTCCGTTATTGGTATATGTTCCTACAAAGAAATATTGCGGTTCCGTTTTCTTATCATTACCAGCCCTCAGCAAAAAGCTATTCAGGAGTAAGCTAATAGAAAGCATGAGAATTACTTTTACCTTCATTTTAATTTTCAATTTAAGAATATGATACTAAAGTTTAACTGATTAACCTGTCCCTACTAAACAATTTGTTGATAAAACAGAGTTAGATTACCCGTCAAAGGTAAGGGCAATTATTTAAATCTGATTCAAACTACTAATTAGTTTTTAAGTAAACTGAAATATATATCTTTAACAAAAAAATGCAGATGAAATGGTTATTAATCTTTGTTTTAGCGGTATTTACGGCATGTACACCATCAACCCCCAAAATGGCAAATACCCCATCTGATTTCGTGATCCACGAAACAACAATTAATCAGATTGTTGACTCCATAAAGTCGAATAAAAGGATTCCAAATATAAGCAGGCTAGTCAAGGGGGTGAAGCATGCGGCCTCCTTGTGGCGCTCTGAAGATGGAAATTCTGAAGATTTTAGAGCCTTCTGCCAAAGCCACTTCATTACAGATGAGGTTCAAAGAGAGCTTTTTTTTAATAAAGTGAGTAAGAATTTTGAATCGCTTTATGGTCATTTCAATAAAATCACCCTGGATCTTAAAGAGAATATCGATATAGACAATGGTCCTGTACTTGATATTGATAAGGATTTCAGCGCCTATGCTGTCAGCGCCCATTTATTAACCGATTTTTATACGAATAAAATAGCTTTTCAGATCGCATTGAACTTTCCTTATTATTCCCTTGATGAGAAAAAGAGACTGGGAAGCTCCTTTTCCCGAAAAGAGTGGGCAATGGTCCGGCTGGGTGATATTTTTGTATCCCGTATTCCCGCTGCACTTGAGCAGGAATCTGTAAAGGCAGTTGCCGACGCTGATATATACATTTCGGGATACAACATTGAAATGGGTAAATTACTGACAGAATCGGGGAAAACACTCTTTCCTGAAAAGATGGTTCTCCTCTCTCACTGGAATCTAAGAGATGAAATTAAAGCTAATTACGGACCTAAGAATGAAGGGAATGAGAAGCAGGAAATGATTTATAAGGTGATGGAAAGAATAGTCAGTCAGGATATTCCTGAAAGTGTTATAAATAATCCGAAGCTTCAGTGGTCGCCTTTTTCAAATAAGGTGTATGAAAATAATAAGGAGGTTCCATTTAAAAGGGAGCCGGACCAACGATATCAGCAGATAATTAATAATTTTAAGGCAGAAGAAGCCATTGATAACTTTAGCCCGGAGATGAGCACCTTTATCGCCAGGAAATTCTCAGGAGAGATGGAAATTCCTCAGGATGAAGTTGAAGAGTTATTTGATGGATATCTACGCTCGCCACAATTGGCTAAAATTGGAGCAATAATCGAAAAACGGCTTGGTCGCACGCTACGTCCTTATGATATTTGGTACGATGGTTTTAATTCCAGGAGTGACATCCCGCAGGATGAATTGAATTCAAAAACAGCATTGCGCTATCCCAATTCTAAAGCCTTTGAAGCAGATATGCCACGCATGCTTACAAAATTAGGTTGGACAAAAGAGAGGGCTGAATATTTATCTTCAAAGATAACTGTTGATCCTGCACGCGGATCGGGTCATGCCTGGGGAGCTTCAATGAAAGGAGAAAAGGCGCATCTTCGTACCCGTGTTTCGGATAAAGGCATGGATTACAAAGGATATAACATTGCTGTTCACGAATTCGGGCACAACATTGAGCAGACCAACTCGCTCTACAATGTGGATTACTATTTTCTCAACGGAGTTCCCAACACTGCATTTACCGAAGCTTTGGCCTTTATTTTTCAAAGCAGGGATCTCTATTTACTTGATATGAATATTCAGCAACAGGATAAGAAAAAATTTAAAACACTGGAAACGGGGTGGTCTTTGATGGAAATTATGGGTGTTGGAATGGTCGATATGAAAATCTGGAAATGGCTTTATGCACACCCGGAATCTACAGCTGCTGAACTGAAAATCGCTGTTTTAACGATCTCCAAAGAGGTATGGAACACCTATTTTGCAAATATTTTTGGAATTAAGGATCAGGTAATCTTAGGAATTTATTCACATATGATTTCAAACCCATTATATCTGGCTGCTTATTCATATGGTCAGATAATTGAATTTCAGCTGGAAGAACACCTGACCAATAAAAACTTCGCGCATGAAACAGACAGAATATTTCAGCAGGGGAAACTTATTCCACAGGTTTGGATGGAAGGAGCAGTTGGTTCAAAAATCTCTGTTCAACCGATCTTAAACAAACTGGATCAGGCACTTAATTAAGAAGAGCCACAAAATTAATAGTCTGCAACCTTGTCGTTACAACATTGCAGACTATTGATTTTAAAAGATAGGATAATTTAGTTCAGGTAATAGACAAATCCAATTGTACCTGTAATCATTTTGATCGGAATAGAATAGTTACCCGATCCAAGCACTTCAGTTACTGCGGTTTCAGCCTGCTGAGAGATTCTGGTTTGCTGATACTTAACCTTCGCACTTGAAAAATAATAATTTGCACCCACTTTTAGATTCAACCGTTCAGATAACGGGAACCTAAATGCAGTGCCGGCAAGAAATCCCATTCCCAAATTGGTTGATGAAGTATTCTGGTCGGAATAATACCATTTATTAGGATTGGTTTGATCGGCATTATATGGATTATATTGAAGCTTTTGTTGTGGCAGGTAAGTTAAATTCATTCCGCCAAGTAATTGGAGATCCCAATAGAGCCGACCCAAAGTTATTGTATAACTAGGACCAACAAGAAATGCATTCCACATCCAGGGGTTTGAGGTATAAGAGAGATATTTGGGATCAGCAATTACAATTGCGGAACTAATCCGGTTTTTAAGCATCGTTTCCATCCCGTTATTATCGATTGAGCTGGTATTAATAAGCGCTAACCCCTTCAAACCAAAATGGTTGGATACAGGATAGGTAGCATCCAATAGAATCGAAAATCCTTTTTGAGCGTACCCTGATTTATTGTCGCTGGTCGTTGACTGTCCAAAAGTTCCGGACGGCCAGGAACCACCCATTGAAAAAGAGAAATACCAGTTGTCTGACTGTGCGAAACTACTAATTGAAAAGATAATAAAAAGTAAGCTTAGAGATGTTTTTTTCATTATGAGATAGAATTATTTTTGACCTGTTTGCTAAAAGTAGCAAGGTTCAGGATATTTTCAATGTATAGACTAAATATGAGTCTGAAAAGTTGCAAAATTGGGCGATC
>Ga0265327_10005836_pt1 | contig 10095 bp, 11 predicted proteins | sample 41621metaG_FD_202089 | JGI IMG/M metagenome (GOLD analysis project Ga0265327, IMG submission 202089) | Rhizosphere microbial communities from Carex aquatilis grown in University of Washington, Seatle, WA, United States - 4-16-21 metaG | ecosystem: Host-associated > Plants > Roots > Rhizosphere... | reverse complement strand
AGCTTGATAAAATCTGTGATTTGGCAGATAAATATGATGCGATCGTGATGATCGATGAATGCCATTCTTCCGGGTTTTTAGGAAAAACGGGGAGAGGTACGCATGAATACCGTGCTGTGATGGGAAGGATTGATATCATTACCGGAACGCTTGGCAAAGCGCTTGGTGGTGCAAGCGGTGGTTTCACCAGTGGAAAAAAAGAGATTGTCGAAATGTTGAGGCAAAGAAGCCGCCCATATCTTTTTTCAAACACAGTTGCGCCTTCCATTGTTGGTGCATCCATTGCTGTGCTTGATATGCTCAGTGAAACAACAGAACTGAGAGATAAATTAGAATACAATACAAAATATTTCCGCAGCAAAATGACAGAAGCTGGTTTTGATATCAAGCCCGGGGATCATCCGATTGTTCCAATCATGCTTTATGATGCTGTGATAGCGCAAAACTTTGCAGCAAAATTGTTGGAAGAAGGGATTTACGTGATTGGATTTTTCTTCCCCGTTGTTGCAAAAGGACAAGCGAGGATCCGTGTGCAGTTAAGCGCAGCGCACGAGCAAAAACATTTGGATAAAGCAATTGCTGCTTTTACGAAAGTGGGGAGGGAGTTGGGAGTTCTGAGTTGATGAAGAGTACGAAAGCTGGAAGTCGAAAAGAAAAACAAACTTTAAGCTTTTTTCTTTCCAACTTCCGGACTTTACTAACTACTTCCCAACTACTTCCCTGCTATCATGCTGATCTCCACATTCACATTTTTCGGCAAGCCTTTCACGGCAACAGTTTCGCGAGCAGGGAAATCGCCGGTGAAATATTTTGCATATACTTCATTCACGCTTGGGAAAAGAGACATATCGCTCAAAAAAATAGTCGTCTTCGCCACATTATTGAAATCCATTTTTGCTTCAGACAAAATAGCTTTCAGGTTATGCATTACCTGATGCGTTTCTGCCTGAATATCTTTTGCTTCAACATTTCCGTTTGCAGGGTTGATAGCAACCTGTCCGGAAATAAAAAGCATATTATTGATAAGCACTGCTTGATTATAAGGCCCGATGGGATCTGGTGCATTTTTAGTGTTGATGATTTGCTTTTCCATTCGCCAAATGTATAGAAAAGTTGAGAGTTCTGAATTCGCTGGTTAATTGCAAATAGTTTTTCTTTGCTAAAAATGGTTATTCATGAAAATTGCCGTGCTTGCAAATGGGTTATTAAAAGAAGAGATGCAGCAAAAAATTTCGGGCAATGATGTGAGCATTGTTTGGGCAAATTCTATAGAAGAATTGATAGTGGTTGGGGATGCAGACGCCTATTTTGATTTGGAATTTTCAAATGAAACAGAAAGGATTGATAAGCTTCAAAGATTACTGACAAAGCCTGTTTTTATTAATGCGGTTGTTGATACGTTGAGCAGCATTGGTAAGTCTTTCATCCGGATTAATGCATGGCACGGATTTTTAGAAAGATCAATTAGCGAAGTTGTGGTCATGGACGAAGAACAAAAAACAAAAGCGGAAAAAATTTTTGATCAGTTAAACTGGAACCATCGTTTTGTTCCAGATATACAAGGAATGGTGACCGCAAGGATTCTGGCAATGATGATCAATGAAGCGTATTATACTTTGCAAGATGACGTGAGTACCAAAGAAGAAATTGATATTGCTATGAAACTTGGGACCAATTACCCTTTCGGCCCGTTTGAATGGAGCGAGAAAATTGGTTTGAAAAATATTTATTATCTGCTTGTTGAATTAAGCAAAACAGACAATAGATATCAGGCTGCAGAAACGATGGTAAAAGAAGTTTCCACTCCTGATTGAGATCGGGATTTCGCTTCACTCAATTTGTAGTTTGTGGTTTGTAGTTCTGAATTCGGACTTGATGATAAAATGGGAAATTGTCATCATATAAAAAACTTAGAAATTTTTATGATTATTAAACAAAAATGACTTTAATATTAAACATAGATACAGCAACTGAAATCGCGAGCATCTGTCTTTCCAAAGATGGGGAGCAATTGGCACTCTTACAGAATAATGAACAGAAAGATCACGCTTCTTGGCTTCATGTTGCTGTTGATGAAATGATGAAGTTAAATGGATGTAAGATGAAAGATCTTAATGCCATTGCTGTTACAGACGGGCCTGGATCTTATACTGGCTTGCGTGTTGGCATGTCGGCCGCAAAAGGGTTTTGTTATGCTTTGCAGATTCCTTTGATCACAGAAAGCAGCTTAAAAATAATGGCTTTTGCTGCAAGTCTTCAATTGAATAATATCGGAGAATCTCTTCTTTGCCCAATGATCGATGCGAGAAGGATGGAAGTTTTTACATCATTATATAAAGAGAACCTAACCGAAGTGATGCCTGCAACCGCCATGATTTTGGATGAAAACAGTTTTTCATCATTGCTTCAATCAAACAACATTTATTTTTTTGGCAGTGGGAGCATCAAATGGAAAAAATTAACCGAGAATAAGAATGCGTTCCTTGTTGATATAAAATACAATAGCGGTCATCTTGCAATTTTAGCCCATCAAAAATTCAATCATAGTAAATTCACCGACATAATCTATAGCCAACCCGCTTATATCAAGGATTTCCATTCTTATACCAAGAAATAAACACATTATCATATAAAATTATTTAATCAGCCTTTTTTAATGTGGCTATGTTAATTTCGTATAATCTCCTGACTAAATAAACCAATGTAAATGACCTTAGTAACAAGCAATCACTGGATGATAATAAATGGCCGCGATGGAACGCCGGTTAAAGTTGATTTTGTGAACTTGAAAAAAGCAGCTATGATATTGCGTGCTCTTAACCATAAGCTTCGTCAGCAGATTGTTAAATTGCTTGACGAGAGCAAAAAGCTCACAGTCACTGAAATATACATCCAGCTTAGGTTAGAGCAGTCCGTTGCATCACAGCATCTCGCCATTCTGCGAAAAGCAGGCATCGTTTCAACAGAGCGTGACGGAAAGTTTATTTATTATACCGTAAACGACCAGCGCATCGCCCACATTATGAAATGTGTTGGCAATCTTATTGACTAAACTCATCTTTCATCGGTTTTACCTTTGAGGTTTAATGTATAATTTTGCAAAAAACAGAATATGTTCATTAAACAGCTATACACAGGCTGCCTGAGCGAAGCGGCATATTATATTGAGAGCGGTACAGAAGCGGCGATCATAGATCCTTTGAGGGATATTGAAGCATATCTTGAGTTGGCAAGCGAGCGAAAAACATCCATCAAATATATTTTTGAAACACATTTTCATGCCGATTTTGTGAGCGGCCATTTAGATTTGAGCAAGGCAACTAGCGCCCCAATTGTTTACGGTCCAGACACAGAAACAAATTTTCCAATTCACAAAGCAACGGATGGCGAAATATTTAAGTTGGGAGATATAACCATTGAGGTATTGCACACCCCTGGCCATACACTTGAATCATCTTGCTATTTGGTAAGAGATGAAAACAATAAGCCGTATGCAATTTTTACAGGCGATACCTTATTTGTTGGCGATGTTGGAAGGCCGGATTTAAGCAGTGGCAATCTTACCAAAGAAGAGCTTGCAGGAATGATGTATAATTCCTTGCACACGAAAATAATGCCATTGGCGGATGATGTGATCGTTTATCCGGCACATGGCCCTGGCAGTAGTTGCGGAAAAAATTTAGGACCTAATACTTACAGTACAATTGCAGATGAAAAAGAAGGCAACTATGCATTGCAGCCTGTGAGCAAAGAGGAATTTATTAAAGCTGTAACTGATGGATTGCTCGCTCCGCCGAATTATTTTCCCATCAATGCAAAAATTAATAAGGAAGGATATGATAGCCTTGATGAAGTATTGAGCCAAGGATTAAAACCTCAGGGCATTGAGGATTTTAAACAATTGATGAAGCAAGATGACGTGATTTTATTAGATACAAGAAATGAAAATATTTTCTCGCAGGGCTTTGTGCCCGGTTCCATTAGCATTGGACTGGAAGGCCGCTTTGCCGAATGGGCGGGAAGTTTGTTGCGATTCGACAAATCATTGCTACTTATAACTGAGGTTGGCAAAGAAAAGGAAAGCATCGTGCGGCTTGCGCGTGTTGGTTTTCACAAACTAAAAGGTTATCTCGATGGAGGCTTTGAAACGTGGAGAAATTCTGGCAACGATATTGATATGATCATTGACGTAGAGGCAGATGAGCTTGCAATGGATCTGCCTTTTGATGATAGACTGGTGGTAATTGACGTTCGTAGGGAAACAGAATTTGCTGATGGGCATGTTCAGGATGCTATAAATATTCCATTAAGCGAAATGAACGATCCGGCTAGCATGGCCAATATAGAAGACACCCAGAATATCTATCTCCATTGCGGCGGCGGTTATAGAAGTGTAATTGCCGCATCATTGCTAAAACGGCAAGGGATACACAACCTTCGCAATGTTTCTGGTGGATGGAATAGCATTAAAGAGCAAAAAAATATCGAGATAGTAAAGGAAAAGAGTGTATTGAATTGATCAATGCCCATTGGCATCAACAATACCATTTCTGATAGAATACATTACAAGACCAATTCTTGTTTTGGCATTTAATTTTTCAAACAGCGCATCTCGATAGCCATCAATTGTGCGTGGGCTCAAATACATTGCGTCAGCAATTTCTTTATACGTTTTTTCTGTGCATGCAAGTTTCAAAAATTCAATTTCTCTTTCGCTAAGCATGACTGCATTTTTTATTTGCTGCCCCGCTTTATCTGAATTATTAACAGCATGAATCAATTTCCCGGTCACCATTTCAGAATAATAAAAACCTTTGCTCACTAATGCATTGAGAGCTGTTTTGAATTCATCCGGTTCAATATCTTTTAAAATATATCCCTTCGCGCCACATTTCAACATACGTATAATGGATTGCTCATTATCATACATCGAAAGCGCGAGTACTTTTGTTTCAGGGTGATTTTGTTTAAGCCATTGAGTTGCATCATAGCCATCCATTAAAGGCATGCTTATGTCCATTAGCACAATATCAGGGATTGGAAAAATTTTGAGTTTGTCAATAAATTCTATGCCATTCCCAGCTTCAAATAGCACATTGTAATTATCTATGCTCGCTATCAAGCCAGCAAGGCCATTGCGCAGCAGAACATGATCGTCAACCAAAGCCACACTTGTCTTTTTATTTTGCGTGCTCATAAGCGTTAGATATTACAGGAAGCGAGAGGCTCGCCGTTGTTCCTTTTCCGATTGTGCTGTTTATTTGAAAATCCGCTCCAATTAGTTTTGCCCTATTGTGCATATTTTTAATGCCCAATCCAAATTTACTGTTTTCTTTCAATGCTTTTAAATCGAAGCCATCTCCATTATCTGTAATCTGCATTGAAAATAATCCCGGCTTATAATCTTGTTTCGCAACAATATTTGTGGCTTTGGAATGCTTGATGATGTTGTTCAGCACTTCTTGCACAATTCGAAACAATATCAATTCCTTTTGCGACTCAATTTTGTAAACCTGCCCTTCTATCTCAAAATTTGTCTGAAATAAACCTGATTTTTTTATCATTTCCAGTTCATATTCAATAGAGCGAGCAAGCCCCATTTCTATCACATAATCTGTGTTCAGGCTTTTTGAAAGATCTCTTAAATCTTGGATAGCTTTCGCCACCAAGTTTTTTGAGTCATCGATTTTTTGATTCAGTACATCTGGTTTATTCAATTCTATGGTGCCCAAATTTAGCTTTACTAGGCTCAGCACCTGACCAATATTGTCATGAATTTCCTGTGAAATGTTTTTTAAAGTTTGCTCTTGTATTTCGAGTTGGGCACGAAGAATTTCTTCATTGAACTTTGTTTTAAGCTCTTCTTTTTCAATGATGTTTTTCCTTTGCTTTTTTCTGTAGTAATTAAAGAAAATGACGATAAAAAGTATAAATGATGAGAATAGAACGATACATGCGAAGACAAGGAAATAGATATCTAATTTGGGATCGCTCATGGCTTTGTCTTTCTCTCAATATCAGCTTTAGTTGTTTTGATATCTAGCAAAATTGCCAGACCTAATGCAATGTAATAACATATTGAAACATAAACAGCGAAGCTTAATAATATGCTCATGTCTTTTTTATTTTGATTTCTTATCAAGTAATTCAAAATGCCCCATATAAAAATTTGAATGGAGAAATAAGCCAATACCGCTATATTAAACCAAAATGAGCTGTTTCTTTTTAGAGGCTCAAAGGGATTAACATCTATAAGATGCTTAAAGTAGAACAAGCTGAAGCATACCAATATTGCGTTGCTCAGTATAATGTTAATGGATGGGAAAGATGCAAGCTTCTGATAAAATAAAGAATCCAAAGCACAGAAAACAGTAAAAGCGAGGGAAATGATCAGAAAGATTAACCTAAGCCGAATCTGATTGAGCATATGAAAATAGATGAGTGCATATATCCAAAAAGAAAGAATGACATAGAAATGAAAAACCGGCTCATTGTTTTTATGTATGTAAGCAATATAAGTACTTAATGATTCGCTGATAAAGGTTGCAATGGCAAGTATCGTAATAAATTTAACCGGAGTGGTAAGAGATGCGAATTTCACCACTCCGGTTAATGCAACAATTAATATAGTTGCCAGATATATTATTATTAGAGTCGAGGACATAGGCTAAAGTTCAAAATATTTTATTCAATTTATTTATTCTTTGGGACAACATGGCGTTCCTGGGCAAGGGCACACATAATCAAATGCTTGTGCTGCTGTAGAAACACCTGATGCTTTGTCAACAGGCATTGTGATAATTGTATAAACTGGCAATGCATTAGCGGTATTTACCTGGTCATAATTTTTGATCCCGAATTTAAAAAGCAATGATTTGATCGCCTTTTTTTTATGAAGGGCAATCAAATAATCCCAATCAAGAGAATCCAATGCAAAGAATTCTGTAGTGGTTTCTGTGCCTGGGTTTTTTAATAAAGGGTGTTTTTTGTAGCAATCGATCATTTTCAGAACGCTATCAGGATTAATAATCTTTCCCAAAACAGAATTGTCAAGATTTTGAAATTGTTGGGTTTGCTTTGTGTTCTCTTTTTCAATTGCTTTGACCGAAGCATTTTTTGAATCTTGTTTTTGGGGATCTTTATTCCCTTCATAGAAGGAATACAAAAAAAACAAAGCTAGCAGACTGACGAAAAATAGTTTCTGGTTCATCTTAGAAGATTTAGAGTGGAAAAATAATTGCATTGAAACTAATCTAAAATTGCTTTAGTTGTACTCAACAATTATTAAAACCGTTTTTTCTTTCAATTAACCGTCAAAACACGGGTTTAAATTTCCGTTAATTTACTGTTTTGCTATTTTCAGATACCCCCATTCAAAGTGCTGTCCGTTGCAAGTTTCAGCGCAGGTTATCATTCCTGAGTTTTTACAGTTATTAACAAGCGCTTGCATGTTGGATATGTTAAATCAGGATTTCTGGATTCGAAAAATCAGGAGAGAGGATATTGAGAATGCAATTTATGCAAAGGCTTAAAGCGAGAGCTATCTTGATATTTGAACGATATAATGTAGGGAAATAGAGATTTTGTTTCGCTTCATTATTAACACGAATTAAATGCCATGAATAAAAATATTTGATGTTTATTCTACTTCTGCAATCACTTTTAAATTGCGTTCCTTCAACACTTTTTTGGCTCTTAATATTCTGTATTTGCCATCAAAAAAAACAATGTATTCATCATCTATTTTCGGAACCCTTCTCGACTTGCGGGAAAAAACGAGGTTTCTGCTTTCATAGTTCACATGGATGTGATAAGAATTGATTCTCGTAAAAAACGGATTTTTCATGCTACTGGATTTTATATTGCCTTGCTTCAAAAACGGAAAACGAGAACAATTATTATATATTACAGCAGGTTGAGAGCATGGTTGCTCAATTAAAGCGAGTATTATTATTTCTTAACAATTTAGAAATATTCAAAAGATTCCAGTTAGGGAAAACCAATTCTATTTTTTTGCGCTCATTTCCGGAAGCTTTTCTTTGTCGATCCAGTTTGCAGAATATTCTTCTTTCCAATCATGCTTCCATCTCCTATGGCTCCAAAGCCACATAGATGGGTTGCGACGTATTACATCTTCCAAATAATGCGCGTACTTCATTGTTAGCTCACCTTCGGACATCTTGCTGGCGTTATCTGTAGCAAGTTCAATCACAGCACGATAATGCCCACGCTTTGGCTTTTCCATGTATGCAAAGACAACTGGCAGGTCAATCAGCCGTGCGCTTTTTTCAGGGCCTGAAACAAATGCGGTTGGTCTTCCAAAAAAATTGAGCCAGTATGCTGATGTCAGTTTGCCCGGGCTTTGATCTGCAACGAGGCCTAATAAATATTGTGTGTCAACATGCCGCAGCATGGCTGTTTTCATATCTGTTGCTGGCAAAAAAATGCTTCCACTTCGCGTACGCAATTTGTAAAATATTTTATCGAAAATTTTGTTGCTGATTGGCATGTAAACCACCATTAATTTATACGGGGTAAGTGGGCGCAAAACAAGCTGTCCCCACTCCCAATTAAATGTGTGCCCTAAATGTAGTTGGCAAGCTTTGCCTATTTTGTACAATTCATTAATGGTATCCACATTTACATCAAATCTTTTTTGTAAAAATTTATCGTTGGCAGATACGAGTTTTATCACTTCTATGAACGAGTCAATAAAATTCAAATAAAATTCTTTGGCAATTTTAATTCGTTCTGCTTCTGTTTTTTCAGGAAATGCAATCAGCAGATTGCTCATCACCACTCTTTTTCGATAACCAATAATGTGATAAATCAAAATATAAATGCCATCCGCAAGAATATACAATGCACGCATCGGCAACAGCGATAATAAATACAATAATGCGTAAACGATATAGTACATGAAGGTTTGAATTGATTGTTTGAAGTTCATAGTTCATGGTTAATAGTTCATAGCAGTATAACCGCCATGAACCATGAACTATTAACCATTAACCCAAAGTTTTTTTTCCTGCTCCACATGATGAAGCTCAATTTTTACTTTAAATTTATTTCTTAAGTGCCTTGCCAGTGCATCTGCTGCATACACGCTTCTGTGCTGGCCACCCGTGCAGCCAAAGCTTATCATCAAGCTGTTGAAATTTCTTTTGATATAATCTTCAACACTGATATCGACAATATCAAAAATGCTATTCAAAAAAACGGGCATTTTTGTTTGTTGTTCCAGATAATCTTTTACTTCTTTATCACGACCAGTTTGTTTTTTGAACTCCTCAATCCTTCCCGGATTTAAGATACCGCGACAATCAAAAACAAAACCGCCGCCATTATCACTTTCGTCTTTTGGTATGCCTTTTTTATAAGAGAAACTATTGATGTGAACGATCAAAGGCGTTTGTTCAGTTGCTTGCAACGGTTCATAACGGTTCACGATTTCATCCTGTGTTATCTCGTTCAGGATTCTTTCATATTCCGGCAATTCAATTCCCGTTTTTTTATTTTGCAAAAACCATTTTAGGTTTTTTAATCCAAGCGGAATGCTTGTGAGAAAATGTGCTTTTCGCTCGAACAATCCACGAAAGCCATAAGCGCCTAGCACTTGCATTAAACGGATAAGCACATATCCGTTGTATTGATTTACGAAACGTGTGCGATCGATTTTTTTATTTAGGACTTCTTCGGCGCAATCCATATAATAATCCAGCAAACTATTTTTCCATTCATCAGAAAGATTTGCTTTTGCCTGCCACAACATCGATGCCACGTCATACTGCAATGCGCCTTTCATTCCACCCTGATAATCTATAAAATGCGGCTGCTCATCTTTTATTAAAATATTTCTGCTCTGAAAATCGCGGAACATAAAATATTTATGATCTGCTTCTGCCAAATACTCGCTGAGCCTGTCGAAATCGTTCAGCATTTTTTCTTTATCGTAAGGCAATTGCAGGGCATCCAGAAAATAATATTTAAAATAGAGTAAGTCGCTTAGTATCGCCTGCTTACCAAATTCTTTTGATGTGATGCAATAATCATAATCCAGGTTTTTATCACCTTCAATCTGAAGCTGCGCAAGCG
>Ga0265327_10005833_pt1 | contig 10098 bp, 8 predicted proteins | sample 41621metaG_FD_202089 | JGI IMG/M metagenome (GOLD analysis project Ga0265327, IMG submission 202089) | Rhizosphere microbial communities from Carex aquatilis grown in University of Washington, Seatle, WA, United States - 4-16-21 metaG | ecosystem: Host-associated > Plants > Roots > Rhizosphere >... | reverse complement strand
CCACATCAAAATCGAACCCCATCGCGTCGCGGCCAGGAGCTTTGAGCAGTGTGATGACCGCCAGCGGATTGCTTCGGTCCTTCCCTTCGTAAAATTCAGCCCGGGTGCTCACCTCCGCGGGTCTGCGCATGATTGCCGCGTTCCAACCGGGGTCCAGAACGGTCGTTTTCAGCACCAACGTAAATTTTGCTTCCGGACTTTTCTCGGCCTTCAGTGCAATTTTTTTACTCTCAAATTGTTTGTTCAAAAGCTCCTCAAATTTCGGTTCAAACCGAGTTGCGCGATCCGCTTTCCAGGATGCCAGCCATTTATCCCCGGTGCCCGACTGCTTGGCGTTGAACTCCGCCACCTTCTTTTGCATGTATTCCTGTTCCGTCATCTTGCCGACCATCAAACCGTCATAGGCGTACTCTGTATTAAGCCTTTCTTGGCCTTTCAAAAATCCCAGCACGCCGGATTGAAGTTTTATGTCCTGAGCCAGCGCAGCAGAGCTGCAAAGGAGAACAAACCAGGTGCCCAGCAGTTGGAATCCAAATTTTTTCATACTTTATAAGGTCCTTTTTGTTTGTAATCGTTTTCTCGACTCATCAAGCCACTCTCCCGGTAGCCCGTCAAATTCTAAAATCAAGATAGATTCCGCAACCGTAGTTTTACACGCCAGCGATGCGGCCGTTTGTATTTGGCCAGCGCTTGCAAGCTAAGAGATGCGGTGGCCGATCGATTCAAAAGTCAGAGTTCAGAATTCAAAATGAGGAGGCTGTGGGGTCTTGTCGCCCATCCCAAAAGCCGCTGTGGCCCGGCAGTAAGGTATGCCTTGTTCGTAATTGCAGAATGTGCAAACAGTTTCGGTGTCTCATGCGCGTTCAAAGAAATCCGAGCCGCAACCCGAAACCTAAGGAGCTAGTCGAAGCAAAACGCATCGCTGCGTTGCCGCTCGACATTCAACGCTTACATCCATCCGCGTTGCCTTCTGATCCTTCCAACCTCGGCCATATCGACACGTATGGCTCACTTCCGGAATTTTACATCGATAAACCGTTCCGATGTCGTGATTGCGGGAAAGAGGAAATTTGGAGGGCGGCAGATCAGAAATGGTATTACGAGGAAGCAAAGGGGCACATAGATGCGACGGCGGTGAGGTGTCATGATTGTCGGCAAGCGCGGAAAACGAAAGGCGCGGCGGGCGAGATAGGATCTAAATGAGTGCTTTACGAAAATTCTCATGGTTCCTTCTTCGTGGCCGCATTTGCATTTGCGCACGCCGGAGAAAACCGGCTTCCTGATGCAGAGCCAAAATGCGGTCGGGAAGTGGTAGAAACGAATTGCCGGACAACGCGGCGACCGATTTGCGCCAGCGGGCGTAGCCAAAAAATTGAATTTTATTTTCTAGCGAAGTCCGCCTGATGGAAACGCTGGACGATGGAAACTACTTCTTAGCGCGAAATACCGGTGATTCCATAATTGCGCAAACGCTGAAACCACATAAATTTGAACGTTTATGGCTGAGCCGACTAACGAACCTGGAAAGACTAACGCAGAAGCACCGGTGTCCGATTTTATTCGCGACATCGTGGCCACGCACGTTGCGGAGAATAAGTATCCGCAAATTCATACCAGGTTTCCGCCGGAGCCAAACGGTTACCTGCACATCGGCCACGCCAAATCCATTTGCTTGAACTTCGGCATCGCTCGCGAGTTTGGTGGTGTTTGCAATCTGCGCATGGACGACACCAATCCGACCAAGGAAGACGTCGAATATGTCGATTCCATCACCGCGGACGTCAAATGGCTCATCAGCGGCTGGGCCAACGATCGCCTTGGTTTCAAGCCTAAGGGCAAGACGCCGGAAAAGATTTGTCCGAACGGCAAAGAAGATTATTACCTCGCGCCAGTCGTTCGTGAAACGATGGACGGGCTGGAACCGTTTTATGCCTCAGACTATTTTCCGCAGATTTTCGACTATGCGGTCGTGATGATCAAAAAAGGCAAAGCCTACGTTTGCGACTTGTCGCCCGAAGACACCGACAAATATCGCGGCTCACCGGATCATCCCGGCAAAGAGAGCCCGTTTCGAAAACGATCGGTCGAAGAAAATCTCGACTTGTTCAATCGCATGAAGGCTGGCGAATTCCCGAACGGCGCGCGCACGCTGAAGGCGAAGATCGACATGACCTCGCCGAACATCTGGATGCGCGACCCTGTTCTCTACCGCATTCGTCACGCCGAGCACCATCATACCGGCAAGGCCTGGTGCATTTATCCGATGTATGATTTCGCTCATTGCTTGAGCGATTACATCGAAGGCATCACACATAGTATTTGCACGTTGGAATTCGAAGTGCATCGTCCGCTCTACGATTGGATTCTCGAGAGCCTTGGCCTGCCGCGTCCGTTGCCGCATCAATACGAATTCGCCCGACTGAGCCTCACCTACACCGTGATGAGCAAGCGCAAGCTCCTGCAATTGGTGCAGGAGAATCTTGTGACAGGATGGGACGATCCGCGCATGCCAACCATCGCTGGTTTGCGTCGTCGCGGTTACACGCCCGAAGCATTGCGCCATTTCTGCCGGACCATCGGCGTTACCAAATACAATGGCCTGACCGACGTCGCTGTTCTCGAACACGCGTTGCGCGAAGACCTAAACAAACGGGCCTCGCGAGTGATGGCCGTATTGCGCCCAATCAAAGTCGTCATCGACAATTATCCCGAGGGCAAAGTCGAAGAACTCGACGCCGTCAATAATCCGGAAGACGCCACCGCCGGTTCGCGTAAAGTTCCGTTCTCGCGCGTTCTCTACATCGAACGTGACGACTTCATGGAAAATCCGCCGAAGAGATTCTACCGCCTGTCGCCAGGCAGCGAAGTCCGTCTGCGCTACGCTTATATTATTAAGTGCAACGAAGTGATCAAAAACGCTGCCGGCGAAGTGACCGAGCTGCACTGCACTGCGGATCTCGATTCAAAGCACGGCGGTGCAACTGCCGGGCGTAAAGTGAAAGCGACGATTCATTGGGTCAGCGCACAACATGCCGTTGACGCCGAAGCGCGCCTCTATGACAGGTTGTTCACGGTCGAACAACCGGACGCCGGAGCTGCCGATTTTAAAAACTACTTGAATCCGCATTCGTGCGATACATTAACTGGTTGCAAAGTTGAACCGGGCCTCGCGACGGCATCGCCGGATACGAAGTTTCAATTTGAACGGTTGGGTTATTTTCGGGTTGATCCGAAAGATTCAAAACCGGGCAAGCTCGTCTTCAACCGAATCGTTTCATTACGCGACTCATGGGTCAAAGAACAGGGGAAATGAACAATCGAAAGCCGCGTGTGCGCAAGCGCCGCATCATCTGGCTCATTGCCAGCGTTGCGGTCATTGTTGTGGCGGTCTGTGGGTGTCAGACTGTGAGCTTTTATCGTCAGGCCATTGGCGGCGAGTTGCATATACTCACGCACCAACAGCCTATCAAACAACTGCTCGCGGATACCAATACGTCAGAGAGCCTGAAACATAAGTTCGAAGTGGTCCTCGAAGTGCGCGAGTTCGCACGAACGAACCTCCATCTTCCAGCTGACGACAGCTACCTTAAGTACGTTGACCTTCATCGCGAATTTGCCGTTTGGAACGTCAACGCCGCACCACCGCTCTCGCTTGAGCCGAAACGCTGGTGGTATCCATTCGTCGGGAGAGCTAGCTATCGCGGTTACTTCGCCAAGGACGCTGCTACTAAATATGGGCAGCAACTGAAGAAGAAAGGCTTCGACGTTTATGTCAGCGCAGTTGACACTTATTCGACGCTCGGTTGGTTCCACGATCCCGTCCTCAACACCTTCATCGTTGAACCTGACGCCGACCTTGCTGAGATTCTGTTCCACGAACTCTCCCACCAGCGCATTTTCATCTCGGGTGACACAGATTTTAACGAAGCGTTTGCCACCGCCGTCGGCGAAGAAGGTGTTCGCCGATGGTTACAACGTGATCCGGCTGTTTATCAAAAATTCATGCTCGAGCGTGAACAGGAAGGCGATTTCGTAAAACTCATCCTTGCGGGGCGCGATCAACTCGAAGCTGTTTACAAAGACTCGACCCTGACCGACGCCGTCAAGCTGGAGCGCAAAGCCCAAATCATCGCGGACATGCGCAACAAGCATGAGCAACTCAAAGCGAAATGGGGCGGCAAGTCCTATTACAACCGTTGGTTTTCTACTGAGATCAACAATGCCAAACTCAATACCATTTCGGCCTATTACACCCTGGTACCCGCGTTCAGCGCGTTGCTGAAAGCCAACGGCGGGGACATGGAGCGCTTCTACAGTGCTGTGGAAAAACTTGGGAAAATGCCAAAAAAACAGCGTCACGCTGTGTTGAAACAATCACTTCAAAAGACTGTCAGCGGCATCGACAACAGCGCCAACGTCGATGTTCTTCATGCATCGGAAGTCGATGGGGCACTCGCGGCGAAAGCACGGTGAACAACCGACAGTCGTGGGCACGATTTTGGCGGGGCCGAAAATTGGGCCGGTTAGTTCTGCAGAAGTGCTTCCGAACGGAACTACGATTGGAGTGCCGACGGCGTTGGCCAAATGCATCGGGCCCGTGTCATTAGTCAAAACGAGGCGGCAGGTTTTTAAAAGAGCTGCCAGTTGTCGCAACGATGTTTGGCCTGCTACGTTGATTGGTTTTTTGTCGGGTGCGAACATCGCGATTTGTTCAGTAATCCAATCGCATATTTCTCTATCAGCCGCGCCGCCAAAAATCATCCAACGGCATTGATGCTTCATTTGCAGCTTTGCCGCGACTGCCGCGAAGCGTTCCTTCAGCCAACGTTTGGCCATGCCGTATTCAGCGCCGGGATTTAGGCCGAACAACATTTCGTTATTGCTGATGTTGAACTTAGCTCGCGCGGCGGTTACTTCAGGATCGATTACGACGATTGTGGGTGGCAGGGGTTCTGGTGACGCGCCCGCGGCAGCGACGATTCTGAGATAGTCGTAAATGTGATGCGCCCGTTTCGGCGGATCGAATTTCCTAATGGAATCAGCGTCGCGCTTGATTTCGGAGTCTGTCTTCTTGTGCATCTGCACTGCGTCTGCACGGCGTGGAACAACTTTATTCAACAGCAGGTTTCGGAACCCTGACGAGTACCCGACACGCCGCCGAATTCCGGCCAGGCGAAGTTCTAAACCGGAACGAATCGAATTCGGGAATGCGATGCCGAGGTCAAAGTTTTCAGCTCGCAAGCGTTTTGCGACCGCCATCACACCTTCGTCCGGCGCAAACTTCATTACAGCATTCGAATAGGGTTGTTCCTGCCATAGGTCTGCAAGTTTTGCGGGCGACAACAGCGTGATGTGCGCCTTTGGATATGCTTCGCGCAAACGGAGCAGGGCAGGGGTGCTCATTACGGCATCGCCGAGCCAATTGACGCAACGGACAAGGATGCGTTCGTTCATCGGAAGCAAATTTTGCGGACACAATCCTGAAAATCTTCTGCGCCGTTGAGAATTTTTATTTCAACGCGCATGAACAAAATCGGAATGTCGCGCCGGTCAATTTTCGGAAAACGCACCGCATCTTTCTGCGTCGTAATGATCGCGTCCGCCTGACGCTTTTTGCTGCGGTTAATGACGTTGAGAATTTCCTGTTGCTTAAAACGGTGGTGATCGGCGAACCGCTTGGAATAAACCAATTCCGCTCCGCCCTTGACGAGGCTTTGCTCAAAGCTTTCCGGCTGGGCAATGCCGCTGAGCGAGGCAATGCGCTTTCCTTTGATGTATTCCAAGCCGTGTTGTTCGCCGGTGAAAACGTCTTCAAAATAGAGCGGGTGATGGACGCATTCAATGATCCCGGCGTTCGAGTTGTAGTGCGCGATGCGTTTACGCAATTCACCAGTGTTCCCGTCACTCTTGGTAATGAAAATTGTTGTGGCGCGCGCAAGATGTGAAAGCGGTTCGCGCAACGTTCCTCTCGGAAGAAGGTGTTCGTTGCCGAACGGTTGCTGACAATCGATCAGGACGACGTCGTGACGGCGCCCGGCGAGTTTCCAGTATTGGAAACCATCGTCGAGCAGAAGCGTGTCACAACCAAAATGCTCGATGGCGTATCTCCCGCTCTTCACGCGGTTTTTATCCACGAGCACAACCACATCCTTCAAGTTTGAAGCGAGCATGTATGGTTCGTCGCCGGCAGTTTCGGAATCGAGCAGCAACGATTTACCATCTGAGACAATTCTCGGCGGCGTGCTGTCGCCACGAAATAAGAGAGTATTCCAAACACGTTTTGGCAGCGGTGGCGGTTTGGAGCGATAACCACGCGATAGAATCGCAACGGTGCGTCCCTGGTTTTTCAATTCGCGCGCAAATTTTTCCACGACGGGAGTTTTGCCTGTGCCACCGACAGTCACATTGCCGATTGCGATGACTTGGATACCGAGCGTCGAGTCGCGAAGCAGCCGCATGTCGTAAAGGAAGCGGCGCAACTTAATGATGCCGGTGTAGCCCTTGGAAAGGACATGCAGACATGTGCGGATGACCGCAGCCTTTTTGTCTCGCCGTTGCTCGAAGATAACCTCGAGCACGATCGTTTCGATCGCTTCTGCCCAGGCTCGCAACGTTTCGCGCATTTAAAAAATTACCGCGCTAGCGTCCCCACTCGGGATTTTCGATGAAGGCGTAACAAAGCATATGGCAGATGCCCATTTGTGCGTCTTCAACGCGGCCATAGTGAGTGTCCTGGATCGCGATGACGTGGTCGGCGATTGTTGCCATGCTGCCACGTTTGGCGCCGACCAGCGCAATGGTTTCCAAACCATTTTTCTTCGCCCACTCGAGCGCCTTCACCACGTTTGGAGAATTGCCGCTGACACTGATCGCAAGAACGACGTCGCCCTTTTTCCCGAAGTTTTCCAGCTGCCGGAGATAAACGTCGTCGTAATGGTAATCATTCCCAATCGCTGTCATCCAACTGACGTTGTCATTGAGGGACAAGCAACGGAAGCGTTTGCCGACTTTATCCGATGCGCCTTTGCCGAGGTCGGTGACGAAGTGTGATGCGTTGGATGCGCTGCCGCCGTTGCCGAAGACGAAGATGTGGCGATCGTCTTTCAGCGCCATTTTCAGGCGATTAATCAACTTCGCAACTGCATCGACGGGGATAGAGTCGAGCGCGGCCTTTTGAGCTTTGATATAGTCGGAAATCCACTGATTCATGGGGCGCCTAGTCTAAGTAACTTCAAGAGACGCGGCAAGTGCCAACGCCCCAATAGGAACCGCATCTTCTTTCAAATGGGCTAGAACAATCCGCGGCCCGGGTGCAAACGCGTGCATCATATATTTGAGCAGCGCGGTTTCCGTTGCCGCACGGAGTGGTTCACCTACCAATGACAGTCCGCCGCCAAGCACGATAATTTCGGGATGAAATAGGTGCACGACGTGTGAGAGGCCAAATCCAAGGTCATCTGCTGTTTCGTTTAGAATCTGTTGCGCGGTCGCGTTGCCTGTTGCGACAAGGTCTTTCAGCAGCTTCGCCTCGCCTCCATTTGTGTCTGCAAGTTTTGCGGCGCGAACTTTTTTATCAACCGCCCATCCGGAGCAGCGCGACTCCACAGTTGTTCCAGACCGATCCAGGCGAACGTGGCCAATTTCGGACTCCCCCGGCTTTGCCCCATGGTAAATTTTACGGTCCACGACAAATCCACCGCCGATACCGCTGCCGATGGTAACGTAGAAAACAAGGTTGTGAGACCGACCTGCTCCATGCAGCGCCTCGCCAAGTGCTGCCACGTTGGCGTCATTGTCGACGCGCACCCGGAAGCCACTTAATTCACTTAACCAACTCTGCAACGGAAATTCCGACCATCCTTCAATTTGATGCGAGCAGCAAATTTGCCCCGACTTCCAATCAACTGGTCCTCCAAAACCGACACCAATCGCGCGCGCATTCGTTTTCCTGATGAACCCAGGCAAGGCGATTTTGATCTGCTCACGAATCCCAGGCCCACCCGCAATCGGCTCCACGGCAAAACGCAGTCGTTCGGAAACATTTCCGTTCTCATCACCAGCGACAATTTGCAATTTGGTGCCGCCGATCTCGATGCCGATAAAACTATGCATGCGTAAGTATCACAATGACATGAGTCAACGTGGAAGTAATTAACTTTTGAGACTGGCATGAATATTTCTCTTGTGGAGCCCCAGTTTCTTTGACACAAACGTCACGGCAACTGTCAACCAGCAAATTTTTTAATTTGAAAACAATTGCAAGTCGCTTGGAGGTGACGAAACTTTTTTGTTTCGTCGTTACCATTTCCGTTATCGTTGTTCCCTCGCAAGTCTTTGCGCTGGGTGTCCGTTTGCCTGACCAGGACGCTTTTGCGACTGCCCGTGGCGAAGCGTTTGCCGCCACCGCCGACAATCCATCCGCGATTTATTACAACCCCGCTGGCATCACTCAACTGGATGGGGTCAATGTGCGCGTTGGCGCCTACGGAATCTTTCTCAACGACCACTACTCCAATGCTGGCGGCGCGTCTGTTAATACGAGACAGAAGCTCCAAGGAATTCCGCAGATTTTCCTGACGGCGGGTTGTCCGAAGATGCCCGTCTCCTTTGGTCTCGGCGTTTATGCTCCTTACGGTCTCGGGTTGGAATGGCCGGACAACGCGCCGTTCACCCTGTCACCAAACGTGCCGAAAAAAGGTGAAATACAATATTTCACCTTGAATCCGGTGATCGCCGTCAAACCGCTCAAAACCCTTTCGCTTTCCGCCGGGCCAACCATTAACTATGCTGAAACCGATTTGCGCTTCACGCCCGGCGGAGAACCGAACAGCTTCAAGTTCCGCGGACGCGACGATGATGTTGGATTCAACGCTGGTATCTTGTGGCAGCCATGGACGAAGCACTCGTTCGGCGTAAGTTATCGCAGCGAAACCACCATGAACTTTAGCGGCCATTCGGACCTGAGCATTCCTGGGTTCCTTACTGTTCAAGGGCAGAACGCCAGCGCTAACTTTCCATTCCCGCAAAACGTGGTCTTCGGTTATTCATTCCGCCCGACCACAAACTGGAATCTCGAAGTAAACGCCGACTGGACCGATTGGCATCGCTTGAAAACGCTGACGCTGAACAACTCTGCAACTGGCGTGCAAGCTGTACCGTTGAATTGGCAATCCTCCTGGTTTTATGAATTCGGCGTAACTCGCTATTTCGACTGTGGTTGGCGCGTTTCCGGCGGTTACATTTACAGCGAGAACTCCGTGCCGGACGGCACCTTTAATCCGATCGTTCCCGATTCAGATCGCCACATTTTCAGCATCGGCGTAGGCCGCACCTATCATGATCGGTTGAGTTGGGACCTAACCTATCAATGCGCTTACGGACCCGACCGCACAGTTTCTGGCCAAACCGGCGCCAATTTCGGCGTCAACGGCACGTATCAATATATTAGCCATGCCCTCTCCTTTAGCGTCGGATACCACTTTTAGGCAATCGACTATGCCAAACACCGCTTCACCAACAACTCCTCCGAAGGTGAAGCCCAATCTGTTGGTCGTCGACGACGAAGAAGGGCCGCGTCAGTCACTCCGCGTTGTTTTCATGAATGATTACAATGTGCTACTCGCCAACGACGGCATTCGCGCGCTCGAACTTGCGAAAGAAAATAAGATCAACGTCGCCGTGGTTGACCTTCGCATGCAGCACATGGACGGCATCGAGGTTATGGAGAAGCTCAAGGCGGTGCAGCCGACGGTCGAGATCATCATGCTCACTGCTTATGAAACGATCGACACTATCCGCCAGGCATTACGGTTGGGCGCTTGCGATTATCTGAATAAGCCCTTCGACATCGCCGCCATGCGCAAAGCGATCGCGAAGGCCAACGATCGGCACATCGTTGCAGAACAGATTCGGGTGAGTAACGACCAGCTTTCGCAGCTGCAATCCGAGCTTCACAATCAAAGGTTGCAGGAAGAAGTGATGAAAGTTCGGGGCGAAATCTACGGCAGTATCTTGCACGACATTAATGGCCCGCTGACCATTATTTCCGGATACATTCAGATCATCAACCAACGCATTGGTGACGCCCAGCATCTCGAG
>Ga0265327_10005832_pt1 | contig 10098 bp, 9 predicted proteins | sample 41621metaG_FD_202089 | JGI IMG/M metagenome (GOLD analysis project Ga0265327, IMG submission 202089) | Rhizosphere microbial communities from Carex aquatilis grown in University of Washington, Seatle, WA, United States - 4-16-21 metaG | ecosystem: Host-associated > Plants > Roots > Rhizosphere >... | reverse complement strand
AGCGCGCGGGAGACGCAAAACTCGACGCCCTTGAGTTTCTCGTAGAGCGCGGAGACGGTGATGCCCAGGGGTTCCGGGCTTTTCTGGTAGGCGGCGTGGATCGAGGGGTGGATTTTCAGTACCACGCTCAGCATCAGGTCGCACACGCTGGCGAACAGGACTTCCCGCTCATACTGGACTTGCGCGTGCTCGGCGAACAGCGCGTTCAGCCTCTCCGCGGAGAAGCAGCGCTCCAAAAGGCCCATCAGCAAGCAGGGCAGCGGGGTTTTCTGGCGGAATTTTTCTAGCATTTCAAATACTGCGATATTGAATTAAATACAGGTATTATTGCTGCTCTTTTAATATTTTGAAAGGGCTGGGGGTTAATACCTATAAACCCAACACTCAAATACTTGGCGTAAGAGGCTTTGATTCATTGCAATTTGGCAACCCAACCCTAGGTGAGCCGTGCGCGATTTCCTCTGATATTGAAGAAATGTTTTCGGCGTGGGGCATTTCGCTAGACGACCCTGCCGAACAGAGTAAGGAATCCCCTCAAAATGCTTTGGCGCTTGACAAAGCGGCAACAGAAGAGGGCGTTTTGGGCATTGAAAATCCTCTTTCCGCCGAGCAAGACAGCGCAAAGAAGACTATTTGTGCTGAATCCGATTGTGAAAAATGGCTTGTTGCTCTTATGGCAAAAACCATAAAACCAACTCAGGCAAAATCAAAGTACAGAGTCGAAGCGCAAAAAAAGCTCAAAGGGCTATCCGTTCGTGGCTTTGACCGCGCTTGGGCGAATGCCATAAAGACGACAGGCCACAAGGCTTGGTTGAAGCCAGGTAGAAGACCGAAATCCTAGCACCCGTTTCGATACGTCAAAATAATCGTAACGCCTATTATTTAAAAACAGCATCGCCAAAAATACGCCCATACCGTGTAAACGGGGTTAATTGGACGTATTACCATGGCACAAGCAACACACATCACCACCGAAACCCTTGCCGAGGCTATGACAGTCAAGCCGGACACCATCCGGGCTAGGCTCTGCCGCTTTGGTTCCTATTTTGGCGTTGTTCCCATCAAATGCCCGAACGGGCGGCTTCTCTGGCCTGCTGACGCCAAGGAGCGAATCCTTGCAGCGCGGCATCCCCAAACGGCCAGCAATGAGGCCAACTGATGGCTTCCATCGAGGAATCACCTGTAATGGCTATAGATGCGAACAGCGAAACCGGGCGCTCAGATTTCCCTCAAGACGCTTTTGCCTATTGCCTCCTAAAACAGGTTTTGGCGTTTTTGGGGATAGGGCGAAGTCGCTTCTATATTCTTATGGCCGAGGGCAAAATGCCCCGACCGGTCACAACCAATGGAAGATTTAGAGCTTGGCAAGTCGGCGCAATTCGTGCTGCGGCGGAAAAGCTTGGTCGGGGGGATTTATGAGCAGCAGCCGCACAAGCTGTTTCGATGCTTGCATCAAACCGAAGCCCAAACGGACAAGGCGCAAAGCCTTGACGGTTTACGCCAGACCAGCGCATAATTGCTCCACTACTACTATCAACGGGAACACCGCACCCCGTAAGCATTGCGGATTTTTTATGCCTGGATTCCGTCGCCGTGGGCCACTAACCCACTCGGCTGGAACCGGCACACGCCAGTTTTTAAGAATTGGCGCATGGTCTACACCGGGAGCTAAGGCGGACAACCGCACGAATAACCGGGGCCGTTTGATAGCGGTAGTTGACGCCATGCGCCTCCCCTTTTTGGGCGGCGCTTCAATCGAAATTCGATTAGGAGCAACTGCCATCATGCAACACCACACCCAACTGGGCGAACTCCGCCCACCCCCTGCTTTTCCGCCTCTGTCCGGCGAGGCCGTTGGACAAATTCAAGACGTGGCCCGCCGGAAAGGCTGGCCTCTGTCTGTTTTGGCGACGAGCAAAGCGGCGGATCGTGCCATCACCGGGCGCACTGCTGAGGCGTCGCGCCAGCGTAACGCAGGAGGGGGCGGCGATGGCAAGCGCTAAAAACACGAAGCCCCCGACGGCTGGCGGGCCGTCGAGGGCTGGAATTGCAAAATGTGGTCAACCTCATTATGCCGACATTTCGGCCTGCCTGGAAGACTTCCGCGCCTTCATCCAGGCCGAGCATGGGCTTGAGTTAGCGGGCGGACTGAGGGCGGACGGACAATTTCACGGCGTAGCGACGACTGAAGACCGCCACGGCGTGAGGCCCTTCCGCTACTGCGTCTACCTGGACGACCCGCAAAACGTCTATTTCACCGACCTGAAGCGCGGCATTTCCGGGACGTGGTTCCCGGAAGGCCGCGAACCCTTGCCCCCTGCCGAGCGCGAACAGCAGCGGCGCGAGTTCGAGGCGCGGCGCGTCCAGCGCGAGGCGGAAATCCTGGCGCGGCACACCAAGGCGGCGGGACGGGCGAGGGCCAAGTGGCGGCGTTCTCTGCCTGCCAGCCCCGGCCATCCTTACCTGGCCCGCAAAGGCGTAGGCGTCCACGGCGTCCGCCATCTGCCGGTATGGGAAAGGCGCGTCTATGACGATGCCGGGAATTTCGAGACAGTCAAGGTTGAAGATGTGTTGCTGGTTCCCATGCGGGATGAATTCGGGGCGTTGTGGAACCTGCAAGCGATTTTCCCCGAACCCTGCCAGGCGCTGGGCCGGGACAAGGATTTTCTGCCCGGCGGACGCAAGAAAGGGCTATTCCATTGGATAGGCCAGCGCACGGCAACAGTGTGCTTGGCCGAGGGCATGGCGACCGGGGCCAGCATTTATGAGGCAACCGGCTACCGGGTGGTGGTGTGCTTCGATGCGGGCAACCTGCCGGAGGTTGCCGAGATTGTGCGCGGGATGCTAGCGGCGGTGCGGCTGGTCATCTGTGCCGACCACGATCTGCCGGACAGGAATGGCCGACGGGCCGGGCAGGAAAAAGCCCGCGAGGCGGCGGCGCGGGTGGGTGGCTATGTCGCTCTTCCGCCTGTCGTAGGGGCGGATTTCAATGATTTCGCGCTGATGCTAAGGGAGGACGGTTATGGACGCTAACGACAGCATCAAAGGCTTGATTGACCATGCTGTAGCGGTCGGACACGAAGCGGGGCCAACGGAGCATGAGCCTATAGACAAGGCAAGGGAACCCATCCCCTTGACCTCGAACCCGCTGGACGGCTTGCCGAATTTCCCAATAAACGCCTTGCCCGCCGCGCTGCAATCGGCGGCGCGGGAGATTGCCCGTTTCAGCAAGACGCCGCTGGAATCGGCGGGAACCATTGCCCTGTCGATGGCGGCGACGGCCATCGGCAAAAAGGCGCGGATTGCCGAGCGTCCAGGCTTGGAACATTGGCCCGCGCTGTTCTTTTCGTTGATTGCTAACAGCGGCGAGCGGAAAAGCCCGCCGTTCAAACTGCTGCAAAGGCCGTTCACCGACTTCATCCTGTCCAAACATGAGGCGCATCAAGAGGCGAAGGCACGGCACGACGCCAGCAAGAAAGTCGTCGCGGCGAGGCGGGCGAAGCTGGCGAAGGATGCCGAGAACGCCGCGTCCGCCGAGGAGCGGCGGCGGATTGCCGACGACATGGCGGTTTTGGAGCGGGAGAAGGAGCCATCCCCCCGGCCCCTGCGGCGGTTCACCACCGACGCCACCGAACCGTCGTTGTTTCGCATGATGGACGAGAGCGGCGGCGAGGGGGCGATCCATTCCGGCGAGGGACGGCCTGTCTACGATGGCATCATGGGCAAATATGCCGGCGACGGCAGGACGGGCGATTCCATGGTGTTGGCCGGTATCAGCGGCGACACCATCACCCGCGACCGCATCGGCCAGGCTGACGCCGGGGGCGAGGAGCGGCGGGAAATCCTCAGCCCGTGCCTGAATGTGTGCGTCATGATCCAACCCGACAAACACTTGCAGCTTGCCAGCCATCCCGGCTTGCGCACGTCCGGGGCGATTGCCCGCATTTTCCCGGTGTGGCTGCCTTCGCTGGTGGGGACGCGGTTTGAAGAACCCGGCGAGGCCGGACTGGACGAGACGGCGCTGGAAGGCTACACGGCAGCACTGGGTTTTTTGCTGAATGCCACGGTCGCGGTTCCTCACACTGTCCGGCTTGGCGAGGCAGCGACGGAGGCTCGGCGACTTCTGCACAACGACGTTGAGGGGCACACGGGCGCGGGCGGTGACTATGAGGATGTGCGCGACATCGCCAGCAAGTTCACCACGCAAACGGTAAAGCTGGCCTTGGTGCTGCACTTGCTCAAGCGCCCGCAAGTGTTGCTTGAGGCGGAATCCATCCTAGACGAGACGACATGGCGCGAGGCGGAACTGCTGGGCGTGTACTACCTGGAACACGCGGTCAGCACCCAGCGCTTCGCGGACGAAGGCAACGAGAACGAACCGGCGCGGCGCATGTGGCGATGGCTGGCGAACGAAGTCAAGCAAGGCAGGGACAAGGCTTTCACCGCCGCCGACATGATGCAGCGCAGCCCACGGCCACGCCCCAAGGCCAAGGAATTGGCCCCCATCCTGGAAACTCTGATCGAGCATCGGCTTGTCACCGAGCGGGAAGACACCAGCGGCCAGGGCAAGCGGCCTGTCTACATCGTCAACCGGGCCGCTGTCGAAATGGGGTTGTAATTCAATCTTTCCCTATTGGCTATGGCTAATCCGGCTAACGCGGCTAAATGGCTTGGGGCTTTAGCCAATTTAGCCGGAATTGCCATAGCCGCTTATGCGGGCCGGGCCATAGGCACCGATGCTTTAGCCAGTTTAGCCAAAATCGCCATAGCCACCTTAGCCGCGAATGAGCGCGGGAGGGCAGGGCAAACCGGCGGGGGCGGATGCCGGACGATGCGGCCAAGCCCTGAAGCCCTACCAGCCCGGACGCTTGAGATGGAATTTGCAGAAAAAGGTCGAAATTCTGGGGGGGGGTAGGTTGGGACGTGTCAATGGGTGTTGTTGTCGGGCCATGTAGCAAGCCCACGCCCTGGAACATTCCCGCCAAAGCCTTAGCGGGAGCCTATCGACTTCATCCCTGCGGCTGGCAATCTCCCGACCTAGGCGAAATCCAAGATAGCGAACCGCTTCCGGCTGTGCCAAAATCCCCGCCCGGCTTGTCACCGCGCCCGGCGGGCCAGCCTTGGACAACGGAACGATTGGAACTGATGAAGCTGACGCAACAACAACTTGAAACCCACCTATGGGGTGCGGCCAACATCCTGCGCGGCAAGACCGCCGGGCAAGATTACAAGAATTACATCCTGTCGTTGATGTTCTACAAGCGCCTGTGCGACCAATGGGAGCATGAGGCGGACGAGGCCATCACCGAACAGGAGAAAATGACCGGGCGGAAGTTCACCGACGCACAAAAAGCCATCTTCCGCGCCCGCGAAACCCACCGTTACAAAATCCCCGACGGTTGCCGCTGGGGCGATGTGCTGGCGGAGTCGGTGAAGATTGGCGAACGGCTGACGTTCGCCATGCGCAAAGTTGCCCACGACAATGAAGAGTTGCGCGGTGTGTTCACCGTGGACTGGAACCTGCCCGCGCCCGATGGCGGCGGCAAAACGCTGATTTCCAATGAAGTGGTTCACGCGCTGATCCAGCATTTCAACGAATACGACCTGTCCAACCAAAGTGTGCCGCCCGACGTGCTGGGCCGGGCTTACGAATACCTCATCAAGCAATTCGCCGACGACGCCGGGGCCAAAGCGGGCGAGTTCTTCACCCCGCCGGAAGTGGTGGACGCGCTGGTGCGGATGCTGGAACCTGAGCCGAAAGACACGATTTACGACCCCACCTGCGGCAGCGGCGGCATGTTGGTGCATTCCGCCGACTACCTGCGCGAACAAGGCCACCACGCCACCAGCGCCCGCTACTACGGCCAGGAAATGAACTGGGGCAACGCCGCCATTGGCAAGATCAACTCGGTGCTGCACGGGCTGGAGGCCGACATCAAAGCCGGGGCCAGCACCATCACCGCCCCGGCCTTCCTCGAAGCGGGCAAGCTGAAAAAATTCTCGCTGGTGCTGGCGAATTTCCCGTTCTCCGATGAATTTTGGTGGCTGAACCCCGAAGCGCAGACGGACGACAAGAAGAAAAAAGACGCGCTGAAAAAAGAAGTCTTCGGCAAGGAAGGCTATCACGACAAATACCAGCGTTTCGGGCGCGGGATGCCATTTCGCGCCCCGCCTGCGGGCTATGGCGACTATGCCTTTATCCTGCACATCCTCGCCTCGCTCAAAGACGATGGCCGGGCGGGCGTGGTATGTCCGCAAGGCGTGTTGTTCCGGGGCCAGCCGGAAGTGGAAGAGGAAACCGGCGAATTCGGCGCCTTGCGGCAGCCCATCATCCGCCGCCGCAAGGCCGACGACGAGCATTTGATCCGGCAAGCCCTGGTCGATGCGCGGCTGATTGACGCCGTGGTGTCTCTGCCCTTGAACATCTTCTATGGCGCGGGCGTTCCGGCCTGTCTGCTGATCCTGCGCAAACAGCGCGAACCGGCCCGCCACGACAAGCTGCTGATGGTCTACGCCGCCCGCCATTACCGCGAACTGTCCGCGCAAAACGAACTGCGCCCGCAAGACGTGATGCGGATACTCGTGCATTACCAAGCCTATGGCGACGCCGAAAAAGTCGCCGGACTGGTGGGCAAGCACAGCGGGCGCATCAAAGGCCAAATCACGGCGCGGGAGGAGGACGCGGTAGGCCGCTTGCAGTTGGAATATCAGCTTTACGTCAACCGGCTGGCGTCGATTCAAGATGACCTGCAAAGGCTAGGGCGCGAACGCGACGAGGCCCAGACCGCAAAGGCCAAAGCTGCCGCGCAAAAGAAGCTGGACGTGTTGGCGAAGCAGGAAGAACGGACGCAAGCCAAGCTCAACGAGCGCGACGAACGCATTGCCGAAACCCGCCGCCGCGCCGAGGACGACCGCCGCGACGTGGACGCCGTGGGCGCGGAACTGCGGGCGCTGTATGCCGACCCGGACGAATTGCTGAAACATGCCCGCGTGGTGGACATCGAGGAAATCGCCGAGAACGAATACAACCTGAACATACCGCGTTATGTGGACACCTTCGAGCCGGAGGCTAGGGTTTCGGTGGGGGAGGCTTTGCAGAAGTTGGCGGAGGCGGAAATGGCTTTGCGCGGGGCGGAGCAACAACTTTATGAATTATTGAAAGAGGCGGGCTATGAATGGAAAGCTTGATGCAGCGCACTCTATAGTCCATCGTACTGGCATTCCTCAAGGCTGGCGCGAATACTCCGTTTCCGAAGTGGTGAGGATAGAAGGCGGAGGAACTCCAGACCGGGATGAAAGTATTTATTGGCGTGATGGAACTATTCCTTGGATAACCCCTACCGATTTAACCGCCAATACCGGGAAAAATATCACGTCTGGCGCTGAATCCATTTCTGAGGCTGGCTTGCAAAATTCCAATGCCACGCTGGTTCCCATAGGCTCTATTGTGTTCTCCACTCGTGGAACGGTGGGCAATATGGCGATTGCTGGAACACCATTGACATGCAACCAGTCTTGCGAAGTTTTAATGCCAAAGCCAGAAGTGGTAAATAGCGACTTTCTATACTATTTGCTTGGCTATGGAATGTCGGCTTTTCATCGTTTATCAGGCGGAACAACTTTCGGCGCGATCACCCGGCGAGATATTGGGCGGGTTCGGTTTGCATTTCCTCCACCTAACGAACAAGCCGCCATCGCCCGCATTCTCGATGCTGTGGATGCGGCGATTGAGCGGGCGTGGGAGGCGGTGGAGCAGGCACGGAGTTTGGCTAATGCGCTGATTGTTGATCTGTTGCACAAAGGTATTGATGAGCAGGGGCGTGTTCGCCAACCGGAAAGGGAAGAAGCAGGCGAGTTTCAGGTTACAGAAATTGGTTCCCTGCCAGTATCTTGGACAGTCGCTAAATTGTCGCAAGTCGCGGAGGTTGAGCGTGGACGGTTTAGCCCTCGCCCAAGAAATGACCCTAGGTTTTACAATGGCCCGTTCCCGTTTGTGCAAACCGGACAAATCGCCAAAGCAAAAGGTCGAGTGATTACGGATTTCTCGCAAACCTTGAATGATGCGGGCAAATCCGTCAGCCGTGAATTTCCGGCGGGAACTATCATGGTGACGATTGCGGCCAATATTGGCGAGACCGCCATTTTAGGTGTGCCGATGTGTGCGCCTGATTCCATTGTGGGGGTTGTAGTGAAACCGCCCCATTCGCCCCGCTATGTGGAATTATGTTTGCGCCGTCTTCAGCCTAAGCTCTTGGCGCTTGCGACCCGAAGCGCACAGGCAAACATCAATCTGACCACATTAAAGCCTTTGCGCATTCCAATGCCCCCACCAGACGAGCAATGGCGAATTGCCAAAATTGTGGATGCTGCGGAGGCATATATTCAAAAGCTTGAGGGAAAAGGAATCGCTTTAGAGGAACTCAAAAAATCCCTCCTCCACGACCTGCTAACCGGCCAAGTCCGCGTCAGCCCGGTTTTGCTGGAAACCCTCCCTGAAAACCCTTGATGGGGCAAACCATGTTAAGACAAATCCTAAGACCGACAGAAAGCCGCCTGGTGTTGGAATTGCCCGCCGAATTTATCGGGCAGGAAATCGAGGTGCTGGCCTTTCCGGTGGAGGACGCACCCAAACCGCCCGCCGACGCCGCCCAATCCACCGACTTGTTGAGTTTTGCCAGCCGCTTGCGCGAAGGGCTGGGACAACCAGCGGAAACACCAAACTGGCCCCCGGAAATCATGGCGTTTGAAGGAATGCCGGACATGCCCGCGTTCGAGAGCCACCGGCAAGCCTTCACGCCACCGCCGGAAGACCCTTTTGCATGAAATACTTGCTGGATACCAACGTCATCAGCGATGTCGTCAAAGGCCATCCTGTGGTATTGCCGCGCTTTAAGCAGACCCAGCCGAGTGCGCTGGGCATCTCCTGCATTACCGCGATGGAAATCGAGTTTGGCTTGCAGATCAACCCGGAACGCGCCCGCAAGCTGGCCCCGGTCATGGATGCGCTGCTGGCAAACATTGCCATCTTGGATTTTTCGCTGGAAGACGCCCACGCAGCAGCCACGCTCCGCGCCGCCCTGCGCAAACGAGGCACGCCTATTGGCCCTTATGATTGCCTGTTAGCGGGCTGCGCGTTGCGGCATGGTTTGGTGTTTGTCACCGACAACACGGCAGAATTTGAGCGGGTTGGCGGTTTGCAATTGGAAAACTGGCGCGAGCTGATAAGTTGACGAAAGTTGACAAAAAGCGCAAAATCCCGCCCATGAACAGGCAGCTTAACATCCCGCAAATCACCGCCACCCTTGAGCAGAAAGGGCTAAACGCGGCTGCGATTGCCGACAGGCTGGCCGTTTCCCGCGAGGCGGTTTCCAAATGGCTCAACGGCGAGTCGTACCCTAGGCCGGACAAGCTGCTTAAGCTGGCCTTGCTGCTGGACTTCAAGCTGGATCAACTGACCATCGCCCCGGCGCAGGCGCAAGAGCCGGTCATCGCCTTCCGCAAGCGAGGCGCTTGCAAGACCGGGGAGGCGCACATTGCCCGCGCCAAGGAAATGGGACGCTTGCTAAAGCCGCTCGTGCCTTACCTGCCATTCGACCGCTTCAAAAAACCCGCCACGCTAAAAGCCCCTTCGACCGATTACCGCTATCTGCAAGACTTGGCCCTGGACATCCGGCACCGCTTGGGCATTGACGGCAGCGGAATGGTGGACTTTCACCACCTCATCAAGCATTTTGCCGACCTGCAAATGGTGTTGATACCGGTGCTATGGGGCAAAAAAGAGCATCATAAAAACGCTTTGCATATCTTCCTGCCCGATTCCATGACGACTTGGGTTTATCTGAACTTGGAAACGGATATACATGATTTCAAGTTTTGGATGGCTCACGAGCTGGGCCATGGCCTTGCGCCGGAATTGACTGGAGACGCAGCAGAAGATTTTGCCGATGCCTTCGCGGGCGCTTTGCTGTTCCCCGAAGCCATGGCAAAACCGGCTTACCATGCGATTGCCAACCTTCAAGGCAATGCCGCCCGGATGGCTGCCACCAAGCAAATTGCCGAGAAAGCGACGATTTCACCCATCACGGTGTATTACCAGAT